>Ga0209415_10000520_pt1 | contig 71713 bp, 69 predicted proteins | sample PeaSoiSIISIP2007_FD_187696 | JGI IMG/M metagenome (GOLD analysis project Ga0209415, IMG submission 187696) | Peat soil microbial communities from Weissenstadt, Germany - SII-SIP-2007 (SPAdes) (version 2) | ecosystem: Environmental > Terrestrial > Soil > Wetlands > Peat | place: Germany...
TGACCGAGCGCACGCGCGAGATCGGCTTGCGCATGGCGATCGGCGCGCGCCGCCTGCACGTGCTGCTGCAGTTCCTCGCCGAAGCTGTGTTTCTGAGTCTCGTCGGGGGCGTGGCGGGCATCGTCTTCGGGATCGCAGTGTCGGAGGCGATCTCGGCCATTGCGGGATGGCCCACACCGATTTCGCCGACGGCCATCCTTGGCGGATTCGCCTTCTCGGCCGCGGTCGGAATCTTCTTCGGCTACTACCCGGCGCGCAAGGCGGCACGCCTCGACCCGATCGAGGCGCTGCGCTACGAGTGAGATGCGCGAGAGGAAGCCTCGGATTTCCCCTCATTGCACGAACGCGAAATGTCGAGGCAATCTTCGACGTCGTGTAGCCGGATGCAATGATCCGAGCTTGGTGCATATTTCTTGATTTATGCACCGGAACGCGCGACTGAGAAGGATCGAAACACGCTGCCCGGAGCCGCCGTTGATTAGGTTTTGACCCTAGAAGTCGGGACACCTCATCGGAACTGGGGCGCGACCTCCTTCATGAAGCGCGCCATCTCGTCCTTGACCTGGGCGTGCGGCTTGATGCCGACGTTGAAATAGAGGATCACCTCGTCGAAGCCCGCAGCCTGGACCTTGGCGAGCGTTTCGGCGATGCGTGATGCCGAGCCCAGCAGCACGGAATTGTCGGTCAAATCCTCGGGCCGCGCGTTCCTCAGACGCTCGACCATGCCGATGAAGTAGCGATAGCTCGGCGGCGCGCTGGCGGGATCGCCCGGGAAGGCGGGGATGACGCATTCCTTGTAGTAGCGGATCTGCCGCGCCCGCGCTGCCGCCTCCTGCGCCGCGTTGTCAGCAAAATGGGTGAAATAGCTGCACATGAGGCGGCCGGGCGTCTTGCCGTACTTGGCGCAGGTCTCGTGGTAGAGCGCTGCCACCTCCTTCAATCCGCCGAAGGTCATGGCGGCGGCGAATGGCGCCACGATCAGGCCGCAGCCGAGCCGCGCCGCCAGCTCGATGGACGGCTTGGAGAACGAGCCGATATAGGCCGGCAGCGGGCGCTGGATCGGCTTGGGCGTGATGCGAACATTCTCGAACTGGTAGTGGCGGCCCTGCCACGACATGGGCTCGTCCGCCTGCCACAGGCGCCGCACGATCTCCATGCCTTCCTCGAAGATCGGCTGGTTGTCGTCGAACGAGACCTTGAAGGGCTGGTATTCGCGCCGGTCGTAGCCGCGCCCGGCGGCGAAATCGACCCGCCCGCCGCTCAGGAGATCGAGCGTGGCCCATTGTTCGGCGACCCGGATCGGATGATGCAGCGGGAGCACCGTCACCGCCGGCGCGAGCCGGATGCGCTTGGTGCGCGCGGCGACGTAGGCGAGCACGATGTCGGGGCAGGACAGCACGCCCAGAGAGCTGAAATGATGCTCGCCGATCCAGGCGGAATGGAGCCCGACCTCCTCGGCATAAATCGCCTCGTCGAAAATGTCGGCGACGAAGGTATTGGCATCGCGCGTGTTGTTGTCGTAGTGGTTGTCGCTCAGCGTGAAATAGCCGAAGTCCATGGCGCAGCCTCCACTTCGATCCGGTTTTGCCGAAGTCTAACACTGCCGGCGCGCCGCGAGATAGAGCCGCGCCTTGATCGCGCAAGGCCGGCGCACCAAGATGCGCCGCCCTGGATCGACGCAGCGAGACCGCGATGAAGGCCATCGTCTTCCACGAGTTCGGCCCCCCCGACGTCCTCAAATACGAGGAGTTGCCTTTGCCCGTGCCGCGACGCGGCGAGGTCCGCATCCGCGTCCACGCAGCGACCGTCAACCGCGTGCTCGACGTCGCACTGCGCGCCGGCAAGCAGCCGCAGCGCCAAGCGAAGTTGCCGCTCATTCCAGGCGTCGATTGCGCCGGATTCGTCGATGCGCTGGGGGACGGCGTGACGCGCTTCAAGCCGGGCGAGCGCGTCGCCGCCGCCGGCACCATGCCGCTCGAGCCGTGCGACGAGAACGCAGCCAACTATGACGGCCCGCGCGGCATGATGGGGATCAGGCGCCCGGGCGGCTTCGCCGAGATGGTATGCGTTCCCGCCTGCGCCGTCGATCACCTGCCCGAGGGACTCGGCTTCCACGAGGCCGCGGTGGCGCTGCGCCATTGCCCCACCGCGTGGAACCTCTTGTGCAACGAGGCGCGGCTCCAGAAGGGCGAATGGGTGCTGGTGATGGGCGCCGGCGGCAATCTCGGCACGGTCGGCATCCAAATCGCCAAGAACGTGGTCGGCGCGCGCGTCATCTGCACCGCAGGATCCGACGAGCGCGTGCGGACGGGCGTGGCGCTCGGCGCCGACCACGGCATCAACTACAAGACGCATGATCTGCTGGACGAGGTGATGAAGATCACCGGTGGCAAGGGCGTCGACGTGCTCTACGACAATATCGCCAATCCCGAAGTGCTGCCCAAGGCGTTCCACGCGCTGGGATATAACGGGAGGCTGGTGACCGCGGGCGCCCATGGCGGGCCCAACGTCATGATCGACTTCTTCCACCTCTACGACCACCGCATCACCATCCGCGGCATGCCCGGCCACAAGGCGGAAGACGTGCCGAAATGCTACCGCGCCGTGGCCGAGGGCAAGATCAAGGTGCAGATCGCGCACGTTCTGCCGCTATCGCGCGCCGCCGACGCGCACCGCATGATCGAGGCCGACCCGGGCATGGGCAAGATCGTGCTCGACCCCACCATGGGGTAGAGGCGCCGCTCTGGGCCGTTGTCCCTCTGCCGGCGATGGACTACGCTGGAGGCCATCCGCATCTCGAGGTCCAAGAGAGGAGCCACGCCGATGCTTGCATGTCTTTCCCCCAACGGCATGAACCGCTTCGATGGCAAGAGCGCGCCCTCGCGCTTGCTGGTCGCCACCTCGAAGGGTGTCAGCGTGCTGGAGCGCAGTGCCCCGGGCGCGGAATGGCGCCCCGCCGGCACGACCTTGACCGAGACCCACGCCACCACGCTCACCACCGTGCCGGGCCAGGCCGGGGTCTTCGCAGGCACGCACGGCGACGGCGTCTTCTATAGTGCCGACGGCGGCGCGCATTGGGAGCAGCGCAATAACGGCCTTGCCATCAAGGACGTCTATTCGATCGCGGCCAACGCGCGCGACGGCGGCATCACGCTCTATGCCGGGACGCAGCCCGCCTCGCTGTTCCGCAGCCGCGACCTCGGCAAGAGCTGGGAGGAGATGCCGTCGATCCGGCAAGTGCCGGGGACGGAATTCTGGACCTTCCCAGCGCCGCCGCGCATCGCCCACACCAAGATGATCGTGGTCGATCCGCGCAATCCCGACTGGATCTACGCCGCGATCGAGCAGGGCGCGCTGCTGAAGACGCGCGACGGCGGCCGCACCTGGCGCGAGCTCGACAGCTATTCGCGGCCCGACGACCGGGCCTATCGCGACATCCACCAGGTGATGCTGGTGCCGTCGCGCCCCGAGACCGTGTTCATGACCACCGGCGTCGGCCTCTATCGCAGCGACGACGGCGGCGAAAAATGGGAGCGCCTCACCGGCGAGGAATTCCGCATCGCCTATCCGGACCACATGATGCTGTCGCCCGACGAGCGCACCCTCTTCATGTCGGGCGCGAAGTTCCATCCCGGCTTCTGGATGTCGACCCACGTCGCCGACACCGCAATCGCGCGCAGCCGCGACCTGGGCAAGACCTGGGACACGGTGCCGCGCGGCTTCGACGTGCCGCCGCGCGCCAATATCGAGGCGCTGACCATGGCGGTCCATCCCGGCGGCTATGCCCTCTTCGTCGGCGACACCGAAGGCCTGGTGCATTCGAGCGAGGATGGCGGCGACAGCTGGGTGCGCATCGCCGACGCGGTCGGTCCCGTCACCAAGGGCAACCACGCGGACGCGCTGCGCGGCGAGCGCAGGCCGAGGGCGGAAGCGCGGGCTTGAGCGCGCCATCCCACCCCGTCACGCGTTGGTGATCGCGATCAGGTCGATCTCTATGAGGAAGTCGGGGTTGGAGAGCCGGGTCACGCCGATCATGGTGCTGGTCGGCGGGTGCTCGCTGTTTTCCGGCCGCTTGGTGGTGGGATCGCGCAGCGCCTTCTGCAGCGCATCGACATCGAGCGTGAAGACGCGGCGCACCACGACGTCGTCCCAGGTCGCGCCGGCGGCTTTCAACTGGATGGTCAGGCCCTCGATCACGCGCTCGTACTGCTTCTTGTAGTCGCCCTTCGCCACCGGCTGGTAGTTGTCGTCGGACGGGGTCTGGCCGGCGATGAAGATGAACTTCGACGGACCCTTGATCGTGACGACGCGCGAATAGCTCGGATGCTTGTAGAGCTGCGGCGGGTTGATGAACTCTTTCTCCACGGCGTCCTCCCTCGCGAATTGATCGCTCCGAGACTAATATCAGGAAATCCTGAGGGAGGACCAGTGCCATGGCGAAAGCGCGCATTGCCCATCTTGCGGGCCCGTCCGCGACGATCCAGAACACGCCGCCGCTCGTCACCTCGAACAAGGCGCGCGCCCAGCACGGGCTGAAGCTCGTCGCCAATAAAGACGGCAGCCCGGCGCGCTTCGACGTGCTGCGCGCGCAGCGCCTGGCGGCGCCCGTCACCGTCTATGTCGAGCAGTTCAGCGCCCATCCGCTCGAGGCTGACGCGGCCGAACTCTATGGGCCGCCCGACGGCTATGTCGACCGCGAGGGGAGCTTCCACAAGGAGCGCCAGGGCCCGGGCGACAAGCCGGTCTATGCCATCGAACTCCGCCCCGAGGACGGTCTCTATCCGCTGCCCTACATGGCGCGGCAAGCGGACGGCTCGGCGTGGGAGGAGGAATGCGCCTTCCCGGGCGCGCCGCAGGACAAGGCGCGGCAAGGGTTCTTCCCCGACGGCTCGCGCTCGTTCGAGGAGATCGACCGGCTGCAAATCGGCGATAAGGGCTGGGGCAATCTCATCTCGTCGCATGCCGACGTCGAATTCTTCCGCATCATGCCGCCGGGCGGCTTCACCAAGGGGCTCGCGGCCGAGCGGCGCAAGGACCAGGGCGAAGGCGACATTGCGCCCGAACAGCGCGGCCGCAACTTCTTCCCCTACAAGCCCTATCACCTGAGCGCGGCGCCCTCGCGCGAGGCGCTGGCGCGCGCCACCAACGCGGTGCAGCGCATCCTTGCCTCGGGACGCTATGACGGCGCCATTTGGACCGAGGGCAGCCCCAACATCGAGGAGACGATCTACTGGCTCAATCTCCTCATCGACACCAAGGTGCCGATCTGCGGCAATGCGGCGCAGCGCCCCCAGGGCCAGATCAGCAATGACGGGCCAAAGAACATCGTCGATTCAGTTGCCTACATCGAATCGCGCGTGTGGGCCGACGAGGAAGGCCGCAACAAGGTCGGCGCGGTGTTGATCCAGGAGCAGCAGGTCTTCGCCGCGCGCGCGGTGATGAAGATCGATGCCCGCCCCGGCGGCTATCGCGCGACCGGCGGCCATGGCGGCATCGTCGGCGCCGCCGGGCATGACGGACCGCCGCTCCTCCATTACCTGCCGGCGCACCGCCACACTTGGTGCTCCGCGGTCAATCTCACGTCGCTGCCGCGCGAGGTCGCGTTTGTGCGCCGCGCCGGCCGCGCGCTCGAGACCGTGCGGGTCGCGGTCAAGGACGGCGACGGCAATCTCATCGAGAGCGCCATCCCCAAGGTCGCGATCGTCAAGGACGGCGCCTATGCCGCCGAGACCGATCTCATCGACAGCGAGCGCGAGACCGATCTCATCGCCATCACCGACCAGTTGCTGGCCGGCGGCGGAATGGGCGGCATCGTGTTCGAGGGCCTGACGCCCTACGGCGCGACCCAGGCGCAGGCGCGCAACCAGCTTCTTCAGCGCGCGCTGTTCTGCGGCATCCCGGTGGTGCGCGTCGCCCGCGGCAATGCCGAGGGCTTCGTGCCGGCGCGCGATCCGTGCATCGGCGGCTCGAACCTCACCGCCACCAAGGCGCGAATCCTGCTGATGGCGAGCCTCTTGAAGCTCGGCGGCCTGCCCGCGGCGGCGGATCCCGACCGCCCGACCACGCACGAGCGCGCCGCCTTGCGCCGCAAGGTCGCGGACTACCAGGCCATCTTCGACACGCACTGAACCCGAGAGGCCATCCATGCCCTATGCCGAGACCCAAGGAGGCAAGCTCTATTACGAGGAGACCGGGACCGGCTACCCGATCGTCTTCGCGCACGAGTTCGCCGCCGACCATCGCGCCTGGGAAACCCAGGTGCGGTGGTTCTCGCGCCAGTACCGCTGCATCGCGTACGACGCGCCCGGCTATCCGCCTTCGGACGAGCCGGCGGACGAGGCGTTCTACGACTATCGCCACCAGGTCGACGCCATTGCGGCGGTGCTGCGCCATCTCGCCATCGCCAAGGCGCATATCGTCGGCCTCAGCATGGGGGCCTATTCGGCGCTGCATTTCGGATTGAGGCATCCGCACGCGGCGAGCGCGCTGGTGGTCGCGGGCTGCGGCTCGGGCGCGCCGCGCGAGCATCGCGAGCGCTTCCGCACCGAATGCGAGGCCGCCGCCCAACGGCTCGAGCGCGAAGGCATGGAGCGGGTCGCGCGCGACATGGTGGTGGGGGCGACCCGGGTGCAGTTGCAGAACAAGGACCCGCGCGGCTTCGCCGAATTCGCCCAGCACCTGGCCGAGCATTCGGCCAAGGGCTCGGCCGCGACCTTGCGCCGTTTCCAGTCCGAGCGCCCGTCGCTGTGGGACTTCGAGCACGAGCTGAAGGCGATGGACGTGCCGGTGCTGCTCGTGATCGGCGACGAGGACGAGCCCTGCCTCGAGGCGAATCTTTTCCTCAAGCGCTCGATCCCGCGCGCGGGCTTGTGCGTCGTTCCCAACACGGGCCACGCCGTCAATCTCGAGGAGCCGGGTGCGTTCAACGCAGCGGTCGATGCGTTCCTCGCCGCCGCCGAGCGCGGACGCTGGCCCCGCCGCGATCCGCGCAGCCAGACCGGAACGGTGTTCTCGGTGGGGAAAGCGTAAGATTGCAATGATCGAGGCGGGAGGGACGCCATGACCGGTTACAATTCGCTTCGTGGCGACGAGGTTCGCGCCAAGCTCGACCATCCGGTGATCGACGCCGACGCGCATATCGTCGAATGCAACTTCGCGCTGATGGATTATCTGGCGCAGGTCGCGGGCAAGGAGTTCGCGGCGCGCGCGGCGACGATGTACCAGAACGCCGGCGCGCACGGCACCTCGGTCAAGGGGTTCTGGTGGGGTCTGTCGTCGGGCGAGCACACCAACGACCGCGCGCTCGCCATGCTGCCGCGCTATTTCCGCTCGCGCCTCGACGAGCTCGGCATCGACTTCGCGCATTGCTATACGACCTTGGGCCTGGCGCATCTCTATCTCGTCAACGACGAGCTGCGCCGGGCGACCTGCCGCGCGCTCAACACCATGTATGCCGACATGTTCAAGGGATGCGGCGACCGGCTGCGCCCGGTGGCGGTGATCCCGACATATTCGCCCAAGGAAGCGCTCGCCGAACTCGAATACGCGGTGGGCGAGTTAGGCTTCAAGGCGGTCCATATCGGCACCGAGCTGCGCGGGCCGAGCCAGGCGGCACCGGGCGCCGATCCGCTCGCCTTCCAGACACAGTCAAGCCGTTCCATCATCATGGATTCGCCCTACGACTACGATCCGTTCTGGCGCCGCTGCGTCGAGTTGAAGGTGGCGCCGGCGTGCCACACCTCGTCGCGCGGCGTCGGCTATCGCGCGTCGCCCAGCAACTATGTCTTCAACCATCTCGGCGATTTCGCGGAAGGGGCGAATTTCTTCTGCCGCTCGCTCATCTTCAGCGGCGTGACGCGGCGCTTTCCCGAGCTGAGCTTCGCCTTTCTCGAGGGCGGCGTGAGCTGGGCGCTGACGCTCCTTTCCGACATCATCGAGCATTGGGAGAAGCGCAACGCCGACGCGCTGGAGAAGAACCTCAACCCGGACCTGATCGATCTCGACCTGCTGGAGCGCCTGTTCCGCGAATTCGGCGACCAGCATTTGCGGCCCGAGCGCATCCGCGCCGACCCGCACGGCCGCTTCCAGATGAAGCGCCCGGCGCTGTTCGACGAGTTCGCCGCCTGCGCCCTGCGCGAGATCAAGGATCTGAAGGCGCTCTTCGTCGATCCGTTCTATTTCGGCTGCGAGGCCGAGGACCGCATGGTCGCGGTCGCGTTCGACCGCCGCCTGTCGCCGCTGGGATTGCCGCTCAAGGCGATGCTCGGCTCCGACATCGGCCATTGGGACGTGCTCGACGCCACCACCATCCTCGGCGAGGCTTGGCGCCTGGTGCAGGGCAAGCTTCTGACCCTCGACAACATGCGCGACTTCAGCTTCGTCAACCCGGCGATGATGCACCTGTCGATGAACCCGGACTACTTCGCCGGCACCGTCGTTGAAGACGACGCGAAGAAACTTCTGGCGGAGAAGTCCCGCCGCAAGGAGCGGGCGCCGCGCGTCAGCTCTTCTTGAGGTAGTACTCGCCTTCCTCGTTGCGGTCGAGGACGCCAGCGTCGCGCAGGCGCTCGATCTCGAGCACGATCTCGCGGCCGTCGCGGCTGCCCAGCACCGACATCAGCCGGGCGAAGTGCATCGGCCCGCCTTCGAGTGCCTGGGCCACGGTCTGGAACCGGGCCGGGCCGCCGATCTTGGGCGCCTCGGGCACGCGCATGGTGATCGACTTGGAGCGCGGATAGGGGAAGGTCAGGTCGAACCCGGCCTTGGCGCCGATGCCGCGCTTGGGCGCCGACAAATCCATCGGCATGCACTGCATGTTGCTCATCACGACGATGCCCTTGTCGGCCTGGAAGCGGCTCGCCATCGCCCATTCCACCTCGGCGCTGGAGCGCACGTCGATGTCGTCGTCGACGATATAGACATGCTTCAAGGTCACCATGCTGCCGAGCAGGATGGCGATCGCCGCGCGGGCATCGCCGTCGGTGCGCTTGCGGATCGAGACGCGCATGTGGGCGCCGACGCCGGGGCCGTCCGGGATCCAGATGTCGACCGGATCGAGTCCGCTGCGCGATAGAAGCTCCCACGCGCGCGCCTCGGCTTGGACATGACCCATCGGCGCGCCGTCGCACTCGGAGAGCTTCCTGCCGATGCCGTGCTTGATGCTCTGGTGCAGCACGTCGCGGCGCTGGGTGATGGCGGTGACGTGGAACACGGGATCGCCGTGCATCGGCCCGTAATAGCCCATGTACTCGCCATAAGGCCCCTCGGGGTCGATATAGCCGCGCTCGTCGACATAGCCCTCGAGCACGATCTCGGCGTCGGCCGGGACATAGAGGTCGTTGGTGAGGCATTTCACCACCGGCAGCGGCTCGCCGCGATAAGTCGCGAGCCGGTCGATCTCCTGGCCGGTGCCGCGCGAGGCCGCCGCCATGGTGTCGAGCGGATGGGCGCCGATGGTGAAGCTCGCCTGCAGCTTCTCGCCGCGGGCGACGCAGCCGAGATAGATCTGGCGCAAATCGGAGGGCGCGGTGAGGTTGAAGCCGGCCTTGTCCTTGCCGCGCAGCATGAGGCGGCGGCAGCCCACGTTGCTGCGCTTGGTCGCCGGATCGACCGTGAAGTCGATGCCGGACGAGATGTAGGGCGCGCCGTCATATTCGTGCTGCACGTGGAAAGGCAGCTTCGTCAAGTCGATCTGGTCGCCCGTGATCACCACCTGGTGCACCGGCGCGTCGCCCGACGGCACCTCGAAGGACTTGTGCGGGTTGGCCATGCGCCGCATGTATTCTTCGCGCATCTTCTCCTCAGGCACCTCGAACGCCGCGGCGAGGCGCTTGCGCGTCGCGGAGACGGCGGCGGCAACCTCGTGGCGTTCGGGACCGGCCTTGCGGAACAGGACCGCCTTGGTGGTGTTCTCGATGATCGGCGACAACTCGGAGAGTGCCACGGGCTCGTCGTGAACCTGAACCTCGTCCATGTCGGCGAGGCGGTCGACCAGCCGCCGCAGGCGGAACTTGTCGGCGTCCCACGACGCGCGGCTCTTCGTTGCTGTCTGTGGCATGGGTTTCCTCCTTGTCGCGGCAACGGTGCCGCATGCGCCCTGTCCTTGACGGGAGACTAGCCCCGGCCCCCCGCCCCGGCAATCTTTGCCGCGGCGCGGCCCAACGCTGCAACTCCTGCCGCCCGGGCCTGCGCAAAAGGCGCGGAACGCCGTGTGATTCGCCCTGGCATGATTGTTGCGGAGAGTCCCGCGAGACTGTTGCGGAGACCGTTATGAGCGTCGGCGGCGTATCGAACCAAGCCTCGCAGGCTGCAGCCCATCAGCGCTTGCAGAACGCGCCTTCGCCGATCTCGCACGGCCATCGCCGCCATCCCGACGCGAGCCAGGGCGTGAGCTGGACGCAGGCCCAGAACCAATCGCAGGGCCAGAACGTGGCCAAGCCCGGCGCCAACGGCATCCCGAACGCCGCGATCGAGCCGTCGACCGCGACCAAGGTCGGTCAAGTGATGGCAAATTCGGCGAGCGGCAAGATTTTCAACATCACGGTGTAGAGGCCGTCACGGCACCGGGAGCAGCGGCTCCTGGCCGGGCGGAAGCTGCATGTCGAAGGCGGCGAGCAGGATCGCGGTCGCCGCGTAATTCCCCATCAGCGACACGAGATCGACCAGATCGCGCGGGCCGAACTGCTTCAAGGCGCGGGCGAAGGTCGCGGACGAGAGCCGCTTGGTGCGGAACAGCTCGCGCCCGGCATCGATGACGATGGCATCGGCCTCGTCGAGGCCTTGCGTCGGCTTGCGGTGCTTGACGATGTCGACGAGGCGCGGCGAGACGCCTTCCTTGAGCGCCTCGGGCTCGTGCGCCGCCCATTCGAACTGGCTGTCGAATTCGCGCGCCGTCGTCAGGATGGCGAGCTCCCGCACATGCGTGCTCAAGCCGGCCTCGAACCGGAGATAGCGGTTGAGCGGCTGGGAGTGAACCGCGCAGAGCGGACTGTGAAGGCGAATGCCGCCGGGCCCGCGAATGCCGACGATGGTCCCGCCCTTGGGATCGTTCATGCGGTCGTAGAGCGCCTGCGCCTGGGGATCGAGCGCCGCGCGATCGGGCAGCTTCAGGCGGAAGCGGGAATCGGGGTCGACATCCGCGGGCAGCGCCATCGCGATCCTCCGTCTTAGAAGAACGCGAGGGTGCGGATTTCGATGCTCTCGCGCGGGCGCGCGTTGGGCGGCGAGGTCGGGTCCTCGAACGCCGTGTGCGCGGTCCAGCGCGCGCGCCCGTCCTTCAGCGAATCGTAGACCTTGAACACCAGCGCCTCGTCGCGCCGCATATGCGGGAACCAGTACCAGATGTGGTCCGGATTGTAGGTGATGGCGTAGGTCTGGCCGACGCGGTTGGGATAGCGGCGCTCCGACACCATCGTGTCCTTGGGCGAAAGCGTGCGCGCGTCGCAGATCGCCAGCGGGAAGGTCTCGACCGGAAGGCGAATGGGCCGCCACACCTGGATGATGGCGAAGCGGCGCTGCAGCAGCGCCTCGGCCTCGGCGCCCATCAGGTCGCGCACGCGCTGCGGCCCGGACCATTCGGTGTAGTCGTTGTGGGCGCGGCGCACCGGCTCGCGGATCTTGCGCTGCTCGCGGTCATCCTCGTCGGCGGTGCGGAGCGTGTGGTCGAACACCACGACGCGCGTCGCGCCGCTTTCCTTCTTGATGAGCGCTTCCATCTCCGGGTAGTAGACGCGGCGGATTTCGGCCTCGTCGAAGAAATCCACCATCCGGGTGGGGTGGTCGACGAAGCGGAAGCCGTCGCGCTCGAGCTGGAACCCGTCGCGCACCAGCCTGCCGTTATGAATGGTCACGCGATGCGCGTCCATGGTGCCGCCGCTGCGCACCTCGGTCGAGCCGGGCCCGCCGGTATAGGTGAAGGGCATGGCGCCGTCATTGGCGAGATAATTGATCTCGGCCTCGATGACCTGCGGTTCCGCATCCTGCAGGGCGGCTTGAGCCATTCGTGCCTCCTTCGCGCCTTCGGTCCCGGGCCGATGATAGGTTCGCGCGCGTCCCAGCACAACCGTCCCGCGCGGCTCAGTAGATCACCACGCTGCGGATCGACTCGCCCGCGTGCATGAGATCGAACGCTTTGTTGATGTCGTCGAGCTTCATGGTGTGGGTGATCAGTTCGTCGATGGCGATCTTGCCGCCCATGTACCAGTCGACGATCCTGGGCACGTCGGTACGGCCCTTGGCGCCGCCGAACGCGGTGCCCTGCCACACCCGGCCGGTGATGAGCTGGAACGGCCGTGTCCTGATCTCCTGGCCCGATCCGGCGACGCCGATAATGGTCGCGACGCCCCAGCCGCGATGGCAGCATTCGAGCGCCTGGCGCATCACCTCGACATTGCCGATGCACTCGAAGCTGTAATCGGCGCCGCCATCGGTGAGTGCGACGAGATGCGCGACGAGGTCGCCCTGGACCGCCTTCGGGTCGACGAAATCGGTGAGGCCGAACTTGCGCGCCAGCGCCTCGCGCCGCGGATTGAGGTCGACGCCGACGATGCGGTTGGCGCCCACCATGCGCGCGCCCTGGACCACGTTGAGGCCGATGCCGCCGAGGCCGAAGACGACGACGGTAGCGCCGGGCTCGACCTTGGCCGTGTTGATGACGGCGCCGATCCCGGTGGTGACGCCGCAGCCGATGTAGCACACCTTGTCGAAGGGCGCGGCCGGCGCGATCTTGGCCAGCGCGATCTCGGGCAACACCGTGTGGTTGGCGAAGGTCGAGCAGCCCATGTAGTGGTGGATCGCCTTGCCGCGCAGGCTGAACCGGCTGGTGCCGTCGGGCATCACGCCGCGCCCCTGGGTCGCGCGGATGGCGGTGCAGAGATTGGTCTTGCCGGAAAGACACGATTTGCACTGCCGGCATTCCGGCGTGTAGAGCGGGATGACGTGATCGCCCGGCTTCAGCGAGGCGACGCCGCGCCCGACCTCGACCACCACGCCCGCGCCCTCGTGGCCGAGGATGGAGGGGAACAGCCCTTCCGGATCGCCGCCCGAGAGCGTGAACGCGTCGGTGTGGCAGATGCCGGTCGCCTTGATCTCGACCAGTACCTCGCCGTCCTTCGGTCCCTCGAGATCGACGGTCTCGATTTCGAGTTTCCTGCCCGGCTCCCAGGCGATCGCGGCCTTGGTTTTCATTCTCTCTCCTCCTTGGCCGCCAGCGCGGCGTAGATGTCTTCATAGCGGCGCACCGAAGCCGCCATCGAATAACGCGCGATCACGCGCTCGCGCGCCTTTTGCCCCAGCGCTGCCCGCCCCTCCGCGCCCAGCGCCGCGAACTCCAGCATCGCCTGCGCGAGCGCGCGCGGATCGCGTGGCGGCACGACCAACCCGGCGTCGCCGATGATCGCGCCCGCGTCGCCCACATCGCTCGAAAGGCATGGAACCCCGCACGCCATCGCCTCGCCAATCACGTTGGGAAACCCCTCACCGAGCGACGCCAACGCCATGACATCGAGCGCAGGCAGCAGTTCCTCGACGGCGCCCAACTCGCCGAGCGCCTCGACCCGTCCGGCGAGCGCGGGCGGAATCGGAATATTTTGCGTTCCCGCGCCGACCAGCACGAAGCGCACATCCTCGCGCGCGGCCGCCACCGCTTCGGCGGCCGCGAGAAACGTCGCATGGTCCTTCATCGGATCGACCCGCGCCACCATGCCGATCGCGACCTGCGCCTCGGTGAGTCCAAGCCGGTCGCGCCCGTCGCGGCGGCGCTGCGGGTCGGGGCGAAAGCGCTCGACATTGAAGCCATTCGGCACCACCTCCCAGCGCCGCGGATGATAGCCGAGCGCTGCGTGGAAGCGCTTGCCCGCCTCGCTGTTGACCAGCACGGCCGCCGGCCGCCCGGAGGCCCAGGCCAGCACCCGCAGGATCGCCCTGAGCCGCAGCGTGTCGCCGCCCGCCATGGTGCTGCAGCGGATGTTCCAGGCGAGCGGGATGCGGCCCGCCGCGAAGAGCGCCAGCAGGTCGGCGTGATAGAGCCAGCTCTGGATCAGCGCGGGACGCTCGTCGCGCACGATGCGCCGCAGCCGCATCAAGCCCGCGAGCGACGGCAGGCCGCGCCGCATCCCCAGCCCCATCACCGGAATCCCCGCCTCCTCCAGCTCGGCAGCGTGGTATCCGCCATCGATCAGCGGCACCACCACCGCGCCGAAGCGCGCGCGGTCGAGATGGAGGACGAGGCGCGTCAGCATGGTCTGCGCGCCGCCGCGCTCGAGGCTGGTGATGAGGTGAAGGACCTTGTGCCCGGGCATGCGGCGGCGAGCATACAAGCAAGCGCCGCGTCCGCGCGACCGTGCGATCTTTCCTTCTCGGCAAGGAGCGCTAATCTGGCGCAGCCGCCGGAGGACGACATGGCCGAGCTTGTTCTCGGGATCGGGACGTCGCACGGATCGATGCTGTCGACGCCGCCGCAGGACTGGGACGGCCGCGGCGCCGCCGACCGCCGCAACACGGAGCTCGCCTTTCGCGGCGACACCTATTCCTTCGACACGCTCTGCGCGCTGCGCGGCACGCAAGATTTCGCCATCCGCAACACCAAGGCAGCGCGGCAGTCACATTACGACCGCTGCCAAAAGCAGCTCGACGCGCTGGCCCGGACCATCGCGGCCGCCCGGCCCGACGTCATGCTGATCGTCGGCGACGACCAGCGCGAATGGTTCGGCGCGTCGCTGCAGCCGACCTTCGGCATCTTCTGCGGCGAGCGGGTGATGAACCTGGCGCCGTCGCCCGAGGAGATGGAGCGGCATTGGCGCGAGGGACGCGGCCCCTCGATCAGCGGCAACCACCCGCCCGAGGACCAGGCCTATCCGGTCGCATCCAGCCTCGCCGCGCGCGTCATCGCGCAAGCCATGGCGGACGGGTTCGACCTCGCCGCCTCGATGGTGCAGCCCACGGGCGAGCACGGCATGGAGAATCTCGGCCATGCTTTCGGCTTCATCTATCGCCGGCTGCTCCGGGACAAGCCGGTGAAGCTGGTGCCGATCCTGGTCAACACGTTCTATCCGCCCAACCAGCCCTCGCCGCGCCGGTGCTACGATTTCGGCCGCTCGATCGCCCGCGCCATCGCGTCTTGGGACGAAGCGGCGCGGGTCGTGGCGGTGGGCTCGGGCGGGCTCAGCCATTTCGTCATCGACGAGGAATTCGACCAGCGCATGCTGCGTGCCTTCGCCGCCGGCGACGCGGCCGCGATCACCGGCGAGAGCGACGCGCTCTTCCGCTCGGGCACGTCGGAGACCAAGAACTGGATCGTCGCGTCGGGCATCGTCGCCGCGGCCGGATTCACGATGAAGCGGCTCGACTATGTGCCGTGCTACCGCACCGAGGCGGGCACCGGCAACGCGATGGGGTTCGCGACCTGGTCGTGACGGAAGCATTGGAGAGGACCATGGCAGCGAGCCCGCGCGTCGATGTGCATCACCATTTCTACCCGCCCGAATATTTCGAGCTGTTGCGCGGCGGCACCGGCGTGGCCGGCGCCAACCTCGCCGGCATCGGACAATGGACGCCGGCCGCGACGCTCGAGGAGATGGACCGCAACGGCGTTACGACGGCGATCCTGTCCCTGTCGCCGCCGGGCCCGCGCGGCGCCGATCCAGCGGCGGCCCGCCGGCTCGCGCGCATCTGCAACGAGTACGGCGCGCGCATGTGCCGCAACCATCCGGGCCGGTTCGGCCTGTTCGCGCCGGTGCCGATGCCGGATATCGACGGCACGCTGATCGAGATCGAATACGCGCTCGACGTACTCGGCGCGGACGGGATCGAGCTGACGACGAGCTATCGCGACACCTGGCTCGGCGATCCGCGTTTCGATCCGGTGATGGACGAGCTCAACCGACGCAAGGCCGCTGTGTTCGTCCATCCGCTGGCGCCCGATTGCTGCGCCGGCCTCATCGACTGGGTCCCGGCGTCGCTCATCGAGTTTCCGCACGATACCAGCCGTGCCATATTGAGCCTGATGTTCGGCGGCACGCTCGACCGCCTCCCCGACATCCGCTTCATCTTCTACCACGCCGGCGGGACGATCCCGATGCTAGCGGGCCGGATCAAGCAGTCGGGCGCCAACCGGCCTTTCCTCGCCAAGGTGCCGAAGGGCATCGATCACGAGCTGAAGAAGCTCCATTACGACATCGCGCTCGCCGCCTCGCGCCCGTCGCTGCTGGCGCTTTTCGACTATGTGCCGATGTCGCAGATCCTGCTCGGCAGCGATTATCCGTTCGCGTCGGTGGGCGCGTCGCTCGAAGGCCTCGAGGCGATGGGCCTTCCGCCGGAGCAAGTGCAGGCAATCCACGCCGGCAACGCGCGCCGCCTGCTGCCTCGGCTGTCGGGGTAGAGCGGGCCCCCGCCTATTTGAGCCGCGCCGCCGCCTCCTTCACCAGGCTCAGATCGGCGTATTTCTCGATCTCGGGCACCGTGGCAAGCAGGCCGAGCTTCTGCACGATCGCCATCACGCGCTGGATCGATTCGAGATCGGGGAGGCCGTTCGCGTCGCGGTACTCGTCGTCGTGGGTGAATATCCACGACTCGAAGCGGCTCAGCGGGACCTTGGTGAAATCTCCCAGCATGCGCACCACCGCCTGGTGGTTTGCGGGATCGGCGAACCAGCGCAGCGCGCGCAGATAATCCTCGAGGAAATCGACAAGTGCCGTGCGGTTCTTGGCGATGAACCCGGATCGCGCGAAAAAGGTGGATTCCTGCGATGGCCCGCCGATCGCGTCGCGCCGGCTGAACAGCACATGGGTCGTCGCCAGCAGGTCGGGATCATGCGTGGTGAGGCCGGCCGCGGCCATCAGCGCGACCTTGCCGTCGTTGAGCATCCCCTTCATGTTCTGCGGCGCGGCCTCGAGATCGGTGTAGTCGCGCTTTTCCACCAGGCCGTGCTTCAGCAGCATCACGCGGATGGCGATGTCGGCCGAGCTGGCGAGGCCGAGCGTCACCACCGCCCTGCCCTTCAGGTCCTCGATGGTCTTGACCGGGCCGCTGTTGAGGACCAGGAAACCGTTGGAATAATAACCGTCGACCCCGTCCTGGTACTCGTCGCAGATGGCGCGGATGTCGTCGAGCTTGGCGTTGACGATGGCGGTGCCGATGGTGAGCGGGTTGAGGCCAAGTACGTCGAGATCGCCGTTGGCGATGGCAACGAGCCCGGTCGCAGACGACTGGACGTGAACCGGCTCGAACGCGTAGGACTTGCCCTCGTGCCTGAGCACGTCCTTGGCCTGGAACAGGACCGGGATCACCTCGAACGGCACCACCACCCAGCCGACGCGGATCGGGACCGGCTCCGCCCGGGCCGGCGCGACGGCGAGCGACGCGGCAGCGAGGATCGCGGCGAGGACTGGCGTGACCCGGTTCATGTCGTTTCTCTCCCGCTCTCGAGCCGCTTCCAGGAACGGGGCCAATCGTGCCACGATAGGGCGCACGAAGCGACCTTGCAGAGGAAAGCGATGCAGTTCGGGCTCTTTTCCAACGGGCAAAGGCGAAACCAGCTCGCCAAGCTCAGCTATGAGGACGACCTGCAGGAGGTGATCCTCGCCGACCGGCTCGGCATCCAGGAAGCCTGGATCAGCGAGCACGGCACCTTCGTCAGCTTCCAGGCGCCCGACCAGCTCCCCTCGGCCGATCCCTTCATCTGCAAGGCGGCCGCGCTCACGAAACATATCCGCATGGGGCCCGGCATCCGCCCGCTCCCCTATTTCCATCCGCTCCAGGTCGCGACCGACGCGGCGGTGTGCGATCACCTGACCGACGGCCGCTACATGGCGGGGTTCGGGGCCGGCATCGGCGACGGCGGCGGACAGCGCGGCGTCCTGCCCGCGCCGCAGCGGGTGATGATGCGCGAGTCGGTCGAGCTCATCCTCAAGGCCTGGACCTCGCCCGAGCCGTTCGATTGGAACGGCCAGGTGTGGCAGGGCAAGAAGTGGCAGATCATCCCCAAACCGCTGACCAAGCCGCACCCGGACGTCGGCATTGCCTGCTCCCGCACCGACTCGACCTTGGAGCTGGCGGCGGAGAAAGGCTTCTTCCCGCTGCTGTCCTGGACCGGGACGGCGCAGCAGATCGCGCACATGATCGACACTTATGCGCGTGTGCCGGGCGGGGACGGCGCCGCGCCGAGCCGCGCCCGGGTGCGCGTAGCGCGTTTCGTCTATGTCTGCGATTCGGTGGCGCAGGCTAAGCGCGACCTAAGCAACGCGGATTTCGTGCCGATCCATTCCGGTAAGCGGCTCGACTGCTACATCCCGCCGGGCGGCACGCGCAGCGACGTGACGATGGACTATCTCATCGACAGCGGCGAGTTCTATTGCGGCGATCCCGACCGCGTCTTCCACCAGATCAGGAATTTCTACGACGCGGTCGGCGGATTCGGCGTGCTGCTGCTGGTCGCGGGCAAGGATTGGGGCAGCAAGGAAGGGCGCGCGGAATCGATGCGCCGCTTCATGCACGAAGTCGCCCCTCGCCTCGCTTCCCTGCCGGCGGCGGCGGCGGCCTAGCGCTTGGCGGCGCGCGCCGCCTGGAGCGCCTGCCACACGCGCTCGCCGGTCGCTGGCATCGCCACGTCGCCGACGCCCAAGGGCGCCAGCGCGTCGAGGATCGCGTTCATCACGGTCGGCGTCGCCGCTACCGTGCCGCCCTCGCCTACGCCCTTGACGCCCATCGGGTTCGACTTGCTCGGCACCGGGTTGAAGTCGACCGCGATGTTGGGGATGAGGTCGGCGCGCGGCACGCAATAGTCCATCTGCGTGCCGGTGAGGAGCTGCCCGGTCGCCTTGTCGTAAACGATGTCCTCGCACAGCGCCTGGCCCGCGCCCTGCGCGACGCCGCCGTGGATCTGGCCCTGGGCGAGCAGCGGATTCATCACGGTGCCAATATCGTCCACCACCGCATAGCGGTCGAGCGTCACCGCGCCGGTATCGGGATCGATTTCGACCTCGCAGATATGGCACCCGTTGGGGAAGCTCGGGATGTCGGCCGAGAACGCGCCCGCTCCCTGGAGGCCGACGCCCAGCTCGCGCGGGATGCCGACCGGGATGAACGACATCGCCGCGATCTGCAGCAGCGGCATCGCCTTGTCGGTGCCGGCGATCGCGAACTTGCCCTCGCTGAAGGTGATGTCGGCGGCATTCGCCTCCATGAAATGGGCGGCGAAGCGCTTGCCCTTCTCGATGATCTCGTCGGCCGCCGCGCGCAGCGCATTGCCGCCCACCATCATGCTGCGCGAGCCGTAGGTGCCACGGCCGATGGCGATCTCGTCGGTGTCGGCCTGGGCGAGACGAATCTTGTCGAACGGCACGCCGAGCCATTCCGATACCATCTGCGCATAAACCGTCTCGTGCCCCTGGCCGTGCGACAGCGTGCCGGCATGGACGGTGCAGATGCCGGTGGGATCGAAGCGGATCTCCATGCGGTCGTTGAAGATGCCGGTATTGTCGACGTAATAGACGACGCCGCGGCCGCGCCGGCGGCCGCCCGCCTCGCTCGCCTTGCGCCGCGCCTCGTAGCCCTGCCAGTCCGACAGCTCCTGGCACTTGGCGAAGCCCACCGCATAATTGCCGGTGTCGTAGGTCCAGCCGGTCTTGGTCGCATAGGGCATGGCGGCGGGCGCGATGAAGTTGCGGCGCCTGATCTCGGCGCGGTCGATCTTCATCTCGTGCGCCGCCTTGTCGACGAGGCGCTCCATGATATAGACGGCCTCGGGCCGCCCGGCGCCGCGATAGGGCACGGTCGGCGCGGTGTTGGTGAAGACGCAGCTGTTGAACACGGCGACCGCCGGGATGTCGTAGACCGTGGGCGCCAGCTTCAGCGCGAACAGCACCGGCACGACCCCCGCGCCCTCGATATAGGCGCCGATATTGGCGAGCGACTTCCAGCGCAGCGCCAGGAACTTGCCGTCGGCGGCGAGCGCCAGCTCCGCAGTCACGGTCTGGTCGCGGCCATGGCTGTCGCCCATCAGCGATTCCGAGCGCGTCGCCACCCACTTCACCGGGCGGCCGACCTTGCGCGCGGCCCACACGGCGACCGCCTCTTCCGAATAGAGCGCGCCCTTCATGCCGAAGCCGCCGCCGACGTCGCGTGCGATGACGTGGATCTGGCTCTCGGGCACGTGCAGGATCTGGTGGCTCAGCCCGTGGCGGATGCCGTGCACGTTCTGGGTGCTGGTATAGAGCGTGTAGCGCTCGGTGCCGGCATCCCAGTCGGCGACGCAGCCGCGCGGCTCCATGGTGAAGGCGTTGAGCCGGTTGTTGAAGAGCTCGAGCTTGGTGACGTGCGCCGCCTTGGCGAAGGCGGGCTCGACCGCGTCGACATTGCCCATGCGCAGGGTGAAGGAGGTGTTGTTGGCGGCGCCCTCGTAGATTTGCGGCGCGCCGGGCGCCACCGCGTCGACCGCGCGGATCGTCGCCGGCAGCACCTGGTAATCGATCGCGATCAGCTCCGCCGCGTCGTGCCCCTGATCCTCGGTCAGCGCAATCACGACCGCGACACGCTCGCCGACATAGCGCACACGCTCCACCGCCAGCGGGTGGCGATGGGTGCGATAGCCCTTGGGGCCGCCCATGTCCTCGGGCATGGCTTCGGGATCGATGGTGCCGAGCCCGTCCGCGACCCAGTCCTTGCCGGTGAGGACTGCGACCACGCCCGGCGCCGTCGCGGCCGCTTTGGTGTCGATCGACTTGATCGCGGCATGCGCATGCGGCGAGTAGACGAACACCGCGTAAGTCTGGTGCGCCAGGTCGATGTCGTGGACATAGCGGCCGCGCCCGGTCAGGAACCGCGGATCCTCCTTGCGGGTAACCGGTTGTCCGATGCCGAAATTCATGTCTCGTCCCTCCCTGCCGCGCGTTGCCAGACGCGTTGGCTACCCATCATCCGTCCTGGTGCCGCCAAGCTCAAGGCTCTCCTAGAACCGCACCGCGGCGTCGACCAGGAGCTTGGTCGCCTTCTGTCCGTTATCGCTGCCCGGCACCGCCTTCAGCGTGCGCGAGACCTCGAAATCGGCGGTGATCGCATGGTTCAGGAAAAAGCGGATGCCGGCCCCGGTCGACGCCACGGCCTGCCCGCCAGCCTGGTTGGGATGGAAATTCCACACCTTGCCGGTGTCGTAATAGGCATAAGGCTCGACCGTTTCGAGCGCGAGCACGGGCAGGTGCTGGTCCCAGCGGAATTCGAGCGAGCCGCCCGCGCCCTCGTCGCCGGTGACGGCGCCGGGATCGTAGCCGCGACCGATCTGGGTTCCGCCGAAGGTGATCTGCTCGCCCGCGACCAGCGGCGCGAAGGCATATTGCCCCTGGCCGGAGAGCACGACGCTCAAGCCTCCGAACAAGGGATGGACATGGCGAAACGTGCCGGTGAGCTTGGTGAACTGGGTCGCGGCGCCGAGATGGGACAGATTCGGCGAGCCGTCCGGCGTGGCGCCGAAGATGCCAAGCCCCTCCGCTGCGTCGAAGCTTGCCGACCAGTTGCCGCCGAGCGCCGAGCGCGAATAGCTCACGCCGATGTCGAGCACGCGCCATTGATCGTGCGAGAACGGCGCGCTCAGCGCCTGCACCCGCGCGTCCTGCACCGTGAAGCCGCCATCGAGCGTCAGGCTCTCGGCCCGGGTGCGAATGAGCGGATAGGAGAGCCGTGGTCCGACCGCGAGACTGTCAGTCACGACATTGAAGGGTTGCAGGCTCGAGCCGGGCTCGCCGTGCGTGATGGTGAGGACGAAGCTCGCCACCATGCCGTCGGCGCCGACCGGCCGGCGATAGCGCATCTGGGTCGTGGTCTTCTCGAGCGCGTTGGGCGACGAGGCGTAGGCCGCATAGAGCTGGTCGCCCGCGCCAAAGAGACCGTTGACCGACGCGTCCCCACCCAAGGTCCACACGCCGGAGAACTGCGAGCCGCGATTGTCGAGCGCGAGGCCACCATCGAGCAGCTTCTCGGCCAGGGTCACCGCCAGTTCGGACGCGCCGGGTACGCTGGGCGAGGGGCGCAGCACGCCCGAGGCGGTCACGCCGGCGAGATCGTTCGCCAGCAGCAGCGCCCGCTCCAGCACCGCGAGCGACAAGGGCCGCGCCTCGAGCACGGGCTGCAAGTAGGATTTGACCAGCGCCTGCGTGCGCGCGTCGCCGCCCTCGACCGAGACCGCGGCGACATAGCCCTCCGCCACGATGATGGTGAAGACGCCATTGCTCACGTGCTGCGGCGGGACGTAGGCGTGGGTCAAGACATAGCCCTGGCGCCGATACTCGGCCTCGATCGCCTCCGCCAGGTCGAGGACCTTCGAGATCGTCACGTCCTGGCCGACGAGATCCTGGAACAGCGGCCGGAACCGTTCCGGCGGGATCGTCTTCGCGCCCTCGATGGTGATGTCGTTGAGGACGAAATGCAGTTCCTCGACGGCGCGCGGCACTTGCGAGCGTTGCGGCGCCTCGATGGTGAAGTCGAAGCTCGGCTGGGCCGGCACCTCGAGCGGCGCGCGGTCGCGTCCCGGCTCGACCGCGCCGGGCAGTTCGCGCGGCGGTGCGACTTGCGCCGATGCTTGCCGCCCCATGCCTCCCGTCAGCCCCGCGCACGCGATGGCGAACCCGACCAGCGCCTGTTTTTGTCTTGGCACCGCGTTCATTTCTCGGTGAGAACGATCTCGCTCCCGCTCTCGCCTCGCGACAGGCGCTCGAGATGGAGGGCGACGCACTGATCGTCCGGCGCTTCGCGGTGGAGCGCGGCGAATGCGTTGCGCGCGTTTGGCGCCATGGCCTTGAGCATGGCGAAGGCGGCATCGTAGCGGGCGAGGAATTCGCCGCGCTCGTCGTCGTCGTGCAAAGGCTCATACACCGCGATGCCGCGAGTCTTGCCCTTTACGACGACCGCGCCGAGCGGCCGGAAGTCGATGCCGTGGCACAACTCGCGCGTCGCGTCGCTGACGCAGATGCGCGTCCCGAACTGCTTGTTGACGCCCTCGAGCCGCGCGGCGGTATTGACGCTGTCGCCGATGGCGCTGTAGTCGAACCGCGCCCACGAGCCGAAATTACCCACCACCGCCGGGCCGGTATGGACGCCGATGCGGGTGTGCCCGAACGGCATGCCGAGCGCCTTCTTCTCGGCGCTGAAGCGGGTGGCGAAGCGGTCCATGTCGAGGGCGCAGCGCACGGCGCGCTCGGCGTGATCGGGCTGATCGACCGGCGCGTTGAAGATCACGAACACGGCGTCGCCTTCGTACTTGCAGATCGTGCCGTCGTATTTGAGCACGATCTCGGTCATGCCGTTGAAATAGCCGTTGAGCGTCTTGGCCAGCTCGCGCGATTCGAGGCTCTCGGACAAGGTCGTGAAATTGGCGAGATCGGTGAAGAGATAGGACATGACGCGGCGCTCGCCCTCGAGCGACATCCGGCTTGGATCGCGAATCAGCGCCTGAACCACCTTGGGCGAGACATAGCGGCTGAAGGCCCCGGTGATGAACTCGCGCTGGCGCCGCGCATCGCGCCCGCTCAGCGCTTCCATCGCCCAGTGCGCCATGGCAAGCGCAAGCGTCGGCGCCAGCAGCCCGATCATCACGCCATGGTAATGGTAGAGCGCGCCGCCGCCGAGCCACAGCGCGACCAGGAACGCGCAGCCCGCGCCGATCCTCAGCACCATGGTGCCGCCGAACGTCGGCAGCGCCGCGCCGACCAGGGCGCAGGCCACCACGATCAGCAAATTGCCGACCCATCCGATCGCCGGCGGGCTGCGCCCCTCGAGGAACTGGGCGAGGCCGTGCGCGTGAACGATGATCCCCGGCATCATGCCCATGTCGCCTTCGTACACGGTCGCGAACGGCGTGCGGTGACGATCGGTCAAGGTCAGATCGGTGCCGATGAGGACGATCTTGCCCTTGAACCAATCCGCCGGCAGCGCCGGCACCAGTTCCGCCCCGTACTCGCGAAAAGCCGGCACGTCGGGCGAGGGACGGCCGTGCCACGCGACGTCGACCATCTTGGCCGGGGTTTCGATGCCGACATCGGCGGCGAGCGCGCGCGCAAATCCTGCGACATAGCGCCCGTCCGCGAGGGTGCGGCCGGGATAGACCCAGCGCACCGTGTCGAACTGATCGGTGGCAAGGTCGGCCAGCGCGCGCAAGCGCGGCGGATTGAATTCGTCGAGATAGGCGCGCTGGTCGGGGGACAGCACTCCGACGTTGTCGGTATAGCTGACCACCATCGGCACGTTCAGGTCGCGCAAGGTCTGACGCAGGCGCTGGTCCTTGTCCGGCTCGGTCGGCTGATCGAACAGCACGTCGAGACCGATGGCGCGGGGCGCGCGCGCGGCGAGGGTCTTGAGCAGCTGGTTCAGGAAATCGCGATCGATCGGCGAGCGGTAGGGAAACTGCTTGAGCGTATCCTCGGTGATCGCCACGACGACGATGTCGGGGTTCTGAGGCTCGGATGCCGTGAGCGCGGCGGTCTCCCAGTCGCCGAGGAAGCGGTCGGCAAAGGTGAGGAACGCGAGATGGCCCACCGCCACCGTGGCGATGAGTGTCGCACCCAGCGCGACGACGAGCGGCGTCAGCCCTTGCGCCAGCGACCGAAGCCGCAGGCGCAACGCCGGTCCGCGAGGGGCTATGGCGTCGGCGGTCATGGGCGCGGGCGCAGCAACGCCTCCGCTTGCGCCTCGCAGCCCCGGTTGGCGAGCCACGCCGCGCGCATCGGCGTTCCCGGCAAGTCGGAAGGCACGCGGTTGATCGTGACCGCGGCTTCCTCGCCGTGGTCGAACGACACGAAATAGATCGCGTCGCCATGGACCGCCCAGGTGTCGGACACGATGAGCCGGTTCGAGCCTTTGGGCCACACCGCCTGCGCCTTCCAGCTGCGGTCGGCGGACATCACCACCATGGTCGCGGCAGCGGCGGCGGTCGGACGCCAGAACACAGGCTGTTGTTTGTCCAGCAGGCAGACATTGCCGGTGCGGCTGACATCGAGCACCCACGGCTCGGGCAAGGTCGCGACCTCTCCTCCGGCCCGGGTCGCTCCGACCTCGGTGGTGCGCGCCTCCTGCTGCGTCGCCAGCGCATTGAGCGCCGTGGTCAGATCGCTGCCGCCGCCCGCCGCCGCCGGCGGCTTGTCATAGGGCCCGTCGAGCTTGAGCGTGACGCCGTTGACCGCGATCAAGGTGACGTGTTGGCCCTCGCCGAGCACCAGCGGCTTGGCGGAGTCCACCCGCTCGCCCGGATGCAGGCCGATGCCGCGCGCCGCGACCACGACCATGTCCTCGGCCGAGGCGGGCAACGCCGGCCACAGCAATGCCAACGCCGCCAGCGCCGCACAACTCCGTGTTGCGAGGATCATGTCCGCCCCCTTGACGGTTGCGCCGGCGCTGGGGGAAGCGGCGCTGTCGCGGTCCGCGCGGCGCCGCCGCCGTCGCCGATGATGGCGAAGGCTGCCCAATGATAGGGATGCGCCGTCGCGGGATCGGCGATCAGCGCAAGCTGCGACTGGCGCAGCGCCTGCGCGAGTCCGGTGCCGGCGCGGACCTGGAACAGTCCGGTCATCAGCTTGACGGTCGAGAGCGACGGCACTTCCCAGTGGCTCGCCAGCACGGCGCGCGCGCCGGCGGCGAAGAACGCGTCGGCGAGCCCCGTGAGCGCCTCGCCGCCGAAGCGCCGTCCGGTCGCCGCCGTGTTGCAGGCGGACAGCACCACGAGATCGGCATCGAGCTTCAAGCCGGCGATCTCGCTCGCCTCGAGTAGCCCGTCCTCGTCGGTGGAACGCGCCGGCGTCGCGGGCGGGGACAGAACGAGGCTCGGCTCGGCCTGGCAATGCAGCTCGCCCGGCAGCAGCCCGTGGGTCGCGAAATAGAGCACGCGATAATCGGCGAGCGGCTGGGCGCGCAGATTGCGCTCGGTGGCGTTGGCGCCGAGCAGCACCGCGTCGCCGCTGCCGCCGAGAAGGCGCGCCACGGTGCGCACCTCGTCGCCGGTTTCCTTGAGCGGCGGCAGCGCGCGGATGACATCGGCGGGGATCGGGCCGTTCTCGCGGCAGCGCCCCGCCAGCACGCCGAGCGGCGTCTTGCCGGAGCCGTCCTGCGCCGCCGCGGCGCCGGCGAAGCTCGGATCGCCGATCGCGAGGATCGGCTTCGGCGCCGGCGCGTGATGCTGCTCGGCCGCGCGCAGCGACAGGAAGGCGCGCGCCGAGGGCACCTGGCTCACCGCCATCCGGCGCACCAGCCAGGCGGCATCGCTCAAGGAGCGGCCCGGGGGCGCGGTGACCAGCAGCGCGAGCGGCAGGCTCGCGAGCGCACCGGTAGGCGCCACCACAAGATGATCGATGCCGTGCAGCCGGTCCTCGAGCGGGCCAAGCACGCGGCGATAAAGCGCGTAGGACGCGGCGACATCGAACGGCGGGAGCTGGCCCAGGCGCGGCACGAAGGCGGTGCGCAGATCGCCGACATCGCCGGCGAGCGATGCTTGCGTCACGGCGATGCGCTGCACCGTGAGCCCGTCCGACGTGGCCAGCAGCGCATAGGAATCCTTGGCGCCGATGACGAAGGACAGGAATGCTTCGCCCACCCCCAATTGCGCCTGAAGCTCGCCCAGCTCGGCCGGGCCGGGATCGGCGAGCTTGGTGTAGTCGGGAAACTCGCTCCGGATGCGCGCAGCGAGCTGATCGCTTTGCGCGGCGGCTGCCTGGAGATCCGCGACCAGCCGGCGCTCGCGATTGCCGTCGCGGCGATCGTCGGGCTTGGCGGTCTCGGCAGCCAGCTCGATGCGCAGCCCGTCGCGCCTGCGCTGCGCGTCCTGCGCGTCGCGCACCAGCCCGGCAAGCGCCGGATCGGCGGCGGCGATACGGGCGGCGGCGCGCGCGATGGTCTGGCCGGCGACGTCGGAGCCGACGAGCTGGCTGGCGCGGAACGCATCGGCCTCGAGCGAGGCACGCGCATCCGGCTTGCGCGTGGCAAGCGCCGAGGCGGCGCCGAGGAACGGCACGATCTGATCGGGCGCCATCGTGGCGCGCGCGACCTCGTCGCGGCCGAGAATGGCGAGCGCCGGCCGGAACGCGTCGACGGATGCCTGATAGACCTGCTGATCGGCGTAGAACTGCCCCAGCCGCAGCTCGCCGAAGGCGGTGGGAGCGGTGTCGCCGAAGAGCTTCTGCTCCATCGCGACCGCCTCGCGGAACTCGCGCTCGGCCGGAACGACCTTTTCGCGCCGCGCGTCGATCTCTCCCATCATGGTGACGACGTCGGGCCGCCACCACAGCGGCAGGCTGGGCTCGTCGCTGACGATGCGCATGACCTCGGTCGCCGCCGCCAGCGCGGTCGAGAGATCGCCCAAGCGCAGCGCCATTGCCGCCTCGATGCGCAGGCTGTGCGCCAGCTCGCCGCGGCTCCAGGCGGGCGAGGATGTGGCGTTGGCATCGCCCGGGTTCGCGGCCGCGAGCTCGGCCCGGCGCATTTGGGTCGCGGCGCGGGCGAACTTCAAGGCGTCGCCGAAATGGCGCTGGTTCGCGGCGTCGAGCGCGCGGTACGAGGCGAGCCGCGCGCGCGCCGCGATGTTGGTCGAGGCGTCGATGATCGGCTCGGCGCGCCGGAACAGGTCCGCCGCCTCGTCGAACCGTTCCTGGTTGCTGACCTGGAGCGCCAACTCGAGCAGGCTTTCGCCGACCGCGAGACCGGTGGCCCCGAAGAGGCGGGTCTCGATCTCGAGCGCGCGGCGATAGGCCGCTTCGGCGCCGGCGTAGTTGCGCGCCGCGCCGTCGAGACCGCCAAGCTCGACGAGCGCCTTGTAGGTCGCCATGTCGGCGCCGCCGGCGCGGCCGATCTCGGCCGGGAATTTCGCCTCGACCAGGCGGATCGCGGCCTCGGTCTCCTCAGCCGACAAGGCGCGGCCAGAGCTTGCGGCGAGCGCCGCCTGCAGCACCGGCAGCATCGCCGGCAGCCCCTCGGCCTCGACCACGCCCGAATCCGCCGCCGTCACCAGCACGAGGCGCGGCCAACCAACGCTGTCGAGGACGCAGAAGAACAGGAGCGTGTCGCCGTCCGGCGTCAGCTTGCGTCCGTCTTCGCACTCCGACGCTGCGGTGCGGCCGAGCTCACCCGGGGCGGACTTGGCGGCGGCGACGATGGCGGCCTCGCGTGCGGCGGGCTCGTCGGGCAGGCGCTGCGCCAGCGGCACGACCCACAGCATCCCGGCGGGGGCGGTGTCCGCGCCGCACTGGATCGTGCGGCCGCCGCCTGCTCCCGGCGCGGCATTGCTCCAGCGGCAGCTTTCTCCGGCAAGGTTCTTGCCGAGCGGCGCCGGCTCGTCAGCCCGCGCGAGGCCAAAGCCGGCGAGCATCATGGCAACGGCGCAGACGAAGAAGCGATGGCGCCGCAGGCTCATTGCCACAGCGCCTCGTTGCCCCAGCTCGAGTACATCGACTCCACCGCTGGGGCCGCTTGCGGCGTGGCGCGCGCGTCGGACGAAGCAGGGACTTCGCACAGCAGGCCGTTGCCGCCGCCGTTCGCGGTGGCGTTGGGCGTCGTCATGGTCGCCTGGCCGGCAGCGACGGCAAGCCCGGTCTGCTGCGCCAAAGCCGGGGGTGCCGTCAACGAGCCCGCGAGCCAGATCGCCGTCAGGGCCGCGAGGCGCGGTCCCGGCATGAGCGGCGCGCGCATGCCTGCGGAACGGGTCCGACGCCATTCGGGCCCGCCTTCCGCGCCGACAGCTCGACGCGCACCCGCGTGCGAAACTCGGCTCATGCTCCCTCATCAGCCCGGCGGCGCCTAGTAATCGCGAAGTCCCGCCCGGCCCAGCCATGGTACAGGGATGCAACGCCCTGACAAACAGGATTCTTGGCGGGCCTAGGGCGGCGCTAGAACCACTGGCGCAGCTCGATGTGATAGCCGTTGGGGTCGGTAATTTCCGCGCGCGCGGCATGCTCGCGCACCATCGGCCCCCACACGACCTCGACGCCCTTGGTCTTGAGATAGGCGATGGCTTTCTGCATGTCGTCGACTTCGAGGGCGATCAGGTTGTAGCCGAGATGGATCCCGGTCGGCGCCGGGCCGATTTTCCCGCCGTCATAGGTGATGAGCTCGACCGTGGTGCCGCCCAAATCCAGATAGACGAGATCGATCGGCACGCCGGCGCCGGAACGCTCGACCCGGTCGCGGGACTTGATCTTGAAGCCGAGAACCTTGGTATAGAATTCGATCGTGCGGTCCGGCTGGTCGGTGACGAGCTCGACGTGATCGATGCGCTTGAACATGGCACTGGCTCCGAATGCGGTGGTTCGGAAAGGCTCGGACGCAACGGTATCACTTTACGAGCGGCTTGGAAGCCGTCCGGCGCCATTCGGGGGTTGGCGCTTGCAGGCGCCGCCGTTTATGCTGGCGCCGCATAAGAACGGGCGCAGCGACGCCCCAGGAGGAAACGCCATGAAGAAAACGCTCGACCGCCGTACGCTACTGCTGGGATCGGCCGCCGCGGCCGGCGCGTCGGCGCTGCCGTTGCGCGCGGCATTCTCCCAGGGCGCGCCCTTGAAGCTCGGCCTCATGACCATCAAGACCGGATCGCTCGCCGAAGGCGGCATCCAGATGGAACAGGGGCTCACCGCCTTCCTCAAGGACCGCAACGACACGCTGGCCGGCCGCAAGGTCGAGCTCATCGTCGCCGACACCGGCGGCAGCCCGGCCGGCGCCAAGAACAAGGTCCAGGAGCTGGTCGAGCGCGACGGTGTCGACGTCATCACCGGGCCGCTCGCCGCCTTCGAGCTGCTCGCCATCACCGACTACATCGCGCAGCACAAGGTGCCGACCCTGAGCCTCGCCGCCGCCGAGGACATGACGCAGCGCAAGCCCAACCCCTATTTCCTGCGCGCGTCGGCGACATCCGCGCAGGCGATGCAGCCCCTGGCCGACTTCGCCGCCAAGGACCTCAAATTGAAGCGTGTAATCTGCATCGCCGAGGATTTCGCCTTCGGTTACGAACAGATGGGCGGCTTCCAGCGTGTGTTCGAGGACAATGGCGGCAAGGTGCTGAAGAAGCTATGGGCGCCGCTCGGCACTGCCGATCTCACGCCCTACATCGCCCAGATCGCCGACTGTGACGCGGTGATCCAGGGCTTCGCCGGCTCGGCGCCGGTGAAGTTCATCAAGCAATACGCCGATGCCGGCATGAAGTACCCGGTGCTGGGCGGCGAGACCGCGGCCGACGACGCGCTGATGAAGAGCTTCAGCGACGAGGCGATCGGCATGATCACGGCGGTGCCCTACACCGCCGATCTCGCCAACGACGCCAACAAGCACTTCCTGGCGGCGATGGCCAAGGAATACAACGCCATCGCCGGCCAGTACGCCGCGCTCTTGTGGCTCAACGGCCAGATCATCGAGGCCGCACTGGCGAAGACCGGCGGCAAGTCCGACGACAAGGACGCGTTCATCGCCGCGCTGCGCGCGGTGACGCTCGCGGATTCGCTCAGGGGGCCGGTGAAGTTCGACCATTTCGGCAACGTCATCGGCAACATCTACGTAAGGCGGATGGAGAAGAAGGACGGCAAGCTGGTCAACACCACGATCAAGACCTATCACGACGTGAGCCAGTTCTGGACCTATGACGAGAAGACGTTCCTGTCGCAGCCGGTCTATTCGCGCGACTACCCGCCGATCAAGTCGTAGATCGAGGGGCGCATCGTCCGGGACGGGATCGACGGGAGCGCGCCCCGGCTTCGCCGCGCACGAAAGCGCCTCCGCTCGGGGTCAGGGCCGCCATGAATCTCTACCTTCTGCTGGGGGTGAACAGCGTCGCGCTCGGCGGACTCCTGTTCCTGCTGTCGTCGGGCTTCTCGCTGATCTTCGGGCTGATGCGGATTCCGAACCTGACGCACGGCTCGCTGTTCATGCTAGGGGCTTATTTCGGCTCCAGCATCTTCATCTGGGGGAAGCTCGATTTCTGGCTCGCGGCGCTCCTTGCGGCGCTCCTCGTCGCGCTCATCGGCGGCGCGATCGAGCGGTTCCTGCTGCGGCGTCTCGCCGGCAACGAGCTGGCGCAGGTGCTGGTGACGCTCGGCATCTCGTTCATGGTCGCCGATCTCTGCCTTATGGAATGGACCGGCGATCCGATCTCGGTGCCGACGCCCGAGGCGCTGCGCGGCGTGGTGCGCTTTCTCGGCATCGCCTTTCCGATCTACCGCCTCGCCGTCATCGTCATCGCGGTCGTGGTGGCGGTGGCGCTCTGGCTTCTGCTCGAGCGCACGCGGCTCGGCGCCATGATCCGCGCCGGGGTTGACGATCCCGACATGGCGCGCGTCGTCGGCATCCGCGTGTCGCGGCTCTTCACCCTGGTGTTCTGCCTCGGCGCCGGGCTCGCGGGGTTTGGCGGCATGATCGCGGGGCCGATCCTCTCGGTCTATCCCGGGCTTGACGGCGAGATGCTGCCCTTGGCGCTGGTCGTCGTCATCCTCGGCGGCACCGGCAGCCTGATGGGGTCGCTGCTCGGCAGCTTCGTCGTCGCGTTCCTCTACAATTACGGCCAGGCGCTGCTGCCGGAACTGGCCTATTTCGTGCTGTTCCTGCCGATGGTGCTGATGCTGGTGCTGCGTCCGCGCGGCTTCTTCGGCCGGCAGGCGCTATGAGCGCGCGCCTTCTCGCCATCACCTTCGCACTCGCGGCGCTGGCGAGCCTGCCGCTGTGGGTTTCCGGCACCTACTACGTCAATGTCGCGAGCCAGATCCTGCTCTATGCCGTGTTCGCCTTGGGCCTCAACGTGCTGGTGGGCTATGCGGGCCTGGTGTCGCTGGGCCATGCCGGCCTGTTCGGGATCGCGGCCTACGCGGCGGCGATCCTGCTCAATATGGGCGCCGGGCATGGGGCGGCGATCTTGGGAGCATTCGCGGCGACGCTCGTCGGCGCCGCGATCTTCGCCGCCTTGTGCCTGCGCGCGACCGGCATCGGCTTCGTCATGATTACGCTCGCCTTGGGCCAGATCGTTTGGGGCCTCGCTTATCGCTGGCTCAGCGTCACCAACGGCGACAACGGCATTACCGTCGCGTCGCGTCCGGCGCCGTTCGGCCTGTCGCTCGACGGGGCGCCGTCCTTCTACTACGCGACGCTCACGGTCTTCCTCTTCGCGTGCGTCGCGGTGGCGGTGTTCGTGCGTTCGCCCTTCGGCGCCAGCCTCAAAGGGACGCGCGACCAGCCGCGGCGCATGACCGCGTTGGGATATCACGTGTGGCTCATCCGCTTCTTTGCCTGCCTCTTCTCGGGGTTCCTGAGCGGCGTCGCGGGGCTCATGTTCCTCTACTACAACGAGTTCATCAGCCCGCACGCGATCCAGCTCTCGGCCTCGGCGGAAGCGCTGCTGATGGTGATCTCGGGCGGCTCGGGCACGCTCATGGGGCCGATCGCGGGCGCGGTGCTCGTCGTCCTGATGAAGAACGTGGCAAGCGCCTATATCGAGCGCTGGAACTTGGTGCTGGGCGCGATCTTCGTCGCCATCGTCATCTTCATGCCCGAGGGCTTCGTGCCGGGCTCGGTCAGGCTCGCGCGCTGGGCCGTGCGCGCGTTCCGGCCGCGCGCGGCGGGGGAGGCGCGGCCATGACCGCGCTCGAGATAAGCGGGCTCGAGAAATCGTTCGGAGGCTTGCGTGTCACCGCCCAGCTCGACCTCGTCGTGGAGCCGGGCGAGCGGCGGCTCGTCATCGGCCCCAACGGCGCCGGCAAGACCACGCTCTTCAACCTCATCGCCGGCGAGCTGCGCCCCGATGCCGGCTCGATCTCCCTCTTCGGCCGCGAGATCGTGCATCTCCCGAGCCACCGGCGCGCCCATCTCGGGCTTGCGCGCACCTACCAGATCGTGACCTTGTTCGGGCGCGACACGCTGCTGCACAACGTCATGCTGTCGCTGCTCGGCATCAGCCGCTCGCGCTGGAATCCGGTGGCAGCGCTGTCGCGCCAGTCCGCGCTCGCCACGCGCGCGGAGGACGCGCTCGACCGCGTCGGATTGAAGCATCTGAGCCAACGCCCGCTGTCCGAGACCTCTTATGGCGAGCGGCGCCGCGTCGAGATTGCCATGGCGCTGGCGCAGGAGCCGAAGGTGCTGCTGCTCGACGAGCCGTTCGCCGGGCTCTCGATCGACGAGAGGCGCGACGTGCTGAAGCTGCTGCTCGACATCCCGCGCGCGGTCACGGTGGTGATGATCGAGCACGACATGGACGTGGCGCTCGATTTCGCCGAGCGCATTACCGTCATGCATTTCGGCGAGGTGGTGGTCGAGGGCGCGCGCGCCGAGGTGGTCGCCGATCCGCGCGTGGCGGAGATCTATCTTGGCGCCTGACGCGCTCGCGCTCGACGGCATCGACGCCTTCTACGGCGACAGCCACGTGCTGCATGGCGTCTCGCTCGCCCTTGCGCAGGGACGGCTCCTCGGCCTCCTCGGCCGCAACGGCGCCGGCAAGTCGACTTGCATCAACGTCGCGGTCGGGCTCTTGAAGCCGCGCAGCGGCGCGGTCTCGGTGTTCGGCGAGCGCGTCACCGGGCGTAACCCGGAACAGATCGCGGCGGCGGGCGTGGCGCTGGTGCCGCAGGGCCGGCGCATCTTCAAGAGCCTCACCGTGCGCGAGAATTTGATCGTGGCCGCGCGCCCGCCCAAGGCAACGCCGGCCGCACGCGTGGCGTGGACGTTCGAGCGCGTGGCCCAGACCTTTCCGCGGCTCGGCGAGCGCCACCAGCAGGTCGCGGGCTATCTCTCGGGCGGCGAGCAGCAGATGCTGGCGATCGGCCGTGCGCTGATGTCGAACCCGCGCGTCCTGTTGATGGACGAGCCGTCGGAGGGATTGGCGCCGCAGATCGTCGCCGAGGTGATGGCGACCATCCGCCGGCTCAAGGAGGAGGGATTGTCGATCCTACTCGTGGAACAGAACGTCAAGCTCGCCTTCGCCGTCGCCGACGATGTGGCGGTACTGAACAACGGGCGGGTGGTCGCCCATGGCGCCGCCGCCGCGATCAGGGACCGCGCCGACCTGCACCAGCATCTCGGGATCTATTGAGGCTTCTTGCGCCGCGCCGGGGCCGCCGGCTTGGGAGCGGCCGCGTCGGCGGCTTCCTTGGCGAGCCGAAGCTCGCGCAGGCGCGCGGTCTTCTCGGCGTCCGCCCGGCGCTCCTTCTCGCGCATCGACAAGCGCTCCACGGAATCCTTCTTGTCGCGTGCGAACAGGTCCTGCGCCTTGCCGCGGGATGCATCAATCAATTGATCGAGCTTGCTCATACACTGCTCCGGTTGCGCGATCTCTCCGACCGGGGATCGCTCAGTAGCCTTCCCGCTCCATCCGCTTGCGCAGCATCTTGCGCTGGCGCCGAATGCCGTCGGCCTTTTCCCGCGCCCTGCGCTCCGACGGCTTCTCGTAGGCGCGCCGCAGCTTCATCTCGCGGAACACGCCTTCCCGCTGCATCTTCTTCTTCAGAACACGCATCGCGGCATTGACGTCGTTGTCCCGGACGAATACCTGCATGCCTTACTCCCGAAGCGCTCCCGCTGAACGCGTCGAACCGGCGGCCTTGCGGCCACCGGTCCGACCTAGAGCGTCCTTGTGGTCAGTCGGCGAGGGAGAGCTGATCGGCGGCCTGCTTGCCGCGATCGCTGATCACCTCGTAGCGCACCTTCTGCCCCTCGTTAAGATTCGAGATGCCGGCGCGCTCGACTGCGGAGATGTGGACGAACACGTCCTTGCCGCCGTCAGTCGGCTGGATGAAGCCGAAACCCTTCTGGGCGTTGAACCATTTGACGATACCTAGAGCCATTAATGGCCTCCTACGTGCGTTGGAACACCCCGCGCGCCTCGCGCGGAGCGATGCAGTGTCGGCCTCATGGGATCTTGTTGAATCGCTTTGTAGAGCGGTACGGCAAGCGCCGAAGCGGAGACTGATGCCATCAAGATGGGGCTTCCCGGGACCAAAAGCAAGCGCGCGGGGGGCCTCTTAACCATGACGGGCTATTTCGCGGCTCGAATCGAAGCCAGTTCCGCCCGGTAGGCCGCCAGAACCTTGGCCCCGTCGGGCGTCGCCATGATCCAGTCGTCGGTCACCGGCGCGATCAGCGCCTTCCAGCGCGCTTCCTCGTCGGGCGCGAGCTGCGCGATGGTCTGGCCGGCCATTGCCTTGGTCTGCTCGATCCCGACCTTCTGCATCGTGTCGGTGGCGTGGTTGAGCCGCGCGACATAGGCCTCGCCGGACAAGCGGTCGATCGCCTCCTTGCCCTTGGGCGGCAGGCGGGAATAGGAGTCCTTGTTCATGAAGACGTAGCCGATATTGACGCCGAGCGGGACCTCGAGGTGGTAGGTGGTGACCTCGTCGAGATGGAACGCCGGCACGCTGGGCCAGCCCTGCGCCACCGCCTGGACCAGGCCGTGCTGCAGGCTGGGATAAAGCTCGCCCGGCTGCAGCGAGATCGGCACCGCGCCGAGCCGCGGCATCGCCGTGCCAAGGACGCGGCCCTCGACGCTGACCTTGAGCCCCTTCATGTCCGCCAGCGCATGAATGGGCTTGCGCGAGTGAATCACCAGCGGCGGGAAGGCCAGCAGCGCGAGCGGGTGGACCTTGGTGAACTCGTCGGCGATCACGCCCTTGGCATAGAGCCGCCACAGCGCGAGCGCGGCCTCCGCCTGGTTCTTCGCTTCGAACGGCAGGGTCGCGACGTTGGTCTTGGGGAATTGCGACGACAGCGGACCAAGCACGCCCAGCGCGATGTCGGTGACGCCGTCGAGGGTGCGGTCGTAGAGATTGGAATTGTCGCCCAGCACCCCGCCGGGATAGACCTTGATCTCTATCGCTCCGGCGGCTTCCTTGTTCACGTCATCGACCCAGCCCTGAGCGCCTTCGGTGAAGAGCGCGTTGTTGGGCGCCGAGGGATAGCCGAATCTGAGCTGCACCGGATCGGCCGGCGCGTGCGCCGCCCAGCCGACGATCACGCAAGCGGCCAGCGCCGCCGCGGGAACGCGCCGTTCCATCCCTACCCCCTTCTTTTCTTTGCGATCATGCGGGACCGCTTCTTGCCTGGATCGTGCGCCACACGGTCTCGGGCGTGAGCGGCATCTCGATATGCTTGACGCCCAGGGGTTTCAGCGCGTCGAGCGCCGCGCTCATGATCGCCGGCAGCCCGCCGACCGTTCCTGCCTCCCCCGCGCCCTTGGCGCCCAAGGGGTTGGTCTTGGTCGGCACCGCGTTGTCCTCGAGCTCGAACGCGCACACGCTATCGGCGCGCGGCATGCCGTAATCCATGAACGAGCCGGACACGAGCTGACCCGATTTCGGATCGTAGACGATCGCCTCGCTGAGCGCCTGGCCGATGCCCTGCACCACGCCGCCGTGGATCTGGCCGTGCAAGGTCAGCGCGTTGATGACGGTGCCGACATCGTCGACCGCGAGATAGCGCAGCACCTCGATGCCGCCCGTCTCCCGGTCGATCTCGATCTCGCAGGCATGGCAGCCGTTGGGGAAGGTCATCGCCGAAGGATCGAACACGCCGGTCTCGAACAGGCCGGGCTCCATCGAGGGCGGCAGGCGGCCGGGCTGGAACGCGGCGCGCGCCACCTCCTTGAGCGAGAGTTTGCGGTCGGTGCCGGAGACGACGAAGGCGCCGTCCGCGAATTCGATGTCGCCCTCGGCCGCCTCGAGGACATGCGCCGCGATCTTGCGGCCCTTGTCGATGATCTTCTCGGCGCCGCGCCACACCGCCGAGCCGCCGATCACGGCCGAGCGCGAGCCGAACGTGCCGGTGCCCCACACCACCTTGTCGGTGTCGCCCTGGATCACCACCACGTCGTCGAACTCGAGGCCGAGCTTTTCCGACATCAGGATCTTGTACATGGTCTCGTGGCTCTGGCCCTGCGCGGTGGTGCCGACCACCAGGGTCGCGCTGCCGGTCGGGTTGAAGCGGATCTCGGCGGTCTCGGCGCCCGGCGGCGTCGCCGCGCGCTCGATCGTGTTGGCGATACCGAAGCCGCGCAGCTTGCCGCGCTTCGCCGCCTCGGCGCGGCGCTCCTCGAAGCGTGCGTAGTCCGCGGTCGCCAGCGCCGCGTCCATGTTCTTCTCGAACTCGCCGCTGTCGTAGGTGTAGACGAGGCCGGTCTTGAACGGCATGGCGGCGGGCGGGATCATGTTGCGGCGCCGCAGCTCGCCCCGGTCGATGCCGAGCGCCGAAGCGGCGTGATCGATCATCGATTCGATGACGTAGCAGGCCTCCGGCCGCCCGGCGCCGCGATAGGGCGCGGTCGCGGTGGTGTTGGTGAAGACGCCGAGCACGCTCACGTGAATCGCCGGCGTCTTGTAGACCCCCGCCAAGGTGCCGAGATTGACGAAGGTCGGCAGCAGATTGGTGTCGGCCGAGAGATAGGCCCCGAGATTGCACAGCGTCTTCACGCGCAGTGCGAGGAAATGCCCGTCCTTGTCGAGCGCCAGCTCCGCGTCGCTCACATTGTCGCGGCAATGGTCGTCGGAGAGGAAGCATTCGCTGCGCTCGGCGATCCATTTCACCGGGCGGCCGAGCTTGCGCGAGGCATAGAGCGCCAGCGTGTTCTCCGGCGCGGTGTTGCCCTTGGAGCCGAACGCGCCGCCGATGTCGCCGCTCACCACGCGGAAGCGGTTCTCCGGCACCTTGAAGATGTCCTCGGCAAAGATGCGGCGCACCGAATGGATCGAGCCGATGCAGCCATAGAGCGTGAAGCGGCCGTGCCGCGCATCATAGTCGCCGATGCAGCCGCGCGGCTCGATCGCGTTGTGCATGATGCGGCTGATGACGAAGTGCTGCTTCACCACATGCTCGGCCTTGGCGAAGGCAGCGGCCACCGCGGCCTTGTCGCCGAGCTCGAACACGTTCGAGATATTGTCGGGGCATTCGTCCCACACCGCGGGCGCGCCCGGAGCGACCGCATCGGCGGTGCGGACCACGTGGGGCAGCGGTTCGTATGACACCGCGACCGCTTCCGCTGCGTCCTTGGCCTGGTTGAGCGTTTCCGCCACGACATAGGCGACCGGATCGCCGACGTAATGCGTGCGCCCGCGCGCGAGGCCGGGATGCGGGCTCTGCATCATGGGCGAGCCGTCGGGGCGCTTCCTCGGCATGCGGCAGCGCGAAGTGCCGATCCCGTCGGCCTGGAGATCGTCGGCGGTGTAGACGCCGAGCACGCCCGGCATCGCCTTGGCCGCGCGCGTGTCGATCGCGACGATGCGAGCTTGCGCGTGGGGCGAGCGGACGACGGAACCGTAAGCCATCCGCGGCAGCACGAGATCGGCAATGAATTCGCCCTCGCCGCGCAGCAGCCGGGGGTCTTCCTCGCGCCGCACCGCCTGCCCCATGCCGAACTGACCCATGGCCCTCTCCCTTAGCCCGCGGCCACGGTCTGGCGCCGCACCGCGCGGCGCAGGCCCGCCTGCTCGAGACGCGGCATCACGTCCTTGTGCCACCGCCGCAGCCCGTCCCAGTAATCGACCCAGCGAACCAGGACGCCGTCGATGCCGATCTGCGACAGCTTCAAAAGCGCAGCCACGATGTCGTCCGCGGTGCCGGTCAGCGGATAGCCGCCCCAGCCGAGCTTCGCCGCGAAGCGGAGCCGGTCGGCGCTTTCCGGCAGCATCTTGTGCATCTCGACGTTCTGGATGCGCAGGAGATTGTCGACCGCCACGTCGTCGCCCTTCTCGACCACGTAGTAATGCACGAACTCCTGCGCCTCCTTCAGCGTGTCGCGCTGTGTCACGGGCGCGCCGCACCAGATCTGGATCTCGCGGCCATGCTCTTCGCGCGCGAGGCGGCGATAGGCCTCGACCACGCCGCGCGTGCGCTCGAGATCGTTCGCGTCGATATGGATGAAGGCCATGTCGGCGTACTTGGCGGCGAATTGCTGACCCCGTCCCGAGGCGCCGGCGTTCATCAGCGGTGGAAACGGCCGCTGCAGCGGCTTCGGCATTGCAAAGCCCTTCTTGATGCGCAGGAACTTGCCCTCGTAATCGAACTCCTCCTGGCGCGTCCACAGCATCTTGACGATGTCGATCCATTCGGCGGCGTATTCGTAGCGCATATCGTGTTCCATCAGCGGCGCGCCGAACATCTCGAGCTCGGGCCGGAACCAGCCGCACACGACGTTGAGCGCGAAGCGGCCGTTGCTGATGTGGTCGACCGTGGTCGCCTGCTTCGCCGCCATGATCGGATGCACGGTCGGCACATGCGATGTCGTGAGCACGGCGATGTTCTTCGTCGCCTGCGCGAGGCCCGCCGCCCAGGTGTAAGTCTCGAAATTGGTGCCGTTGAAGTTCGACTTGCCGCCGAAGCCCTTCCAGCGCGCCACCGGCACCAGCGCCTCGTAGCCGTGGCGGTCGGCGATCTCGGCGATGCTCAGCGTGTTGGGCCAGTTGAGCTCGTAGGCCTCCTCGGCCGTGGTGATGGCGCAGCCGCTGCTGACGTTGGTTGCGAAGATGCCGAGCTTCAGCCGGTTGTCGCTGAAGAGCGGATTGGTCTCGCCGCGCTCCACGTCGCCCCCTCCCGTTGCTTTGTCGCGAGGCTACCCGCGCGGGCGCGAACATTCAATCGAGCGCGGACCGCGCTTACCAGTTCTGCGGCAGGGCGGCGCGCAGGAAGTTGACGAGCTCGGCGATATCCTTGCCGCCCTCGCCAGCGTGGACCGCGGCCGACATGCTGGCGGCGGCGGCCGCGGCGGCGGGCGCCGGCACGCCCCTCAAAGCGGCGGTCGCCACTACCGACAGGATGTCCTTGCGCAACGTCCGGATATCGAGCGTCACGTCGTCCTTGCCGCCGAGGAAGATCGGCTTCTTGGCGTGGAACCAAGGCGTGGCGGTGATGGAGGCGCCGATCACGTCGATCATGCGCTCGAGGGAAAGCCCCTCGCGCTCGCCCATGAGCAGGCTCTCGGCCAGGATCTGCAGGTAGCAGCCCATCATGTTGTTGACGACGAGCTTCATCGCCGCGCCGGCGCCAATGGGGCCGACATGCTCGATCCGCGCCGTGAGATGCCCGAGCGCCGGGCGCGCCCGCGCCAAATCCGCCTCGGCGCCGCCGACCAGCGCCACCAGCTTGCCCTGCCGCGCGGTCGGAATGGAGCCCAGCACCGGGCTATCGATGAAGTAGGCACCCCTTCCGGCGGCGTGGGCGGCGAGCGCGCGCACCGTCGCCGGCTGCAAGGTGCTCATCTCGATGAAAAGACGCCCGGCGATGTCGGCCTCGAGGAACCCGTCCTTCGCCTCCCACAGAGCGCGGGCGCCGGTGTCCTCGGTGATGATGGAGAGCACCACGCGCGCGCCCTCGGCGACCTCGCACGGCCCCCGCGCCGCCGTCACGCCGCGCCCGGCCGCTTCGCGCAGCCGGCCCTCGTCGCGGTCCCAGGCGATGACGCTTTCGCCGGTCTCGCCGAGCCGCGCGGCGATCGCCGTCCCCATCTTGCCCAGCCCGATCAGTCCGATCATCGCCCCCTCCCCGGAATGCCCGCGAAGCGTAGCACAGGGCCGCCCGCGCCTTCCCCCCGCCATGCCAGGTGCAAAACGGCGAGAAATGCCGCATCATGGCAGGCAATCGGGGCATGGATCGTGGAGGATAGGCATCATGGAGGAGCAGTTCGTCGCCAAACTCTCCGAGTTCAAGGAGGGCGACCGCCGCATCGTGTTCCTGAAGAACCTGGAGATCGGCGTGTTCCGCCAGGACGGGCAATTCTACGCCTATAGCAATAGCTGCCTGCACCAGGGCGGGCCCGCCTGCGAGGGGCTGATCATCGCCAAGGTCGAGGAGCGCATTCTCGCCGACCAGACCTCGCGCGGCCTCTATTTCTCGGACAAGATCCTCAACTTCGTGTGCCCGTGGCACGGCTACGAATACGACATGCGGACCGGCGAGTGCGTCGCCAATCGCAGGCTGAAGCTCAAGAAATACGACGTCGTCCAGAAGGGCGACGACGTCTTCGTCGTCGGCTAATTCGAGACACAGGAGAGACAGGTCATGGACCTCATCGCCGATCGCGGCCGCCGGGTGCCGGTCGAAGAACTCAACACCACGCAACTTCTCGCCCATGCGGCGCAGCAAGCGCGGCAGCGCAAGTACGACGACATGGTGATCGTCGACGTCGACGCCCATCACTACGAGACCGAGCATTACAGCGAAATCCTGCCGTTCATGGAAAACGAGGTGCTGAAGCAGCTCGCGACGGGCGGCGGCGGCGTCGGACGGCGCGGGGTCGTGCCGCAGAGCGTGGGCTATCAGGACATGGGCGGCCGGGTCACCCGGTATCCGTTGCGCGGCTCGGAGAAGACCGGGCCTGGCGCGCACCGCGACGTGCAGCTGGGTTACCGCTGGATGGACGCGATGGGGGTCGATTATTCGTGCCTCTTCCCGACCGGCATGCTCAGCATCGGTCTCCATCCGCAGTCGGAGATGGAGGTCGAGCTCTGCTGGGCCTACAACCGCTGGGTCACCGAGAAGGTGCTGCCGGAAGGGAACGGCCGGTTCTATTCCATGCTGACCCTGCCGTTCTCGGACGCCGACGCCTGCCTGCGCCAGGTCGAGACCTTCGGCGACCGCAAGGGCGTCACCGGCTTCATGGTGACGACGGTGCGCAATACCCCGGTGCACGACAATGCCTACATGAAGGTCTACCGCGCCATCGAGGAGCGCGGCCTGGCGCTGGCGTTCCACGCCGGTCCAAACTGGGGCGAGCCGATCTTCAAGACCTGCAACCGCTTCCTCGCGGTCCACGCGCTGGGCTTCAGCTGGTACAACATTCTACATCTCACCAACTGGGTGGTGAACGGGCTGGGCGAGCGCTTTCCCAAGCTGCCGGTGATCTGGATCGAGTCCGGGCTCGCCTGGATACCGTTCCTGATGCAGCGGCTCGACCACGAATACATGTTGCGCACGTCGGAATGCCCGACGCTGAAGAAGAAGCCGTCCGATTATATGCGTGACATGTACTATTCGTCGCAGCCGATGGAAGTGCAGGACATGGGCGCTCTCGAGACCACGTTCCGCATGATCAACGCGGAAACGCAGCTCTTGTACTCGTCGGACTATCCGCACTGGGACTTCGACCTGCCGAGCGCGATCTACGACCTGCCCTTCGTCTCCGAGAAGGCCAAGCACAACATCCTCGGCGGCACGGCATCGCGGCTCTTCAAGCTGCCGCCGCGCAACGAGCGGCAGAAGGCCAACCTGGTCAAGTTCGGCAACCTCGCCGCGTGAGGCTCACCGCACCTCGAAGATGAGCTTGCCCTGCAGGTGGCGCGACTCGCTGACGCGATGCGCGTCGCCCGCGGCGGCGAGCTTGTAGCGGACGATATTGGGCGGCCACACCGCGCCGGCCTCGAGCAGCGCCAGCATGCGCTCCAGATGGGCGCGGTCGCGCGTCACCGCCGGGCGCAAGGTCTGGACGTCCTTGCGCGGCGGCTCGAAGCCCTCGGGCGTGGGCGAGATGAACACGAGCCGCCCGCCCGGCTTCAGCACTTCGTAGGACGGGGCGCGCACGTTGCCGCCCACCGTGTCGAACACCACGTCGCAGCCCGAAACCGCCTTGGTGAAATCCTGCGCGGTGTAGTCGATCACCCGGTCGGCGCCAAGCTTCATCACATAGTCGTGGTTCTTGGCGCTTGCCGTGGTGATGACATGGGCGCCGATATGCTTCGAAAGCTGGATCGCGAATCCCGCGACGCCGCCGGCGCCGCCTTGGATCAGGATGGTCTCGCCCTTCTTGAGCTTGGCGGTGTCCTCGATCGCCCAGAGAGCGGTGAGGCTGGTCAATGCCATGGCGGCGGCTTCGGCATGGCTCAGGCGCGCCGGCTTCTTGGCGACGATGGCGGCCTTGATGGCGATCTTCTCGGCATAGGCGCCTTCGTCGCGCTGGTCGGTGACGCCGAAGACGGCGTCGCCCACGGCGAGATCGGTGACGCCGGTGCCGACCGCGCTGACCACGCCCGAGAAGTCGCGGCCCAATATGTGCGGGAAATGGATGTTGGTGTAAGGGCCGCCGCCCAAGCGCACCTTGTAGTCGGCCGCGTTGACGCTGGCGGCGTGGATGTCGACCACCACCTGGCCAGGCCCGGCGACCGGGTCCGGCGCGTCGCCGTAACGCAGCATTTCCGGCCCGCCATGGGCCGTCAGCAGCACCGCCTTCATTGCCCCTCCTCCTCTTGCGCTGGTCGCGCGGCTTCGTACCGCCGGACCCGGTGTGATACAATCCGCCAGATCGGACCGGGGCGGGGGCATCTCACATGACGGCGAAAACTTTGGAACGTCCGGCGCGCAACAGCGTGAGCGCGGCGGAATGGGAAGCGCGGGAGGAGCTCGCGGCGGCCTTTCGCGCGGCCTACCGGCTCGGCTGGAACCGCACCATCTCGAACCACATGACCGCGCGGCTGCCCGACAATCCCGCGCATTTCCTGATGAACCCGCGCGGCCTCGGCTGGCACGAGATCACCGCGGCGAACCTCATCAAGCTCGACCTCGACGGCAACGTCTTGAGCGAGACCGAGCTGCTGCCCGGCCCTGCCGGCCTCAACTTCCACAGCGCCATCCTGCGCGCCAAGCCCGAGATCGCCTGCACCCTGCATCTTCACACCATGGAGGGGGTCATCGTCTCGGCGCTCGAGGAAGGCCTGCGCTTCTATGACCAGGACAGCTGCACCATCTATGGCCAGGTCAGCTATCATCAGTTCGAGGGGCTGGCGGAGGAAGCGGACGAGGCGCCGCGCATCATCGCCGACCTCGGCGACAAGTTCGCCATGATCATGCTGAACCACGGCCTCCTCACCGTCGGGCGCACCGTCGGCGAGGCGTTCACCACCATGGACAAGCTGATCCACGCCTGCGAGACCCAGCTCCGCATCATGTCGACGGGCGGAACAGCGCGCCAGATTCCGCGCGAGGTGGCCGAGCACACCTTCCGTCAGATGGAAGCGCGGCGCGGCAACAAGCCGGCGGGCGATCTCGAATGGAAGATGTACCGGCGCATGGGCGAGAGCCTCGATCCGTCCGCCGCATGACCAGGGAGCGTGACCGTCTGGCGGCGGTCCTTATTTCGTCCAGGACAGCCGGTTGAACAGGAAGCCTTCCGGCTTGGTGTGGCGGGTGTCGACCACCAGATCCTTGCTCTGCACCAGCACCGCCGGCAGCTCCACGAGCGGCATGCCGTAGCGCTCGTCGGTCACCTTGTCGAAGAGCTTGGTGTAGATCGCGGCGCGTTTTTCCGTGTCGGGCTCGTGCTCGCCGTCGATCGTCCATTGGGTGAGCTCGGCATCGTTGGTGTAGTTGCGCGAGCCGGGGAGATAGAAGAACGTCGTCGTGGTGTCGATGTCGGGCGCGCCGCCGCCATTGTCCCACAAGGTCACCATGGTCTGCGCCTTGCCGTCGCCGCGCAGCTTCTGGAACACGTTGACGGTGGCGGCGTTGACGGTGGCGCGCACGCCGACCTTGCGCAGGTCGCCGGCGACCATCTCGGCGATGACGCGCGCCTGGCCCCAGGTCAGAAGCTCGAGATCGAAGCCGCCGGACAGGCCCGCCTCGGCGAGGAGCGCCTTGGCGGCGGCGGGATCGTAGCTTGGCGGCTTCTTCGACCACGCGCAGGCGATGTGGGCCGGATGGCACATCGCATCCATCGGCGGCTGGCTGGCGAATTCGGGCGGCAGCAGCGCCTTGCGCATCGCGTCGCGGTCGATGGCGCGGAGCATCGCCTCGCGCACCCGCTTGTCCTTGAAGACGTGGATGCCGGACCGGTCGGCGGCGTCGAAGAAGATGTAGGCGAACGAGATGGTCGGCGCGGCAAAGACCTTGTAGTTCGGATTGGCCGCGACCGCGCCCTGCGCCTGCTCGTAATCGATGTGGAAGATGAGGTCGAGCTCGTTCACCAGCACCTTGGCGATCTGCGTTTGGGCATCGGGGATGAAGGAGATCTCGATCCGCCCGATCTTCGCCGCCGGCTCGAACCCGCCCCAAGTGTAGTACGGGTTTTTCTCCAGCACGATGCCGGCGGAGGGGTCGAACGAGACCACCTTGTAGGGTCCCGTGCCGATCGGCTTGCGGCCGAACTCGGCCTTGTCCGCGAGCTGCGAATGGATGTGCGCGGGCAGGATCGGCGGTCCACCCCACAGCTTCGCCAGGATGATCGCGGTCGGCTCCTTGGAATGGATGCGAACCGTGTATTTGTCGATTTTCTCCGCCTTCTCGAACCAGCCGAAGCGCGAATCCTTGAACAGGAAATTGACGTTGGGATCGGTCGCGTAGGCGAAGGAATAGATCACGTCGTCGGCGTCGAGCTCGGAGCCGTCGTGGAACTTGACGCCGCGGCGCAGCTTGATGTCCAGCGTCGTGGCATCGACCTGGGTCCAGGATTCGGCGAGCTGGCCCTTGTAGGTGTGGGTCTCGACGTCATAGGCGATGAGCGTATCCATCACCGCCCGGTCGATCAGGTTCGCCTCCGGGTTGGGATTGTGCAGTGCGTCGATGAGGCGGATCGGCTGATCGACCGCGACGCGCAGCGTGTCCTTGGCCTTCTGTGCCTCGGCGCCGCCGCCGAGAGCGAACCAAGCGACCAACGCCGCGAGCGCGATCCGTGTCACCATTCGCGTCATGCGATCCTCCTCCAAGCCGTCAGAGCATTTAGCCCTCTCCGCCCGCTTGCGGGGGGAGAGGGTTGGGAGAGGTGGGTGCCGATTACAGGTGCGATCGCGCGCCGGCGAAACACCTCGCCCTCCCCGTCGCTATCGCGACGGGTCCCTTCCCTCTCCCCGGTTTGGGCGGAGAGGGACAGAATATCGCCGCACGTCTCGGCCGCTTGGCCGTTCATTTCGCCCATTCGTAGTCGCACACCTGGTTGTCGATGGGGCTCAGGGCGTTGTCGCGCACGCGGACGTCCTTGGTGTGCACGAACACCATTGGCAGGTCCGCCACCGGCAGGATGTAGTTCATCGTGTTGACCTGATCGATGCCCTTCTGGTAGATCGAGGTGCGCTTCTCGTCGTCATATTCAACCGCGCCGGCGCGCTCGGCCTCTTTGACGATCGGGTCCTGCCAATAGTCGCGGTTGCCCTCGAAGAAGAAATCGAAGATGTTGTCCATGTCGGGCTGGGCGTTGGTCGGATAGAAGCCGAGGAAGGCGGTGAACTTGCCCTCGCCGCGCAAGCGCACGTAGAGCGCGAGCGGCAAGGGGCGCAGGCTCGCCCGGATGCCGACCTTGCGCACCATGCCCGCGATCGCCTCGCCGATCTCCTTGATCGGCTCGTGCACGTCGAACTCGAGATCGAAGCCGTCGGGATAACCGGCCTCGGCGAGGAGCTTCTTCGAGTCCACCGGATCGTAGGCGGGCGGCTTGGTGGTGGAGGCGCAGCCGATATTGCCTACGACGCAGATGCCGTCCAGGATGTCGGCGATCTCGCCGCCGGGAATGACCGTTTTCGCCAGTTCCTTGCGGTCGATCGCCTCCATGAACGCCTTGCGCACGCGCTGGTCCTTCATCGCCTTGTTGTCCGAACGGCCCAGCGCATCGAGCGTAACGTACATCAGCATGCCGTTGTGGCGCGCGGTGATCTTCGTGCCGGGAATGGAGGCCAGATCGCGCGCCGCGTCCGCCGTGGGGTTGCGGATGAGATCGATGTTGCCGGTCATGAACTGCGCGATCTGCGTCTGCCGGTCCGGCATCGGCGTGACGATGACGCGCTTCATATGCGCCTGGATCGGGCCGGTCTTGTCGTAGTAATCGTCGAACCGCTCCAGCACCATCTTCGTCTGGTCGAGCGAGATGACCTTGTAGGGGCCCGTGCCCACCGGCGAGACGCGGCCGTAATCGGCCTTGTCGTCGAGCCGCGCGAGGAGTTTCCCGTCGAACATGGTGAAGCGGTAGGCGAAGGTTTGCAGCGACGTGGCGATGGCGGTCCTCCCGGTGATCCGGATCTGGTAGGGGCCGAGCTTCTCGACCTTCTCGACCCAGTTGTACCGGTCCTTGAAGCGCAGCCGCACGTTGGGATCGATGAGGTAGTTGATGGTCGCGACCACGTCATCGGCGCTGAAGGCGTCGCCGTTGTGGAATTTCACGTCGTCGCGCAGCTCGAACTCGTACGTGCGGTCGTCGATCCGCTTCCATGCCTTGGCGAGCCGCGGGACGAATTTGTGCGCCCGCTCGTCATAACCGATCAAGGACTGGTAGACGGTCTTGTAGAAGACCGCGGCCTCATCCTGCGGGAACTGGTAGGGATCGAGCGTGCTCCACCAGTCCGTGACGGCGATCCTGAGCGTGTCATCGGCCCGCCCGGCAATGCCGGGCGCCGGGGCGATCAGGATGGCGGCCAGCAGGCCGACCGCGCCTCCGAGGCGATTCCACACCGCAGCCTCCCTTATGGCTTGTTATGGGGGACGAGTTTTGGCCAGAACCGGGCGCGCCGCAAGAACATGATTTCAACGCCACAACGCCGGTGCTAGGCTCGGTCTGCCTCCTTGCGCCGTGCGGTGCGACGCTTTTGGGATCGCTGACATGGTTCGTTTCCTGGCCCACCGGGCGATCATCGCGGTGCTCGTGGCGATCACGGTTTCAATCATCGGCTTCACGCTGCTGCGTCTGTCGGGCGATCTGGCGGCGGCGCTCGCGGGCGACACGGCGAAGCCCGAGCAGATCGCGCAGACCGCGCATATGTACGGGCTCGACCGTCCCCTTTACGCGCAGTATCTCGATTGGGCGGGCAAGGCGCTCAGCGGCGATCTCGGGCGCTCGCTGTTCTCGAACGAGCCGGTCACGTTCCTCATCGCCACCCGCATCGGCGTGACCATCCAATTGTCGTTCATGGCGCTCGTCTTCGCGCTGGTGATCTCGATCCCGCTGGGCGTGCTGGCGGCGACGCGGCCCAATAGCTGGATCGACCGGATGGCGCTGGGCCTCGCCGTGTTCGGCCAGGCGATTCCCAATTTCTGGTTTGGTCTAATCCTCATCATCGTCTTCGGCGTGAGCCTGCGCTGGCTGCCGATCTCGGGCTCGGACAGCTTCAGCCACTTCATCATGCCGATGGTGACGCTCGGCGTCTCGATCATGCCGGCCTTCATGCGGTTGACGCGCACCGGCATGCTGGACGCGCTCGAATCCGACTATATCCGCACCGCGCGGGCGAAGGGCCTGTCGGCGCCGTCAATCCTGTTCAAGCACGCGCTGCGCAACGCGATCCTCCCCGTGGTGTCGCTGACCGCGGTGTCCTTGGGCTTCCTCCTGGGCGGGTCGGTCATCGTCGAGTCGGTGTTCGCGCTCAACGGCATCGGCTTCCTGGCCTTCCAGTCGATCCTGCGCACCGACTTCCCGGTGGTGCAGTCGATCGTCGTGTTCGTCTCTTTCGCGTACATTTTCCTGACGTTCCTGTCCGACGTCGTGAACGCCTATCTCGATCCGCGCATCCGGCTGGGATAGGGAAATGACCTCGATCGAGACCATCCGCCTCGACGCCGCATTGGGCCGCGACAGCGCGGTCGCCGAGCTGCAATCGCCGTCGCCGCGGATCGTGATGCGGCGGCGCGCGCTTACCCATCCGGGGTTCCTGTTCGGCTGCGCGATTCTGCTTCTGACGATCCTGGTGGCGATCTTCGCGCCGCTGCTCACGTCATACGATCCCTTCGGGCAGGACCTGCCGCACCGCCTGACGCCGCCGGTATGGAGCCCCAAGGGCAGTTGGGCACATATCCTCGGCACCGATGGGTTGGGCCGGGACTATCTCACGCGGCTGATGTACGGCTCGCGCATCTCGTTGACGGTGGGGTTCGGCGCCGCCGCGATCGCAGGCTTCATCGGCACCAGCCTGGGCCTGATCGGCGGCTATTTCGGCGGCCGGATAGACGCCATCGTCATGTACTTCGTCAATGTCAAGCTCGCGCTCCCGGGCATATTGGTGGCGCTGTCGCTCATCTCGGTATTCGGCGGCTCGGTCGCGGTGGTGGTCGTGGTCCTGGGCGTTCTGTTCTGGGACCGCTTCGTCGTGGTGACGCGGACCGTGACGCAGCAGGTTCGCGTCAACGATTACGTGACCGCGGCCGAGGCGGTCGGCGCGTCGCGGCTGCGCATCATCCTGGGCGAGATCCTGCCCAACGTCCTCAACCAGATCATCGTCATCGCGTCGCTCGAGATGGCGGTCGCGATCCTGGTCGAGGCGGCGCTGTCCTTCCTCGGCCTCGGCATAAGGCCGCCGACGCCGTCCTGGGGACTGATGATCTCCGAGGGGCGGAACTTCATGTTCTTCCAGCCCTATCTCGTCACCATTCCGGGCGTGGCCATCCTGGTGCTGGTGATCGCCATCAACATGCTGGGCGACGGCATCCGCGACATCACCGCGCCGGAAGGCCGTAATTGACCCGCATGACGCGCGCGGAGCGAGGCGGACCGGTGCTCCAGGTCGAGGGCCTGACCGTCGAGATCGACGTGCCTGCAGGGATTCTCCACGCCGTCAGCGATGTCGACCTTCACGTCGACCAGGGCGAGACTTTGTGCATCGTCGGGGAATCCGGCTGCGGCAAGACCATGACCGCGCTCGCCCTCATGGGCCTGCTGCCGCGCCGCGCGCGGATGCGGGCCGAACGGCTCGAGCTCGAGGGCCGCGACCTGGTCGCGGCGGGACGGCAGCAGCTCGCCGCGCTCCGCGGCGACCGCATCGCGATGATCTTCCAGGACCCGATGACGTCGCTCAATCCGGTCTACACGATCGGCAACCAGATGGAGGAAATTTATCTCCGGCACGGCAAGGGCAGCCGCAAGGAAGCGCGCGAGCGCGCCGAATACCTGCTGGCGAAAGTCGGCATCGCCGCCCCCAGGAGCCGGCGCGAGCAATATCCGCACCAGCTTTCGGGCGGCTTGCGACAGCGCGTCATGATCGCGATGACGCTGATGTGCGAGCCCATCGTCATCATCGCCGACGAGCCGACGACCGCGCTCGATGTCACCATCCAGGCGCAGGTGCTGCATCTTCTTTCCGATCTGCAGAAGGAATACAGGATGGCGCTCGTCCTCATCACCCACGATCTCGGCGTGGTCGCGCGCATGGCGGACCGGGTGATGGTGATGTATGCGGGACAAGTGGTGGAGACCGGCGCGGTCGAGGACGTCTTCGCCGCACCGATGCACCCCTACACCAAGGGTCTTCTCGACTGCATCCCCGTGCCCGGCAAGACGCAGCCCGGGGCCAAGCTGGGCGCGATCCCGGGCATGGTGCCGTCCCTCGTCGGCGCGCTTGAGGGCTGTCAATTTCGCGGCCGTTGCGCCTATGCGCTTCCCGCCTGCGCCGCTTCACCCGTTCCCTTGCGTGAGCGGGGACCCGGCCGCGCCTCGCGCTGCCTTCTCGACAGCATCCCGAACGCGCCGGCCACCGGCCCGTTCTTCGCCGGAGTGGCACGGTGAGCGGCGAGACCATCCTCGAATGCCGCGGCGTCGGCCGCGTCTTCGCGGTGCGCAGCGGGATGTTCACGGCGAACCGGCGGCTCAGGGCCGTCGACGATGTCGATCTCGCGCTCGAGCGCGGCGAGGTGCTGGCGATCGTCGGCGAGTCGGGGTGCGGCAAGACCACGCTGGCGCGAATGATGCTCGGCCTCTTGCCGCCGACCAGCGGCACAATCCTGGTCATGGGCCGGCCCATCGTCGAGATCGACCGCGCCGAGATCGCGCGTGCGGTGCAGCCGGTGTTCCAGGACCCCTATTCCTCGCTCAACCCGCGCAAGACGCTCGCCTCGATCATCGCGCTGCCGCTCGATGTTCATGGCATCGGCACCGGCGCGGAGCGTCGTCGCCGCGTCGAGGAGCTGATGGAGCTGGTGGGGCTTCCGTCGCGGCTGCTCTACGTCTATCCGAGCCAGCTCTCGGGCGGGCAGCGCCAGCGCGTCGCCATCGCGCGGGCGCTGGCGATGAAGCCGCGCATCGTCATCTGTGACGAGCCGACGTCGGCGCTCGACGTGTCGGTGCAGGCGCAGATCCTCAACCTGCTACAGGATTTGCGCCGCGAGCTTGACCTCACCCTGGTGATCGTGAGCCACAATCTCGCCGTGGTAGAGCACATGGCGGATCGGGTCGCGGTGATGTATCTCGGACGCATCATCGAGGCCGGCGCCACTGCATCGGTGTTCGCCCGGCCGCGCCATCCCTACACGCAGACCCTGCTCGAGGCGGTGCTCACTCCCGACACGAGCCGCGGCCTGCCCGAGTTCGTACTTGGGCCGGGCTTCCCGAACCCGCTCGATCCGCCGCCGGGCTGCACCTTCCATCCTCGCTGCCCCAGGGCCATGCCGGCATGTTCGAGCGCGCGTCCGGCAACGTTGCGCGAGGGCGGCTCACTCGTCGAATGTCACCTCTACGACGGCGCCGCGGCAATGAAAGCTGGCTGAGCATCATTTCCAGCGTATGTCGCTCACCTCATAGCCGAGCGGCGTGAAGCGGTCCGACGGGGCGACCGCCAGCTCCTTGGTGTGGACCAGCACGGTCGGGAACGGCGCGATCGGGTAGAAATAGACCTTCTCGGTCGCGCGATCGAACATGCTGCGGCCGATCGCCGTGCGCGCATCGGGATCCATCGCCGAATCGCTCTCCTTGGCGAGCTGATGCAGGATCGCGTCGCCGGAATAATCGGCCGGGCCGGCGGCGAAGAAGGCGTCCACTGTTCCCGAGACGTCCGGGATGTTGCCGGCGGGCCAGGCCGTGACCATGATCTGGATCTGCCCGTCCTGCTGCTTCTTGCGATAGGAGCCGACGGTGAGGCGGTCGATCTTCGCCCTCACGCCGATCGCGTGCCACTGCCCCGCGACGGCTTCCGCAATCTCGCTGGGCGGGCCGGTGAAAGTTGTGATCTCGACGTCGAAACCGTCCGGATAGCCTGCCTCTGCGAGCAGCTTGCGCGCGGCCGCAGGATCATAGGGCGGCAATGGCATGGAATAATCGCAGCCGGCCTGGGTGCGCCAGCACATCGCCTCTGGCTGGTCGAGCTTCGCATCCCCAGCGAGCAATTCGACCAGCGCCGGCTTGTCGACCGCCATCGCCAGCGCGCGGCGGACCCGCTCGTCCGTCACCGGCTTGGCGCCGCTGCGGCCCTGCGCGTCATAGGCGACATACATGAACGAGCTGCCTTGCACGATGGTCATCGCGAAGCGCGGGTCGGCCGCAAGAGAACTGGCCTGTTCGTAGGACGCCTGGATCATGTCGAGATTGCCGGCGAGAAGCTGGGCGATGCGGGTTCCTTCTTCCGGGATCGGCTGGATCACGATGCGGCCGACCGCGCTGCCGGGCTTGGCCGGGTTGCCGTGCCGGAAGCCCTCGTTGCGCTCGAGCACGATCCCCTTGATGTCGTCGATCTGCGCCGCCCGATAGGGGCCGGTGCCGATGGGTTTGTGGCCTTTCTCCTGCGGCGTGCCCGGCTGGTGCTCGGGCAGGATCGTCGTGACATAGGCAAAGCGGATGAGATCGAACGGCGTCGGCTGCTTCGCAGTGATCCGCGCGCGGTAGGGACCGAGCTGCTCGACCCCGCCGATCCACGCCCAGTTCTGCTTGAAGCGCAGCATCGTCACCGGATCGATGAGCCAGCGCAGCGTGTAGATCACGTCGGCGGCGGTAAATGGCTTGCCGTCCTGCCACTGGATGTCGTCGCGCAGCTCGAATTCGAGCGTCGTCGGATCGATCCGCTGCCACGACTTGGCGAGCAGCGTCTCGAGCTTGCCCTGCTGCAGATTGTACGAGACGAGCCCGTCATAGACCGCATTCGATTCGAACACCGTGTCGGGCGTCGGATCGAGATAATAGCTCAGGGTCTGGATCGGCTGCGCCGCGGCGAGCCGCAGCGTGTTGGCCGATTTTTGCGCAACCGCCGGCGTCGCCGCCACAAGTGCCGCAGGCACGAGCATCCATCGCCACATTCTTTCGACTTTCATGGCGTGGTGGACGGTGCGCGCCGATGGTGCGTCGCCTGCTCGTAGGCGAAGGCGTAGCCGATCATGCTTGCATCGTCGTAAGGCCGGCCGAGGAAGGTGATCCCGGCCGGCAAGCCGTCGCGCGTGAACCCCGCCGGCACCACCACCGAGGGCACGGTTTGCAGGAAGGTGTTGATGTGCGGCGCGCCCCGCTGCTCGGCGTAAGGCGGATTGACGCCCTCGCTGATGAGGGTCGGCTGATGCTCGACCGCCTTGTGCACGATGGCGTCGAGCCGATGGTCGGCCATGACCTTGAGCATGTTGGTCATCAGGGTGTCACGCGCCTTGAGCGACGGATAGTATTTCTCCTCCGGCGCCGAGCGCAGCCAGCGCTCGCGCGTCGGCTTCATCAAGCGCTCGAACAGCGGCGAATCCTGGACCTCCGCGCGCGAGGCGAAGGGCGGGTTGGCGCTTCCCCCGAAATAGACCTTGAAGGCCGCATCCCGCTCCGCGGTGCTGAAGGCGCGCTGCGCCAGCAGCGATTTGAGGTCGGGAATGACGATGGGATCGACGATTTCCGCACCCGCAGCCCGCAATTCGGCGACTGCGCGGTCGAAGACCTCGGTGATCTTGGCGAAGTCGTCGGTGTCGGGCTGCGAATTCAAGCCCATCGGCTCGCGCAGGATGCCGAGGCGCGCGCCCTTCAGCGCGTTGCGATCGAGTGCTCGCGTGAAACTCGTTGGGGCGCGGCCGACGCCGTGCGCAGTGGCCGGATCGTCTGCGTCATAGCCGACCATTACGTCCAGCAGCTTCGTCATGTCCGTAACCGTGCGCGCCATCGGACCGAGCGAGCCGTTCATCGCCGGCCAGCCCTCATAGACGCCGGTCCGGCTGACCAGACCGACGCTTGGGCGCATGCCGGCGATGCCGCACCAGATCGCGGGGCGGCGGATCGACGCTAATCCTTCCTGGCCGATTGCGACCACCGTGAAATTGGCCGTGACGCTTGCCGCCGACCCGCCCGAGGAGCCGCCGACGGTGCGCGCCAGGTCGTAGGGATTGCGCGTCGAGCCGAACAGCGAGCCGTGCGTGTCGCCCGCGCCGAGCTCGCCCAGTGCCGCCTTGCCGAGCAGGATCGCGCCGGCGCTCCGCACTCTCGCCGCGACGAAACAATCGCGGCCGGGCATGTGTTCCTTGAACAGCACCGAGCCCAGAGTGGTCGGCATTTCCTTGACGTCGGCCTGGTCCTTGATCACCACCGGAATGCCGTGCAGGGGGCCGGAGAGACCAGACGATTTGAGCACGGCATCAAGGCGGTCGGCCTCGTCCAATGTACGCGGATTGAGCGAAATCAGCGCGTTGATTTTGGGGCCGTTCTGGTCGTAGGCGGCGATGCGGTCGAGATAGGCTTGCACCAGGCCCCGCGCCGTCAGCGTCCCGGTGAGATAGGCGGCGTGGATTTCGGCGATCGTAGTCTCGACGATGTCGAAGGGTTCGGCCGCAGACATGGTGTCGCCTCCATCGGAGCCCGTGCCGATGGTGTTCTCGACCGCAGCCTCGGTCAACCCGCTCTAGAACGCGCCTTCCCAGCTCCGCGACAGGCGCATGGCGGCCTGGATCAGGCCGACCATCGAATAGGTCTGGGGAAAATTGCCCCACAGCTCGCCGCTCGCTACGTCGAGGTCCTCGCCGAGGAGCCCCACATGGTTGCGCCGCGCGAGCAAGGTCTCGAACAGTTCGCGCGCTTCCTCGCGCCGGCCGCACGCCGCCAGCGCGTCGACATACCAGAAGCTGCACACGATGAAGGCGGTTGCCGGCGGCCCCAGATCGTCGGCGTCGGCGTAGCGATAGAGGTAGGGACCGCGCCGCAATTCGCGCTCGATCCGCGCCATGGTGGCGAGGAAGCGCGGATCCTGCGCCGCGACGATGCCAAGGCCCGGCAGCAGCAGCAGGCTCGCATCGACGCCGTCGCCGTCGAGGACGGCCGCGAGGCTGTCGCGGCGTTCGTTCCACGCCCGCGCCAGGATTGCCTCGCGCATCTGGTCGGCGCGCTGGCGCCACTGCCGTTTGCGCTCGTCGAGGCCGAGCGCGCCGGCGATCAACGCGAGCCGGTCGCACGCGGCCCAGCACAACGCGGCCGAATGGGTGTGGATCGCGGCGCGGCCGCGATACTCCCAGATGCCCGCGTCCGGCTGGTCCCAGCGCCGCACCGCCTGTTCGCCCAAGGGCTCGAGCCGCCAGAACAGCGCCTCGTCGCCGGGCCGGTCGAGGCGGCGGTCGAAATAGCTCTGGGCGCAGGCGAGGATGACGCTGCCATAGCTGTCGTTCTGAACCTGGGCGCAGGCGCCGTTGCCGACGCGGACCGGCCCCATCGCGCGATAGCCCGGCAGGGTCGCGATCTCGCGCTCGGCGAGGTCGCTCTCGTGGAGGAGGCCGTAGACCGGACGGAGATAGCCGTCGGCGGCGGTCGAGACCACGTTCACGATATAGTCGAGATAGCCCTCCAAGGTGCGCGTGGCGCTCAGCCGGTTGAGCGCGTTGACCACGAAATACGCGTCGCGCAGCCAGCAGTAGCGATAGTCCCAGTTGCGGCCGGAATCGGCCGCTTCGGGGATCGAGGTGGTCAGCGCGGCGATCACCGCGCCGGTATCCTCGAAGCTCATCAGCTTCAAGGTGATCGCGGCGCGGATCACCGCGTCCTGCCATTCGAACGGCAGCGACAGGCTGCGGCACCAATCCCGCCAATAGGCGTCGGTGCGCTCGGCGAACTCGCGCGCGGTGTCGCTCAGCGCGTTGGCGATGGTCTCGTCCGCGCCGAACACGAACTCGACCGGTCCGGCGAGCACGAACGGCACCTCCTCGAGCACGCACGACACCGGCGCATCGGTGGTGAGGCGAAAAGTGCGGTCGGGCATGACGAAGCGGAGATGGTTGCTGCCGCGCGTCACCTCGGGCACGCCGGCGCCGAAGTCATAACGCGGCCGCACGCGCACGCGCACGCGCGGCGAGCCGGCGAGCGGACGGACGCGGCGGATCAGCATGATCGGCCTGAAGGCGCGGCCATACTGCTTGAACCGCGGCGCGAGATCGACAATCGCGATGGAACCGCCGGCGCGGTCAAAGAGCCGCGTTTCGAGCACGGCCGAGTTGCGCCAATAGAACTGCTCGGCGCGGACGAGATCGACGAGCTCGATCTCGAACATGCCGCCGGCGGCGCCGTCGCCGCCAAGCAGCGCGCAAAAGGTCGGGTCGCGGTCGAATTGCGGCAGGCAGCACCACACCACGCGGCCGCGCCGGTCGATCAAGGCGCCATAGTTGCAGTTGCCGATCACCGCGAGATCGAGCGTGCTCATCGCGCGAGGCTTTGCGCGAGCCAGGCCCGCACCTGCGCAACCGAACCGAGGCGATGGCGCGCCGAGCTGACGCCGTCGCCGACATGGACCGAGGTCCCGCCCAACCGGTCGATTACGACGAAGCCTTCCTCGTCGGCGCTGTCGTCGCCGATGAAGATCGGCACGCGGCCGATGAACGGCGGCTCGGCGAGAAGCGCGGCGATGGCGCCGCCCTTGCCGCTGCCCTCCGGCACCAGCTCGACCACCATCTTGCCGTCGATCGCTTCCAGCGCGCCGCCGCTCGCGTCGGCCAGCCGCCTGACCAATTCGATGCATTCGGCCGCAAACCGCGGCGCGAGGCGGAAGTGCAGCGCCAGCGTCACGCCTTTGTCCTCGAGCTCCACGCCTTTATGCGTTTGGGCGAACTTGGCGAGGACCGCGCGGATGGGTTTGAGGGCAGGCTCCGCGGACCAACGGACGACCCGTCCATCGGTGCGGCGGCGCTCGAGACCGTGCTGTCCGACCAGCACGCCCGGGAAACGCGCGAGCAGGCGGGAAAGCTCATCGACGGGCCGGCCGCTCACGATTGCCGCGGCGCCATCGAGCAGCGACGCGACCTGGCCGAGGAGACGGCGCAATTCCGGCGACACGCGGACCAGACCGGGCCGCGCCGCGATCTCGACGAGCGTGCCGTCGAAATCGAGGAACAGCGCGTGCGACCGCTGCAGCGCCGGCGGCGGTATCTCGGCGGGGGCCGTGTCATGCTGGCTGACCATTCAATTCAAGACAGGGCTTTCGACCGGCAGGCGACGGGCCGATACCGCGGCTGGTGGGTCATGTTGCAGGGCGTCGAGATAGGACTGGCACCAGGCGTGAACGTCGTGCCGCTCGATCCGCGCGAGCAGCGCGGCGTGACGCTCGCGGCGCTCTTCGACCGGCATGGCAATCGCACGGTCGAGCGCGTTCGCCACCTGGTCGACATCGAACGGATTGACGATCAGCGCGGCGTCGAGCTCGCAAGCCGCGCCGGCGAAGCGGGACAATACCAGCACGCCCGGATCGTCCTGCGCCTGGCTCGCGACGAATTCCTTGGCCACCAGGTTCATGCCGTCGCGCAGCGGCGTCACCATCGCCACGCGGCTCGCGCGATAAAAGCCGAACAGCGTCTCCTGCCGGAAATGGCGGTTCAGATAGCGCACGGGCAGCAGGTCGGGCTCGCCGAAGCGGCCGTTGATCCGGCCCATGCAGGCATCGAGCTCGGCGCGAATCTGCTGATATTCGGGAATCGCCTCGCGGGTCGCCGGCGCGATCTGCAGAACGACGATGGCGCGGCGATGCTCCGGGTGCGTCTCTAGCAGCCGCTCGACCGCCGCGAAGCGCCGCGTCAGGCCCTTGGAATAGTCGAGCCGATCGACGCCGATCACCAGCTTGCGGCCCGACAGGCTGTCGCGCAGGCGCGCCGCCTGGCCGGTGCGCGAGGCGCGGGCAGCCTGAAGGGCGACGGCCCGCGTGTCGATACTGATCGGGAAGCTCTTGGCGCGGACCCGCGCACCGTAGGCATGCGCCACGCCGTCGCCGAACATCCGCCCGTCGGCCTCGCGCTCGACATAGTCGGCGAAGGCCTGCAGATCCTTGTCCGTCTGGAAGCCGACGAGGTCGTAGGCGAAGAGCGCGCGCACCAGCGCGTCATGCACCGGCAGGGTGGTGAGCAGCTCGGGTCCCGGGAACGGGATGTGCAGGAAGAACCCGATCCGGTTCCTGACTCCGATGCGGCGCAGCGCGGCCGCGAACGGGATAAGGTGGTAGTCATGCACCCACACGACGTCGTCCGGCGCCAGCGCCGCGGCGAGACGGGTCGCGAGCAGCGCGTTGACGCGGCCATAGGCGGCCCATGACTCGGGATCGTACTCGGCGAGGTTGATGCGGTAGTGGAACAGCGGCCACAGCGCGCGATTGGAGAAGCCCAGGTAATAGCCCTCGTAATCGCGGCGCTCGAGGTCGACCAGCATGCGCGTGACGCGGCCGTCGCGCCGCACGTGCGTTTCGCCCGGCGGCTCGTCCGTCACGGTGCCGCTCCAGCCGAACCAGACCGCGTCGCGCTGGCCGAGCGCCGCCACCATGGCGGTGGCGAGTCCGCCCGCGTTGGGCTCGATCGACGAGCCGACGCGGTTCGATACGATCACCAATCTTGCCACGGGTCCCTCCCGCGAAATGTTTGTGGTGGGCGGGCGGCCGTTCGCTTGGCGACGATCACGGCAGGATGCGCCAGGTCATCGCGTTGCGATCGCCGCACGCGGCCGCCGAGCGGTAGCCGTCGAGTTGGTCGACCACCGATCCCTCGATGCGCTGCGCCACGCTCCGGGCCTCGAGACAGGTCGTTCTGCCGAGACCGCGATAGGTGACGTCGACCTCGCCCGGAAAGCGCGACGGATCGATGTCGGCGGCGCGCATCGGCAGATCGCGACGCAGCGCGGCGCGCACCTCAGCACCGCTCGCCGTCGCGGGCAGCGTGCCCGTCGTCGCCGCGGCGTCGATCAGGGTTTGCCTGATGGCGAGCGTCCGCGGCTGCCTCGCGAGATCGAGCTGGTGCGCGAGGACGAGCGCAAAGATGGCAAGGCCCAACGCTGCTTCCCGATAGACCGGGCGCGACAGCGACAGCCGGCCCGGTGTCGCGCGGCCCCACTGCCGAACGGTGTCCATGGCGGAGCGCTCGAACGCCCATCGCTCAGCAGGCGTCCGGCTCGCACCACTGTGCCAGGCGCGACGATCGGAGGCGGGCCTTGGCGACCTCGGCCAGCAGGGCGAAGGTCGCCGCGAGGATCGAGAACTTGTCCATGGCTTCGCGTCCTTTCTCGCTGGTGAGAGAGGGTCGGCGATCGCGGGTCGATCACGAGGCAGGACCGGACCGCGGAGGCGATCCGCGGTCCATGTCCCCAGCCTCCCGGACGTTATTGATCCCAGACCGGCTTGCCGAGATCGACCGCGGACGGGCTGGTCACCGCGCCTACGGTCGCGCCCGCGCCCGCGCCGATCGCCGCGCCGACCAGCGGAGCGCCGACCATCGCGCCGACCACGGCACCGGTCGCCGCGCCGATCCCAGCGCCGGAGAGGCCGCGGTCGCCGACCGACGTGCCGCAACCGGCGAGCGTCACGCCGGCGAGAGCAAGGGCGATGATGGAACGTGTCATGTCGTCCTCCTGTCTTCTTCTGTTGGACCAGGGCTGACGGCCGCATCGCACGAGGTCGCGACCAATTCCGGCTTCCGTCCGAATTGTCGGGTAAGGTCCGCCGTGCCGAAGCCATTGGCAGTGGCGCCGAGGCGGCATTTTCGGCGGACCACCAGGATAAGCCCGGGGACCGTGAAGTCTAGATCAAAAAAGTCCTGTCCAAATAATGCCACAGCCGGTCAAATGTTCGCAATTCTTGGGGCGAACATTGTCCTATTGGATCATTACACCGGTCAGTGGTAATTTATAGTTGCGAACCGGTTCGGTTCATTGCCAATGGCCCTCGACCCATACCCAGCCGTTCGGCGCCGATTGCCACTGGCCGACCACCCAAGCGGTCCGGCCGGGCGGCCGCTCGACATAGTGCCCGCTGACCCAGAGCCACTGGTCGCCGGCCCAGCGCCAATGGCCGGGCTGCCAGGTGGAGGCGATGCTGTCCGGCGGCGGCGGCGGGACGAGTTCCTGCGGCGACGGCGGGGGCGGCTGAGGCGACACCACCGAAGCGACCGGCGGAAGCCGCGGCAGCGGAGGCGGCGGCACCGCTTCCGCGCGCGGCGGCGGCGGCGGCGGCGGCGAGGACCCGCAACCGGTCACGGCCACGAGCACGGGCAGGACAAGCGCGATCGCATGATGACGATGCATGGCGGTCTCCTGGTCTGGCGCGGCGCGGCGCGGTGGCGGCCGATCGCGCGCCGCGCCTGGTGTCTATCTCTCGGCCACGCGCCAACGGCCGTCGACCCAGAGCCAGCCGTTCGACTGCTCGACCCAGTGGCCGGGCTCCCACACCGCCTGCGCCGACGGGCGCTCGGCATAATGACCGGCGACCCAAACCCAGTCGTTGCCGCTCCAGCTCCAATAGCCCGGCTCCCACACGACGGTGGTGGGGCTCGGCGGCGGCGGCACCTCCTCGTGGCGCGGCGGCGGCGGCGCCGACGGCGCGAACATCTGCACCGTCGCCTGCGCCATCTGCACCACAGGAGCCGGCGTGTCGGCGAAGGCCGCGGCGGCCGCCATGATCATGGGCAGCGCCAGGCCATAGGCGTAAGGACGATTCATGGTCGCTCTCCTCCGAAGCCAAGACGTGAACTCCCGTCTCAACGCCGGGGCCCGTCGGAGGTTCCAACGGCGGAACCCCGGCGCCGGTCGGGGCGTTGAATCCGAAATTGCCGTCGATGGAGGTCCCCATGAAGCGCGTTGCCTTGCTGATCGCGGCCGTCGGATTGGCCATTCCGCTGGCCGCGCTCGCGAACGACACCAAGCCCACGCGGGCCGCGCAGGACGCGGCGGAGCATCGCGAAACCGAGGCGCTCAATCGCCTGCAGGCCGCCGGCTACCACGATTTCGGCGCTGTCACGCCAGCCGGCACGGATTATCGCACCACCGTGACGAAGAACGGGCAGCAGGCCTCGGTGCTGGTCGATCCCGAGAAGGGGGTCATCACGCCAGCGCGCTGAAGGACATGTGCATGCGTGCGCTGCGTCTCGCCGCCGGCGCCGTCCTCGTGCTGGCGCTGGCGGCGGTGCCGTTCCAGCGCGCCCGGGCCGGCGGCGACGCCGCCGCCTTGATCACGCGGCTCGGCGACCAGACGCTCGCGCTGCTGCAGGCGAAAGACCGGCCCGAAGCCGATCGGCAAAAGAAATTCGCGGCTCTGGTCGACCAGGCCTTCGACGTCCCGAAGATCGCCCGGTTCGTCCTCGGCCGCTATTGGAGCACCGCCAGCGACGACCAGCGCCAGCAGTTCACGGCCGCGTTCGAGCGCTACATGGTCGAGGTTTATTGGCGGCGCTTCAGCGACTATAGCGGCGAGACCTTCAAGGTGACGGGCCAGCGCGCCGACGACAACGGCACCAGCGTCGTCATGACCGAAGTCGCGCGCGCGAACGGGCAGCCCGCGGCCAAGGTCGAGTGGTCGGTGTCGCAAGAGGATGGCGGGACCAAGATCCGCGACGTCAGTATCGAGGGGGCGAGCCAGGCCCTCACCTATCGCCAGGAATTCGCCGCCATCATCGAGCGCAACGGCGGCCGCGTCGTCGCACTCATCGACGAGCTGCGCCAGAAGACCAACGGCTGACGCGGCCCCTGTGACAATTTCGTGAGCCGGGGCGAACCGCGAGCGCCGCCGCATATCACTGCGAGAAGGAGACGCCAATGTCGCTGAACCTGAAGTCGAAGCCGGCGCTGGGCTTGGCCCTGCTCGCCCTGATGGCTGCGCCGCTCGCTCTCGCTGCCGCGCCCGCCTCGGCGCGCGTCGATGTCGGGGTCAATCTCGGCTTTCCCGTGGTCGTGGCGCCGCCGCCCGCGGTCTATGCCGCGCCCCCTGTGGTCGTGGCGCCGCCGCCGCCGGTGATCTATGCGCCGGCGCCGGTCGCGGTCGCCGGTGGCGGCTATTGGTGGTACGACCGGCACGGGCACCGCCACTGGCGCCGGCATGACCGACGCCGCTGACCTGACGCGGCCGTCAGAACATGCCCGGCACCGGCATGCCGAGCGCGTGGGCGCCGGCGCCGATGTAATTGCCGTCGACGTTCCACGCGACATGGTTGGCGGCGGCGTGCATGTCGCGCCAGAAGCGCTGGATCGGGTTCGAATCGGCGATGCCGCGCGCGCCCGCGACCTCGAACAGGCGATCGACCGCGCGCAGCGCGAGGCGCGACGCCAAGGTGAAGTTGCGGCGTAGCGCCATGGTCCGCGGCAGCCCCAGCGGCATGCTCGTTCGCAGCTGCTCGTCGATATCCTTCGCCAGCAGATAGGCGGCGTCGATCTCGCTCGCGGCCTCGCCGATGGCGCGCTGCACGCCGTGCAGCGCGGAGGCCGGGTCGCGGCCCATGCTGGGCGGCCGGTTGCGCGCGAACTCGACGAAGCAGTCATAGGCGCCGCGCGCGATCCCCATCAGCGGGCAGAAGATGCCGAAGGGAAAGGCGATGAAGCCCGGCTCGCGGAACATCACGCCGTGATTGACCTTGGTGCCGGGCGCCGCGCCCGAGGCGAAATCCTCCGCGCGGAGCGTATGCTCCTCGCGCACCAGGACGTCGTTGGCGACGATGTTGTTGGAGCCGGAGCCGCGCAATCCCACTGCGTTCCAGGTATCGCGCACCGTGAACTGGTCGCGGCTGAGGAGGAAGAACCGGATGTCGGGCGGCCCGCTGCCCTCGGCCGGCAGGATCGGCGCGCCTACGATCGCCCAGTCGCAATGATCGATGCCCGAGGCGAAGCTCCATTCGCCGGTGAGACGGAAGCCGCCTGGCGCGCGCGTCGTCTTGCCGACCGGCATGAATGACGTGCCGATCTTCGGGCGCGGATCGGCCTTGTAGACCATGTCCTGCGCCTCGGGCGGATACATTCCGAACACCCAGTGATGCTGGATCAGCAGGTCGAAGCACCAGCCGCTCGAGCCGCACGCGCGGCCCACCTCGGCGACCACGTCGGCGACAATCATCCAGCTGTCGATACCATAGCCGCCGCGCTCTTTCGGGATGATGAGGCCGACGAGATCGGAATCCATCATCGCCTTGACGTTCTCGGGCGGCATGCGCCGCAGCTTCTCCGCGGCGGCCGCATTGGCGGCGGCGACCTCCGCCACCTTCTTGGCGCGGGCGATCGCTTCGGCGTGGGTTATCGTCGGCATGGGCGCTCCGTCTCGACTGATGTTCGAAGGGTGGACCAGATCGACCCTGCGGACAAGCCGGTTCCCGCGCGCTTCGAACGCGGCGGTCGATCGCTGGCAGCCCAGGCAATACAGCCGAACGTTAGGGACGTCATCGACGGGCTTTGATGCGGGTCAATTCCGGCGGCTTTTCCCCGGTGACGGCGGGCAATCCCGCCGTCATGAACGCATGGTTCGGGCGAGCAGCGGCCGGAGCTGGTCGAGCGTTCTGGTGTTGAGGACATCGCCCTTCTCGAGCCAACCGCGCCGGCCCTGGCCCACGCCGAAGCGCAGGTAGGAGAGTTCCTCGGCGCGGTGGGCGTCGGTCGCGATGCTGACGAGCACGCCGGCCTCCTTGGCCATGCGGCAATGCAGGTCGGTGAGGTCGAGACGCTCAGGATGGGCGTTCAGCTCGATGAAGCAGCCGCGGTCCTTCGCGGCGGCGATGATCCTGGACATGTCGACGTCATAGGGCTCGCGCTCGCCGATGAGGCGGCCGGTCGGATGGGCCAGGATGGTGAAATGCGGCCGCTCCATAGCGCGCAGGATGCGCTCCGTCTGCTGTTGGCGCGACAGGTTGAAGCTGCTGTGGACGGCGGCGACGACCAGATCGAGCTCGCCCAGGACATCGTCCGGGAGATCGAGCGTCCCGTCCGCGAGGATATCGACCTCGATGCCCTTGAGCAGCGTGATCACCCCGATGGCGGCATTGAGCCGGTCGATCTGCTGCATCTCCTGCCGCAGCCGCCGCGGATCGAGTCCGTGGGTCATCGCCAGGCGGCGCGAATGGTCGGTGATCGCAAGATACCGATGACCGCGCTCCTTGGCGGCCTGCGCCAGCTCCTGGAGCGTGTTGTGGCCGTCGGTGGCGTTGGTGTGAGCATGGAGATCGCCGCGCAGGTCCGAGAGCTCGACCAGCTTGGGCAGCTTTCCCTTCGCCGCGGCTTCGATCTCGCCGCGGTCCTCGCGCAGCTCGGGCGGGATGTAGCCGAGCCCCACCGCGCCGAAGACCTGCTCCTCGGTCTCCCCGCCGATCCGCTTGGCGCCGCGGAAGACGCCGTATTCGTTGATCTTGAGGTGGCGCCGTACGCCGAGCCTTCGCACTGCGATCGTGTGCGCCTTGCTGCCGGTGAAGTAATGGAGCGCCGCGCCATAGTTCTCCGGCGCCACCACGCGCAGATCGACCTGAAGGCCCGAGCGCAGCACCACCGTCGCACGCGTCGCGCCCGACGCGGCTACGCTCGCGACCTCGTCATAGGATGTGAAGCGGTCGATGACGGGGCCGCCGCGCTTGGCCGTGGCGAGAATGTCGATGTCGCCGATGGTCTCTTGGCAGCGGCGGTAGCTCCCCGCGACCACCACCCGGTCGAGACCCGGCGCGCCGCGGAGATAGGCCAGCAGCGGCTCGACATAGGCTTCGGCGAGAGCGAGCTTCAACCGCGCCGGCGGGGCCTTGGCATGCGCCTCCAACGCCGCGCGAAGCTTGGATTCGAGTCCCGGCCCGAAGCCCGGAAGGGTGCGCACGCGCCCGTCGATTACGGCGCGGTGAAGCTGCTCGAGCGTGCGAAGCTCGAGCTCTTCGCACAGCGCCCTCACCCGCTTCGGTCCCAAACCAGGAAGCTTGAGCAGCTCCTGTGCGATCGGCGGCGTCTTCTTCCGCAGCTGATCGAGGAGCGGCAGACGGCCGGTGGTGGCGAGAGTGCGGATCTTGTCGGCGAGATCGACGCCGATCCCCGGCAATTTGCGCGCGTTCTCGCCCTTGCCCAGGACCTCCGACGCCTCCTTGCCGAGGCTGCGCACGACCCGTGCCGCGTTACGATAGGCGCGGACCCGGAACGGATTGGCGCTGTCGAGCTCGAGGAGATCGGCGATGTCCTCGAGCGACTGCGCGATCTCCGGATTGTGCGCGCGCCCGGTTTTCGCTGCCATCGTCTTCGGACGGCCTGCGGCCGCGTTCAACTCGGCTGCAGATGCGCGAGCCCTGGTGCGGGCTCGACCGCGACGATGCGGAAGGCGTGCTCGGCGCCGCCGGACTCGCGCACGGCAAGATATTCGCCCGCGCGAAAAACATGATCGGACAGGTGCGGCACAGGCTCGTCGTCCTCGCGGCCGGCGTGATAGGAGAATGCCCAGCGTCCTTGGCCGGTGCGGACCACCTGGCCCACCGAATCGCCCTCGCCCTCCCAGAAGCGATGCAGCGTGCACAGCTGGGGCGCCTTGTGCCGGGCGGCCTCGTCGATCCGTCCCGCCCCATCGAGCGGGAGCACCAGGACATAGCCGTGCCGCGTGCTGCCCTCGGGATAATCGTGGCTGCGCGCGAGTTCGAGCCGGACGCGGCTCCAGATCGCCGGTTTCGTCGCCATCGGTCTCTCCTCAGTGCGCCATCAGGACCGGCAAGAGGCTCGCGCCCACCACCTGGCGCGTGGCGCCGCCGAATAGGAGCTCGCGCCACGGCCGGTGGCCATAGCCGCCCATCAGCAGCACATCCGCGCCCCCATCGCGCGCCTCAGCGAGGAGCTGCTCGCCCGGGCCCACGCCGGCGACCGGCCTGACCTGGCGATGCTTGGCCTTGATCTCGTGCCGGGCGAGGTAGTCGAGGAGCGCGGCCAGCTCGTCCGTCGCCTCCTCGGCGACAGTGATCACACTGACCGCGCGGGCCTTCGCCAGGAGCGGCAGCGAGGCGGCGATCACGTGCACCGATTCGGGTGTGCCGTTCCAGCCGACCGCGACCGTCTCGCCGATGACGGCAGGCGGCTTCGACGGCGCCAGCAGGACGGGCCGGCCGGAATGCATGAGCGTCTCTTCGATCGCGTCGGTGTGCGGCCGCTCGACCACGCGCTCGGAGCGGCCCAGCACCGCCAGGTCGAAGAAGCGCGCGCGGCGCGCGACCAGGATCGGCGCATAGCCCGTCTCTTCGCGCCAGGACGACGCGGCGCCAAGCCCGTGCCGCGCCGCAGTGGCGGCGAAGCCGGCCTTGGTCTTTTGCGCGAGCTCGGCCGAATCGGCGATGAAGCGGTCGATCCAGTCGCCCGAGACCGGCATGTTGAAGCCGTCGCCGCCGGCCAGCATGATGAGCGCCGCGGGATCGGTGAGCGCGTGGAAGCCCTCGAGATGCGCCTCGAGCCGGTGCGCCAGCCGGCACGCCAACTCGATGGCACCGTCGCTTGAGCTGCCGCCGCTCGCCGCGACCAGGATCGTCTTTACGGGCATGGTTTCCTCTCCATCGTTGCAAGCCTTCTATCGCCAGGCACGGACGCTCGCCATGACCCAGATCAATCGTCGGTTTCGGCGTGGGTATGCGGGGCGGCGGACTCTGCGTGACGCCGGTGGCCGGTCTGCCCATGGGTGAAGCTGAAGATCTCGTTGAACCCGAAGAGCAGCAGCAGGATGCCGCATACGATCTCGAGCCCGGTCACCAGTCGCACCAGGTTGCTCGCAGGCGAGATGTCGCCATAGCCGACCGTGCTCAGCGTGGTCAGCGAGAAATAGAGGCTTTCGGGAAAGGTGAGCGCGCGCGCGACCCCTTCGATGCGAAAATTGGGCTGGCCGGAAAGATGGTCCGCGATCGAATAGAACGACGCGAACAGGATGACGAGCAGGGAGTAGAAGGTGAGAAAGGCGAAGGCGGGCACGACCAGGCGCGCAATGCGCCCGAAGAACGCCTCGAACAGCAGCCCCGTGTCGAGCAGGAACACGGCGACGTCGTGGCTGACGACGAAGACGACGGCCGAAATCGCCAGCATGCCGCCGAACAATCCCGCCGTCTGGGCGCCGGCGGCGTCCGGCCCGTGCGGCAGCAGGAAGGTCAGGGCGCCGACCCCGAATACCGGCACCAGCCACATCAGGATCTGGGCGAAGCGCCGCTCTTCCCGCATGCGTCCGGAGAGGATGACCCGGTGGATGTCCGCCCGCCGGCGCAGCGATCCGACCAGGAAGGCGAAGAGCGGCATGAGGAACCCGGCCGACAGGCCTGCGACGCCGACCTCGTTGAAATTGCTTTCGACGAAGAACAGAAAGATGCAGGCATAGATGCCGATGAGGTTGGCGAGCGCGAACCCGAACGCGCGGCTGCTGCGGAGGAGATAGTGGAAGGCGGCGACGAGGACGACGACGGACGCGATCACGACCGCGGCCAGATATCCATCCGCCACGCCGAGCAGCAGGGCGATGATACCGAGCAGGCCGATCGTCGCCGCGACGGCCCACGAGGAATGGCGTCGCCCCGAACCTGTCGGGGGAGCGATCGATGACGCGGCCTTGTGCACCGGCTTCGCGGCGTCTTGCATGCTGCTGGGACCATAGCGGCGGCCGATTGCCCGCCCAATACGCAATTTTGCCTACGACGCCCGGTCCATCGACAACCCGGCTTGCAACGCCATCCGCACCAACGCGGAGAGGCTGGGCGCCTGCATCTTCTCCATGACGCGCGCGCGGTGGATCTCGACCGTCCGGGGGCTGATCGAAAGATGATGGGCGATCACCTTGTTGGGATGGCCGGCGACGAGTTCGTGCAGCACCTCGCGCTCGCGGGCGGTGAGGCTCGCGGCGCGCGCGAGGATTTCGCCCACCGCCGCCTGCTCGTGCCGCGACTCCTCCCCGCGCTCGAGCGCGCGCGCGATGCTGCCGAGGATCGTCTCGTCGCTGAACGGCTTCTCGATGAAATCCGTGACGCCCGCCTTCATGGCGCGGACCGCGAGCGGCACGTCGCCGTGCCCGGTGATGACGACGACCGGAAGCGCGACGTTGCGGCGCCGCAGCTCCTGGTGAACCTCGAGGCCGCCGATGTCGGGCATGCGCACGTCCATCACGACGCAGCCCTCGGCCGCCTGCCGTACCGTTTCGAGGAACGAAAAGCCGGTGGAAAACGCCGCGACCACGAAACCCGCAGCCTCGAGCAGCAGCGTGAGCGATTCGCGAACAGCGTCATCGTCGTCGACGACGAAGACCGTAGCAGTAACAACCATCGCCAGACCCCACCGGAGGGTCCGCAGTCTGTCCGAGATCGCTCGCCGACGCAATGCGCCGGGATATCTGCGGCGTCAATGCCGCGCCGAATGGGCGGTCGCGTCGGCGCCGCCGGCCCACGTCCGGGGCTTGCGTTCGACCGGGCGGCGCGAAACCCAGGCAAGCGTTGCCATGAACACCAGGAAGCCCGACACGATCAGCGTCAGATAGGCGAGTTCGCCGGTCGACATGATCCATCTCCACGATTGCCTCGCAACGGATGCGAGAGGAAAATCACCCTAAAGGGACGGGCCTGCCGGCGCCTTGACCTGGGTCAAGGCGGCCCCGGCGGAACCCTGGAAGTTTCAACGAACGATCCGGCATTTCGTTCCGACAGGAGGCTCGCCCATGTCGTTCAAGGACATTCTCGTGATCTTCACCGACGAACATCATCCGGCGCCGAGGCTGAAGCTGGCGGTCGACATCGCGCAGCGCGAGGGCGCGCACCTGGTCGGGCTGTATCCGATCTCGCCGATCACGCTGCTCAGCGGCGGACTGCCCTACACCGGCAGCGTGACCGAGGTGCAGGCCCTCGAACTGGTCCAGGCCAGCAAGCGCAGCGCCGCCCAGGCCGAGGCCGGCCGGGTCGAGGCGTCCTTCCAGGACGCGGCGTCGCGCGCCGGGCTGTCTTCGGAATGGCGCTGCGTCGAGGCCCACCTCGCCGAAGCCGCGACCCTGCATGCACGCTATTGCGACCTCACAGTGCTGGGTCAGAGCGACCCGGACCACCCGGTTTCAGGCGGCTCTGACTTGGTGGAGAGCGTGCTTCTCGGCTCCGGGCGGCCGATGCTGGTGGTCCCCTATGCAGGACGGTTCGACCAGGTCGGGCGGAATGTCCTGGTCGCATGGAACGGCACCCGCGAGGCCGCGCGCGCCTTGAACGACGCGTTGCCGATGATGACACGAGCCGAGAAGGTCACGGTCCTTTCCGTCAATCCCAGCGACGGAATCGGCAAGGAGACGGTGTGGCCCGGCGCCGACATCGCGCATCACCTCGCGCGCCACAGCATCATCGCGGAAGCCTCATCGACGGTGAGCACCGAGATCGACGTCGGAAACGCGATCCTGTCGCGCGCGGCCGATTTGGGCTCGGACCTCATCGTCATGGGCGGGTACGGGCATTCGCGCGCCCGCGAGCTGATCCTCGGCGGTGTCACCCGCACCCTCCTGCAGCACATGACCGTGCCGGTGCTGCTGTCGCACTGAGCGCGCGGGACGCGCTCGCCGCCTTGATTCGAATCGGGCCGCGGTTAGAATCCCCCGTTCTATGAGCGAAGATTCCGATTCGCGGCGCTCGCCGCACGACCCCCTGGCGGCCAGGCATTTCGCGTCGATCGTCGAATCCTCGGATGACGCCATCATCGGCAAGTCCCTCGACGGCATCGTCACGAGCTGGAACCGGGCCGCCGAGCGTATCTTCGGCTATCGCGCCGACGAAATCGTCGGCCAGCCGATCTCGCTGCTGGCGGTTCCGAGCCGGGGCGACGAGATGCCGCGCATCCTGGAGCGGGTCAAGGCCGGCGAGCGGATCGAGCATTACGAGACCGAGCGGCGGCGGAAGGATGGCCGTGTCGTTGCGGTCTCGCTCACGGTTTCGCCCATTCGCGACGAGGCGGGGCGGATCGTCGGAGTCTCGAAGATCGCCCGCGACATCAGCGTGGCGAAGCGCGAGGAGGCGGAGCGGCACCGGCGCGAAGCCCATCTGCAATCGATCCTCGACACCGTCCCGGACGCCATGATCGTCATCGATGAGCGCGGCATCGTCCAATCGTTCAGCGTGGCCGCCGAGCGATTGTTCGGCTTTGCTGCCGCGGAAATCTGCGGCCGGAATATCAGCCTGTTGATGCCCACTCCGTACCGCGAGGGCCATGACGGCTATCTCAACCGCTATCTCGTCACCGGCGAACGGCGCATCATCGGCATCGGCCGGGTCGTGGTCGGGCAGCGCAAGGACGGCAGCGCCTTTCCCATGGAGCTGTCGGTGGGCGAAGTGCGCGGCCGGGAGCATCGGCTGTTCACCGGCTTCGTGCGCGACCTCACCGAGCGGCAGCAAACCGAGCGGCGGGTTCAGGAGCTGCAGCAGGAGCTTTCCCACATCGCGCGCGTCAACGAGATGGGCCAGATGGCGTCCGGGCTGGCGCACGAACTGAATCAGCCGCTGACCGCGGCGACCAACTACATGCAGGCGGCGCGGCGGCTGTTGGAGCGGGAAGACGAAGCTTCCTTCGTGCGGGCCAAAGGCGCGATGGAGAGCGCCGTCGCCCAGGTGACCCGAGCCGGGCAGATCATCCGCCGTCTGCACGATTTCGTGAAGAAGGCGGACACGTTGCAGGAATCTGTCGACGTCATCAAGCTGGTCGAGGAGGCGAGCGCGCTCGCGCTCATCGGCGCCAGGGAGCGCGGCGTGACGGTGTTCATCCGCACCGCGCCGGAGCTACCCGAAGTGATGGTCGACAAGATCCAGATTCAGCAGGTCCTGATCAACCTGGTGCGCAATGCGGTCGACGCGATGGAGAGCGGCACGCGGCGCGAACTGACGATCGAGACGGAACTTGCAGAGACAGGGCTGGTCCATGTCGGCGTCATCGACACGGGACCCGGAATCGCGCCGGAGATCGCGGACCGTCTGTTCCAGCCCTTCGTCACAACCAAGGCGCAGGGCATGGGCGTTGGCCTGTCGATCTGCCGCTCGATCATCGAAGCTCACAGCGGCCGGCTCTGGGCCGAGCCCAATCCCGCCGGCGGAACGATTTTCCGCTTCACCCTGCCCGTGGCCCGCTAGGACCGGCCGGCCGCTCAGGCGGCATTCGTAGGCATGTCGATCACCATGCCCGATACGGGCTCGACCCAGATCAGGTGATCGACGACCGTCTTGACGCCCGGAACATTCTCGGCCGCCACGCGCAGCGCCTCGCGCTCGCGCTCGTCGCCGATGACGCCGCGCAGCTCGACCTTGCCGTTGCTGACTATGGCGTCGATGCAGCCCGGCGGCGCCCAGCGCCCCTGGTCGATTTCCGCCAGTACGCGCTTGCGGATATCGGCGTCCGACGGCGTGGTCGGCGGCGCCATCGGAGACAGATGGGCGAGCAGGCTCAGCAGGTTGGCGCGGCTGACGATGCCGGCCAGCTTGCCGTGATCGAGGACGGGAAGGCGCTTGATGCGATGTTTCTCCATCAACCCGACCACCTGCTCGAGCGGCGTGTCCGGCGTGACCGTGATCACCTTGGTGGTCATGACCTCTTCGATCTTGCGGCCGTGCGTGTGGACATATTCGCCGGCGAGGCGTCCCGGACCGAGGAGGAATTCGAGCCAGCTCGGCCGGTGCCGCTCCGTCCCGGTCTCGGCCCGGCGCAACAGATCGCCTTCCGTGACCATGCCGACGAGCGCGCCCGTGGCACTGACCACCGGCAGGCCGCTGATCCCGTGGTGAAGCATCAGCTTCGCCGCCTCGGCGATGGTCGCTTCCGGGCCGACCGTGACGACCCGATGCTTCATGACATCCGCTGCTTTCATGGAATTTCTCCCAAGCCGTGTTGGAATGGAAACCACATCGCCGCCAGAAAACCGGGTTTGTCGGATTGCGTCAGGCCACGTCGGCGAGGTCGGCGAGCGTGTTGCGGTCGCGGATGACGAGCTCGTGGCTGCCGGCG
>Ga0209415_10000521_pt1 | contig 71646 bp, 53 predicted proteins | sample PeaSoiSIISIP2007_FD_187696 | JGI IMG/M metagenome (GOLD analysis project Ga0209415, IMG submission 187696) | Peat soil microbial communities from Weissenstadt, Germany - SII-SIP-2007 (SPAdes) (version 2) | ecosystem: Environmental > Terrestrial > Soil > Wetlands > Peat | place: Germany...
GCGTCGGCGTGTTGGTCGGGGTCGGGGTGTTCGTTGGCGTATTGGTCGGGGTCGGGGTGTTCGTCGGCGTCGACGTGGGTGTCTTCGTCGGCGTGTTGGTCGGTGTATTCGTTGGTGTCGGCGTATTCGTTGGTGTCAGCGTATTGGTCGGCGTCGGGGTGTTCGTTGGCGTGTTGGTCGGCGTATTCGTGGGGCCACCGGAGCACAGTCCTGTGTCCGGAGTGCAGGATTCGCCGTCGGGACAAAATACCGCTGTGCCGTTGCACTGGCCCGAGCCGCAGGTACCGGTCCCCGGAGTTCCTTGAGGACCGAGGACGCACAAATCGGTCGTCGTACAACAGCGGCCGTCATTATTGGTACAGTCGCTAACCGATGGCCCTGTGCAAGGGCCCGGCGTGTTCGTCGGTGTGGATGTCGGCGTGTCCGTTGGTGTGGATGTCGGCGTGTCCGTCGGCGTGTCCGTCGGCGTCGGCGTGTCCGTTGGAGTGCTTCCGTTCGAGCACAGTCCAGTGGATGGATCGCACGATCCGCTGTCGCTACAGAATACCGCTGCGCCGTTGCATTCACCGTTAGCGCCGCAGGTACCGCTTCCGGCACCGCACGGCCCAATTACGCACAGGTCGCTGGTCGTGCAGTTCTGACCCTCATTGTCTGCAACGTCAGCGCAATCCGCAGCAGTAAGGGTACACGTCTGGGCCTGCGCGACCCGCGTCGGCACCAGCCCTTGAACAAGCAAAGCGCCCAGAAGGATGGAGCCCAGAAGCAGGAATTTGTCGACAACGATGCTGCGTACCTTCATGTCATCCTCCCTGAACGCCTTCCGGTCGCCCCAAAACCAAACACCCGGGGCACGGGTCCACTCCGCCGCTCCTTTGGCCGCGCAGTGGTATATGGCAAAAAAGCCAGCTTGTCAATCGAATAGGCTGAACTGGCGTAGCTGCTTTCGTACGACCCGGCGCGAACTTGTAGCGCGGAGAATCTCCTCGAACGAGGTGACCGTTGGGCATGCCAGGCGGCCGTGGGGAGGCCGTCCGGTCCCGTCTTGTGCGTTGACCGGTTACCGCTTCGTATGATAGCACTGGCGCGTCAATCGAAAGTGACGCTCTGAGAAATCATGGTCAGGGAACGCGTGACGACAAAACGGGGTTCGGCTTCGCATCACGCGACCGGTGGGTGATGGAGCGGCCCGCGTGGCGACGGCGATGGCTCGTGCAGTAAAAGCCTTTCGCGGTCAACGCGTTGTGGAGGCGGGACCGAGAATAACGGTCATCGGCATACTGTTGCTTCTCGCTCTGACGGCGTGCAGCGCCGCGCGCAAAGAGCCGCCGCTGGCCGAGGGACAGCCGACCGACCCGTGCGCCGATCGTGCGCACAAGCAGGAGGTACAGGCGCTGGTGGCGGCACGCGAGCAGCCCGCCGGTTCGGATGCCAGCTACACCGTCGCACCCGGCGATCTTTTGGTGGTCACGGTATACAACTACCGGCCCGCCGGCGGCGACTTTTCGTCCGACGTGCGCGTCGATGACCGCGGTTACATCAGTCTGCCGATGATGAACCCGATGCACGTCACCGGCTTGACGGTGGCGGAGGTTCGCGGCGCGATAATCGCCGGCCTGCGCCAGGCGCAAGTCTTGAATGAGCCCTTGGTCAGCGTGTTTCTGAAAGACTACCAAGGGCAGGAAATCGTCGTCCTCGGCGCGGTGGCACGTCCGGGCATGTACCATTTGTCGCGCGGCAAGCAGACGTTGGTCGACGTGCTGTCGATGGCGGGGGGGCTCGGCCAAACCGCCGGCAACTACGCGCTCATCCGGCCGGGGTCCGAGCCACAGAGCGCCGACAACGACGGCGTGGCGCAGGCGTACGCCATCCACACGGTGGCGGTGAAAGACCCGCCCGCAGGCCTCGACGCGGGGAACATCCCGATCTGCTTCGACACGCCCGGCGGCGAGCCCGACCCCGCGCTGATGATGCTGCAGGTGCACGGCGGCGATCTGCTCATCGTACCCGACGCCGGTCAGGCCTACGTCGAAGGCGAGGTGAGTAAGCCGGGGCCCTTCCCGCTCACCCGCGGCATGACGCTGTCGCAGCTGATCTCCAGCGCCGGCGGTTTCACCTTCCCCGCAGACCCCAACCGGGTCACGCTCATCCGGCAGGTGGGAACCGATCACGTCGAGTGGCAAATCGACATGAAGCCCGGTGCGGGGCAGACGCAAGCGGACATCCGGCTGACCAAGAATGACCGGGTCATCGTCCCCGCAACGGCCGGGCGCAAGGTCGCGTACGGCATTTACGAGTTCGTCACCGCCGTGGTACGGGTCGCCGTCGGCGGCAACATCGGCTTCTTCTGAGTTGAGCGTGCATGCCTAATCCACAGCTGCCGCATCACCACGGAGGAAGCGAAGGCGCCGGCACGAGCTGGCTGGCGGAGCCGCCCGTGCGTCGTCTCGCCGCCTCGACGACCGGTGACTTGCACTATTACTGGCGCGTGCTTTACGGGCGCCGCTGGTTGCTGGTCGCCAGCAGTCTGCTCGGCTTGGCGCTCGCGGTGGTGTACACGGTCCGACAGCCGCGACTCTATCAGGCGCAGGCCACCGTCGAGTTCAAGGCGGCGTTGCCGCCGGGCAAGGATCTCGAGCTCCTCAACGCCAATCCGCTGATCTCGCCGGCGCTCGCGGTGCGGCTGCTGACGACGAAGGTACTGGCGGCGCGGGTGATCAAGACCGCGCGCGAGAAGGGGCGGACGTGGATTGATCCGGCGCCGGCGGCGTCAGACCCGTCGCAATGGCAAGTCGTCCGCGGTGCGGTGCACGGCGGCCTCACCACGGTCATGGCAGCGCTGCGCGTGGCGTTCGGCGGTGCACCGCCCACGCCGGAAAACGTTGCAGCGCCCGCCGACGCTGAGCCGAAAGAGTGGGAGGGCGTCGATCTCGGCGCCATCCGCCGCTACTACGGCTCCGTCTCCATTCGCCCCGAGCCGATGACGTCGTTGGCCGACATCGTGGTCACCTACCCGGTGCCGGAGATCAGCGCCGAGATCGCCAACGCGCACGCCGAGGCGTTCATCAGCATGGACATGGAGACCAAAGTCACTTCGCTGGGCGACGCGCAAAGCCTGTTGCGCCAACAGCTCGACGAGGTGAAGGCCAAGCTGGAGGCGTCGCGCAAGGCGCTCAGCGACTACCAGAGCGCGCACGGCATCGTCAGCCTGCCGAAGGACAACACCACGATCACGCGCGAGTCGCTGCAGCAGCTCAACAAGCTGCTCACCGAGGCGCAGGGCGAGCGCATCGTCGCCGAGGCCTCGTACCGCAATGCCAAGACCATGAGCCCCGAGCGGCTCGCCGAAGTGTTCCCCGACCCCGGGCTGAAGAAGCTGCGCAGCGACCTTCTAGAGCTGCGGGCGACCTACGCGGCGCGCCTGAACGAGTACGGCCGGAACCACCCCGACATGATCGCCCTGCGCGCCCAAATCGAGTCCTTGCGCGCGCAGCTGCGCACCGCCGCCGTGCAGACTCGTGAGCAGCTGCGCGCGGCGTTCACCGCGGCCCAAGCCAAAGAGCACGAGCTGCGTCTCAACTTCGAGCAACTGGGCATGGCGGCGCGACAAGAGGATCGCGGCTTTGTCCAGCTCCTGATTTTGCAACGTGACGTCGATACGAATCAGGGGTTGTACACCAGCGTCCTGCAGCAGGCGAAGGAAGCGGACCTGAACTCGGGGGCGTTCCGCTGGACCAGCGTGAAGCTGGTGGACCGCGCCGTCGTCCCGAACACCCCGAGCTATCCGCGCACCGGGCACAACCTCGAGCTCGGCTTGCTGTTCGGGCTATTCGCCGGGATCGGCGCCTGTCTGCTCATCGAGCGCGTCGACACCCGCATCCACACGCCGGAAGACGCCGAGGCCCTGCTGCAGCTGCCGACGTTCGGTGTGGTGCCGGACTTCCACCGGCTGGCGAGCAACGGCAGCTACGGCCGCCCACTGATCCCGCGCGAGCAACTGCCGGAGACCGGACGCGAGCTGGTGACACTCTTGCATCCGACCTCAGCGGTCAGCGAAGCGTACCGGTCGATTCGCACCAACGTGCTCTTCTCGTCGCCCGGCAGCCCGCCCAAAACCATACTGGTGACCAGCAGCCAAGGAGGCGAAGGGAAGACGGTCACCGTGATCAACCTGGCGGTCAGCCTAGCGCTCTCGGGAGCGCGCGTGTTGATCGTCGACGCCGACCTGCGCAAGCCGAGTTGTCACGGCCCGATGCAGGTGGCGCGCGAGCCGGGGCTCAGTAACGTGCTGACCGGTCAGTGCGAGTTGGCCGCCGCGGTGGCGCACTCGCCGCTGTTCGGCAACGGCAAGAACGGACATACGCATGCCAGCGGGGTGTACATCCTGCCGGCGGGGGCGTTCCCGCCGAATCCGGCGGAACTGGTGGGCTCGGGCGTGATGAGCGGGATGTTGGAAACGTTGAAGGAGCAATACGAGTTCATTCTGATCGATTCGCCGCCGGTCTTGCCGGTCACCGACAGCGTGGTGATGGCGACGAAGGCCGATGGAGTGCTCTTGGTGGTCAAAGGCGGCGAGTGGGGACGCGATGTGGTGCAGAAGGCGGTCGCGCAGCTCGATGCGGTGCGTTCGCGGTTGCTGGGCGTGGTGCTCAACTGCGTCGACGTCACCCGCGGCGGCTCGCCGTACTACTACTATCGGCACTATTACGGTCATGAATACTATGGGAAGAATGCCGCGGAGGACGAAGAGCGCGCCTGAGCGGACGGACGCGTCAGGGTGAAACGAGGTCTTCGGGCAACGCGCAGGAGGGTAGCGACGCGCAGCCTGCCTCACCGGCTGCAGCCCGCAGCGGTGCTGTCTTCGGAGCGCTGGGACCGGCGGGCGGCGTTCTGCCGCACATCGCCCCCTCCATTGCCGTTGTTTCGAACGCGATATGTCGCGGACTGATTCACTTCAGCAACTCTGTGACCGCGTCATGTTGTGGGCTGTGGCCTGCCTGCTGGTCGCGCCGCCGCTGTTGATTGGTGGCGTGCATTACTGGAGCCGCGCGCTGATCCAGCTGACGGCCGCTGCTGTCGTCGCGCTCTGGTGTACGCGCGTGCTGTTCGCTCGGCCCACACCGATGCCGGTGGTGGCGCTGACGTCACCCGTTCGGTGGGGCATCGTTCTCGTGGTGTTGCTGCTGTTGCCGCTGCTGCCGGTGCCGCCTGCCGCGCTGCGTTGGATCGCGCCGCGCGCGTTCGACGTGTATGGCACGGCGCTGCCTGGGTGGCCGGACCACGCTCCCTTTAACGACCTGTTTGCGGCTCTCGGACGTCAGGTGCCGGCGGTCAGCGTCGGCAACCGGCCGTTCCCGTCTTCGTGGCGACCGTTGAGTCTGGTACCGTACGGCACCTGGATGACGTTGATGATGGGGCTCAGTTACCTGGTGCTCGCGGCGGTCGTCGCGTGGTACCCGTGGGAGGATGGGATGCGGGCGCTGCGGTGGCTCGTCGTGGCGCTCACCGCAGTGGCCGTCGCCGAGGCGCTGTACGCGTTCGTGCAGCAATCTACCGGCGGAGGTCGGATCTTCTGGCTGGCGTGCCCGCCGCACGCAAGCTGTGCGGGCACCTATCTCAACCGCAATCATTACGCCGGCCTGCTCGAGATGACCTTCCCGCTGGTGGTCGCACGGGCTGTGGCCGGCTGGCGGGGACAACGGCACGGTGACACGAACCGGCGCGGCGCGCTTGGTTGGACGCGCCGTGCCGTGCAGATCCTCAATCAGTTGTCGCAGCCCGCGACGGGTCGCACCGTGAGTGTGGCGTGCCTCGGGCTGCTCCTCCTGGTCGCGATGGCGGCGTCGGGGTCACGGTCACCGTTCTTCGCAACCGTCGGTGCGTTTGCCGCGACGCTCTCGCTGCGCCGCAGCCGCCGTCGAATCGTGGCGTATGCGGCAGTGGCGATGGTTGTTGCGCTGTGGCTCGCCTTCCCCCAGTTCCGCGATCGTCTCGGCAGCGGTGACCTCGCGCGTCCGGCAATCGCGGCCGACACGATCGACATGGCTGGAAGCTTTCCGTTCTTCGGCGTCGGGCTCGGAAACTTTGGCGCCGTCTTTCCACTCTACCGAGAGCGGACGATCAAGAGCTGGGCGTTCGGCGTCGATGTGGACCACGCGCACAACGACTATCTCGAATGGATATCGGAAGTCGGAGTGCCGGCCGCGGTCGTGACGCTCGGCCTCGTCATCATGTTCGGTCGCTGTGTAGCGCGCGCGCTGCGCAGCGGCGCAATCGCAACCGACGCATCTCTGTTACAGTGGGGATTCGCAACCGGCGCGCTGGCGTTGCTCCTGCATTCCGTCACCGACTTCAACCTGCACATCCCTGCGAATGCGCTGGTGTTCGCCTTTCTGATCGGCGGACTGATCCGCCTGACACGGCCCGCGACGCAGGGCGGCAAACCGGCTCGGGCAATGCGCGTGGGCGCCGCAGCGCGCACGCCGGCGGTCGTTGCGCTGCTGCTGAGCGTCTATTGGGGCGCGGCGACGTGGCACCGGTGGGAGGGCGCGGCCGCGTTCCACTATGTCTATCCCGACGAACCCATGCGCAACCTGCTGACACCTCAGGTGGAGCTCTCAGGGTCACAGGCGCTCGCCTTGATGCGGCGCGCGGCCGCGCTGCTGCCGGCGGCGCCCGAGGTACAGTCCGGGCTCGCCCGGCAGTTGGAGGCGGAGGGTAGCGGGCCCGGGGATCGTCCCGCAGCCTCGAGTCGGTCCGACGCGGCGATGGTGGCGTGCGCGCGCTCCCTCTGGGACGCCCCACTGCAGCCCCGCGTGCTGCTCGAGTTAGCGACCGCCGCAGCCCCGACCCGCCCGGCAGCGCCAGGGTTGCTCCAGGATCTGGTCGATCGCGCGCTGCGGCTCACTCCGTACGACCCCGAGGGGCGTCTCGAGGCGGCCGATTGGTACCTGCAGCAGTGGAACACCTTGCGCGGCGAGGTTCGGCAGCATGCCCGCGAGCAGATCGATGCGGCGCTGGCGTTGGCGGCAGGCTTTCCCGACGTCGCGTTGCATCGACAGGCCACAGCGAGGGTATACCAGCGTCTCGTGGGCAGCCCAGACGCGGCGGCAAGCGCGCCGCCCGCGAGTCCCCTTTGAACATAGATAGAGTTGCGACGATGACGGACGCAGACACACAGCTGGACGCGGTGACGCAACCGTGGTTCGCCGTGCACACGCAGCCGGGACGCGAGCCCGTCGCTGAGGCGCACCTCCAGGCGCGCTGCGCGCGCGTTTTCTGTCCGCGCTACCGCCAGCGCGTCATTCTGCACGGTTACCGGCGCGAGGTGGTGCGGCCGCTGTTCGCCGGATACTTGTTCGCCGCCTTTGACCCGGTGCGCGATTTTCGCGCCGTGCACTACGCCCGCGGCGTGCGTGGGGTCGTGGTGTTCGGTGAGTGCCCCGCCGAAGTGCCGGCCGAGCTGCTGCGCGGCATCGTGGCGAGGATGCAGGGTGGTTTTGTGGTGCTCGAGCCGACGCGCTTGCACGTCGGCCAGCGCGTCGAGGTGACCGCCGGGCCGTTCAGCGGCTACACCGGAATTGTGGCGGCGGAGCTGAACGCTGCGGAGCGCGTCGCCATCCTGCTCGACACATTGAAGTACAACGCCCGTGCGATCATCGACCGCGCCGCCGTCCGGGTCGTGAGCTGATGGAGGCTCGCGACGCGTGATTGCGCGGGCTGGCGGCGGGAAGAGATAGCCAACGTGCGCCGTGTCTACGGTGCGCAGACAGACAAGTGCCCACGTGGCGGGGAGCCCGGCTCACCCGGATGGCGGTAGCATGTCTGCCGTCGGGCGGTGCCGCATGGCTTGAATGTTTGTCGGTTGAATAGCTGCTCAACTCATACGCTCGTAATATGGAAGCATTCGAACGTTCTTCGGTTGTCCGCATCGCGCCGGCGCGCGGCCGGCTGTCGCCGCGTCTGCACGAGCTGTGGGCGTACCGCGAGCTGCTGTACTTTCTGGTATGGCGTGACGTCAAGGTCCGTTACAAGCAAACCGTGCTGGGCGCGGCGTGGGCGGTGATTCAGCCCTTCCTGGGTATGGTGGTCTTCTCGCTCTTCTTCGGCAAGCTCGCCAAGGTGCCGTCCGACGGTGTGCCCTATCCCATCTTCAGCTACGCGGCGCTGGTACCGTGGACCTACTTCGCCACGGCGATTGCTAGTGGCGGCAACTCACTGGTGAGCAGCCAGAACCTCATCTCGAAGGTCTACTTCCCGCGCTTGTTGATTCCGATCGCGGCGGTGGTCACGCCCTTGGTCGACTTGGCGATCGCCTTCGGCGTCCTGCTCCTGATGATGCTGTGGTACGGGATGTTACCCACGGCGGCTATCTTGTGGCTGCCGGGATTGCTGATGTTGGCGGTCGCCGCGGCGCTTGCCAGCAGCCTCTGGCTCTCCGCGCTCAACGTCGAGTATCGGGACGTCCGTTACGTCATCCCGTTCCTCGTGCAGTTCTGGCTCTTCGCCACGCCGGTGGCGTATCCCGCGTCTCTCCTGCCGCCACCGTGGCGCACGCTCTACGGCTTGAATCCCATGGCCGGTGTGGTGGAGGGATTCCGCTGGGCCCTGCTCGGCACGCCGGCCCCAGGCGCGATGACTCTGGTCTCCTGTCTCGTCGTCGTTGTGTTGCTCATCGCGGGCCTCATTCACTTCCGGCGCGTGGAAGGCACGTTCGCGGACGTGATTTGAGGTTTCGAATAAGCCGAGATTCGAAATTCCTTGATGTCCTCCCCGGCCTTGCGCATCGAGAACCTCGGCAAACGCTACCGCATCGGAACGCGGGAGCGCTACGCGACGCTGCGCGACACCCTCAGCCGGTTCGCGACCGCCCCGTTTCGCCATCCGCGCAGCTCGGAGGCGCAATCGGCCATGCGCCATGCACAATCCGACTTCATCTGGGCCATGCGCAACGTCTCCTTCGAAGTGCCGCAGGGCGAGGTGCTCGGTATCATCGGGCGAAACGGCGCGGGCAAGTCGACGCTGCTCAAGATCCTGTCGCGGATCACCGACCCGACGGAAGGCTATGCGGACATCCGCGGACGCGTGGGCTCGCTGCTCGAAGTCGGCACCGGCTTTCATCCCGAGCTCACGGGACGGGAGAACATCTATCTGAACGGCGCGATTCTGGGCATGAAAAAGGCGGAGATCGACCGCAAGCTCGACGAGATCGTCGCCTTCGCTGAAGTGGAGCGGTTCCTCGATACGCCGGTCAAACACTACTCGAGCGGCATGTACGTGCGCCTGGCCTTCGCGGTCGCCGCGCACCTGGAACCGGAGATCCTGATCGTGGACGAGGTGCTGGCTGTCGGCGACGCGCAGTTCCAACGGAAGTGTCTAGGCAAGATGAGCGACGTCGCCCAAGGCGGACGCACGATCTTGTTCGTGTCACACAACATGCCCGCCGTGCAGAGATTGTGCAGCCGCTGCGTCTTGCTGGAGAGCGGCCGGGCGGTCCAGGACGGACCGGCGCCGGCGGTCATTCGCTCCTACCTTGCGGAATCCATCGGCTCGGCGTACGTGCGCGAGCCGCTGCCCGCGAAGGCCACGCCCTATTTCACCGCCGCCGCCATCGAAGATGCACACGGCTCTCCGCTCAGTGCGCCGCTGTCCTCGGACCCGATTTGCCTCGCCGTCCGCTGGCACGTTCCCGAGCCGGTGCCCAACCTGCGCGTCGGGATCGGCATCAACTCCGCACACGGGACGCGGATCTTCGGCAGCGCACCGGAGGACGATGGTGCCGTGACTCCGAGTGCGAGCGGCACGCACGAAGCGCGGATACGCATCCCCGCCGATCTGTTGCTGGCCGGTCAATACACGGTTGCGCTGTGTTTGTGGGGTGATGCCATCTACGACTACCCCGACCCGGCGTTCTCGTTCCGGGTCGAGCCCGGCCCCTCGCCGGCCTACAGTCGCGACGGTGCGCGCGACGGCCTGATCCAAGTGCGTTGCAGCTGGGAGATCACCGCGCCGAACCGCAACGTGGCGGCGAATGCGGCGCCGGGTTCGCGATGCCGTTGAACGCGAGCTTCGTGCGTCGACTGCACCGCCGACTCCTGCTCGGTGAGCGCGCGCCCACGGTCCTGCAGCAGGTCGTGAAGCGGCAGGCGGCGCGTTACGAGATGTTTGGGTGTGCCAATGAGTACATCCGCTTCGAGGCCATCGAAGGGGACATTCTGGAGTTCGGGGTATTCACCGGCCTGAGCTTGGCGCTTCTGGCTCACACGTATCAGCACAACGCCACGCCGGACCTGCCGCGGCGCGTCGTCGGCTTCGATTCGTTCGCCGGCTTGGCGAAGGATCAGGAGGGGCACGCGCGCTGGAAGCCGACCGATGGTGCGGTCAACCACAGCTGGCATCCGTTGCTCCCCGTAGGCGCACCGGTGACGCCGCAGGTCACGTTGGATCTCTTCGCCGCCTGCCAGCTGCCGGTGCCACAGCTCGAGGTCGGGCCGTACCCTGAGACCCTACCGAGGGCGATCGGCACGAAGTACGCCAAGGTCGCTCTGGTGCACATCGACTGCGATCTCTATGAGGCGACGCACGATGTCCTCACGGGAATCGAAGGCGTGCTGCAGGATGGCGCCATGATGCTCTTCGACGACTGGTTCCACTACCGCGGTCATCCCGGCAAGGGCGAGGCGCGTGCGTTCGCGGAATTCCTCCAGCAGCATCCGCACTGGCAAGCCATCCACTACCGCACCTACGGAACCTTCTGCAACGCGTTCATCTTGCATCGACGATGAAGATCGCGCACATCGGCCCGCGGCTGGCGCGCCGCGGCGGACCCGCGGGATACCTCTACGAGCTGGCCCGCGCCGCGCAGGGGTATCAGTGGCAGGGTCACACCCTGGTATTCCCGCCGATGGCGCACGCGGAGCAGCCGCCGTCGTCGCCCGGGTGGTGGTCACGCGCCGGAGCGCACCTGCGGCGACTCAAGCGTTCGGTCGCCGGCGCGCCGCGTTTCTATCGGCCGGACGCAGCCGACCTCACCGCCGCGCCGGGCGTGATTCACCGCAACATGCTGCAGGTCGCAATGGACGCAATCCGGGACGCGGCGGAGAGCATCGATGGTGCGTTGGAAGGCAACGGTGCCGATGTGCTGTTTACGCACGACATGGCCACCGCCGAATATCTTGTTGAACGGCGCCGCGCCCACCAGCAGGTCTGGCTGATGCTGCACAGCCCCATGCCGCAAGCGCTGTATCACGGTTGGAGTTGGGCCGTCCCGGAATTCGATTGGCGGAAGATCCTCGATCTCGCCGATGTGCGTTCCTGGATCAATCGCGAGCTGGATGTGTGTGCGCGGGTCGACCGCATCATTCTGCCGTGCCCGCCAGCGGGCGACGAGCTGGCCCGTACGGACCGGCGCTTCGCAACCGTGCTGGCCCATGCCGACTACGTCCTGACCGGCGCGGCGGGATCATCGCCAAACCCGGCCGGCGCCACGCGTGCTCAATGGCGCCGGCGCTGGCGGCTGCCGGACGATCTGCCCGTCGGGCTCTACCTCGGCAACGCCCAGCCGTACCGCGGGCTCGACGTTCTCTTGCGCGCGCTCGACCTGCTGCCGGAGCGCTCCGACGTGCCGGGCGTCGTCGCGGTGGCCGGACCGGCGATCGAGTCGCTTCCCTTTCGTCGCCGGCTGCGCGCCCTCGGGCATGTGAGCGACGTGTCCGGGCTCCTCCGCGCCGTTGACTTCGCGATCAACGTCAATCGCTTCAGCCTGTTCGATCTGTCGATGATCGAAGCCGCCGAAGCGGGAAAGCCGCTGCTGCTGCACGCGGTGGGCGGCAACCTGACCTTCCGCAACCTCGGCGCCGGCTGCGTCATGCTCCCGAATTTGGAACCGCCGACGGTCGCCGCGGGGCTCACCCAGATGTTTTCCCTATCGCCGCAGCGGCGCCAGGCGCTGGGGCGCGCTTCGCGAGCCTGTTACGAGGCGCACCTGACGCCGGCGCACCTGTGTGAACGCCACCAGCAACTCTACGACGAGGCCGACAGCCGTACGCGGCAGGTTGGTCGCGCATGAGCGAGCCCGTCGAAACGCTCATCATCGGCGCCGGCCCCACCGGGCTCGGGGCGGCGTGGCGCCTCAGCCAGCTCCGCCAAGACAATTGGTGCCTCTGTGAAGCGGAAGCCTCGGCCGGAGGTTTGGCCGCATCGGTCACCGACGCGCACGGCTTCACCTGGGACTTGGGTGGGCACGTGCAGTTCAGCCACTACGATCATTTCGACGCATTGATGGACGAGCTGCTCGGCCCCGACGGTTGGCTCTACCACGAGCGCGAGTCCTGGGTGTGGGTATGCGGCAGGTTCGTTCCATATCCCTTTCAACTCAACTTGCATCGCTTGCCGCCGGCAGACCGCGACGCCTGTGTGCAGGGGCTGATGCGCGTAGCACAGAACGGCGGGCACGAGACGCCACGCCACTTCGACGGCTGGGTGGACGCGACTTTCGGTGAAGGTATCGCCCGGATTTTCTTGCGGCCGTACAACCTCAAGGTCTGGGCGTATCCGCTGGCGGAGTTGAGCTGGGGGTGGATCGGCGACCGCGTCGCCGTCGTCGACCTGCCGCGCGTGCTACGGAACATTCACGACGGAAGCGACGATGTCTCCTGGGGGCCGAACAACCGGTTCAGGTTCCCGGTGCATGGTGGAACCGGAGCGGTGTGGCGAACGCTGGCGCAACGGCTGGAGAGCAGCCATCCGGGGCGCATCCGCATGCAGCGGCGGCTGGTACACCTCGACACCGCGCGGCGCGAGGCGCACTTTGCCGACGGGACACGCGTGCGCTACCGGCGCATGCTCAGCACTATTGCTCTCGATGACCTCATCCGCCTCAGCGACCTCGCGCTGGAGCTCCGTCCGGCGGTTGCGGATTTGAAGTACTCGTCGACCCACATCCTCGGTATCGGGCTGCAGGGCCGTCCCGGTGCGCACCTGGAGGGAAAGTGTTGGATGTACTTTCCGGAGGCGAACTGCCCGTTCTATCGCGTCACGGTATTTTCGCACTACTCGCCCAACAACGTACCCGACATCCGCCGCTACTGGTCGCTGATGGCAGAGGTGTCGGAGTCGCCGCTGCGGCCGGTCGACGCGGATGGGATCGTCGCGGACACGATCCAAGGCATGCTGAACACCGGTCTGATCCCGGACCGCAGCGCCGTACATCACGTGTGGCATCGCCGGCTCGAGCACGGCTACCCGACGCCGTCGCTGCACCGCGACCGCGCGCTGGGAGCGATCCTTCCGACACTGGAGGCGCGGGCGGTGTACAGCCGTGGTCGCTTCGGCGCCTGGAAGTACGAGGTGTCCAACCAGGACCACTCCTTCGGCCAAGGGGTCGAAGTAGTCGATCACTGGTTGACCGGGGCAACGGAGGAAACGATCCACCAACCGGAGCGGGTGAACGGGCGCCGTTCGCGCCTTGCCGCTCGATGAGCACGCCGCAGGCAGCGCCGCTTCTCATGCTGCGTGCGCGACGCATCGCCGGCGCCGCCAAGCACTGGCTGTTCCCGACTCCTGAGGTCGCCGCGTGGCGACACGCATGCCGGCGAGCCGCGGGCGTTCCCCGTTTCACCGCGGGGCGCATCCGGTTGATGCAGTACGACCTGCGGTACACGGACTTGCTGACGGTCTGCCCACAGTGGGAGGATCTGTTCGTCAAACAAACGCTGCGCTTCACATGCGCGCATGCGGCGCCGCGCATCCTCGACTGCGGCGCCAACGTCGGACTGTCGACGCTGTATTTCAAACACCTCTACCCGCAGGCGCGCATCACGGCGTTCGAGGCAGACCCGACGATTCACGCCGTGCTCTGCGAGAACCTGCGCGTCAACGGCGCGGCCGACGTCGAGGTCGCGCACGCGGCGGTGTGGACGGTGAACGGGACGATCGACTTTCGCTGCGAGGGCGCCGACTCCGGCGTGATCGAGACACTCGCCGGCAACCTCGGCGGGGTCACGCGCCGCGTGCCGAGCGTGCGGCTGCGCGACGTGCTGGCGGCGCAACGGGTGGATCTTGTGAAGCTGGATATCGAGGGCGCCGAGCTCGACGTGCTGAGTGACTGCCGTGACGGGCTGCGTTCGGTTGACGCGCTCCTGCTCGATCTGCATGAGCTCGATCCCATGAAGCGGAAGACACCCGCCGTGCTGGAGCTGCTGGCGGAGGCGGGATTCGCCTACACGCTCGACGAGCTGAATTTGCTGCCCTGGCGCATGCCGCAGGCGGAGCCGGGCGGCCCGTTCGCAGGTCACGCATTGGGTTGGGCGCTGTTGGTGCGTGCCTGGAAGCCCGCCCTAGCAACCGGAAGCTCGGAGGCGCACACATGTCGCTGAACGATAGTCTGCCGCGAACCTGCCTGATTACTGGAGGCGCCGGTTTCATCGGCTCGCACTTGACCGAGCTGCTCCTGAGCCAGGGATGCCACGTCCTGGCGCTGGACGACCTATCGACCGGGAGCCTCGACAACATCCGCCCATTCGCGCAGCACCCCAACTACCACTTCGCCCGCGCCGGCATCGCTAACAAGTTGGTGCTGGACCGGCTCGCCTCGCAGGCAGCCGTGATCTTTCACCTCGCTGCGGCGGTCGGCGTGAAGCTGATCGTCGATCGCCCGGTGCACACCGTCGTCACCAACGTCATGGGCACCGAAGCGGTGCTGCGCGCCGCCTTGCGGTACGGCTGCCGCGTGCAAGTCGTCAGCAGCTCCGAGGTCTACGGTAAGGGGTTCAAGGTACCGTTCAGCGAGGACGACGACGTCCTGCTCGGCCCGACCAGTAAGAGCCGATGGTCGTACGCCTCGAGCAAGATGGTCGACGAGTTCCTCGGGCTTGCCTACCATCGTGAGTACGGACTGGAAGTGATCGTCTCGCGGCTGTTCAACACCGTCGGCCCGCGACAGACGGGACGTTACGGGATGGTGATTCCGCGCCTGGTCTACCAAGCGTTGCGCAACGAGCCGCTCACCGTCTACGGCGACGGTACGCAATCACGCTGCTTCTGCGACGTGCGGGACGTGGTCGACGCGCTGGTCCGGCTCGCCCGGCATCCACAAGCGCCGGGGCGCGTGCTCAACGTGGGTGGCACGGAGGAGGTCACCATCGAGGACTTGGCGCGGCGGATCCGCACTTTGGCGGGAAGCAGTTCACCCATTATCCACGTCCCCTACGAAGACGTGTACTCGCCCGGCTTCGAAGACATGCAGCGGCGCGTGCCCGATATCTCTCGCCTCCAGAGCCTGTTGGGCTGGCGCGCGCAGCACTCGCTCGACGATTGCCTGAAATCCGTCATCGAATACGAGCGCGGCAGGATCGCTGGGTGAACCCGAGCATCGTCTACGTCCTCCCGGACAAGATGGGAGGCATGATGACCATCATCGCCAACCTGCTGGCGCACCGCCGGCCCGATGCGTTGACGTATTGGGCCCTACTGACCCACAACCGTCTGAGCGTCGACACGCCCTGTTGCCAGGCTCTCCAGGCGGACCGGCAAGTGCGGGTCGAGTACAGCTTGCCGTTGGAGAACCTGCACGCCGTACTGCGACGCCTCGCCGCCGCCGTCCCCGTCGGCCCCGGCGCACTGGTCGCCAACGACCTGCTCGAGCTGGCGATGGCGTCGCTGTGCGACACGGGGCGGACCGTGATCCAGATCCTCCACGGAGACCACGAATACTATTACAGCCTGGCGGCGACGCATGAACCGGTCATCGACGTGTTCGTTGCCTACAGCCGTGCGACATACGAGCGCTTGCAGGAGCGCTTGCCGCATCGGCGTGAATCGATCGTTCATCTGCCGTTCGGCGTGCCGATTCCGCCGCAGGTGCGCACGGCGATGCCGGGGCGGCTGCGGCTCCTATTTGCCGGACGGTTGGAGAACGAGCAGAAGGGCGTGCTTGAGCTGCCAGTGATCGATCAACATCTCCGCGAGCTGGGCTGCACCGTACAGTGGACGCTGGTCGGCGCCGGCCCGGACGAAGAGCAGCTGCGGGCGTGCTGGGGAGACCAGCCGCACGTGCGCTGGCTGGGGGTAAAGACGAATGCGCAGGTCATCGACCTGTATGCGGATCACGATATTTTCGTATTGCCGACGCGCGACGAGGGCTTTTCCGTTGCCCTTCTCGAAGCCATGGGCGCAGGTCTCGTACCAGTGGTCAGCGACATTCGCAGTGGCGTGCCGGAAGTGGTCGAGCCTGGCGTCACCGGCTTCCGCCCGGCGGTTGGTGACATCGCCGGGTTCGCCGCGGCGATTGCGACCTTGGATCGCAACCGCGATCAGCTGGAGGCGATGAGTCGCGCAGCGCGACAGACGGTGATCGAGCGCTTCGACATTCGCGAACGGGTTGCGGGTTATCAGGCCCTCTACGCGCGTTGGAGCGAGCTGCGTCGGCCGCGGCCGAAGGAGATCGCCCTGCCCTACGGCAGCCGGTTGGATCAGCCCTGGCTACCCAATGGCGCGGTGTATGCCGTGCGGGCGACCCGGCGTTGGCTCAAGGGTGCGGGACGTGATCGACGGTGATCCAGTGATGAGCCGGCAGCCAACGGTCAGCGTTCTCATGACCGCGTTCAACCGCGAGAAGTATATCGGCGCGGCCATCGAGAGCGTCTTGGCGCAAAGCATCGACGACTTTGAGCTGCTCATCGTCGACGACCGGTCGAGGGACGGCACGGTGGATATCGCGGCGGACTACGCCCGGCGCGATCGGCGGATTCGTGTCGTGGTGAACGAGTCGAACCTCGGGGACTACCCGAACCGCAACCGCGCGGCGCGCCAGGCACGCGGCAGGTTCCTCAAGTATCACGACTCCGACGACCTGATGTATCCGCACTGCTTGGCGACCATGGTTGCTCCGCTGGCGGCCGAGCCACGCGCCGGGTTCGCGCTCACCAACGGAACGTGGTGGCCAGGGGGACCGTGTCCGATGTTGCTGACGCCGCGCATGTGCTACCAGCGTGAGTTCTTGGGTCACGGCCTATTCATGTGTGGCCCCGCGGGCGCGCTCTTTCGCACCGAGGTGTTTCACGCGCTCGGCGGCTTCCCGGAGACGGGTGTCGGCTCGGATTACCTCCTCTGGCTGAGCGGCTGTGCCCAGTTCAGCGTGCTGCTCGTCCCGGCGGACCTCTTCTGGTACCGCGTTCACGGTACGCAGGAGTACAACAGCGCGCGGGCGACGTGGGAATACGCCATGGTGCCCGGTGAAGCCTGGCGGGCCCTTGCGTCGCCGACCTGCCCGCTGAACCTCGCGGAGCGCGCGCAGGCACGGCGGAACCTCCTGTATTCCGTGGTCAAGCTTACGTACCGCGATCTGCGCGCCGGGCGGTGGCCGGTCGCGCGTCACCGGCTGCGCCGTCTGGGTCTGTCGGCAGCGGACTGGCTCCGGTACCTGCGGCGGCCGCGGCGCGATGCCTTCGCAGGCACGCCGCGCGACGCAGCCGGCGAGCTCGTCATTCCCGACTGGTCCCACTATCAGATTGCGCAGATTGCGGCACCGCCTGCGGCCGAGGCACCGGCGCCGTGCCGTACAGCCGTGAGCGAATGAAGATCGTCCAGGCGCTCGGCTGGTACTACCCTGAAAGTCTCGGCGGCACCGAGGTGTATGTTGCCGGACTCAGCCGCCGCCTTCAGCGCGCTGGACACGCAGTGCTCATCGCGGCGCCGGACCCCCAACACGGCGACGAGCGGACATACGAGCACGACGGCATGCCGGTGTATCGCTATCCGATACCACGCGTCCCGACACGCGAAGAATCTCAAGGGACGGCGCGGGTGCGCGGCGCCGAGCGCTTCCACACCTGGCTGGAACGCCAGCGTCCCGACGTCGTTCACGTGCACACGTTCGTGACCGGCCTCGGGCTCGCCGAGCTGCGGGCCGCCAAGGCATCGGGAGCGCGCGTGATCGTCACCACGCATTCCAGCAGTCTCGGATACATCTGCCAGCGCGGTACGATGATGCGCTGGGGTGAGTCGCTGTGCGACGGCGTGTGCATAGCCACCAAGTGCGCTGCATGTGAGCTGCAGCACCGCGGTCTGCCGAAGGGGTTGGCATCTGTGGTGGCGCGGCTGCCGCCGGCGATCGGGAAAATCTCCGGTCGGGTCCCCGGGAAGCTTGGTTCAGCACTCGGCATGAGCGCGTTGATCGTTCGCAATCAAGCCATGCAGCGGGAGCTGGTCTCGACGGTGGACAAGTTCGTGCTGCTCACGCAGTGGGCTTTCGACGCGGTGGTTGCCAATGGCGCTCCACGGCAGCGGCTGGCACTCAACCGCCTCGGAATCAGCCACGAGCATCTGCCGATCAAACCCGCGCCGGAGCAGCAACCGACACAGACGCCCATCACGGTCGGTTATCTCGGCCGCTTCGATCCCATCAAGGGCGTGTACGACCTCGCCCGTGCCGTGGCGAGCTTGCCGCGCAACGTGGCGCTGCACGTCGAGCTCCGCGGGCCGCTGAACGGCGATGATGATCGCCGCCAGCTCAACGAGCTGCGCCGCATTGTGAACGATGATCCGCGGATCACCGTCGCACCGCCGGTCTCGGCGGACAAGGTTGCGAAGGTACTGGCGGGCTATGACCTGCTCTGTTGTCCGGCGGCGTGCGTTGAAGGTGGTCCGACGGCGGCCATCGAGGCACATGCGGTCGGGACGCCGGTGATCGGCACACGCATCGGCGGGCTCGCCGAGCTGATCACCGACGGTGAGAATGGACGGCTGGTGCCACCGGGCGATTGGCGCGCCCTTGCGACCGTTCTGCGCGACGTCGCCGCCGATCCGGGGAAGACGATTGACCGCTGGAGGAGAGCACTCCCTCCGGTTCGCACGATGGATGAGATCGCCGCCGACTACCTCGCCCAGTACGCCGCATGATCCACCGACTGGGACAGGAGCTAAAGTCGCTGCTCGGGCCGCGCCGAACGGTGCGCCTCCGTTGCCTCGTGCGTGGCAAGCCGCTGCCGCGGTGGGGCAACCTGCGCCGCACGCAACCGTTCTCCACCAGCTTCGGTTTCGACCGCGGGACGCCGGTTGACCGCTACTACGTGGAACGTTTCTTCCGCGAGAACCAACAATACATTCGTGGCGACGTCTTGGAGATTCAGATGTCCGGCTACACCCAACGCTTCGGCACCGGCGTCCACCTTGCACACAGCGTGGACATCAACCCGTCGGTAGAGCCGACCTTCGTGTGCGACCTTGCCGACTCAGACGGGGTGCTGCCCAGCGCGCGATACGACTGCTTCCTCTTGCCGAGCACGCCGCAGCATCTGCAGCGGCTAGAGCCATCGCTGCGGCACGCCTTGCGGGTGCTCAAACCCGGCGGGGTCGCGCTGGCGACCAGTGCGGCGCTTGTCCCGCTGATTCCCGACGGTCCGGACTACTGGCACTGCAGTCCGGCGGGATGGAGGCAAATCGTGGAGCGCGTGTGGGCCGGCTGTGAGGTCCGGGTGCAGAGCTACGGCAACTGTCTCGCGGCGGTTGCCGCGATGCTGGGTCTGGCGTTCGAAGAATTGACGCCGGCGGAGCTCGACGTCGAGGATCCGCGCTACCCGGTCGTCGTGACCCTGTGGTGTCGCAAGCCGCAAGCACCGAAGCCATGAGGACGTTGCTGACACGGGAAGCCAAACGCACGCTGCTCTGCGCGGGATACTATGCGCGGCGACTGCGCGCCGATCGGTTTCCCGGTGTGGCCGTGCTCTGCTACCACGGCGTGCGCGACGATCGCTGGGCGGCGGGCACGATGGTCTTCGAGGACTTGCACGTCCGCGCCGGTGAGCTGGAAGCGCATTGCCGGCTGCTGCGCGAGACCTGCCAGCCGATCAGCCTGACCGATTGGCGCACGGCTCTCCGTAACGGGTCTTCGTTACCGGCTCGGCCCGTGCTGGTGACTTTCGACGACGGCTATCGCACGGTGTTCACCCTGGCACGACCGCTGCTGCAGCGTTACGGCATTCCCGCGGCCGTCTTCGTATGCAGCCAGCCGGTCGAGCGGCGCCGGCTCTTCTGGCACGACGCCGTGGCGCAAGCCTGCGGCGAGCCTGAGGTGCAGCGTCTGAAAGCGGCACCCTTCAACCAGTGGCAAACGTCGTGCGAACAGTACGCGCGAGAGGCTGCGGGCGATGACCCGCATGCGCCGCTGACGGCTGCCGAAGTCCGTGCGCTCGCGGCCACCGCAGGGATCGAGATCGGCGCGCATACGGTGGCGCATCCGATTCTCGCCCGGGCTTCGAGAGCGGAACAACGCGAGCAGATCCAGCGCAACAAGACGGTTCTCGAGCAATGGACCGGCGGCGCGGTCACGGCCTTCGCCTACCCGAACGGCCGGCCCGAGGTGGACTATACGAAGGACACGGTCGAGTTGGTGAAGGAGAGCGGCTTCGCGCTCGCCTTCACGACCCGCCACGGCTTCGCCGGTACAGCCGAGCCGGCCCTGGAGCATTCGCGCTTCTTGATGCTGGCAGGGATCTCTGCGGCCGAGCTGGCGCACCGGCTGTGCCACAGCTGGCGGCGATGAAGGCGCGCATCTGTGTCATCACCGCCGGCCATCTGGCCACCTGTCCGCGCATGCTCAAGGCCGCCGACGCCTTGGCCGAAGCCGGCTATGCCGTGCGCGTCGTCAGCACCCGACACGTCGCCTGGGCGACAGCCGCCGATGCGCAACTCAGAGCACGGCGTTCTTGGGATTGGACCGTGGTGCGCTACGACCGCGCCAGCGACCCGGCGACGTTTCTGCGCACGGGTCTGCGTTTTCGCGCCGCTCAGCTCCTGGCACAAGGGCTGGGAGCGCGGCGCTGCCCCATGCCACTGACTGTTCGGGCATACAGCCGTGTGCACCCGGAGCTGGTGCGGGCGGCGCTGGCGGCCCCGGCGGATCTTTTCTATGGAGGCACGACCGGAGCGCTGGCAGCCGTGGCGGCGGCGGGCCGTCGCGCGCGTGTTCCGTACGCGCTTGACCTGGAGGACTTCCACAGCGCAGAGCAGGACGACTCGCCCGCAGCGCGTCGCGCACACGTGCTCGCTGGGTGCATCGAGCGCGATGTGCTCCGAGATGCAGCCTTTCTCACCGCGGGCAGCGCGGCAATCGCGGCAGCCTACGCGGCGGAGTACGGCGTGCATCCCGTGCCGATTCACAACACGTTCCCTTTGCCGGCGACCGCGCCGGAGCTCACAACTCGTGAGGCCGGAAGGCTGCGCCTGTACTGGTTTAGCCAGACCATCGGCGCCCGTCGCGGGCTTGAAGATGCGGTCCAGGCGATGGGGTGTGCGGGAATCCCGGGGGAGTTGCACCTTCGAGGCCGGGCGATCCCCGACTACCTCCAAGACCTGCAAAGCCTGGCTGCACGGGTGGCCCCGGACTTGAAGATTGTCCATCACGCGCCGTGCGCCCCCGACGAGATGGTTGACTGCTGTCGCGGGCACGACGTCGGGCTGGCGGTCGAACCCGGATTCAGCCACAACAACCGCCTGGCTCTGTCGAACAAGGCGTTCACCTACATGCTCGCCGGACTTGCCGTCGCCGTTACGAACACGCCGGGGCAGCGGCCACTGGCGCTGGAGCTGGGAGAGGGCGCTTGCCTGTACGAGCCGGGAGATATCGCGGCGTTGTCGCAGGGATTGAGGCGCTGGGCCACCGACCGCAACCTGCTGGTACGCGCCAAGATTGCATCGTGGGAGGCGGCGAAGCGCCGCTGGCACTGGGAACACGCCGAAGAGCGCGGCGCGCTGCTGAGCGCGGTGGCGAAAATATTGGGCCGAAGCAGCTCGTGCGCGTCGTATTGACAGTTGATCCCTATGTGCCTGTGCCGCCGCAACTCTACGGCGGTATCGAGCGCGTGGTCGACTTTCTGGTTCGGGGACTGGTGGCGCGTGGGCATGCGGTCACTCTTCTTGCCCATCCGGAGAGTCGAACGACGGCGACGCTCGTCCCTTATGGCTCACCCCCGCACACCGGATGGACGCCGCGTCTCGCTGAGCTCTGGCAAGTGGGTTCCAGGCTGTGGAGCCGTCGTCACGATTTCGACCTGGTGCACAGCTTCGGCCGGCTCGCGGCCTTGGTGCCCCTCTTGCCGCTGCGCAGACTGCCGAAGATTCAAAGCTACCAGCGGGATGGCATACCGTGGCGCAACGTCGCCACCGCCGTGCGGCTGGCGGGCAACTCCATCCGCTTCACAGGATGCTCGAGCAACATGTACCGCGAGCTTTCAGTGCACGGTGCTGCCGGCGGCCGCTGGTGCACCATCTACAACGGCGTCGACATCGGCAAGTATACCTTCGTCCACAACGTCGCCGCTGACGGACCGCTGGTGTTTCTCGGCCGCCTCGAACGCGTCAAGGGCGTGCACCACGCGATCGCGATCGCGCAGGCTGCCGGGAAACGCCTGGTGATCGCCGGCAACCGCGTCGAAACCGGCGCCAACGCCGGGTACTTCGAGCAACAGATCGCACCGTTCATCGATGGCGAAACGGTCTCCTACGTCGGCCCGGTGGACGACGCGGCCAAGAACCGGCTACTGGGCTCGTCGATAGCGTTGCTGATGCCGGTGGAATGGGAGGAGCCATTCGGAATTGTCATGGTCGAGGCCATGGCCTGCGGCACGCCGGTGATCGGTTTCTCGCGCGGCAGTCTGCCGGAAGTCATCCGTGACGGAGTGAACGGCTATCTGTGTCAACGGCCGCTGGACGCTGCAGCCGCCGTTTGTCGACTCAGAAGCATCGATCGAGCGCGCGTGCGCGCCGACTGCGAGGAACGGTTTGGTGACACCGCCATCGTAAGCGCCTACGAGCGCCTCTACCGCGAGATGCTCGGCTAATGCGACGTGTGCTGATGGTGAGCCCCCACTTCCCGCCGGACACCAGCGCGGGCACGCACCGCGTGCGCCTGCTCGCGCCGCACCTTCCTCGCTACGGATGGGAGCCGACGGTCGTGACGGTGGACCGGCGCGACTACGAGGGTCGGCTCGATCCCGGGCTTGCGGAGTTGGTGCCCAACAGTCTGCGCGTGGTGCGTTGCCGCGCTTGGAGCCCGCGCTGGACACGGAAGGTCGGCTTCGGCGACCTCGGCTTGCGCGCGCTGAGCGGGCTGTACCGCACGTGTGTCGAGCTCCTGCGCCGGGAGTCGTTCGATGTCCTTTTCGTCACCATCTACCCCGCCTACCCGGCGCTGTTAGGACCATGTCTGAAACGGCGCTTTGGAATTCCCGTCGTGCTCGATTACCAGGACCCGTGGGTTGGAGAATGGGGCAAGCGCGTGGGTGGCGGACCACAGGGCGCGCCGGATTGGAAGAGTCGCGTGTCGCGTGCGCTGGCAGCGCTTTTGGAAGCGCACGTGGTGCGGCACGCCGACGCGCTGACCGCGGTGTCGGCAGCTACGTACGAACAAGTGCGCGCACGCTATCCTAATCTCCGGGACACGCCCTGCCTGGAGTTACCCATCGGGGGCGAACCGAGGGACTTCGAACAGGCGCGGGCGCATCCACGCGCCAACCCTTTTTTCGATCCGGCCGATGGCGCCTTCCATCTGTGTTACGTTGGTACGCTGCTGCCCATGGGTCTCGAAACTCTGCGCGCGCTGCTGCGCGCCGTCGTGCTTCTGCGCGAGCGGCAGCCTGCCGCCTACGGTCGCCTGCGACTGCACTTCTTCGGCACCAGCAACCAGACCGACCCGGGCGCCCCAGCGCGTGTGTTGCCGGTGGCGCGCGAGCTCGGTGTGGCAGAGGCCATCACCGAGACCGCCGCGCGCATCGACTATCTCAGCGCCTTGACCGTCTTGACCGACGCTTCTGGAATCCTGCTGCTCGGCAGCAGCGAGAGACATTACACCGCGAGCAAACTCTACCCGGCGTTGCTGGCGAAACGTCCGATCCTGGCCGTGTATCACGAGGCCAGCACTGTATCAGAAGTGCTGCGTCAGACCGCCCGCCCATCGGCGGCGCGCCTCGTCACGTACAGCGATGCGCAGCGCGCGGAAAGCCGTACCGAGGCGATTTGCGATGCGTTGGCGAGCTTGCTGAGCGCGGCGCACGACGATCCGGCCGGCGTGGAGATCGCGCGATTTGCGACCTTTTCGGCGGAGACGCTTGCCGGCACCCTGGCGCGCCTCCTGGACACCGTTGCCCTTGGGCAATCACGCCACGACACGATCAACCATCCCACGAAACCGTGCGACGATTGCCAGCATTCTTGACCGAAGCCGCGGCGGCGGTGCACAAGCGACACACCGCGCGCCACCGAAGCGAGAATCGCTCTCCATTGACTCTCGTTCTGGAAAGTCTGAAACCTGACACCTTCTTCAAGGGCGCTATCCTTCTGGTCGTTGCATTCAGCGGCTGCGCGTTCTGGCTTGCTGCCTCTCTGCGTCATCCGCACGTGCCATTGGATGTATTGGCCATGTATCGCAACGGCGGAGGCTGGGAGGGCGACGTGGAGTACTACCCATTGATAACCTCCTACTTCCACCTCGGAGAGGAGCTGGTGTACGAGTCGCGGGGCACGGGGCTCCGATCCCTTCCGTACGTCGCGCTTTTCCCGCACGGTGTGCTCTTTGCGCTCTTCGGAATCGGCGGTCTCGTCTTGGCTGACGCACTTGTAAAACTGCTCTACTACGGAAGTCTCTCAGGCCTCATGAAGACGTTGGGCCTCGGAGCCTATGCGGCCGAGTCCATCAGCGCGTTCGTTGTCGCCAATGGATGGTACGCTGTTGGCGTCGTCACCAATGCTGCCTTTGGGAAGCCGTGGTTGCTCTTCCTGGCGGACATGAGGATTCCCCGCCCCTTTGTCACCGACGTCATTCTCTTCGTCACCCTCGCTTTTCTGCTCCGACCCTGCCTGGAGAAGATCGATAAAATCAATTCCACCTCGTGGCTTCTCTTCGGCGTTTTGCTTGGGTTGTTGATGCAGAGCGACATCTTTTCGTTTCTGATCCTCGGCCCTGCCCTCATCGCTCAGTCCGGCTATCTCGGTTGGAGGGCGCTTCGACGGACGGACCTGTGGGCGAGGATCTGGGCGAATTGGGGCCTGTGTGCGGCAGCCTTCATCCTGATCTCGGTGCCATTCATCGTACAGCGAGCGAGCGAACATCCTGACATTCCGGTGCGGCTCGGCGTCTTTCCGGTACCACGCACGTCGCCGCTCGTGAGCCCGGAAGGGCTCTCGTACGTCGGCGTCGCCACGGCGATGGTGCTGGCAACGCTGCTCATCGTAGCGGTCTGCTCGCCGCGGCAGCAAGAATTGCGCGTGCGATCGATCCTCGCCTTGTGGGTCGTGGACGTGCTCTCGGTTCTTGGGCTGCCGGTCAGCTGCATGGCGCTCGGCAAATCCCTGCAGACAATCCACTTTGGATTCGGCGTACACGCCATTTCCTCGCTCGTCATGGTGTTGTGCTGCGCGCAAGTGGCGGAGAGCATCGCGACGTTGTTGCGAAGGCGATTCGCACCGCGAGCGGCAGGCCGGCAGCTCGTCCGTTGTGCACGACGCGGAGGCGAGGTGCTGCTGTGCGCGACGTGCGCGTTCTACACCTCGGCGTTGGCGTGGCAGCACGCCGACGCGAGCGGTCTGCCTGGTTTCATCCCGTTGGCCACCGAGTTGAGTCGCCACAAACTCGACAACTGGAAGGTGATGGGAACGCCGGACGACGAGGTCTCGTACTGGTGGACCTCGTTCGGAGGAGGGTGCGCCTACCTTCCGGATTGCTTGTTCACCACCGTGCCGGACCGCGCCTTGGAAGAGCGATTTGTATCGTTCTGCCGAGAGATCGGTATGAATCGTAAGGACTTCCAAGCGGAGCTTTCGGAACATGAGACCAAGGCCCGCTGGCTGGGCGGACTCAAGTTCCAAGCGTCGAGAGACTACCTGCCCGCGCCTTTAGAAGACTATTCCGCAGAAGACCGCGCCTGGATCCTGCAGCACAGGTCCTATGACAGCTGGTGGAGGCTCGTCATACCGCAGACAACGGAGGCGCGCCTCGTCCGCATGTTCGATGCGGCGAAGCCAGCGTCGGAGACCGCACGCCGTCTCGATGTGATTGTCCTCAAACGAGACAAGGTCACACGCAGCTTGGCTCCTTCGGCAGACAGGTACAGATTAGTCTATGAGGACGAAACATACCGCGTCTGGGAACGTCGGGCTCGTTCTGCAGAAACCCCGTGATCTGACCCAGCTGCCAGCCATCGGACGGGGGAGCCATCGTTCGACTTGACGATACTCCTGCGCCGCACGAGCGTCCTTCTGGAGGTGCGGCGTGACCGAGCAGGACGAGGACGCAAGCATGTCGATCTGGAAAGAATTGGCGCGCACCGTCTTTCGCCGCATTGGCTACCGTGTCACACGGCTTCGGCCGAGCAACCGCTTTCAAGCCACGGACGAAACTCTGATGCTCATGAAGAGCCGTGGCTACGAGCCCCGGGTGGTCATCGACGGCGGCGCCAATGTTGGCGACTGGACGCGGATGGCCCGCGCGATCTTTCCGACCGCGGCATTCCACCTGGTTGAGCCGCAGCCGGCGTGCGCCCGGTCGCTCGAACACCTCGTGCGCAGCACACCGGGGGTATACTTTCATCCAGTAGCGGTGGCAGAGCCCGGCATAACGTCAGTTCGGATGATCGGCACGGGAACCGGTGCGTGGGTTGTCAGGCCGGTCGACGTAGCCCTGGCAGCGCGGGAATGCCCGGCAACCACGCTAGATGCGCTGCTGGCTGATCGCGTGTCATCAGCGGATCGTGCCTTGCTCAAGCTCGACCTGGAGGGTCACGAGATATCCGCACTCCGAGGCGCACCACGCCTCCTTCCAGCGGTAGAGGTCATACTGACGGAGCTGCAGTTCTATGAGATCAATCAGAACCGGCGGCCCGTGTTTGCTGATGTCCTGAGCTTTCTCGCTGAGCGCGGGTTCGAGTTGTATGACTTCGCCTGCCTGTCGCCGCGTCCACGAGACATGCGCCTGCGTATGGGCGATGTTGTCTTTGTGCGTTCCGACAGTCCCCTACTCGCGGACCGGTTGTGGGAATGACCGCAGCAATCAGACTCACCGCCATCCTGACACACCCGGTGCAGTACTACACGCCGTGGTTCCGGTATATTGCGCAGCATTGCCCCGAAATCGATCTGACTGCTCTGTACGCTACTCAGCCGACACCGGCGCAGCAAGGAATCGGATTCGGGCGGGCGTTTGCGTGGGATGTGCCGCTGACCGACGGCTACCGCTGCTGCGTCGTGCGCAGCGCTGATCCGCAGGACAGCATGCACAGTGACGATTTCTGGGGCCTCGATGTTCCCGAGATCGTCGCAGCGATCGATGACACGCGCCCGGACGTCGTGTTGATCACCGGTTGGCATTCGGTCACGTTGCTCCGTGCTCTGTGGGCGTGCCGGCGGCGCAAGATTCCCGTGCTCTACCGCGGCGACACCAATCTCACGGCTGCGCCGTCGGGCATACGGCGGCCGGCATGGACGACACGCACGTGGCTCCTGCTGCGGCTTTTCGAGGGCTACCTGAGCGTCGGGCAGCGGGCACGTGGATACCTGCGCCGATTTGGCATTCCGGATCGACGGATCTTTGATGCACCGCACTGCGTGGACAACGAGTTTTTTGCCACGACGGCGGCGCCACATCAGACACCGGAAGGCCGACTGGCCCTGCGGCGAGAGCTCGGGATCGAGCACAACGACTTCGTCGTCTTGTTCGTGGGCAAGCTGGAGCGGAAAAAACGGCCGCTGGATCTCCTGCACGCCATGGCATCTCTCGACGGCGACAGCCGCCTGCTCGTGGTAGGCGCCGGGCCTTTGGAGATGCCATGTCGCGCCGCTGCCGAACGGCTCGGCGTGCAGAGCGTGTGGCCGGGGTTTCTCAACCAATCCCAGTTGGGCAGGGCATACGCGGCCGCTGATTGTCTGGTCTTGCCGAGCGACGGCACAGAGACGTGGGGACTGGTGGTCAACGAGGCAATGGCGACCGGGTTACCGTGCGTCGTCAGCGACCGCGTCGGTTGTGCCCCCGACCTCGTCACTCCCGGTGAAACGGGCGAAATCTTCGCCATGGGGAACGTCGGCGAGCTCGCTGCCGCATTGCGGCGCATCAGAGACAAACGCGCGGCGGGCCACGACTTTGCTCCGGCCTGCCGCGCACATGTTGCACGCTATTCATGTGCCGCCGCGACGTCTGGCTTGGTCGCCGCGTGCCGCGCCACCGCGCGCAGCGCCGCACCGCGGGTGATCGCCTGCTGCAGCGGCATGGTGATCGTCTCCGGCTTGGAGCGCTCGACCTTCGAGGTGCTGCGCGCGCTGCGCGAGCGCGGTGCGGCCGTCCACTGCCTCGTCAACAGTTGGGAGAACCACCGCATCATCGCGCTCGCCGAGGAGATCGGGGCGAGCTGGTCCACGACCTATCACTGGTACCAATTCGACCGGCACAGCCGGAACCCGATCAAATGGCTGCAAGCGTTGTGGGACATGTTCATGACCAGTCTAGGCCTCCTGCGCGACGCGCGGCGCTTTCGCGCCACCCACGTACTGGTGCCGGAGTTCATGAGCGTCTTGCGCAACGCGCCGGCGCTCACGCTGCTGCGCTTGCTGGGAGTATCGATCGTGTTGCGGATCGGCAACGCTCCCGTGCCGTCGCGGTTCTACGAGAGGGTCTGGCGCTGGGCGGTCAATCCTTTCGTGGATCGCATCGTGTGCAACTCGCGCTTCGCCGAACAGGGGCTCCTGGCACACGGGATTCCGGCAAGCAAGATCGCTCTCATCCCCAACACGCTGCCCACCCGAGTGGCGCCCGCGCTCAACGGCAACGCGCGCGACCAACACAAGGTGATCTATGTGGGGCAGATCATTCCGGAGAAGGGACTTGATCTACTTCTGGATGCCGTCGCGCTGCTGGCGGCGCGCGGACAGGACGTTCGCCTGGACGTCGTCGGTCAAATCGACGGCTGGGTTTCGCCGAGTTACACGGGATATCGCGAGCGTCTGCGGGCGCGCACCGGCGCGGCCGACCTGAGCGGGCGGGTACGCTTCCTGGGGTGGCGCGACGATGTCCCGGCGCTGCTCGCGGCCGCCGGCGTGCACTGCTGCCCGTCGCGTCCGCAGATGCTTGAAGGATCGCCTCTAGTGACTCTGGAAGCGAAGCAGGCCGGTATCCCTTCGGTAGCCTTTCCGGTCGGGCCGCTTCCCGAGCTGATCGCCCACCGTGAGGACGGATGGATTTGTACCGACGTCAGCGCCACCGCGCTGGCCGAGGGACTCGCATACTTCTTGACCGATGCGAACCGGCGGGAAAGGGCCGGGCAGGCGGCGCGTCAATCCTTGGAGCGCTTTCAGCGACGACCGTTCACGGAGCGTTGGTGGACGTTGCTGCGGGATCTCAAGACGCGACGGCTGACGAAACCGGTGGAGAGTCAGTCATGACAGTCTTGTGCGGCTGGCTGCCGACAGAGCCCGAGAGCGACGGTTCGGCTGTGGTCGCGGCCATGGGCCGTGCGCTGCGTGCGAACCCCACACAGACGTGGGCTTGCTGGCATGTACCCGGTTTGGCTGTTGGGCTGTTGGAGCTTCCCGGGCCGCAGCCAGCCGCCCAGCAGTATGCGCCCGCGGTCGCCGCGGGGCGCTATCACCTGTGGATGGCCGGCGAGGCATTTGGCGGAAACGGCTTCGTCGACGTTCCCGGCGTCGACCACACGCGCACCCTGGCATTCCGGCAGCAGCAGCTCGCCGTCCTGATTACGCATGGCGCGGATGCGCTCGCCGATTTGGATGGCGAGTATCAGATTGTTCTGTGGGACGCACACGAGCGCCGCCTGTCGCTCATCAACGACCGCTTCGGGGGCCTGCCGTTGTACTGGGCACAATCACCCTGCGGATTCGCTTTTGCCGGCGGCGTACGCGGCGTGCTCATGGCGCCAGGTGTCGCCGCCGATCCGGATCCCGAAGCGCTCCGCGAGGCGGTCACGTTCGGCGGATTCCGCCTCGGCGACCGCACCAACGTCGCCGCAGTGAAGATGCTACCCGGGGCGAGTGTCATGACGGTGCGTGGCCGATCCGCAACGGCACGCAGGTACTGGGACTGGAAGACCATCCGAAGCGTCGCCGCGCGCCCGATGCCCGCGATCATCGAAGCCGTACACGACTTCTGGCAACAGGCGGTCCGTCGCCGCGTGTCGGGAGCGCAGCGACCAGGGCAAACGCTGAGTGGCGGGCTCGACAGCCGCGCCGTCCTTGCGGAGGCGGCCCCGCAGGCGCCGCGCTGGACCGCGATTACGTACGGTGTCGTCGGCTGCGATGACGCGCGCTGGGCACAGCAAGCCGCCGAGACGGTCGGGGCGACGTGGGTCTTTCACCCGCTCTACAGCGGCCGCGACCCGGATTGGCTGGACTACCGGACACGCGCCATCCTGTCGACCGACGGGCTCATCCAGCTGGGCGACCTCATGCATCTGGAGACGCTGCCGTTGCAGGCGGCGCTGCTGGACGTGCACCTCTCCGGGTACATCGGCGATGCGGTGAGCGGATCGACCTTCAACGCGGTAACGACGGCCGAAGATGTCATGCACAACATGCCGTGGTATGGAACGCGTTGTGGAATGGGATGGTCGGAGGCCTTGACGCGGATGACGGAGCTGGTCGCCGATACGGACGGTGTGCCGGCGCGCTTCGCGTTGTTCGAGCACAAGCTCCCGCAGTCAACCAACCGCTGGACCGCGGCCTGGCGCCCTTGGCTGCGGGTGCGCAAGCCGTTCGTCGACTACGCCTTCTTCGATTTCTGCCAAGGTTTGCCGACCACGGTCCGTGGTGCGCAGAAGCTGCACGAGCGCTGGCTGCGGTCGCGTTATCCGGTTTGTTTCGCTTCCATACCAAATCAAAAGACCGGCATGCCCGTTCTCACGCCCAACTGGCGCGTGCAGCTCGAGCGCGCGAAGCGTCTCACCTGGCGCACGGTGCAACCCTGGCTGGCACGCCTCGGCTTGCCGGCGCGCCCGCGCGTGCGCGCGTACCAGAACGACGAGGTCTTCTGGCGAAAACCGGAAAGCCGTGACAGAATTGCCGGCACCATTCTTCGCCCCGGTTCCTTGTGCGTAGACATCCTCGGCCGTGAGGAGGTGGCTTCCGTGGTGAGCGACTGGTTTGAGCGCGCCGCGGCACCGGCGCAGGTGATCGGTGCGTTGTACGTCTACGAGGCCTATCACCGTGACCTGCCGGCCCACCTGCGCGCCGCCCGTTGCGGTAAGGTCGTGTGACCCGATGATCCGAACGCCATCAGTTGCGCTGGGGCGCGGCTATCCGCTGCGGCAGCCATCGCTGCTGCCGTTTGCGCTCCTCAGTGCCGCAATCGCTACGTCATTGCTCGCGCAGGACTGGATCGCCGGCCTCGCAATCGTCGTGCTGTGGGCCGGTTGGCATTACCTGCAACCCGAGGTTGGCCCGCCGATTCTACCGTTGGCCTTCTCCGCGCAATGGGTCCAAGTGGTGGCCGGAATCTTCTACTACGCCTTCACCGGGCGCCAGCTCCCCGCCATGTACCAGTCGGACTATCGCCCGATGGTGCTCATCGGATCAGGATGTCTGGTCGCGCTGCTCGTCGGACTGAAGTGTGGCACGCGTCTGGTGAAGGTCAAGGCTGTTCCCGTCACACGTGCGGCTGCCTTCAGTTGGCCGGTGCTGGTGCAGTTGTACGTCGCGTCGGTCCTGCTCACCGGGTTTCTGCGCGCCCTGGCGTGGAGCATTCCGCAGCTGACGCAACCCATCATCGTCTTCACTTACCTTCGCTTCGGGCTCCTCTTTCTGATTTTCCGGCGCCTGTGCCGCCCGCGCATCGAATGGGGCTGGTTGACGGCGATCCTCGTTGGTGAGGTGGTCCTCGGATTCACAGGTTACTTCGCCGAGTTCCGCGAGGCGCTGGTGATCGCCGCGCTGGCGCTTCTGGAAATATTCGACCGCCGGCAGCTCCAGCACTGGCTCGGTCTGGGGGTGCTGGCGGTCGTCGTTTTCGTGCTCGGCTTGCTGTGGATGTCGATCAAGGGGGAATACCGCGGGGAATTTGCAAGCTGGGAGTTCGCGAACTCTCGTCTCGAGCGTCTCGAACGTGTCGGCACCTTGGCGAGCCAGTGGTTGGACACCGATTTCACTTCGCTCAAGGCCGACGTCGATTCGATGATGCACCGGCTGTGGGCGGTATACTATCCGGCGCTCGCACTACGTCGGGTGCCTGCCATCCTCCCGCACGAACACGGGGCGCTACTCTGGGGCGCGATCCGCCATGTTCTCACGCCACGGCTGTTGTTCCCGGACAAGGCCGCTCCACCGTCGGATAGCGAGCTGGTGCGCAAGTATTCCGGGGTGTGGGTGGCAGGGCCGGAGCAAGGGACAACTATCGCCTTCGGGTATGCCGCTGAAGCATATGTCGACTTCGGGGTCCCTTGGATGTTTCTGCCGGTCTTGCTGTACGGAGTGCTGATGGGGTTCGTCTACCACGGATTCCTCCGCGTCATTCGCCATCGGGAATTGGCAGTCGCGCTGGCCACCATCGTCTTGTGGCTCTCGCTCGGCCAGTTCGAGCGCTCTTGGCTCAAGACCTTGGGTTTGTCGGGAACGATGATCATCTATCTCGGCGGCGCAGTCATTCTGATCGACCGCTACCTGCTCGCGATGCCGGGACGACGCGGCCGTCTCGCCCGTGCGGTCACCGCTCGTCCAGAGCGCCACCTGTGAGCGCGCAGCGGGAGCCGGTGAGAGACCGGATGCGGGTGCTGCACGTCACGCCCTATTTCGCCCCGGCGTTCGGTTACGGCGGGCCGCCGCGCAGCGTGCTGGGCCTATGCCGGGCGCTGCAACAGACCGGTGTCGCGGTCCGGGTGTTCACGACCACTGCGAACGGCGCCGATGAGTTGCCAAGCTCGACGGCCGAGGCTGACCAATACGACGGTGTTCCGGTGCGCTATTTCCCGCGCGCCTTCCCGCGGCGCTTCTTTGGTGCCGCCGGCCTGCGCGCCGCGCTGGACGCCGCCACGCGAGACTACGATCTGCTGCACATTCACGGTCTCTGGAATCTGCCGGCCTGGATCGCAGCGCGCTACGCGCGCAGCGTGGGAATGCCGTACGTGTTGTCGCCGCGCGGGATGCTGCAGCCCGGCGCGCTGGCGCTGCGCCGCGTTCGCAAGCAGATCGCCTATCCGACCGTCGAGCGACGAAACCTGACGGGAGCGGCATTGCTGCACGCCACGTCGGCCGCGGAAGCGCAGGCGTTGGCGCAGCAGCAGTTCGGGGTGAAGATCGTCACCGTGCCGAACGGTGTCGAGCTTCCGCCGGATGAACAGCCGGCACGCGGGTCCTTCCGCCAAAAGCTGGGGTTGACGCAACCGTCGGATGCGCCGCTGATTGTTTTCTTGGGGCGCGTTCATCCCATCAAACGCCTCGACCTCTTGGCCGCAGCATTCGACCGTGTGCGCGTGGTCGGCCCGCGCGCGCATCTAGCCATCGCCGGTCCGAGCGAGGCGGCCTACCGGCGTTCCATCGAGCCGCTGTTCAGTGACGCTCGCGACCACGTGCACTGGATCGGCGAGGTCGACGAGGCGCAGAAGTGGTCGTTGCTTGGCGATGCCGATGTCCTCGTGCTGTGCTCGGCGTCCGAGAACTTCGGCATGAGCGTCGCCGAAGCGATGGCGGCCGGTGTGCCGGTGGTCGTGACGCGCACCTGCCCATGGGAAGACGTCGAGCGGCACGCCTGCGGCGTCTGGGTCGCCTCTGATCCAGACGCGATTGCTCGAGGCATCGTCACGATCATCGACAACCCCTCGTGGGCAAAGGAGATGGGCGCACGAGGTCGAGCCCTGATCCGGGATAGGTACTCGTGGACGGCAGTCGCGCACGCCATGGCCGACTGCTACGCCGGCGTTGCCCGCCGCCGCATCGCTTCTGCGGCGACACCGTGAGCGGCTCGCCCAGGCACTTCGTCGTGCTCACACCGGGTATCGCCGGCACCGACGGCATTGCCGCGCTGTCGCGCTTGGTCGTTCGCGCATTGCAGGCCTCGCGGGGTGAGGCATCGATGATTGAGATCGTGTCGTTGGCCGAATCGATGTCTCCCGAGCTCCGCAGCCGCTTCGCGCCTGCCGGCTTCGTCGGTGCCGGCGGCAGTAAAACCCGCTTCGTCACGTCCGCACTCAGGGCCGCGTGGCGCGTGGATCAGGGCACGTGGGTTGTGTGTGTTCATCTGCACCTCGGCCCCGCGGCGCTGCCGCTGACCTGGCGTGGGGCACGCTTGGCAACCATGCTCTGCGGCATCGAAGCGTGGGAACCGCTGAGTGGCGCACCGCGACACGTGCTGCAACGTTCCGAAGTCATCATCGCGATCTCGGCACATACCGCGCGTCGTTTCCAAGCGACTCATCCGAGCTTCGCGAACCGGACGGTGCAGGTGTGCCATCTGGCGGTGCCGGACGACACGGACAGGTTCGAAACGCGGCCCCCGACCGCGTCACAACCGTACGCGCTGATCGTCGGGCGCATGGCGGCGGAAGAACGGTACAAAGGTCACGATCTGTTGCTCGACATCTGGCCGCAGGTGGTGGCAGTGGTACCGGAAGCGCGCTTGATTGTGGCGGGTGACGGCAACGATCGGAAGCGACTGGAAGAGCGCGCGCGCCAGCTCGGATTGCAGGAGCGAGTGGCGTTTCTCGGACACGTGCCCGATCAAACTCTAAAGAGTCTCTACCGGGACTGCAGCTTTTTCGTCATGCCGAGCCGCGACGAAGGTTTCGGACTGGTGTTTCTCGAGGCCATGCGCGCCGGGAAAGCGTGCATCGGCGGGATCGGCGCAGCGGCGGAAATCATCCAGGATGGTATCACCGGCTGGGTAGTTGACCCGCGCCAGCCTGAAGACACGCTCAATGCCGTGGTTCGCCTGTTTCGTGAGCTCGAAACGCGCGAAGGCATGGGACGTGCCGGCGCAATACGAGTTGCACAGGAGTTCAGCGAGGCGTCTTTCCGACGCCGGTTCCGCCGTCTGTTTGGACTGGAACCAGGCGCAGCATGCTGACCCTCAGTATCAACGCTTATCACCGTGACGCGGCGGCAGCCGTCGTGGTCGACAGCCAGCTGGTCGCGGCAGCCCTGGAGGAGCGCTTCAATCGGATCAAGCACAGCGCCGGATTTCCGATACGCGCCGCACCGTACTGTTTGTGCGCCGCCGGAGTGTCGCGATGTGTGGCATAGCCGGGATCGGGGTCTCGACCGCGGCCGACGGGGCAGCGCTGCAGGCGGCGCTGACGCGCATGGTCCGCGCTCTCCGCCACCGCGGTCCTGATGATGAGGGCTGGGAAGCCATCCCGAACGGAACGGAAGGAGAGCCCGCGCTGCTGTTGGCAAATACTCGTCTTGCGATACTCGACCGCAGTGCCGCGGGGCATCAGCCGATGCGCGACCCGAGCACGGGGAACTGGATCGTTCTGAATGGCGAGATTTACAACTATCGCGCGCTGCGGGACGAGTTAGCGGGAGACGCCGACTGGCGTTCGCACACCGACACCGAAGTGGTGCTGCGCGCCTACGGCAAGTGGGGTGTCGACTGCCTCGAGCGCTTGCGGGGGATGTATGCGGTCGCGCTCTGGGATCAGGCCGCGAGGCGTTTGCTGCTGGCACGCGACCCGTTCGGCATCAAACCGTTGTACTACGTCGCGTCCCGGAACCAATTCCTCTTCGCATCGGAAGTGCGCGCGCTGTTGGCAAGCGGTTTGGTGCCGCGCCGCCTCAACCGTGAAGGGCTGGCATCGTATCTCTCCTTCGGGTCAGTGGAGACGCCGTTGACGATCATCCACGACGTCCTGTCCCTGCCTCCTGCGCATCTTCTGATCATCGAGATGCGGAACGGAGCGGTGGCGACGATGGCACGGCAATACACCCAATTGCCGGGTGAGCAGCCGACCACATCTCCAGGCTCGCGCTCAGCGGCGGCACGCGCGGTGTACGAGGTAGTCTCTGACTCGGTGCGAGCGCACCTGGTGAGCGATGTGCCGGTCGGCGCCTTTCTCTCCGGCGGGATCGACTCGAGCGCCGTTGTCGCTCTGATGCATCGGGTGTCGAACGCTCCCCCCCGCACCTTCAGCGTCGTATTCGCCGAGCGACAGTTCTCCGAGGCGCCGTATGCCCGAGCGATCGCAGAACGGTACAGCACCGTCCACACCGAGATTCCTCTCTCCGAGAGCGATTTGCTCGCCATGTTGCCGGATGCGTTGCGCGCCATGGACCAGCCGACGATGGATGGGATCAATACCTACGTCGTCTCTCGCGCGGTGCACCAAGCGGGGATAACCGTCGCCCTGTCGGGGCTCGGCGGAGACGAGCTGTTTGGTGGGTACCCGAGCTTCGCGCGTGTCCGCAGAGCCCGCCTGCTGACCATGCTGCCTGAACCGATCCGCCGCACACTGGCTGGAATCGTGAGCCGAGCGACATCGAGCGTACCGCGCGCGGCAAAAGCCGGGAACCTGCTCGATGCGATCAGTCCGCTGGATGTGTACCGCTTATCACGGCAACTCTTCGGTCAGTCGGATATCCAGGCCTTCGGTCTTGCCTGCGGTGCGGATGTGTCGAGCCGGCTTCCCGCAGTGCCGGCGGACGCCGACCCTTTTCTCGCCATCTCGCTCTACGAGCTGGGGCATTACATGGCCAACACGTTGCTGCGCGATACCGACTGCATGAGCATGGCCCATGCACTCGAGGTGCGCGTGCCGTTTGTCGATCGCGACGTCGTGCGTACCGTGCTCGCCATTCCCTCGTTGTACAAAATGAACGGACGGCCCAAAGGGCTGCTGCTCGATGCGCTCGGGGACATGTTGCCGACGGAAGTGTGGCAGCGGCCCAAGCAGGGCTTTGGTCTCCCATTCGACTGCTGGATGCGGTCGGCACTGCGTGCGGAGATCGACGGCGTGTTGAGCGACCGAGATCGCATCGCCCACATCGGCCTCGAGCCGGGATGCGTTCGGCAGCTCTGGAACGTATTCCTTCGCCATCCGCGCTGGGTCGGCTGGTCGCGACTCTGGGCACTGTATGTTCTCGCCAAGTGGTGCGAGTTGCAGAGGACCACGCTGTAAGCACGCGTGTACCATGGTGATCCTCGGTATCAATGCGTACCATGGCGACGCCGCGGCGGCGATCGTCATCGAGGGCCAGCTCGTGGCGGCAGCCGAGGAGGAGCGCTTCAATCGTATCAAGCACAGCGCCGGATTTCCGATACGCGCCGCGCAGTACTGCCTGCGCGCCGCCGGGGTGACGCCGGGCGAGATCGACGTCGTGGCGATCGCGCGTGACCCGCGTGCACGGCTCGCACAGAAGCTGCTGTTCGCGGCGCGCATGCCTGGCCGGGCGCTCGATCGCTTACGCGTCCAACACAAGTTCGCCCGTCTGCAAGATGATCTGGCAGACGCGCTGGAGGTCGACCGCACCGAGCTGTGCGCGCCGGTGCAGCGGGTGGAGCATCACACTGCGCATCTGGCCAGTGCCTTCTTCGTCTCGCCCTTCGATGAGGCAGCGCTGTTTTCCGTGGACGGCCTGGGCGACTTCGCCAGCGCCATGTGGGGCATCGGCCGCGGCAACCGGATCGCTCCGGGCGGCGCGGTGGTGTTTCCGCACTCGCTCGGGATCTTCTATACCGCGCTGACGCAGTACCTCGGGTTCCCGAAGTACGGTGATGAATACAAGGTAATGGGGCTGGCATCGTACGGTACGCCGGAGCTGCTCGACGAATTCCGCCGGATCGTGCACGCCTCCCACAACGGCGACATCACGTTCCAGCTCGGCCTCGACTATTTCGTGCACCATCGCCAGGGTATCGAAATGACCTGGGACGGAGGGGAACCCACCATCTCGCGCCTTTACTCGGACCATCTCATGCAGCGTCTCGGATCAGCGCGCCAGCCGGAGGCGCCGGTGGAGCGACGGCACCAGAACCTGGCGGCGTCGCTGCAGCAGCGCCTCGAAGAGGTGCTGCTGGAATGCTTGCGCGCGTTGCAGCGCCGCACCGGGCTGCGACGGTTGTGCCTTGCGGGTGGGGTGGCGTTCAACTGCGTCGTCAACGGCAAGATCCTCGCAGACACCGGCTTCGACGAGGTGTACGTGCAGTCCGCTGCAGGCGACGCGGGGTTGGCGATCGGCGCCGCTATGTACGTGTGGCACCACCGGCGCGGCAAGCCGCGCGGGTTCGTGATGGAGCACTCGTATTGGGGACCGGCGTTTGCGGACAGCACCGTGCGGGAAGCACTGCGCGGCAAGCGTACGGCGCTCGAGCGCGAGCGCTGCGTCGTGAAGCGGATCGACGACGAAGGTGAGCTCTGCCGCTTCGCGGCGGCGCACCTTGCTGATGGCAAGATCGTGGGTTGGTTTCAGGGACGGATGGAGTGGGGCCCGCGCGCCCTCGGCAACCGCAGCATCCTCGCCGACCCGCGGCGTCCCGAGATGCGCGACATTCTGAACGCCAAGATCAAGCGGCGTGAGATGTTCCGGCCGTTCGCTCCGTCGATCGCGGAGGAGGCGACGGCACAGTACTTCGAACAGTCGTACCCAACCCCATTCATGTTGATGGCATACAAAGTGCGCGCGCAGCAGCGTCACGTGATCCCGGCGACGACCCACGTCGACGGCACCGGCCGGCTGCAAACCGTAAACCCGCGGCAGAATGCGCGGTACTACGCACTCATCCAAGAGTTCGGACGACAAACAGGCGTCCCCGTATTGCTCAACACTTCTTTCAACGAGAATGAGCCGGTGGTGTGCACGCCCGACGAGGCGATCGACTGTTTCTTGCGCACCCGCATGGACGTGCTGGTGCTCGGGGAATGGGTGCTGGAACGCACCGTGGGGTCGCAGCCCAGTTGCACCGAAAGGCAGCCGGCACGCGCTTGATCAAGGGACGGATGGCCTCGCCTGCTGTGCGTCTCTGACACGGACCCGTTCATGCGGCTGCTCTTCCTCAACCGCTCGTTCTGGCCTGATCCCGAAGCGACGGGGCAGCTGCTGACGGAGCTGTGCGTCGACCTGAGCCGGGATCACGACGTCACCGTGGTCGCCGGACCGTCCTACCATGTGCCGACGGAGGGCCGTGGGCTCTGGCAGCGTGAGGCGCTTGGCAGGGTGGCCATTCTGCGGACGTGGGGGATGCGGTTGCCGAAACGTCGACTGCTGGGCCGTTTGTTGAATCTCGGCAGCTACTACACGCTCGCGGCGGGCGCTGCGCTGCGTGTGGCGAAGCCGGACGTGGTCATCGCGGAGACCGATCCGCCGCTGCTCGGAGTGCTCGGTGCCGCGCTGCAGGCGCGTTGGCGATGCCGCTTTGTATACTACTGCCAGGACATCTACCCGGATGTTGCTGAAGTCACCGGCGGCGTACGTAACCGCGCTCTCCTGTCGCTGCTCGCGCGCGCGAACCGACTCGCCTATCGCAAGGCGGACTTGATCGTGGTGCCGGGGCGCGACATGCGACAGCGCCTGCTGCGCAAGGGTGTGCCGCCGGAGAAGATTGCGGTGCTGCCCAACTGGATCGACTGTGACGCCGTCCGCCCCCTCGAGGACAACGCCTTCCGGACGCAGTTCGGCGACAAGTTCGTCGTGATGTACTCCGGCAATATCGGGCTCTCGCAACAGCTCGACACCGTGCTGGATGCCGCGCGGCGCCTCCGCGATGATGCGCGGATCTTGTTCGTGTTCATCGGCGAAGGGGCACGCAAACAATGGCTCGCGGAAGCAGCGCGGCGCGACGGCCTCGATAACGTCCGCTTCTTCCCCTATCAGCCGAAGGCACAGCTCGCCGCGTCGCTCGGCGCGGCAGATCTGCACCTGGTGCCGCTGCAAGCCGGTGTCGCCGGCTGTCTGGTCCCCAGCAAAATTTACGGCGTGCTGGCCGCGGCGCGTCCGTTTGTCGCGCTGATGGAGGAGGAGGCTGAGGTCGCCGCGCTGGCGCGCGAGTTCGGCGTGGGGTTTGTGAGCCCGCCCGGAGACGCCGTCGCGCTCGTGCAGATCGTCCAGAGCGCTGTGGCGCATCCGACGACATTGAAGACAATGGGTCGACGGGCACGCGCGCTCGCCGAGCACCAGTATCACCGACCGATTCTCACGCGTCGCTTTGCGGACTTGCTGAACGCAGGAGAACTGCAGGCAGGGCACAGAGACCGATTGTACAAAACCGTCGACGACGCGAGCTTGCTTTGAGTGCGGACTCTTGGAGTGTGTCGGCCCTTGGCGCAGGCGGACCTCCCGGCCGACGCTGCGCAATTTCCGCCGAGAGAATTTGCCTTGACTGCCTTTGTCGCGGCGGCTGCGGCGTGATAATCTCCGCGCCGACCGGCGAGGGGGAACGATGCTGAAGTACTGGCTGTTGGCCCTGATGGCGGCGAGCTTGGCGCTGCTGCTGACGCCAGCGGTGGCAGGGTTGGCAACATGGTTGGGGGCGGTGGACGAGCCGGATCAGCGGCGCGTACACGTCGGCCGCATCCCGCGGCTCGGCGGGCTCGCCGTGTTCGCCGCCTTCGTAGGCGCGATCGGACTGGGCTTCATCGCCAATGAGCTGCTCCTCAACGTCTTCTGGGGCAACAAGTGGCCGTGGGGATGGCTGCTCGGCGGAGCGCTCCTCGTCGTCGCGTGCGGCGCCGCCGACGACGTGTGGACCCTCGGGCCGGTTCCGAAACTCGGCTTCCAGCTCCTCGCCGGCATGATGGTTCTGGCGGCCGGCCGCGGCATCGCGCTGATTACCAACCCGTTGACTGGACAGAGTGTCGAGCTCGGTCTGCTGGGCATTCCGTTGACGCTGCTGTGGGTGGTGGGAATCACCAATGCCTTCAATCTGATCGATGGGCTCGACGGCCTGGCGGTGGGTGTCGCGTTGATCGCATCCGCCACACTGTTCCTGGTCTCGCTGGCCGGCGGCCGGGTCGAGGTGGCGCTGCTGGCAGCGACGCTCGCCGGCGCGTTGGGCGGCTTTCTGTACTACAACTTCAATCCTGCCTCGGTGTTTCTCGGCGACTGCGGCAGTCTGTTGGTCGGTTACCTGTTGTCGGTGCTTTCCATCCAGGCGTCGCAGAAAAGCGCCACCGCCATTATCGTCCTGGTGCCGCTCTTGGCTCTGGGCCTGCCGATCATGGATGCCCTGCTCGCCATGATCCGGCGGCTGCTGCGCGCGTTGCACGTGGTGTGCACCGATCAGGAGCGCAACGAGTACCGTTTCCTGGTCATTGGCCCGATATCGCTGTTCCGCGCCGACCGCGAGCACATTCATCATCGGTTGCTGGCGCTGGGCTTGACGCACCGCCGGGCGGTGCTGGTGCTGTACGCCGTGTGTCTGGGGTTCGGGGCGCTGGCATTCCTCGCCGTCAGCACCCGAGGGGCGAACACCGCCCTCATGGTGGCGCTGGTAGCGGTGGCCAGCTACTTCGGGATCCACAAGCTGGGCTACGAAGAAGTGGAGGTGCTGCGGCGCGGGACGCTGCTTCCCCTCTTCGAGCTACCGGTGTTCAGCCGACGTGTATTCCATGCCTGCGCGGACGCCGGCTTCGTCGCCACCGCATACGCCGCGGCGCTGATGGTCGTGCACCCGCAGGCCTGGCAGGTACGCAACTACCTGCTGGGCAGCGTCATCGTATTGGTGTGCGCGAAGCTCGCCGTGTTCGTGGCCACGGGGTTGTACCAGCGATCGTACCGCTACACCGGCATCACCGACATCATCGCGCTCGTGAAAGCAGTGGTGCTGGCGGAAGCCGCCGCGCTGCTTGCCGTTGCTCTGTTGGCGGGCTTGCCGCCGCGCCCGGTGCCGGCGTTGTTGCTCGATTTGTACTTCAGCGCCACCTTGGTGATCGGCGTGCGGGTATCGTTCAAGCTACTTGAAGTGATGGCGCAGGGACAGGGTGAAGCGGCCGCGTTACCCGTGCTGATCTACGGCTCCGGCTCGGGCGGAACAGCGCTGTTGCGCGAGATCGTCCAAAACCCGCACCTCGGCTATCGCGTCGTGGGGTTCGTTGATGATGCGGTGTCACTACGCGGACGGTCGGTGAACGGCGTTCCCGTTCTCGGCGGCGCCGATGACTTGGAAGAGCTCATCGGCCACCACCAAGCCCGCGAGGTCATCATCTCAACCCCAAGGGTGACTCCGGAAGACATGGACAAGCTCGCGGCGGCCTGCCGCGCCCGTGGGGTGCAGCTGCGCCAGTTCCGGATTGCCCTCGAAGAAGTCCCGCCAAGCAACACGCTCGGCTCGCCTGCCGCTCCGGACGCCTGGAGCGACAGGCCCCACCAAGCCGGCGGCGGGCGCTCCTGATCCGAACGGGGTCAGCGAGTCTCGCTTCCCAATCCCTTTCTCGCTAGGTTTCGGTATCATGTCGCGAAGCGCGCGATACCACTGCGCGCGCCGCTACGCGTGAGTCGGGAGGTGCAATGGTTACACCACAGCAGGTCTTGGAAGAGCTGAAAAAGGTGAAGTATCCCGGCTTCGCCCGTGACATCGTCTCGTTCGGGATGGTGAAGGACATTGAGGTGGGCTCCGCCGGCGTCAACGTGGTCCTCGCACCCACAACCGCCCGCGAGGAGGTTCTGCAAGAGATCCGGCGGGCGGTCGCCACCACTGTCTCGCACATGCCCGGCGTGCGGGCGGTGGACGTGACCATGACCGCGCCCGAGCAGCCGCAACGGCGGGTGCAGCAAGGGCCGGCGGGCGTGCCGGGCGTGACGCACGTGATTGCGGTCGCCAGTGGGAAGGGCGGCGTCGGCAAGTCGACGGTCGCCGTCAACCTGGCGTTGGCGTTGGTGGAGCTTGGAAACCGCGTCGGCCTGCTGGATGCCGACGTCTATGGCCCCAGCGTACCGCTGATGCTGGGCCTCACCGAGCGGCCGCAATCGACCGAGGATCGGCGCATCATCCCGCTCGACACGCTCGGCCTGAAGGTCATCTCGCTCGGCCTCTTCATCGACGACAACACGCCGGTGATCTGGCGCGGGCCGATGATCAACAAGCTGCTCGTCCAGTTCCTGCGCGACGTCGACTGGGGCGCGCTCGACTATCTCGTGCTCGACCTGCCGCCCGGCACCGGCGACGCCCAGCTCACCATCACGCAACAGGTGCCGCTGACCGGCGGCGTCATCGTAACCACGCCGCAGGACGTGGCGCTGCTCGACGTCAAGCGCGGCATCACCATGTTCCAGCAGGTCAACGCGCCGGTGCTCGGGGTGATCGAGAACATGAGCTATCACGTCTGCAGCGGTTGCGGACACCGCGCCGAGCTGTTCGGACATGGCGGCGGCGCGGCAATGGCGCGGCAGTTCGGCATTCCGTTCCTCGGCGAGATTACCCTGGTGCGTGACATCCGCGAGGCCGGCGACACCGGCAAGCCCATTGTCGCCGCCCAGCCGCAGCATCCACAGAGCCAGGCGTTTCGCGCCATCGCCCAGCGGATCACCGAAGAGGTGAAAGCGCAGCCCGCGGAGGCGTTGCCAATGGTGCACTGAGGACGCAACAACCAATGAGTGAACGCGAGCGGATACGGCTGACGTCGTTCAGCCACGGCGCGGGTTGAGCCTGCAAAATCGGTCCAAAGGATCTCGGTGAGATCCTGAGCAAGCTGCCCGCCGCAACGGACCCCAGCCTGTTGGTCGGCCTCGGCACGTCCGACGATGCCGGGGTGTATCGACTGAGCCCGGAGCTGGCGCTGGTGCAGACGATCGACTACATCACGCCGCTGGTCGACGACCCGTACCAGTTCGGTCAGATCGCCGCCGCCAACGCGCTGAGCGACATCTACGCGATGGGCGGGGCGCCGCTGCTGGCATTGAACGTCGTCGCCTTCCCGACCGATGCGTTGCCGATGGCGGTGCTCGCGGAGATCTTGCGCGGCGGCGCCGACACGGCGCAGGAGGCGGGTGCGCGCATCATCGGCGGCCACAGCATCGATGACCGCGAGCCGAAGTATGGTCTGGCCGTTACCGGCCTCGTGCATCCGGACCGCGTCTGGCGCAACTCCACGGCCAAGCCCGGTGACCGCCTCATCCTGACGAAGCCGCTCGGCATGGGCATCGTGTCCACTGCCATCAAGCGCGATCTGGCGGCCGCCGCACTCATCGAGCGCGCGGTCAGCGTGATGACGACACTCAACAAGAACGCCGCGCTGGCGGCTCTCGAGATCGGCGTGGACGCCGCGACGGACGTGACCGGCTTCGGTCTGCTGGGGCATCTGCACGAGATGACGGCGGGCAGCGGCGTCAGCGCCGAAATTCGCTTCCGCGACGTTCCGGTGTTGCACGAAGTTCCCGACCTGGCGGCGCAGGGCATCGTGCCGGGAGGCACCCAGCGCAACCTGGCGTTCGTCGAGCCGTTCGTGTCGTTCGCGGCAGCGCTCGATCGCGTGCAGCACCTGATCCTCGCCGATGCGCAAACGTCCGGCGGTCTCCTGCTCGCGGTGGCGCCCGAGCGCGCCGCCGCGCTGCTGCACGCGCTGCACGCCCATGGCGTGCCGGTGTTCGCCGAGATCGGCACGATCACCGACGACCCGTCCGGCCGCATCAGCGTCCTCGGCTGAGAAAGGAGGAGCCGATGCTCCGGCAGTCCCCGCAGGCATCGCGTCACGCGGAACAGACGCAACGCGGCCGTGTTGCGGCCGTCTTCCTGCTTCTGCTGATCGCCGCAATTGCGATAACGGCGCGCGCCGCAGAGCCCACACCCAACGCGACGGAGAAGCCAGCGGCGGCTCCGGAAGACGCCTTCGATCGCGGCGTCCCGCGCTCCGCGGTGAAGGGCTTCTTTGACGCCTGCGGCAACGGCGACTACGAACGCGCGGCACAATACCTCGACCTGAGCCACATCAACGCCACGGATCGTCCGCAGCGCGGCCGTATGCTTGCCCGGCACCTCAAGGTCGTCCTCGACCACACGCTGCTGGTCGAGCCCGACACGTTGAGTGACGATCCGGAAGGCGACCGCGACGACGGTCTGCCCGCGAACCGCGATCGTATCGGCACGATCCACGAAACGACAGGCGCGACGGTGGACGTGCTGCTCGAACACGTCAAGCGCGAGGACGGCGTGCCGATCTGGAAAATCTCGGCGGCAACAGTCGCCAAGCTCCCGGCTCTCTACCAGCAATTTGGTTACGGCCCGCTCGCCGATCTCCTGCCGGCGCCGCTCTTCGATGTCACGTTTCTCAACGTCGAGCTGTGGCAATGGATCGGTTTGGCCGTGCTCATCGTGATCTCCGGCGCCACCGCTTGGCTGCTCTCGGCGCTGATCGCGCGGCTGATCCGGCCCGTGGTGGCGCGCTTTCGCGAACAGCTCGAGGACAAACTGGATCAACTGGTGGTCGGCCCGCTCCGCCTCGCCATCGGCGTCACCATCTTCTACACCGGCGTGTCGGCGCTGGGATTGTCGCTGCACGCGCGCGCCGCGTTCAACGACGGCGCCATGACGGTGGTGATCGGCGCGTTGGCGTGGCTGTCGTTGCGGCTCGTGGACATCGGCACGATCAAGATCGAAGATCGCTTGCGTGCGCGCGGCCAGTACGCGGCGCTGGCCATGCTGCCGCTCGGCCGCCGTACGGCGAAGGTCTTTCTGATCGCCGTGGCGCTGCTGGCCTTGCTGGAGAACGTGGGCTTCAACGTCACCGGCCTGCTCGCCGGTCTCGGCGTCGGCGGCCTCGCCGTCGCTCTCGCGGCACAGGAAACCGTCAAGAACTTCTTCGGCGGCGTGGCGCTGATCACCGATCAGCCGGTGCGTGTCGGCGACTTCTGCCGTTTCGGCGACAAGATGGGGGTCGTCGAAGACATCTCGATCTGGTCGACCCGCGTGCGCACGCTCGATCGGACGGTCGTATCCATTCCAAACGGCCAGTTCGTGGGCATGCAGCTCGAGAATTTCACGCGGCGTGACCGGACGTGGCTGCACACCATGATCGGCCTACAGTACGATACCAGCGCGGACCAGCTGCGCGCGGCGTTGGACGGAATTCGCACGTTGCTGACGACGCACCCGAAGCTGCAGCACGACGACGCACGGGCGCGCTTCGTCGGCTTCGGACCGTCGCTGCAGATCGAGATCTCGGCGTACGTGCTGACCTCGAAGCTCAGCGAATTTTCTGCTATCCGTGAGGACATCCTGCTGGCAATTATGGAGATCGTCGCTCGCAGCGGCGCGCACTTCATTGCTCCCTAGGACCTGCGGTCGGCGTCAGTTCGGCGGGACCGCTCCCCGTTGGGTCGCTGCGACCTGACACGTCCGACGGGCTAGGCTGGCTTGACGGGTCATCGCAAACGGAGCACTCAGAAGGGAACGCGATCACGAACGACGGACCTGAACGAGGTGCACACATATGGACGCAGGCACACGCATGCAAACGCCGGCCGCAGCCGGCACCTTCGATGATCTGGTGGTGAAACTCGGGCGACCGCCTGGCGCGGTCGCGGACCCGACGCTGACGTCGTCGCCGCTCTTGGCCGCCGTGGGTCGCGCCGGCACCACGCACATCTACGGGGACACCGCCGACGCGACGGACCTTGCGGCGCTGATCCGGACGCACGACGGCGCGATTGTCCGCGAGGTCGACGGCAACACCGCCAATCAGCCGCTCGTGCACAAGGTGATCGCGCGCTATCTGGACGGCGGCGATCCCGCCGGCTGGGCGCGGCAGCTGCGCGAGCAGCAACCGGCGCTCACGCCGGACGCGCTGTCTCCACTCGTGTACGCCATCGTCTGCGGGCGCATCGGCAACGACGCCGCACGTGCGTTCGGCGCCGGTCGCAACTGGGAAGTGAGCCTGCAGCTGCACATGGGGCTCAGCCGGGATGCCGAGGCCGCCAAGCGGGTCGGCCGCTACCTGCGGCACATGGTGCCGTCGGGCGTCGTCAAGGTGCCGTTCACGCCGCAGTATCCGCACTGCTTCCTGGTGGCGCGCGATCTCGAACGCGAAGGGATTCCGGTCAACTTCACGTCGACGTTCTCGGCGCGCCAAGTGGTGGTCGCCGCACTGCTCGCCGACGTCACCCTCACCAACATCTTCATGGGCCGCATCAACCAAGGCATGCAGGCCGCGTTGCTGGGCGAGCACGTCGATCTCGAAGCGCAACGGGTGCTGCGGAAGCTCCGCCGTGACGTCGGTGTCAAGACGCTGCTCATCGTGGCCAGCGTGCGCGAGTGGCAGACCTTCGTGTACGTCGCCGGCTGTGACGTCTTCACCGCGCCGCTCGATGCCATCCGCGGTTTGCTCACGCAGACCGAAGTGCCAGCGGATGCCGTGCGCAGCCAGCTCGACACGTCATACGCAGACCGCCTCGGCATCGCCGACGACGTGCTGCGCGCGCTGGGCAAAGAGCGCATCGCGCGGCTCTATCACGTCGAGCCCGAGCTGATTCAATTCCTGACCGAGCTGCGCGCCAGCAAAGACTACCAGAGCCTGCGCGACGGCGATCAGCTCTTTAAACGCTTCGACGCAGCGGGTTTCGGCGACGTCTTCTATGCGCCGTCGGCCGCGGAGTGGACGGAGCTGCGCAAGAACAAGCTGCCCGTGCTTGGCGCGCCGCTGACCAATCGGCTGCCGCTCGATACGCTGTACACGCTCCTCGCCGACGCCGACTTCGACAAGTACCAGGAAGACATGGACCGCATGATCGCGGAGCGCATCGGCTGAACGCCGTCAGGGCGTCATCGTGCGCGTGCGGGCTTCCTCGCGTTGGCGCAGCTCGACGCGCCGGATCTTGCCGCTCACGGTCTTGGGCAGCTCGTCGATGAACTCGATCTCGCGCGGATACTTGTAGGGCGCGGTGACGCGCTTCACATGCTCCTGCAACTCGCGCACGAGCGCAGGTGTTCCGGTGATGCCCGGCCGGAGCTTGACGAACGCCTTGACGATCGCGCCACGCTCCGCGTGTGGGCTGGCGACGACGGCCGACTCGACCACCGCCGGATGCTCGAGCAACGCGCTTTCCACCTCGAACGGTCCGATGCGATAGCCGGCGCTGATGATTACGTCGTCGGCGCGGCCGACGAACCACAGATATCCATCGTCGTCGCGGGAGGCACGATCGCCGGTGACGTACCACTCGCCGCGCCAGCAGGCCGCCGTCTCCGCCGGATTTTTCCAGTACTCGCGGAAGAGGCTGGGAACGCGGCAGCGCAGTGCGAGGTCACCGACCTCGCCGGCAGGTAACTCCGTGCCGTGCTCGTCGATGACGCGGATGTCATGGCCGGGAAAGGGCTTGCCCATCGAGCCGGGCTTGATCGGCATGCCCGGCAGGTTGGCGATCATGATGATGCTCTCCGTCTGTCCGTAGCCGTCGTGAATCCACAGGCCGAGCGCGTCCTTCCACGCGTGAATCACCTCCGGGTTCAGCGGCTCGCCCGCGCCCGTGCAGTGCCGCAGCCGCGGGAGACGGAAGCGCGACAGATCTTCCTTCACCAGCAATCGGTACTCCGTCGGCGGCGCGCAGAAGACGGTCACGCCGTACTTCTCCAGCAGCCGCAGCTCCTTCTCGGGCTCGAAGCGCCCATGGTACATGAGCACAGGCGTACCGTGATTCCACGGGCCGAAGAGCACGCCGTACGCCGCCTTCGCCCAGCCGGTATCCGAGGTGGTCCAGTGCAACTCGCCGGGCCGCAGATCGAGCCAGTATTGCCCGGTGTAGCGATGCGCGAACGTGTACGCATGCGTGTGCAGCACCGCTTTCGGGTCCTTCGTCGTACCCGACGTGTAGAAGCAGATGGCAGGCTCATCGCTACGCGTCGGCGTGGCATTCCAGTCCGAGGATGCCGCGGCGAGGAGGTCATCCCACGTGCGCCACCCACTCGCCGCGCCGCCGACGACGATCAGCGCGCGTAGATCGTCGCACTCGCCGCGCACGGCCTCCACCTCGGGCACACTCTCCGGCGCAGTGACGATCGCCCGCGCGCCGCTGTGCTGCGCGCGATAGCGGATGTCCTTGGCGCGTAAGCTGGCGGTGCACGGGATCACCAGCGCGCCGGCCTTGAGCGCGCCGAGGAATGCCATAAACCACTCGGGCGCGCGCGGCAGCATGATCATCACCGGATCGCCCGCGCGGATGCCGAGGCCGCGCAAGGCGTTGGCGAAGCGGCTGCTCTGGGCGCTGATGTCCGCAAACGTGAAGCGCGCCTCGTTGCCGGCGTCGTCTTCCCAGAGCAGCGCGATCCGGCTGCGGTCGCGCGCCAGCTGATCGATCACGTCGACGGCGAAGTTGAAGTGCTCCGGCACCTGCCAGCGAAATTTGCGGTACAGATCGTCGTAATCCATGGCGATGATCTCAGAGGGTGTGATCACACCGGGCAACCCAATTCACAACGGATGCCTCAGTGGACGCTTGCAGCGACCAACGGGAGCGGACCCGCCGAACCGAACGCCGTGCGCAGCACTCAGGCGTCTCCCGCCAGCATGCTGCGGGCGATCTGCGAGGTCTGGATCTCGTCGGTGCCGCCGTAGATCTGCAGCACCTTGGCATCGCGACACAGCTGTTCGACCTTATACTCAGCCATGTAGCCGTTGCCGCCGAACAGCTGCACCGCTTCGAGGCAGACTTTCATCGTCGCCTGTGCTGCGTACAGCTTGTTGGCCGAGGCTTCGGCGAACGACAGCCGTTTGCCCTGCGCAGCCAGCTCGATCTGGCGGAAGAGCATGTTGCGAATGTTCATGCGCGCCACCTGCATCTTCGCCAGCTTCAGCTGAATCAGCTGAAACTCGCCGATGGGCTTGCCGAATTGCACGCGGGTGCGGGCGTAATCGGTGCACAGCTCGATGCAACGTTCGACCATGCCGTAGGCCATGGCGACGACCCCGGAGCGCTCGGAGCCGAACGTCGCCTTGGCGCCTTCGCGTCCGCCGGCGGCCTCTTCGCTCTCACCCATGAGGCGGTCGCGTCCGGCGCGCACGTTGTCGAGAAACAGCTCGCCGGTCGGCGAGGAGTGCATGCCCATCTTGCGCAGCGGCTTCGATTGCGTCAGGCCTTCCATGCCCTTGTCGAGGATGAAGCTGACGACGCGGCGGTCGCGCGCGTCCGGCTCGCCGCGATCGAGCTTACAGATGAAGATGATGGCGTCGGCGTATGGCCCGTTGGTGATGAACGTCTTCTGGCCATTGAGGATGTAGTCGTCGCCGTCGCGGCGGGCGGTGGACTTCATGCCGCCGAAGGCGTCGGAGCCGGAGCCGGGCTCGGTGATGGCCCACGCGCCGATTTTCTCCAGCGTCAGGATCGGCAGCGCCCAGCGATCCTTCTGCCGCCACGTGCCCTTGTTCATGATGGCGCCGGCGGTGAGGCCCATGCTGACGCCCATCGCGGTGACCATCCCCGGGCAGTACTTCGACAGCTCGATGATCGGGATGAACTGCATGGCGACGGCGTCGCCCGACGGAGCGTGTTCCTTCCGCGGTGGCGGCGTCGCACCGCGGGCGCGAGCCGCGTCCTCTTCCTGCGCGCGTTGCTTCTCCGACTCGTACCGCATGCGCGCCGCCTCGGCCAATCCGAAGGTGTTCACCAACTTGCGCATGATGTCATAGGGTGGGAGGTCGCCGTGCTCGAGCTGCTCGAGATTGGGGACGATCTCCGCTTGCACGAACTTGCGGACCATGTCCTGGATCATCAGATGCTGCTCACTCCACTCAATCATGGTGCGGTGATCTCCTGTGACGTAGGGATGGAACGCGCTTAGCGCGGCGGCCGGTCGAACGCAACGGACACGTCAACCGGCCGCGGAGCGCTTCCCGGACCAGCCTGCCGGTGCAGCACAGGCCGCAGCCCCACTGCTGAAGCGCCAGCCAGCCCTGCCTATTTTCTGCGCCGTCGCTGCCCAACTGTTTATCACGCTCGCGGTTGGCTCCGACGGCGCAGCGCTCGGCAGCGGACAACGACGTTCCCCGACTGCTGGCACGAGCATTGCGGTGTATTCCCTGTGGTGCTGTGTGCGCAGCGCCGGTTGGTATTTCGAAAATGGCGATACGAGTGGCGCTCAATCACGCGACGCACTACCGGTATGACCGTCCGGTGGTGCTGTCGCCGCACATCCTGCGTCTGCGTCCGGCGCCGCACTGCCGCACACCGATCTCCGCCTACTCGTTGAAGGTCGAGCCAGCGCAGCACTTCATCAACTGGCAGCAAGACCCGTTCGGCAACTTTCTTGCCCGTTTGGTCTTTCCCGAGCGCACGACCGAATTGGGTATTGTCGTCGATCTCGTCGCCGAGATGACGGTGATCAACCCCTTCGATTTCTTCGTCGACGACGACGCCGAGCACTATCCGTTTCGTTACGGCGAGGGGTTGGCGCAGGACTTGGCCCCGTATCTCGAGATCAAGGAGGACGGGCCGCGTTTGCGCCAGTGGCTCGCAGGCATCGATCGTCGCCGGCAGCAAATCGTGCCGTTCTTGGTAGCGTTGAATCAAAGGCTGCAACGCGACATCGCCTACGCGATCCGCATGGAGCCGGGCGTGCAGACCTGCGAGGACACCTTGACGAAGGCGATCGGCTCGTGCCGCGACACCGGGTGGCTGCTCGTCCAAATCCTGCGCCACCTCGGCTTGGCGGCGCGTTTCGTGTCCGGCTATCTCGTGCAGTTGGCGGCCGATGTCAAGGCGCTCGACGGCCCATCGGGGCCTGATGCAGACTTTACCGACCTGCACGCGTGGACCGAAGTGTACGTGCCGGGCGCCGGCTGGGTGGGTTTGGATCCGACCTCCGGGCTGTTCGCCGGAGAAGGCCACATTCCGCTCGCATGTACGCCCGATCCGGCCAGCGCCGCGCCCGTCAGCGGCGTGACCGAGGAGACCCGCGTCGAGTTCAGCTTTGCCAACCGGGTGCAGCGCATCCACGAAGACCCGCGGGTGACCAAGCCGTACACCGAAGAGCAGTGGCGCGCGATCGACGCCCTCGGTAACGCCGTCGACGCCAACTTAGCGCAGCACGACGTGCGGCTCACCATGGGCGGCGAGCCCACCTTCGTGTCCATCGACGACATGGACGGAGCGGAGTGGAACACCGCCGCCGTCGGTCCGACGAAGCGGCGGCTGGCCGCGAACCTGCTCGAACGGTTGCGGGCCCGCTTTGCGCCGGGCGGCGTGTTACAGTTTGGGCAGGGCAAGTGGTATCCGGGTGAGCCACTGCCCCGCTGGTCGCTGTCGTGCTTCTGGCGCCACGACGCTGTCCCAGTGTGGCGCGACGTGGCATTGCTGGCCGACGAAGAACGGACCTGCGGCTACACGTCCGAGCAGGCTCTGCAGTTCATCGAGGCTTTGGCGGTGCGACTCGGGCTCGCGGGTGATCTGGCCATCCCAGGTTACGAGGACGCGCTTTACTATCTGTGGAAGGAGGGCCAAGTCCCGGTCAACCTCGACCCGTTACGCGCCGATTTGAAAGATCCGCTGGAGCGCCGGCGCCTCGCCGATGTTTTGACGCGCGGGTTGGGAACGGTCACTGGCTATGCGCTGCCGTTGAGATGGACGGCAGACTCGACCAGTGGGGGATGGCAGAGCGGTCATTGGGTCTTCCGGCGCGACCGCATGTACTTGATCCCCGGCAACTCGCCGATGGGCTATCGGCTACCATTGGAGAGCTTGCCATGGGTGGAGCCGCAGCACCGCGAGGTTCCGGTTGAGCGTTCGCTCTTCGAGCCGCGGTTGCCGTTGGCGGACGTCCACGGGCAGGTCGCACAGCGTTACACGCAGGTCGGCGTCGCGGCAAGCGCAGGCGATGGGATCAGCCCGCAAGTCCCCGACGCGCCGGACGCCGACGCGGTGCACTTGGGTATCGTGCACACGGCGCTCTGCGTCGAGCCGCGCGCCGGCACGCTGTACGTTTTTCTCCCGCCGCTGTCGCATCTCGAACATTACCTCGATCTCCTGGCCAGCATCGAGGCCACGGCGGCGGACCTGCGCATGCCCGTAGTAATCGAGGGGTACCATCCGCCGCGCGACTGGCGGCTGCTGCGCCTCCACATCACGCCGGATCCGGGCGTGATCGAAGTGAACATCCACCCGGCGCACTCCTGGCAGGAGCTGTGCACCCACACGGCGACGCTCTACGATGAAGCGCACCAGGCACGTCTGGGCACGGAGAAGTTCATGCTCGACGGCCGGCACACCGGCACAGGCGGCAGCAATCACGTCACCATCGGCGGGGCAACCCCGGCCGACAGCCCGATGCTGCGCCGTCCCGATCTGTTGCGCAGTCTCCTGACCTACTGGCAACACCATCCGAGCCTGTCCTATCTGTTGTCGGGGTTGTTCATCGGTCCGACCAGCCAGGCGCCGCGCGTCGACGAGGCCCGCGACGATGCGTTGTACGAGCTGGCGATTGCCTTTCAGCAGCTGCCGCAGGGCGAGGTCTCCCAACCGTGGTTGGTGGACAGGCTCTTGCGCAACCTGCTCGTCGACGTCACCGGGAATACGCATCGGGCGGAATTTTGCATCGATAAGTTATACGCGCCGGAAGGCGACACGGGGCGCTTGGGCTTGGTCGAGTTCCGGGGCTTCGAGATGCCGCCGCACGCGCGCATGAGCTTGGTGCAGCAGCTCCTGCTGCGGGCGTTGATCGCACGTTTCTGGAAGACGCCGTACACTAGCGCGCTGGTGGCGTGGGGGACGGAGCTGCACGACCGCTTCATGCTGCCGCACTACGTGTGGGAGGATTGCCGCGACGTGGTGTGTGATCTCGAACGCGCCGGGTATCCCTTTGATCTGCATTGGTTCGCACCGTTTTTCGAGTTCCGTTTCCCGCGCTACGGCTCAGTCACCATGCGGGACATGGGCCTCGACCTGCGCCTGGCCCTGGAGCCCTGGCACGTGCTCGGGGAAGAGGTCACCGCGCAGGGTACGGCACGCTACGTCGACTCGTCGGTGGAGCGGTTGCAGGTGCGTGTCACGGGCATGACCCCGGGACGCTACGTGATCGCGTGCAACGGGCGTCGCGTACCGCTGCACCCGACCGCGACGGCCAGTGAGCTCATCGCCGGCGTCCGCTATCGCGCCTGGCAGCCGCCGTCGGCATTGCATCCGACGATTCCGGCGCATGCGCCGCTGGTCTTCGACGTCATCGACACGTGGAACGGGCGCTCGGTCGGCGGCTGCACCTATCACGTCGCCCATCCCGGCGGGCGCCACTACGAAGCCTTTCCCGTCAACGCCAACGAGGCAGAAGCGCGCCGGATTGCGAGATTTTGGCCGAACGGGCATACTCCAGGCTTGATGCCGATTCCGCCCGCAGAACGCAACGCGCAGTTCCCGTACACGCTCGACCTGCGATATCGAGAGCCATGCTGAGTCGCGCGGTCGCCCCACGAATGGACCCCGCCCGCGTGCGGTCGCAGCACCCGGCCGATGTCTGACAGGCTCACCGCGGCGCCGTTGCGGCCGGCTTCCGTGCCGGGCCGCTTGCTGCAGGACTACCGTGTGCTGCCGGGGCTCTACGATGAGATGTGCGGCGGCGAGGGCGCGTTGCGGCCGCATTGCGAGTACGTCATGCGCTCCTTCGACGCGCTCGATGCCGACGAGGTGGAGCGCCGCGCCGGCGAGCTGCGCCGCCTGCTGTACGAGAACGGCGTCACCTACAACGTCTACGACGACGCACCCAAAGGGATGCGGCCGTGGCCGTTGGACCCGATCCCGCTGCTGCTCACCAGCAGCGAGTGGAGCAGCATCGAGCAGGGACTCATCCAGCGCGCCGAGGTTCTCGATCTGCTGCTGGCGGACATCTACGGACCGCGCACGCTGCTCCGCGCCGGCGTGCTCCCCGCGGAGCTCATTCATGCGCACTCGGGGTTCTTGCGACCGTGCGACGCGGTGACAGGACTGGGAGAGCATCGGCTGCTGCTGTACGCCGCAGATTTGGCGCGCACACCCGAAGGGCAGATGATGGTGATCGGAGAGCGCACCCAAGCGCCGTCCGGCGCCGGCTACGCCTTGGAGAACCGGACGGTGCTGTCGCGGGTCTTCCCGAGCCTGTATCGTGATGCGCACGTCCACCGGCTGGCGCTGTTCTTTCGCGGTGTCCGCGCGGCGCTCAACAGCCTGGCGCCGCAGCGCGACAACCCGCGTGTCGTGCTGCTGACTCCAGGTCCGGACAATGAAACCTACTTCGAGCACGCCTACCTGGCGACGTACCTGGGTTACACGTTGGTGCAGGGCAATGATCTGGTCGTGCGCGACGATCGCGTATGGCTGAAGACTCTCGACGGTATGACGCCGGTCGACGTGATCCTGCGGCGCGTCGACGATGCGTACTGCGATCCGCTCGAACTGCGCGCCGAGTCGTTGCTGGGTACCGCGGGACTGCTACAAGCGTGCCGCCTCGGGCAGGTGGCGATCGCCAACCCGCTCGGCAGCGGCATCCTCGAGAACGCCGGCTTGATGGCCTTCTTGCCGGCCCTGGCGCGCGAGCTGCTCGGCGAGGAGCTGAAGCTGCCCTCCGTCGCCACCTGGTGGTGCGGCCGGCCGGATGCACGGGCGTACGTGCTGGAACACCTCGACCGCCTGGTCGTGAAGCCGATCCTGCCGCATCGCAGCGCGTCAACGGTGTTCGGCTCGAAGCTCAGCACGCAGGAACGGTGGGCGCTGGCCGAGACCATCCGGGCGCGGCCGCATCTGTTCGTCGGCCAGGAGGAGGTCGCCTTGTCGACCGCGCCGGTCATCACCGAGGGTCGCATCGAACCGCGACCCATGGTGCTGCGCAGCTTTCTGGTGGCCGGTCCCGAGGGATACCTGGTGATGCCCGGCGGGTTGGGGCGCGTGTCGCCGAGCCCCGATACGTGGCTGGTATCGAACCAACACGGCGGCGTCAGCAAGGATGTGTGGGTGCTGGCGTCCGAGCCTGAACGGCAGGTGAGCCTGCTGCCGTCGCCGTCGCAGCCGCTGCAGGTGACGCGCGAGGGCGACGACGTGTCGGCGCGCGTCGCCGACAACCTCTTCTGGCTGGGTCGCTACGTCGAGCGCACGGAGGCGACGGCGCAGCTGCTCCGCGAGGTCGTCCTCCGCCTCTTGGGTTCGGAGCCGGCGCAGGCCGATGACGGCTTGGCCGCGCTGCTGGGTGTGGTCACCGTGGTGACCGCCACGTACCCGGGTTTCATCGGCGACGGCGCCGCCGCACGCCTGCGCGCGCCCGAGCAAGAGGTGCTGAGCGTGCTGCTCGACGAGCGGCGCACGGGCACCCTGCGCTACAACCTCGACGGCGTCGTGCGCACCGGCCGATCGGTTCGCGATCGGCTCACGAGCGATACCCTGCGGGTGATCAACGCCCTGCATCGCGAGCTGAGCCGGCCGTTCGATTTGAACGGCGCGCTCAAGATGCTCGAGCGCGTCACCATCCAGCTGGCGGCCTTCGCGGGTCTGTGCAACGAGAGCATGAGCCGTGGGCTGGGCTGGCGCTTGCTGCAGATCGGCCGCTGTCTGGAACGCGGGGTTCAGACGCTCAACCTCGTGCAGGCGATCGCACCGGCAGCCGCCGGCAACAATGGCCTGTGGGAAGCGGTGCTCGCCGTCGCCCACAGTGCGAAGACGTATCGCCGCCGCTACCGCTCGCACATGCAGGCGCGCGCAGTCTTGGATCTCTTGTTACTCGACGAGAGTAACCCGCGCTCGGTCGGCTATCAGCTCAACCGGCTGCATGCGCTCGTCGGCGCACTCGGTGACGAGCGCGCCCCGCGCCGCAGCGCGGCGGAGCGCATGGCGCTCGACGCGTTGAACCGGCTGCGTCTGTTCGACGTGGACGGGGTGCACCTGGCGCCGAACGGCGACGCCGCGCCGTCCGCCGACAGTTTGGCCGAGTTGCTGGCGGCGCTGACGGCGCTGCTCGCCCAGCTGTCGGACGAGCTCACCCGGCAGTACTTCACGCAGGCCGAGCCTCCGCAACAGCTCATCCGACTCGTATGAGATTCCGCGTCGTCCACACGACTCACTACCGGTACAGCACGCCGGTGATCCTCTGCCACAACGAAGCGCACCTGCGTCCCATTACCGGTGCACGGCAGCGTTGCGAAGAGTCGGCGGTGACGGTTTCTCCGACGCCCGCGCTACACCATCGTCGTCAAGACTACTTCGGGAATGCGGTCGACTACTTTCGCATCCAGGAAATGCATGACCTCCTGACGGTGCGCGCCGCCAGCATCGTCGACGTGAGCACCGGGCTGCCCGCACCGCTCCTGGCGGCCTCGATGGCGTGGGAGACCGCAGCGCTGTGGCTGCGCCGCGATCCAAGCGAGGGCACCTGTGCTGTGCGCGAGTTTGTGCTCGACTCGCCGTTGATCCCCACCGATGCGGCGCTGGCGGCGTTCGCGCTGCCGTCGTTTCCGGCGGGCCGCCCGTTGCTCGAGGCGGTCCATGACTTGAGCCGGCGCATTCACGAAGCGCTCACGTATGACCGCACCAGCACCACCGTAGCGACCCCGTTGCACGAGGTACTGGCCTCACGGCGCGGCGTCTGTCAGGACTTTGCACATTTCGCCATCGGCTGCCTGCGTTCCATCGGTGTCCCGGCCCGTTATGTGAGCGGCTATGTGGAGAGCATCTCGCCGGCAGACCGGCCGCAGGTGCGTGGCGCCGACGCGTCGCACGCGTGGTTCGCGGTGTTCGAGCGGGACGCCGGCTGGGTGGACTTCGATCCGACCAACGACCAGGTTGTCGGCGCGCAGCACATCACCACTGCCTGGGGGCGCGACTACAGCGACGTGTCGCCGCTCAAGGGCGTGATCTTCGGCGGCGGGAACCATGTCCTGGAAGTTGCGGTCGACGTGGCGCGTATGAGCGATGCCCCGTCTGAGCAATGAACGACGGCGTGGCACCCGCGGCCATTATCGTACGGAAGTGTCGCGACCGTCTGTGCATTCAGTTGCCGGATTTCGCCTGTCCGTGTCGGTGCTCTGACGGCACGCCAGGTGCATGCGGGTCGTCGGTAGGATAAGACGCTTGAACCCAGGACGTGGTGCGAGAATGATCGACATGAGCTTGCGCGTTGCCAAAGGTAGCGAGTTACCGAAAGGCTGGCATCCCGGTGATCCTTTGCCGGTGGGGAAGAACGCGCATCGACGCCCCACGCAACCAGCCGGGTGTCCCTTCGGCCCACAATGCTACGCGTGCCGCAACGGGCTCCGGTGGAGCGCGCAGCGCGGCAAACACACGATGAAAGGTGCGAGTGTAGATCGCAAACTCCCCCGGCGTTCCGGGCATGCCGCGTGAAGCGGTTCAGTTACGTCATCGTGCACCGTCCGTAGTCGCTGTTCATCGAGATCCATCCGGGATCGCCGGATGTGTCCGGAAATCGACGCGTAGCGTTCACCTTTGGACTCGTGGCAGCGAAGAGGTTGGAGCGCAATCCGGGTGCGCGCCGCGTGCCGCGCACGCAATGAAGGCATGGCACTTGCTGACGCCGTCATTGCCTGGCGGGCACCGTGACCATCGCGACGACAAGAGCATACGAAGCCGAGCGGCGGCGTTTGACGCGCCACCGCGCCATTGCGGCCAGCATCCTGGGCGCGGTGCTGGTGTTGCTGTTCGGCATTGTCGATTACTTCATGTTTCGCCCGCATTTCCCGGCGTTGATGGGTACGCGTGTGATCTCGAGCCTCGCCAGCACGATGATCCTTGTGCTCCTTCGCCGTCCGTTCGGCAGGCGGCACCCGTTCGCACTGGCAATCGTTCTGGCCCTGGAGGTTGCGCTGGCGATCGCCGGAATCCCCGTATGGCTGACGGGTGCCAACACACCCTACGTGAGCATTTCGCTGCTGATCTTGTCGCTCGCCGCCCTGTTCCCGTGGACCCGAACGCAGGCGGCAGGTCTTTCGGTAGCCTTGACCGGGCTCTTCATTGCCGGCGCGATGCTGCACGGGGTGCCGGACCCCGGTGCATTTCTGACGCAGGTGTCGGCGATCGTCGTCACGGGCGTGATCGCCGTCGTGATCACCGACATCAGCGAGCGGATGCGCAGCCGCGAGTTTGCGGCACGCTGGGCGTTGCGCGCGGCGTCGCACGAGAAGACGCGATTGGTGCATGACCTCGCGCAGAAGACCAGCGCGCTGGAAACACTCAATCAAGAATTGCAGACGGTGAATCAAGAGATGGAAGATCTCTTGTACGTCGCCTCGCACGATCTGCGAGCGCCACTGATCAACATCGAAGGCTTCACCAACGAGCTGCGCCTCGGCCTGTCCGATTTGCGCCAACACACAAACGGGGGGGCCGACGCCAACGCCGTCTGCACCGATCTCGGCGAGTCGCTGGGCTTCATCCAGAGCGCCATTCGTCGCATGGACGGGTTGATTACCGGCTTGCTGAACGTCTCGCGGATCGCCACGCGCACCAATCCGACGGAAGACGTTCACCTGCAGGCGGCGGTGGAAAAGATCATCGAGTCGTTCCGCTATCAACTCGACCAACAGCGCATTCATGCGACCGTGGGCCCGCTGCCCACGGTTCGCGGCGACGCGCTCCGGCTCAATCAGGTGTTCAGCAATCTGATCGACAACGCCATCAAGTACATGGGGCACAGCGTCTCCCGGAGCATTGAAATCGGCACGCACAGCGGCAACGGAATGCCGCGGTTCTTTGTCAAAGACAGCGGACCCGGGATTCCGGTCGAGAGTCAGGATACGGTCTTTCGTCTGTTCCGCCGCTTGGCCAAGGGTGTGCCCGGTGAGGGGTTGGGCCTGACGATGGTCCGCAAGATCGTCGAAAAGCATGGCGGCCGGATTTGGATCGAATCCGCGCCGGGCCAGGGGACGACGTTCTGGTTCACGCTTCCAGGGCCTGCCTACCGAGACCGCGTCGAAAATTAGCACGTCGTCTTGGCAGGACCGCTCGCGCCGGCACTCCGTGACACAGCCACGTGAATCGCGCTACTATTGAGCCGGTATCCTGTCCAAGTGAGGAGACGGCTCACCATGCACGCGATGGAACGCGAATTCGACCCCGCGACACTCGATATCGCCACCCCCGAACACTACGAGCGCCACGGCTATCCGCACCCGGAGTGGACGTGGCTGCGCCGGCACGACCCGGTGTTCTGGTACGATCGGCCCAACGTCGACCCGTTCTGGGTGATCACCAAACACGCCGACATCATCGATATCGGCAAGCAGCCCGAGAGCTTCCTGAACGCGCCGCGCCTCGCCGTCTTCACCAACGACTTGCCGCCGCCCGAGGAAGGGGTAGCCCGCCACCTGCTGAACATGGATCCTCCCGACCACGCGCGGTACCGCCGTGTGACGAGCGGATGGTTCACCCCGCGCGCCATCCGAGCGATGGACGGCAAGGTCGAGCGTGTGACGCGCGCGGTGCTCGACGGCGCGGCCGAGAAGACCGACGGCGATTTCGTGCGCGACGTGTCGGCGCGCATCACCATCGCAGTGATCGCCGAGATGCTGGGTGTTCCGCGCCGCGACTGGGAGCTGCTCTTTCGCTGGACGAATGAGATCATCGCACCGCAAGACCCCGAGTTTCAGCACGGGGCGACTCCGGAGGAAACCCTCAACCGGGCGCGCCTGGAGCTGTTCACCTACTTCAACGACCTGGTCACCGAGCGTCGCGCTCGGCCAACCGACGACATCGTGAGCGTGGTCGCCAACGGTCAAGTGAACGGCGCGTCGCTGCCCCCCGTCGAGCTGCTGTCGTACTATTTTCTGCTGGTGGTCGCCGGCAACGAGACGACGCGCAATGCGATGACCGGCGGCATGCTGGCGTTCCTCGAAAATCCCGCCGAGTGGCAGAAGCTGCGCGCCAATCCCTCCCTGCTGGAGAGCGCCGTCGAAGAGATCGTGCGCTGGACGACGCCGGTGATCCAGTTTGCCCGCACCGCGACGCGTGACTACCCGCTGCGCGGCAAAACGATCCGTGCCGGCCAGTCGGTCTGTCTCTTCTACGCATCGGGAAACCGGGACGAGGACGTCTTCGACCAGCCGTTCCGCTTCCGCATCGATCGCGAACCGAACCCGCACATTGCCTTCGGCATGGGCGAGCACGTCTGCCTCGGCGCCCATCTGGCGCGCCTGGAGCTGCGTCACGCCTTTGCGCAGCTGCGCCAGCGACTCGAGCAGTGCGAGCTCGTCGGCGCGGTGGCGCGCGTCCGCTCGAGTTTCGTCGGCGGCATCAAGCGCGCCCCGATGCGCTGGCGCATCGCGCCGACGGCGTGAGGGGCCCTCCGCCCCGCAACCGCCCACAGCAACCCCTGCTTGACGACCGAACCGTAGGCGAGGTATCCAAACCGACGAAGGAGGACCGTGAACATGGCAGATACAGCCACAACGGTGAAGGAGATGTTCAGCCAGATGCCCGCGAGCCTGAATGCGGCGGCGGCCAAGGGGATGAATTCCGTGATCCAGTTCAACCTGACTGGCGACGGCGGGGGCACGTACCACGTGGTCATCAAGGACGGCACGTGTACCGTGGGTGAAGGAGCCCACGCCTCCCCGAACATGACCATGACCATGGGGGCGCAGGACTACGTGGACATGAATACCGGCAAGCTGAACGGGCAGATGGCATTCATGAGCGGCAAGCTCAAGATCGCGGGAGACATGGGTCTAGCGATGAAGATGCAGACCCTGTTCAAACGCCCCTAACGAAGCGTTAACCGGTTTCGTGAGCGGAGGCGGGGCCGCGCCCTCGCCTCCGCTAGCGCGACCTAGAAAAGTTTCTCGATGGCGCCGACGATCTCGTCGGACACCGGCTTCGTCGGCGGCGCGAAGCGGGCGGCGACCCTGCCGGAACGGTCGATGAGGAACTTGGCAAAGTTCCACTGGATGTCACCGGGGCCGTCGGGCTGCGTGGACTGCGCGGTCAAGAACGCGTAGAGCGGGTGGCGCGCCGCGCCGTTCACGTCGACCTTGGCGAACATCGGAAACGTCACCCCGTAGCGCGTTTCGCAGAACGTTTTGATTTCCGCCTCGCTGCCGGGCTCCTGCGCACCGAACTGGTTGCACGGGAATCCCAGCACCACGAGCCCGCGGTCGCGGAAGTTGTCGTACAGCTCCTGCAGCCCGGCGTAATGCGGCGTCAGCCCGCATTGCGATGCGACGTTCGTGATCAGCAGCACCTTGCCCGCGTACTCGCGCAGTGCGCGCTCGTTGCCATCGATGGTCTTTGCCGTCAAATCGTAGAAGGTCATGCCATCCTGATGGCAGAGCGACGGAGGCGTTGCAAGCCGCGCCGCAGCGGCCTGCGTGCCGCGACCGGCTGGACAGGCGGAGCATCAGCCGGCTCGTTTGTTCATTGTCCCGCCGGCTTGGGTTTCTCCCGCCCACTGGCGCGGCGTTGCGCCTCCAGTTGTTGGAGCGCGTCGGCGATGTCTTGGCTGAGCGCGCCGACCGTTTCACTGAGCGCGGCGACCGCCCCCTCGGTGGTCGCCGACGCGGATAGTCGCTTCACGTCTGCATCGCGGACCAGGAGCGCCTGCTTGGTCTTGCTGTTGCGCACCGTCCATCGCGCCGCCAGCTCGGCCGTCCCGTCGGTTGTCGCCTCGAAATGGAGCACCTCGACTTGGACCTCATAGTCGAGCTGTGCGCCGGCCGGCCACGGAGAGGTGCTGATGCCGGATACGTTCAAGCGCGTCAGCAGATCGTGCTGCAGTACGTTTGTGAAGGTGGCTTGCACCGGCTCGGCCCAGTGATCGAGCTCCGAGATCGCGATCTGGTGCGGGCTGACGCGCCGCACCAGCTGCGGCCGATCGAGATAGCCCGGGAACGTGACCGGCCCCAGCCCGAGCGCGATAGCATGCGCCGGCGGCGGCGCGCCGGCGTCCGCAGCGGCGACTGGTTCGAGCACGAAGAATCGCGTGCGGTCGGGTTGGGGTCGCAACACGCCGCATCCCGCTTGGATGAGCGAGAGACCGGCAAGTGTGATCACGAACCGAAGGGCGTGGCGTTGCATCGTTTCCCTTTCAACGGCAGTTTGCCGCCCCATGCATGATAGCGCAACGCGGCAGGCACGGACGAGCCGCCGACAAGCTCAGACGCCGGAGAAGGACGCAGCGAAGAGCTGCTCGATGGCCGTCTTGCTGTTGTCGCGCAGGAAGCGCGTTCCGGTGCCGGCGAAGTGCGGGTGGCGGATCACCGGCGCCGGCGCCGTTTCCCATCCCGAGCCGGTCCAGTGAAACCAGCCGTTGCGATCCTGATCGAAGACGAACAGCGGCTTGTTGCACAGCTTGGCGAACTCTGCTCCCCAGCCGGTGCCGCCCATCACCGTGCCGTCCTCGAGGATTTTGCCGACCACATAAATCTCCTGCGCGTTGTTGACTTGGTGCCAGATGGTTTGCAGCACGCGCTTGATGTAGTCGGTGTCGGGGTAGTGGCGGTGCATCAGCTTCGACACGTACGCCAAGCTGACGTCTCCGTGGCGGAGCTCCGCGTGGCTCAACGTCCGCACGCCGCGGGTACGCTCGATCTGATGCCCATCGAACGTGAAGTTGACCTCTTCAATACCATGACGTTCCGCGGCCGCACCGAAAGCGGCCTCCGCGCCCTTGAGACCGCCGCTGTAGAGCACGCACTCACTGGGATTCATGCCCGTTGTTTCCTCCTGCCCAAGCGTGGGCCGCTTATGCATAACGAAGCCGCACCCCGAATGTAAGGGACCGGAGCACGCGGTGCGCCGAGCGATGCGATCAGCACATCGCTTGCAACCTGCCGACCGGTCTTCCTATGATACGCTGCGTTGAAGGCAACCGATGGCGACCCGCACGTCAGACACCGGACCGGACGCCGACGGGGTGAAGATCATCCGGGCCACCGGCGTGAGTGGGCCGGTATGGCTGCTCGCCCTGGCATTGCTGCTGGTTGCGGCCACGCTGTTCATGGTCGTTCGCCCGGCGCTGCACAAAGATCTGAACGAAACCGGCGGGCCATCGCCGGCGGATGTACGTAAGAACCCTGCCCACGATCTCAATGTCGACGCGGTGTCGGTCAAGCACGTACCGGCCGCTCCTGTCATACGCATTTCGCAGCCGCAGGCACCGGCCGTCAATGCGGAGCAGCCGTCGGCCCATGAGGACAGTGTTGCCGCAAACGAAGCGGCGCCGACCGACGCCGCGCCCGGAGCAGCGGGGGAAGCGCGCGCCGCGTCCGATGACGGCGAACATGACGAGCCCACCGGCCTTGCCCTGTTCCCGCCGCCGGGCACCAAGCCCATCAAGCGCGGCATCGTCGTACCCGAAGACTTCGAGCTGCCCCCCGGATACGTCCGCCACTACCAAGCAACTGACGATGGCCAGCGCGTGCCGGCGATCTTGATGTTCCATCCGGATTACCATCCGGTGGACGAGCACGGCGTACCCATCCGATTGCCGGTTGACCGCGTCGTGCCTCCGGAGATGGCGCCGCCGGGGATGCCGATCCAGATGCTCGACGTTCCCGAACAACCGCAGATCGCCGGGCCTGCCGCGGACCAAGGCGTACAGGATTCGACGCCCTGAGCGCTCCAGCGGTTCGATCCGGCATCGCCGCGCTCGCGGCGGTGGCGGCCAGCGCTCTCGCGTTCGCGCTGTACGCGCGCGTCGACTGGCCGTGGTTTGTGTGCGGTTGGGTCGGCCTCGTGCCCTGGCTGGCGCTGCTCGATCGGGCGCCATCGTTGCGCGCCGCGCTCAGCGCCGGCGTGCTGATGTGCGTGGCCTTCGTGCTGGGCGTCTTTGCGTGGTTACCCAGCGCGATCGAGAATTACACCGGCGTGCCGTGGAGCGTGGCGCTACTGGTCGTCGTGCTCCTGGCGCCGGTGATCGAGCCGCAGTTCATCGTCTTCGCCGTCGCTCGTCACCTGGCGAGTCGAAGTGCGCTGGGTGGTAACCGCGCCTACGCGCCGTTGGTCGGCGCCTGCGCCTACGTTGGCACGGAATGGGCGTGGCCGAAGCTGTTCGCGGACACGTTGGGTCACGGCGTGTACGTTTCCACCCTCATGCGGCAAGCGGCGGATCTCGCCGGCGCGCATGGGCTGACGTTCATCCTCATCATCGCCAACGAGTCTGCGCTTGCGATCATTCGGGCTGTGGGACCGGCCAATCGTTCGAGCCGCATCCGCCAAGCACTCGCGCCTGCGGCATGCGTTGCGGTGCTCGTGCTAAGCCTGCTCGCCTACGGTGCCGTGCGCTGCCGACAACTCGGCGACGACAACCGGAGCGCCGATCGCGTGACCGTTGGCATCGTGCAGGCCGACATCAGTCAGTACGACCGCATGGCTGCCGAGTTGGGGACCTTCGAAGCGGTGCGGCGGATACTCGACATACACTTCGCGCTGTCGCACGATGCGCTCGGGCGCGGCGGCCTCGATCTGCTGGTGTGGCCGGAAACGGTGTACCCGACGACGTTCGGCTCGCCGAAGAGCGCGGAGGCGCCGCCTTCGATCGCGAGATCGGTGGGTTCGTTGCCGACAAGCGAGTCCCGCTGGTATTCGGGGCATACGATGCCGAGGAGGGGGACGAGTTCAATGCGGCGGTGTTTCTCGAGCCGGCGGGGGACGGTCAAGTGAGCTTCGAGACCTACCGCAAGGCTGAGCTGTTTCCGCTCACCGAGCGGGTCCCGGCGGTGATGGAATCCGGCCTCGTGCGGCACTGGTTGCCGTGGCTCGGCACGTGGCGGCCGGGCAAGGGACCGCAGGTTCTGGCGCTCATGCTGCGCGATGGGCGGATACTGCGGGTCGCGCCGCTGATTTGTTACGACGCCGTCGACCCGCGGCTGGCGATTGCAGCCGTCCGCCGCGGCGCAGAAATCATCGTGACGTTGTCGAACGACTCCTGGTTCGGTTACGACGGCGTCCCGCGGCTGATCCTGATGGTCACCGCCTTTCGCAGCATCGAGACCCGGCGGCCGCAGGTACGTGCCACCAACACCGGCGTCTCGGCCGTCATCACATCGACCGGTGACTTCGTCGGCACACTCGGACTTCGCGAGCGCGGCACGTTGGTCGCGGCGGTGCTGCCGCAGCGCAGTGCAACGACGTTGATGCTCGTCTGGGGGGACTGGTTCGGCCCGACCGTTCTCGTGCTGGGGATCATCCTCCTCGCGGCGCCATTCGCGGCACGGCGCTCGGGAGGGCGATGACGTGGCCGTGCATCGCCGTTCCCCTCGGCTCCTTGCGAGCCGCACGCATGGTGTGTTCCGTCTAGCGCCCGACCTGCTGCTGGTCTTCAAGCCGCGCGGCCACCGCGAAGACGTGCATCGCCACCCGCACCGGCAGCGGCTGCGGGTGTTGCGCGGTCAGCTCGTGGTACGCACGGGAAAGCGACGCATCGTGTTGCGACCGGGCAGTCGGCCGTTCACGCTCGCCGCGGGTCGCGCACATGTGACCATCGCGGCGGAAGACACCTGGCTCATCGCCGAGTCGCTGCCAGTGCAGCGCGTCAGGGACAGATCCACCAGTCGCTGAGCGGTGGCTGAACCACGACAAATTTTCATTGACAGGAATTTTGCGACTGTGCTACGGGCTTCGCAAAATCGAGCCTGGGTGAGCGGCTCATCCAAAGAAGGGGAACGCATGGATCGACAGTGGGGTCAGCGGGTACGGCGGGTGATGCTCTCGTGTCTATGCACGGCCGCCGTGGCGATCGGCGCAGAAGCGCACGCCACCACCATCAACCAGAACTCGTCGTGGACGATCACGAAGTCGGGCTCGTCGACGACCTATCGTGTCGTCGGCTACGGGGACTCGATCTTCGCCGGTTACTACGGCCAGCTGTTCAGCGTCGCCAAACGCGCCGCGCCGTACGTCGACGGCGAATATGCGTACTTCCCCTGGAACACCAATGTGCTGGTCGTCCGCCGCACCAAGTCAGGCGCCGTCGCGTCGGACATCTACAACAACAAGATCATTGGTGAGAAGTCGTACATGCAGGACTCGAGCACGCGCGTCGTTGAGTTCGAGATGTGCGGCAACGACTTCCTGCAGGCGCGCAGCAGCTTCGCCGGGCAGACGGGCACCTGCAACTACGGCGTCCTCGATACCGCGCTGGCGAATTGCACGACCTACCAGCAGAAGGCCATGCAGGCGATCAATCAGTATGCCACCACGGCCAAGGTGAAGATCATCGCCAATCTGTATTACCCCGGCTATGACGGCGACAACAAGAACAGCTCGTGCAAGGACGCCACGACCGGGCAGCCGGTCAATCTGCAGACCAAGTTTCTTCCCTACCTTGCGCACAGCAACTGGCGCGCCTGCAACTTCGCAGCGCAGAACGGTTTCGCGTGTGCCGACAGCTTCGCGCAGTTCATGGGCGCGGACTACGACTCGAACGGTGACGGGCTCATCGACTCCGACGCGTTGAAGTATCAGCAGGGTGAATCCGAAACCGACTACGTGAACCGCATCAGCGTCACGCTGCGCGCGACCCTCCGTGACGCCAACACGCATTTCGTCAACTCGAGCACGAGCTACGACTACATCCAGTCGGACAATACCCATCCGACGTACTACAGCGCGGCCACCATTGGCCTCAATATCTTCACCGGCACAGGGTCCGGCTCTGGCGGACCGACGTTCAGCGCCAGCCAAATCGTTGGCGGGAAGAATCCGGTCTGGAACCAGTACGGTCACGAGCGGATGGGCTGGGCCATCTCCGTCTTCAATCCGGCAACCCCGTAACCGGCAGGCATCGCGAGGGGCGTGCGTGAAGGCGCGCGCCCCCTCGATGCCTCAAAGCAGAAATGGCACCAGCATGATCACCGGAACGCTCCCGTAGTAGATCACGCCGCAGGCGACCTCCACCCAGTACCGCGTTCGCGGTGCTCGTGCCGGCGCGACGAAGGCGGCAAGTAGAGTCACACCTTCGGCCACGGCGCGGAGTGTGCTCGCGTACAGGACCAGGTAAATCGTCGTCAAGCTCCACGAAATTCCGAACGTCCTGAGGTACGGTACCAAACCCTCGAGGTAGTACTGGCCCAGCAAGCCGCCGTACGCAATGTGCTGATGTGCGTTGAACCATACCCCCGTGGGCATGAGCGCGAAAAGCACAAACTTGACGAGGAAATGATACCAGCGCCACCCAACCAGGCTGCGCTGGTGCGCATAGCCGACGATGGGATGGCACAAAGCGCTGCGTGCGGCCTCGACTCCGCCAATCTCGACGAGCGCGGAAAGGATCCACGCGGGATCCGTGGCCTGCACGCCGTACCGCAGCCTCCGACCCGACCGCAGGCGCAGCGAGAATCCGGGTCCGGGCAACGGGAGCTCCCACGGTACGACCCTCTCGATTGCCGCACACGGGACCTCGATCGTCAGATCGCCCCGGTGTGCGCACAGCTCTGCGCCTCGCACCTCCACGCGCGCTCTAAGCCCACGGGCGATGAGCGCTGCGGCGAGGGCAGGAAGCACCGCAAATGAACCCAGTATGCGTAGCCAGACGAATAAGGAAATCGGCTGCCCGACGAGCATACCCAGGACCAGTAACACCGGCAGGCTTGCCCGGCTCACCGCAACCAGCACCCCGGCGACGATCCGCCACCACGGGGAGTACAGCTGCGCATGCAGATCGAACGGCGTGGATCTCAGCATCGACGGAAGGATTGTGCCATATCGCACACCGCTTTCACGTCAAGCCGGTACTAATTTGGCCGAACCACACAATTTTGGCGCTCGGCCTGCGGGGCGACCGATGCGCTCTCGGTTCTTCGAAGAGTAAGCGCTCGTGGCGCAGCGATTGCTTCTCCCGCTCGTAGCGAAGGGAGTGCACAGTGCACGTGAACCCACAAGAGGCAACTCAGTTTGATGACCTGACCTCGGCAACGACTTTTCATATTCCACTGGCCAACGCAATGACCACGGTCCTGATCAGCCTGGGGCTGTGGAGCGTCATTGCTTGGACAGTATCCGCAATGCTGCGCTAGCACGCTGCCATCACCCTCGCAGCCACGATGCCCCCACCTCGGTCGGGGGTCTGTTGTCAGCGCGATCACCCAAAAGCATCTGGCTTGTTTCAATGTACCGCGCCTGAGTAACTGAGCAACGGCGTGCCCTGTCCAAATCCGTCAACCAGGGACCCAATCGGTTCAATATAGTCACTTCCTCGACGCCAATTTGAACGAGCCGCCCAGACTCGCAAAAAACGCGGGCGGGGCACACGCTTTGCACAGTGCCAGGTGCGTCGAGGGAACCGATATGAATCCGCCACGCGACCGAATCAGGGGAGAGCAAGCGCTGCTCCGGTTTCTCCAGCGCCAAGGGCGGATCTCGGCCGGCGACGCGCGCCGTTTCGAACAAATGGCCACGAAAGAGGGTCTCTCCGTCAACGAACTGCTCGATCGCGAGGGCATCATCAGCGAGACGGACCTGGCGTTGCTGTTGGCGCATACGCTGCGGCTGCCGTTGGTCGATCTGTCTTCGTTTCCGCTCGATTCGGAGGTCACGCGCGCGGTCAAGGAAGGCATTGCGACAAAATACGAAGTCGTGCCGCTGCGCCTCGAGGAGCATACGGTTGAGGTGGCCACGGCGAACCCGCTCGACCTCGATGCGTTGCGCGCCGTCGAATTTGCGCTCGGACGCCGCGCCCAGGTGGCGGTTGCAACCCGGCAGGAAATTCGCGAGGCACTGACGCACGCCTACCGCTTGGAAGAATCGTTGGAGCAGTTCTTGAAAACGGTGCCGGCGAGCGAACCGCTCACCGTCGCCGAGCTCAAAGAAAATGACAGCGACCTGCGCAGCGTCGCCCGCGACGCCGAATTGCCCCCCGTGGTCCGGCTCGCGGACCTGATCATGATCGAAGGCGTCAAGAGCGCTGCCAGCGACATTCACCTCGAGCCGTGCGCCGACGGCGTGGCGATTCGCTTTCGCATCGACGGGATCCTGGAGGAACGCTTCCGCTTTCCCAAGTGGGTGCAGAATCCGCTCATCGCGCGCTTCAAGATTCTCGCGAAGCTGGACATCACCGAACGGCGGGTACCGCAAGACGGTCGCATACAGGTGCGTTACAAGGACGGGGCCATTGACATGCGCGTCTCGAGCCTCCCCGCGCAACACGGAGAGAAGATCACTTTGCGGATCCTCGACGCCACGCGCGGCGTGAAAGCGCTCGACCAGTTGGGTTTGAGCCTCGCCGATCTCCAGCGGGTGCGCGATGCCGCGTCTCGCCCGGAGGGGCTGATCCTGGTGACCGGGCCGACCGGCAGCGGAAAGACCACGACGCTCTATGCGCTGATTCGCGAGATCTTCTCGCCCGCTCTGAACATCGTCACCATCGAGAATCCGATCGAGTACCAAATCGCCGGCATCACCCAGGTCGAAATCAACGTGAAGCAAGGATTGACCTTTGCCAGCGTATTGCGGTCTACGCTGCGCCAGGATCCCGACGTCATTCTTGTGGGTGAGATCCGCGATCAGGAGACCGCGGAGATCGCGCTCCAGGCCGCCCAGACCGGGCATCTGGTGCTGAGCACCCTGCACACCAACGACGCGGCCGCAACGGTGGCACGGCTGCTCGATCTTGACATTGAGCCATACGTATTGGCGTCGTCCTTGAACCTGATCATCGCGCAACGACTCGTACGCAAGATCTGTCCCGCGTGCAGCGCGCCGTATCAGCCGCCTGACGAGAGCCGGCGGCTGTTGCGGCTCGACGACTATCGGCACGAGTTCCGCCGCGGGCTCGGCTGTCCCCAATGCCGCCAGACGGGGTATGACGGACGAACCGGCGTCTACGAAGTGTTGCCGATCTCGCCGGCGATCGCACAGCTGATCGAAACGAAGAGCAGTGAGAGCGCCGTCCGCCAGCAGGCCCGCACCGAGGGCTGTACGACGCTGCTGGAGGACGCCTTGACCAAGGTCGGGGATGGTGCGACCACGCCCGAAGAGGTGCTGCGCGTCGTGCAAGTCAGCGAAAACACCCCGCGCTGCCCCGCCTGTCAGCACGAAGTCGAAGACCAATTCTCGGTCTGTCCGCATTGCAGCAGCGTGCTGCGAGCCACCTGCAACAGTTGCGGGCAAGCGCTGAACGCCGTGTGGGTCACGTGCCCGCGCTGCGGCGCCAAGGTCGGTGTGGAAGAGCCAGGGGTGATTGCCGCGCCGCCCGCTCCCGCCGAGCCCACGCCGAGTTCCCCGCCGTCTCGACCGGTGCGAACGCACAAGGCGTTGGTCGTCGATGACGACCCGGATTTGCGGCGCATCGTCCGTATCACACTGGAGCGCTCCGATCTCGGCCTCACCGTCATCACCGCCCAGGATGGACTCGAGGCGCTCGCCTTGGTGGACATCGAGCGCCCGGACGTGGTGATTCTGGATCTCTCGATGCCAGGGATCGACGGTTACGATGTCTGTCGGCGCTTGCGTGCCAATCCGCACACGAAGCTCGTTCCCGTGTTGATGCTCACGGCGCAAGATACCTCTGAAAGCATCACCCGCGGGTTTCGCGAAGGGACCGACGACTACGTGGTAAAACCGTTCCATCGCGAGGATCTCATTGCACGCATCCGCAGAATGATCGAACGCGCCTACGGCACGCCGGAGAAGAGTCAGGATGAAAGCGGCGCGGCCGATAGTGACGCGTCCCGAGGCGCCGCCTAACCGGAGCCCAGAGCCCATGCCGGCTGACACATCACGGGCGCCTGACACCGCCGACGCCGACCGCTTCGAGGCCTTGCGCCAGGCCCTCGGCGGATTGCTCGCCCGCTTCACCGCCGACCGCGATGCCCTGATCACGACGGTGCAGGAATGCGAGCAGCGGCTCGAAGACATGGCGGCGCGCGT
>Ga0209415_10000523_pt1 | contig 71584 bp, 69 predicted proteins | sample PeaSoiSIISIP2007_FD_187696 | JGI IMG/M metagenome (GOLD analysis project Ga0209415, IMG submission 187696) | Peat soil microbial communities from Weissenstadt, Germany - SII-SIP-2007 (SPAdes) (version 2) | ecosystem: Environmental > Terrestrial > Soil > Wetlands > Peat | place: Germany...
ATTCGCCTGGATCCCAAGTACGCGAATGCGTATCAGAATCGTTCTCTAACGCGCAAGGCGCTGGGGGACGCGGCGGGCGCGGAGGAGGATCTAAAAGCTGCCCACTAGGCCGTGACGTACTTCCGCCTCCCCCCGCGCGAGTGCGCCCCAAGCCACGATTTCTATCGTAAAGCCGCGCTGGCCAAAATTCTCAACTTTTCCCACGTCGGGACGCGGATGCGGTTTTTGAGCACGTCGAAATTCGAGCGCTCAATACGCGCCAGCAGACGCCGGTAGATCTCGATCAGCGCCCAGAGCGACGGGCGGCTGCGCGGATGCACCAGGGCGATCAAGGGCCGCGATTCTTCGTAGTAGGCGCGCGCGCGCCGGGCTTCAAAGCTCATCAGCTTGACGAAGCGTTCATCGTGAGTCGCCAAATCGGCGCCGAATTTGCGGATGTCTTCCTCGGGAATGTAGATGCGGCCATTCTCGCGGTCCTCGCGGACGTCGCGCAGGATGTTGGTCAACTGGAACGCGATGCCGCACTTCTCAGCCAAAATGAGCGCGTCGGGCGAGTCAAAGCCGAAGATATGGATGATGGTGAGGCCAACCACGCTCGCCACTTGATAGCAGTAACGATACAGCTCGTCGAACGTTTGCAGCTGCTTCGGCTGCAAGTCCGAGCTGACGCCGGCGATCATCTCATAGAAGTATTCGCGCGGAATCCGGTAACGCTGGACTGTATCGTGAAAAGCCGGCCAAAGGGCGTTTTCGCCGTACTGGCCAGCGAGGGCACAGTCCAGATCGCACCGCCAGCGATCGATGGCCTCCCGCGAGGCCCCCTCGCCCTCGCTGATATCGTCGCAGTAGCGCATAAACGCGTAGATGGCGCACATGGCGTCGCGCTGTTCGCGGGATAGTAGCAGGAACGAATAATAGAAATTGCGGGCCCGCCTGCGGGCGATAGTCCGGCAGTAGGCGTACGACGCCTTCAGAGTGCGTTCCACAAACACCCAACCAACAACTGGACGCGCTCAAACTTCGAGATCGCCGGGCGCCGCGCTAAGACGTTGTAGTCTTGCTGCTCGATCTTTTCGAGCACGCGCATTCCGCCCCGGCTAAAAAGCTCCAGATCGAACGCCAGGCGCTTGTCCACGGTCTTCACGAGCGGCAGGCCGTCCAAGAAAAGATTGCGCGCAACGCCGACGGCATCGCGCATGACGGCCCGAAACGCCGGGTTGAAGGCGCCGGCTTGCAAGTCCGCCAAGGTGTACCTGTGCTGGGCCAAAACATCCAACGGCAGGTACACGCGATCTTTCTCCAAATCCACGGTCACATCTTGCCAGAAATTGGCGAGTTGTAGGGCGGTGCACGTGGCGTCGGACATCCGATCGCGCTCGGCATCGGAATAGCCGCATAGCCGCAACACCAGCCTGCCCACGGGATTCGCCGAGCACCGGCAATATCCGAACAGCTCGTCCCAGTTGGCGTAGCGGGTGACGCGCTGATCCTGCTCGAATGCGCTAATTAAGTCCGCGAAGAGCTGCTTCGGCAAGTCGTACTTTCGCACCGTGCCTTCTAGGGCGACGAATACCGGATGTTGCACGGTCCCCAAGTACATGGCTTCCAACTCGGCGCGCCACCACCCGAGGAGGCGCAAGCTCTCGGCCGTGTCGCCCATCTCGTCGCCCAAGTCGTCCGCCCAGCGGCAGAACGCATAGACGTTGTAGAAGTCCTGATGCAGCCGTTTGGGCAGGAGAAAACTGACAACGTGGAAGTTCTCGTAATGATGGGTGGCGAGCCAGCGGGTGTATTGCTCGGCTTCAGCCCGGGTGTAAGTGCCGCTCAGCGCTTCGGCCGAGTTGACATAGTCCTTGGGCGCGAGCATGGCGGACATTGTCCCCAGTGGCACTAGGGTATGATCGCGGTCTTCATGTGACCGTTGTGGCTCATCAGGTGCCGCATCACTTCCAGCAGATTCGTGAGCGGTTCCACGCGGTTGACGAAGTCGCGCGCCGTGATCACGCCCCGGCTGACAAAGTCCAGCGCCCGGCGAATGTGCGCCGGCGTGTGATGGAAGCTCGCTTTGCACGTGATTTCCGAATAGTGCAACAGTTGCGTGTCCAGTTGGATTCGGCTGTCGTTGGGGCAGCCGCCGAAGAAGTTGACGATTCCGCCACGGCGCAGAGACTTGACGGCCGTTTCCCAGACTTCCGGAATACCCACAGCCTCAATCGCGACGTCGGCGCCACGGCCCCCGGTAAGTTTGCGGACGTTTTCCACCGTTTCGCCGGGTTCTCCGGAAATCAGCAACTCATCGGCACCCATCGCAGCCGCCCGCTCCAGTTGCGTTTTACGGCGTCCCAGCGCCAGAACGCGCGCGCCGTGGGCCTTCGCCAGGCGCACGAACATCAGACCGATGGGCCCTAAGCCAATCACCGCAACGGTGTCGCCCGGACGCATCGACGTCTCATCGATCCCGCGCAGGACGCAGGCCAGCGGTTCCACTAAAGCGGCGTCCTGATAAGTAACGTGGGGTGGGATTTCGTGCATATTGCGTTCGACGATGCGCGCGGGTATGCGAATGTACTCGGCGTAGGCGCCATTGTTGAACAACAGATCCTCACAGAGATTCTCGTTGCCACGCTTGCAATAGAAGCACTCGAGACACGGTGCGGAATTGGCCGCCACCACACGTTGGCCGACATGGAAATTGTGAACATCCTTGCCGACGGAGACAATATCGCCTGCCAGCTCATGCCCGAATAACGCGGGCGGAACGATCATGCGGGCATGGTAACCGCGGCGAAACACCTTGACGTCGGTTCCGCAGGTCAGCGCCGCTTGTACACGTACTAGTACGTCGCTATCCCCGATGCTTGGCACGGCCACGGACTCAATCTGCAAGTCCTCCTTGCCGTACAGCACGGCGGCTTTCATTTGCGTTTGCACTAAGACCACGGCTCCTTCACTCAAGACCACCATATCCGGCTATGACCACGTCCTCCCCACTATGACCACTCCTGAGGCTGTACTATAATTTTCAATGATTTAGGCTCCGGATGCAACGCCAGGTCGATCCCGGCGCGGATCTCGTTCAATGGAAAACGGTGCGAAATCAGATCCTCCACCGGCAAAGCGCCGCTGAAGACCAAGTCCGCCGACTGCTTCTGTAGATCCACCGATGCGCTGTAAGATCCAAAAATGTTACGTTCCCCCACGCAGATGTCGGCGCCGGAGAGCTCGACGCGTTCCTGGTGCGACGTTTGCGCGAACAGCAGGATCCGGCTGCCTGGCCGCGAATAGCGAACCGCCTGCTCGACGATGCCCGGCGCGGAAGCGGCAACAATCACTGAATCGGCTCCCCGGCCCCCGGTCATATCCATGATGCGTTCCTGAAGGCCGGGATCACGCGGATCGAGCGCGGCGGAGGCTCCAAAACGCAGGGCCAGTTCGCGGCGATACGGCATGGTATCGGTGGCCACCATGGTCGCGCCCGAGCGCTTCACCAGCGCAGTGAACAGCAGCCCGATCGGACCTTGACCCAGGATCACGACGACGTCTTCGGCCCGGGGGTCCAGTTGGACGACGCCTTTCAAGCAGGTGTTCACGGGCTCGACGAAGCAGGCGCGGTCAAACGGCACGCCTTCGGGAATTTTCTCGACGCCACGCCTGGCGATCCAATCCATTACGCGAACGTATTGCGAGAAGCCGCCGCCCGCGGGCTCGTAGCCGGCTGTGACGCCCACCCTCTTGTAGACCGGGCACTGCGCGTACAGCTTGTGCCTGCAGTAGAAGCATTCCCCGCACGGGATGTGATGGAAGACAATGACTCGATCCCCGGCGGAAAATCCTCGCACGCTGGTCCCAGTGGCTGCTACTACGCCGGCGGTCTCGTGGCCAAAGATGCGGGGTGGCGCAAGAAGGTTGTACTCGATCTTTTTGAGATCGGTATGGCAGATGCCACAACTCTCCACGCGGATCAGCAGTTCGCCCGGCCCGATAGCGGGGGTAGGCACCTGCTCCACGGACACTATGCTGTCGCCGGTATAAACCGCGGCCCGCATCATCACGGGCGCGGACACTAACTCAGAATCGAGCGTCGGCAAGAAAATCTCCCAGCACCTGAGCGGCGCGCTTCGTTCTCTTATTCAATTTAATCAGGTCCGGTATCACCGTCGCGGGCTTTTGCAGGGCCGCAGCCAGAATCTTCGCGCGGCTGAAATGCCCATCGGAGGTTCGCATGGCATTAAAATCCAGCGGAAAGCTTTCCTCGGACGTATCGGTTACTACGCGGACGGCATAGAACGGAACGTGGTACCGCTTCGCCCGATCCGCGACGGCAGCAGCTTCCATTTCCACCGCGTCGGCGCTGTGCGCTAACACGGCCTTCTCGGCGGCTGTAGATACTACGCGATCGATCGACAGGAGCGTCCCGCTCTTGAATGGCTTCTGAGTGGCCGGTAGAAGTGGTGGCGCAACCCCGTTGACTTCGGTGGCGACAAGAATATCGCAAGCGCCGAGCGAGGGCCGCAGACCTCCGCAAAATCCGATACTCACCAAAGCGTCCATGTCTTCGTTCTGCTCCACTGCATCTACCGCGTCGCCCGCCAACTTGGGACCAGGGCCGTTCGCGACCATCGCCACTTGCACCCCGTTCAGGCGCCCCACCCGCGCGAAATCGAGCGCCCAATCGGGCTTCGCGATCTCGTCAACATAGACGAGTAAACCTTCCAGCTCACGGCGCTCGGCTGCCACGAATACCAGCAATTACACGTAACCCGATCTACACGTAGCCATTGGCCCGGAACCAATCCACCGCGCGCTTCAGAGCGCCATCCACAGGCCGCGGATTGAATCCCAGTTCGCGCTTGGCCTTGTCGAGCGAGACAAACATCTTCTTGCGCGCCATCTTTACTGCGTCGATCGGCGCTCGCGGCTCATGTCCGGTCAAATTCGCCCACCCCGTACTCGCCAATCCAGCGGCATAAGCAACCGCGTACGGGATACGCCAACGCGGAGCCGTCCCGCCGCTGATCGCCGCCAGACGGGTCAGGATCTCCTCGAGCGTCAGGTTCTCGCAACCCAGAATGTAGCGCTCGCCCACCGCGCCGAGCTCGCATGCCAGCAGATGCCCCTCGGCGGTGTCCTCCACGTCCACCAGGTTCAGACCGGTATCGACGAAAGCCGGCATGTCCCCCTTCAGATAGTCGACAACAATCTTGCCGGTGGGTGTGGGCTTAAAGTCGTGATCGCCGATGGGAGCCGTCGGATTCACGATCACCACCGGAAACCCCGCGCGCGCAAAGTCGATCGCGATCCGCTCGGCTTGAAACTTCGATCGCTTGTACGCCCCCGACATCTGTTCCAAACCAACCTGAGTGTCCTCATTACCCAGCCGGTCTTGATTACCCAACCCGGCCGTGGGAATGCCAATGCAGCCCACGGTGCTGGTGTAAACCACGCGTTCGACACCGGCATCTCGCGCGGCCGTCAGCAGATTCCGCGTTCCTTCCACATTGGAGTGGTAAAGCTCCGACGAATCCTTGGCCCACAGGCGATAGTCCGCAGCGACGTGATATACAACCCCGCAGCCCGCCACGGCCCGTTCCAGAGACTGGGGATCACGCAGGTCCCCCACCACCACTTCGCCGTCCAGTTCGCGCACTCTGCTCGTATCTCTCACCAAAGCCCGCACTTTTTCCCCGCGTGCGAGCAATCGATTGGCTACGTGCCACCCCAGGAAACCGGTCGCCCCAGTTACTAGCGTCGGCTTCACGCGATCAATGGTTTCGGAACGGTTCGCGACCGTTGCCGCCGCCTGGAAAGGTGATCTGTTTTTGCCCGTCCGATCCAGACTTGATCTTCAGAAAAGTATTCAGCGCCAGCAGTGGGAAAGAATGCCGGTACAGGTGATAACACAGGTAAAAGACCTGCGGAAATCCCGTTCCGGTGGCCAATTCCTCATTCCAGGTTCCATCGCTCGCCTGCGTCCGAAGCAAGTATTCGATACCGTCGTGCAAGCTGCTGCTGGTAGTGTCGCCACCGGCCAGCAGGGCAAGGATCGCCCAAGCGGTCTGCGATGGAGTACTTTGGGCCGCCACGAAGGTCTTTTGCTTATAACTTTCGCAACTCTCGCCCCAGCCGCCGTCAAAATTTTGAATCGAACGAACCCATTCCAGGCCGCGCTGCACATACGCTTCGCGATCGCTTACGCCGGCGGCGGCCAATCCGCGCAGAGCCAGGAAAGTGCCGTACACATAATCGACGCCCCAGCGTCCGTACCAGCTTCCGTCCTCTTCCTGCGTACGGATCAGGTATTGCACACCTTTTTCGATGGCGGCATTAGCACGGCTATATCCGTAAGCGCAAAGCGCTTCCAGCACGCGGCCGGTGATGTCGGGACACGTGGGATCGAGCATTGCGTTGTGATCGGCGAACGGAACGAAGCTGAGTGGACGCCAGTCGTTATCGACGTCGAACGCCGCCCAACCGCCGTCGGAGGACTGCATGTCGAACAGCCATTGAATGGCGCGATGCTCGGAAGCCTGCTGTTCTTCGGAGCGCGACGCGGTAGAGCGGTTAAGCGCCAGCAGCACCATGGCGGTGTCGTCGATGTCGGGATAAAACTCATTGGCCAATTCGAAATACCAGCCGGAGGGCTCGGTCTTGGGACGCTTGATGGACCAGTCGCCCTTACGGCGCACTTCCTTGGTCAGCAACCAGTCCGCTGAGCGGCGCAGAGCGTCGTGCGGCGGTTCGACGGCCTCGCCCAGAGCGAACGCTGCGATCCCGGTGTCCCACACCACCGAGAAGCAGGGTTGAAAGAAGAAGCGTTCGGCACCATCCACAACATCGTCCACCATCAAATTGTCGAACTGGCGCTGCGCTTCCACGCGCTCCGGACTGTCGGGCGCATACCCCAACAGATCCAGCGCCATGATGACGTACATCATGGGCGGATAAATGGCTGCCACGCCATCGGTATGCCCCGTGTGCTCCAGCATCCATTCGGCGGCCTTCTGGACAGCGCGTTGCCGCACGGCCTTCAAGCCGTGTCTTTCCCAAAACTTGAGAAGCTTATCCATCCGCAGAAAAACATTGCGCCAGGTGAAGCTGGTCCGATCGGGGCGGAACTCCAGCTGTTGTCCATCGACGACAAAAAGCTCTTGTAGATGAAATCCCGCCGGTACAGGGCGGCGCGGATTCATCGCGTGCACGATGGACAGGGGAATCACGATGGCTCGCGTCCACGACGACATTTCGTAAATGAAGTTGCCGGCCAGCACCATCTCAGGCGGAATGGATGGCGCATGATCGCGCGGGAAAAGGTCGAACAGGCTGAGGTTGATCTTAACGTAGCTATTAGCCGCGTGAAGACCGCCGAGGGCGAGGATGCGTTCACGCGCCCGTGTCAGGCGCAGATCGTTGTAGTCGAGCCCCGCGAGCTTCAGCGCGAAATAGGCTTTCACAGTCGCGCTGAGATCGGTCGGCCCCTGCGGATAAATATTGAACCCGCCATCGGACAATTGCCGCGCGAGAATCGACTGAGCGGCCTTATCGACGAGACTGCGCGTGGGCGGATTCCAGACGCCATTTACCGGGGGATGCAACCACAGTTGCAACAGGATGTAGTCGGACTCCAGGGTCGTGTCCGCGGTAAGCTCGGCCCACCAATAACCCTGCTCAGATTGGATGCCGATGAGATACTCGGTGGCGCGCCGCGCGGCTTGCGCAGCCCCTTCTACCAAAGTGCCGGCGACTTGCAGCTTCGGGCTCATACGCGGGCAATAGTAGTCAGCTTCAGTGCCGATCGCTCCAGATCCGCGGGCAGATGGAAGCGCACGTCTTCTTCCTTGAGCTCCATCTCCTCCATGTAGTCAAATCCGAATTGCGTTTCGAGCGATTGGATGAGTTCCTGCACCAGATTTTCCGGGGCCGACGCGCCCGCGGTAACGGCAACCGTCCGGCTGCCATCCAGCCAGGCCGGATTTACCTCAGTGCTGTCGTCCACCAGATACGCGGGCACGCCTTCGTTCTGGCAAACTTCCACTAAGCGGCGGGAATTCGAACTATTTTGAGAACCTACTACCAGCAGCACGTCGGTAAGGGGCACAACAGCTTTGACGCCTAACTGCCGGTTTTCCGTTGCATAACAAATATCCTGGGTCTTGGGACCTTTGATCGCCGGGAATCGCTCTTTCAACCGTTCGACAATATCCTTCGTCTCATCCAGGCTGAGAGTGGTTTGAGTAAGAAAGGAGATTCTGGAGGGATCCCTAACTTGCAGCTTGTCAACGTCTTCCACCGATGAAACCAGAACGGTGGATTCCGGCGCCTCCCCCAGGGTCCCAATTACCTCGTCATGGCCGGCGTGACCAATGAGCACGATGGTGTAATCCTGCCGCGCGAAGCGCACGGCTTCCAGGTGCACCTTGGTGACCAGCGGACAGGTGGCATCAATCACCTCAAGCTTGCGCTCCTTGGCCTCCTGTCGCACGGCCGGAGAGACACCATGCGCGCTGAAGATCACGCGCGCACCCTCGGGCACCTCGCTCAACTCTTCGACGAAAATCGCCCCCGCCTGGCGAAGCTCGTCAACCACATGGCGGTTATGCACGATCTCTTTACGAACGTAAACAGGCGCGCCGTAAAGGTTGAGAACGATCTTGACCACGTCGATTGCGCGCACTACTCCGGCGCAAAAGCCTCGCGGGCGGAGAAGAATGATCTTTTTCATGGGACTACCGTTACGAGACTCGCCCATGGGCCCCATTATACCAATCACGTGCCGAGTTACAGAGATGGTTACGTTTTGTTAATTGGAGCGTATAAGCCCACAGCGGCTGAGCCAGTAGTAACTTGAACGTCTGGTAACCCAGGAACGTCAAATGGTGTTTGGCGTCTTCATGAGGTTCCTCGCACTCCTGCCTCTACTTGTGTTTGCTCACGCTGTTGCCGCGGGACAAACCGTAGTCAATCTGGTGACCGATGCCGCCAGCTTCGCTCCCCGAGTTGCGCCGGGCGAGTTGGCCACTATTTTCGGATCGAACCTGGCCGATTCCACGCAGCAGGCCAGCAAATTTCCGCTGCCGACCAACATGGCCGGCGCGACGGTTTACGTCAATCAATCGCCGGTGCCGCTGCTCTATGTCAGCGAAACGCAAATCAACTTTCAAGTGCCCAGCAGCCTGACGGCCGGGACCGCCAATATGTTTGTCACGCGGGACGGCGGGCAAAGCGCGCTTTTCCAGTTTACGGTTGTGAGCAGCGCGCCAGGAATTTTCCAAGACACCAGTAATCACGCGGTCGCTCAGAACGCGGCCGACTATTCCACGAACTCTACGACCAATCCGGTGGCGTCCGGGGCGGTGTTGGTGGTCTATCTCACCGGGCAAGGTCCCCTCGACAATGCCGTACCCGATGGAACAGCCACACCGAGTTCGCCGCGTTCCACCGCCACCGCAACGGCTACGGCTACCATCGGGGGTACGAGTGCGACCGTGCAGTTTCTAGGACTGACGCCAGGATTCACGGGCCTCGCGCAAGCGAATATCTTAGTGCCGGCACTCGCGACGGCGGACTATCCGCTGGTGATCACGGTGGGCGGATATGTGAGCGCTTCGGCGATGGTCTCGGTTTCGGGTTCGGGAACGGCGCCTCCCACGTTCCTTACCCTGGCCGGCCAGTTGAATTTTGCGAACGGCAGCACGAGCAGCCTCGCGATTTACGGCAACACCACTTACATCTGCGGACCGAATCGCATTTACATCATCAACACCAGCACCGCGAGCGCCCCGACCTACGTCGGCGAGTTCGGCGATAACGACCTGGCAGGCAACGGCGGTAAGTGCGCCATCAATACCAAGACATCGCAGCCCATCCTCGTGGACATCGTGGGACCGGGTAGCGCGCCGACCTTCGCCGTGTATAGCCTGGCCAGCCCAGACGCTCCCGTGAAATTGGCCCAGCAATCCACCACGCCGTACACTTACCTCGCGGATCTTAGCTTCGCCGGAACCATCGGATTTGCCAGCACGAGTTGGTACCAGACGAGCGGAAACTCCATCAGCGCGCAGCATGGCGATTTCGTTGCGTACGATTTCAGCACTTTGTTTCCGACACTGGTCGGCGCCGTCACTCCGAATGGCTCAGCCGCTTCGAGCAATTTGAGCGTGAAACCGGACGCACTGGTGTTGAACCTGGGAAGCTATCCCAACACCGCCTACGTCACCACAACTACGTCCACAGGCGCCAGTACCACTGGTTACGCCGCGCTGGATGTGATCGACATCAATAGCGTGCAAAGCATGCAGGCTGTCGAACAGGTCACCGTGTCGGACGCCGCCATCTTTCTCGGTTTCGGATATGAGTTGAGCCTGCTGCTGGTCACTGGCAATACCACCAGCTTTCGCAATCCCGGCGTTCCCGATTTCAACATCACAGGTAACCTGACGCTGTCCACGATGGATATCTCGAACGTGGAGAACCCGACGCTGACCGCGACTATCCAGACCGATATCGCCACTACCGGAAGTTTGGTGGTGCAGCCTTTATGCACGGCTGCCGAAGTGAGCGCTGGTTGTAACTCGGATATTTTTGCCATCGTCAACAATCCGCCTTCCACGGATCCAGCCGGCCCGAGCAGTCTGATGATTGTCGATGCCAGCACACCCAAGTCCCCGGTGCTTTATCCCTTCGTGACGGAATTCGGCCTGACCGACGTCGCCGCGGTGAATGGCTACCTTCTTGTTCCGAACGTAAACGGGTTGACCATTTACAGCATTCAGACGCCCTGAAGCATTTATACAGTGTGCCGCCGCGGTTCGCGCCCGGCAAACGGCGGAGGGTTATGGCCATGCATTCTCGAAACGATCAACTCCAGCAATTCAGCCTCGTTTTCGACGTGAACCCCAATTTTGAGCCAATAGAGCTCGACGCCCGCGTGTTCCAGAACGCCCGCGGTGCTGTCGGGCAAATTCATCGCGTCCTTTTCGGTTGTGAGCAACAGATTCGATCCATGCATTTTCGCTTGGGCCGCCAGGCGTTCCACTTGGGCGCAGGTGTAATGATGATGATCGCCGAATGCCCATTGAAAGACCGGCTGAAGACGAAGGGATCGCAATGTTCCCCAGAAGCTGGCCGGATTCGCTAGACCGCAGAACGCCGCTACCGGCATATCCAACGAATGATGTGGCTGGCGGGTGCGATAGTCCACCCAATAGCGATGCTCCAAACGCGCACGAAAGATCGGCGCGCTCGGGTTCAGCGCCCGCAATTGGCGCACAACGCCCGCGTATTCTCGCTCCGGCGCCGCGCGCATGATCACAAAGAGCCCGGCGCGCGATAACCCGCTCAGAGGTTCGCGCAAATCGCCCAACGGGAAAACCGCACCGCCGCCGAACGGGTTCAAGGCATCGATCACCACCAGATCCAGGTCGCGCCGGAGCCGGGTGTGTTGAAAACCATCGTCCAACAGAAAAATATCCGGCCTGTATTTCTCTTCCAGCAGACGGCCGGTAACAAAACGATCGGCGCCAATGCCGGAGTGCGCATAGCCGGATTGCACGAAAATCTGCGCCTCATCTCCGGTAAAGCTGACGGGCGCGGGTTCTCCAGCCTCCACCAGAATCGAAGTTTCGATGGAGCGGCGGCGATATCCTCGCGTGAGAATCGCAGGATGAAGCCCCAGCTCGCTGAGCCGCTCCGCGAGATAATCCACCATGGGAGTTTTCCCCGCGCCTCCGATGCTGATGCCGCCTACGCTCACCACCGGCGTGGCCAGACGCCGCGCGCTCGCGATCTTGCGTCGCAGCTGGAAGGCGCTGACTATAGCCCAAATCTGAGCGAGCGGCCACAGCAAGAATCGCGCCGGGCTCAATTGGTGCCAGCGGGGAACGGCCAGGTCTTGCCAGCGGAGGATTTCGGACACGGCTTTTCCCGATGCGCCGCGCTTGGAAGTCGCGAGTGCCGCCGCACGCGCGCCCAGGTCTTCGCGTAGGGCGGAATCGTCGATCAGAATGGCCACCGCACCCGCGAGTTCGCCGGCGCCTCCGATTTCAACGAACGCGCGCCGCTCCCGAAAGTCCGCCGCGATGTCCGAGAAATTTTCCAGATGCGGCCCTGTCACGATCGCCTTCCCGCACGCCGCCGGCTCCAGAACGTTATGCCCGCCGCGCCGTGCGAGCGTCCCTCCCATGAAGACCACATCCGCGATGGGAAACAGGCTGGCCAGTTCGCCGATGGAATCGAGCAGCAACACAGCGGGCAGCGTCCAATCAGCGGGGATCAGCTCCTGCGATCGGCGTACGTGGCGCAAACCGGCGGCTCGCAGTTTCGACTCGGCTTCATCAAATCGTTCCGGCTTGCGCGGAACCAGGATCAGCAAGAGCCCAGGCTTGGTTGGCGCCAGTTCCTGAAACGCGCTCAACACCGCATCGTCTTCGTCGACATCCTCGCGATCCACACCGGGCATCGTGCTGGCCGCGATCCAAACGACGGCCGGATTGAGCTTCGCGATCAGCTCCATGACGATGCGCGGAGGCTCAGCCCGCGACGGTTCCGCGTCGTATTTCAGATTGCCGATCGCGTGCACCGCATGCAGATGCGCTCCCAGCCGCAGATAGCGCGCCGCATCCTGATCGCTTTGTACCAGAATCGCGTCCGGGCGCCTCAAGACGTCTTCAAAGAAAAACCGCCAGCGGCGATATCGCGGAAATGCCCGGTCCGAAATCCTTCCATTTACTACCAGCAGGCTGCAGCCCGCGCGCTTGGCTTCGCGATACAGGACCGGCCAGATTTCGGTTTCAAGAATCACCAGCAAGGACGGACGAATCCGCGCCAGCACGCCGCGCACGGCGAAAGCGTAGTCGATCGGAGCATAGAAGATGCCATCCTGGAGCCCGTTCAATCTCTCTTCGGCAATGGCGCGGCCGGCCACGGTGGTGACGGAAACATAGAGTGGAATGGTCGGGCTGCGCTCGCGAATTTCGCGCAATAATTGAGCCGCGGAAACCACTTCACCCACCGAAACCGCGTGCAACCAAATGGCCCCGGCGGGCGTCGGGTGAAAGGACGCGGGCTCACCGCCCAGGCGCTCGGAAAACCGGCGCGAATAACGCGGATCGCGGAAGCACCTGTAGAAGAAATAGAATACAAGCAGCGGAAATGCGGCGATACGGATCGCCCAGTAAAGGATTTGTATGAGAACGCTCTTAATTTCCCTGATCCTGTTCATGGGCGGACCGTTTGTAGGCGAAGTCACGCTGGTTGCCGACACCCCCAAGGACGCGGCGAAGTTTTCGCCCGCGCCGGCGGCGTCCTACCGGACCAAACAAACCAATGACCACGTGACCGTGGCAGTGGTTGCGTACGATACCGAAGAGCTGGCTCACACGGCATTCGGGAAATTGAACCCCAATCAGTACGGCGTTCTGCCCGTTCTCGTCATCATCCAGAATGACACGGACCAGGCGCTCAAGCTAGACCATCTGGAAGTGGACTACAACGGCGTCGATGGCCGCCGTGTGGAAGCGACGCCCGCCGATGAGGTGAAAACGTTGGGGGGCGCCGAGCGGCCGGATGTGCCGGTCGCCACCCCGATTCCGATCCGCCGAAAGCACAAAAACCCGCTGGATGTATGGGAAATTGATGGCCGGTCCTTCGCGGCCAAGCTGCTGCCGCCGCATGAATCGGCCAACGGATTTTTCTATTTTCAGACCACGCACTTGCCGGGGTCGAAGTTTTACCTGACCGGCATCAAGGTGGCAGCGACGGGCCAGGACGTTTTTTACTTCGAGATCCCGCTGGAAAACCCGAAATAACAACCACTCCCTCACGGTCGTGGCTCGGTACCGCGTTGCTTAATGAGCCGCGCGGGTAAGCAAGCGGTCCCCCTACTTCTTGTCGGCCGGCGCGGCCGCCGGAGTCTCCGGAACAATCTTGGCCGCTTTGATCTTGTCGATCATCGGGAAATTCTTGCTGATATAGGCATCGCCCTCTTGGGTGATTTGTTGCTGATCGGGGCGCTCCCCGTAGCCGGGATAAATCTTATCCACGACGTCCATTCCTTCCGTCACCGTGCCGAACGGAGCGAAGCCTTGCCGGTCCAGACCGGCGTTGTTGCCAAAGTTGATGAACAGTTGCGTCGTGCGCGTGTTGGGCCCGGCGGTGGCAAAGACCAGCATTCCGCGTGTGTTGCTGCCCATCACCGGATCGTCCTTGATGGCGGCGTGCTCCCAGACTTTGTTCACCGCCGGATCCGCGTTCAAGCCGAACTGCACGATGAAGCCGGGAACCACCCGAAAGAAAGGCGCATTGGTAAAGAAGCCGTTCTTCACCAGGTTGTAGAAACGATCGGCGCCGAGCGGCGCCCAGTCGCGATGCACTTCCACCACGAAATCGCCCTTCGTGGTTGTGAACTGCGCTTTGAAAAGTGCCGGAGCCTTGGCGTTCAACGCTGCCGGATTCAGCAGCGACGCTCGGGCCGCCGGAGTGCCTGTCTTGGATGTACCGGCACTCTTTGAAGCAGGCGTCTGTGCGAACAGCGCCGAACACAAAACAATAGCCATGAACAGTGATTTCATTTAGCTCGATTATACTGAAACTTATCGTGAAGGTCACTCTGCGCGCGTTCCAGGCGGCTCTGGTTCTTGCGTCGTTGGGCTGCGGCGCGGACGTGAAGATTACGCTGCTCGCAACCACCGACCTTCACGGCAATCTCTTTCCTTACGACTACTACAGCGCGCAGCCCGCCGCACGCGGACTGGCGAAAATCGCGACGCTGATCCGGACTGCTCGGGCCGAGAATCCGAACAACGTGCTGATCGACTGCGGCGACACCATCCAGGGAACCGCGTTGGAAGCCGTGTATCAGGAATACGTGCGCGACGACCGGTTGCCGTGGAAGCTCGATTTTGCCGCAGCGCCGCTCGAGCACGACCCCATGATGCTGGCGATGAACGCCATCGGGTATGACGCGATGGTGGTGGGTAATCACGAGTTCAACTTCGGGCTGAAGAATATCGCCAGGGCGCGAGGTGACGCGCGTTTTCCCTGGATCTCGGCGAACATCGGAGAAGAACCGATCGCTTTGGGGCATGGCTTCCCTGCTTACGTCAGCAAAACCGTTGCAGGCGTTAAGATCGCTGTCATCGGCGTTACCACGCCGCTCATTCCGGAGTGGGAATCCGAGGAACATTACCGCGGATATCGTTTCGAATCGGGCGTCGATGCCGTGAGGCACACCGTCGCCGAACTACGCGAGCGCGAGCATCCCGACATCGTGATCGTGGCCGCTCATGCGGGCCTGGACGGCGATCCGCGCGAGAACATGGTTCGCCAGATCGCCACCGAAGTCCCCGGCATCGATGCTATCGTTTTCGGACACTCCCACCAGCAGCTCCCCAGCCTTCAAATCGGCGATGTTCTGTTGATGCAACCGAAGAACTGGGGTATTTCGCTCGGCCAGATGGATTTCGTTCTTCAGCCCAAAGAAACATCCGGATGGAAGATTGTTTCCAAATCCAGCCGGCTGATTCCGGTAACGCGCGACACCGCGGCCGACGCCAGGATTCTAGAAATCGGCCAGCCCTATCACGAACTCGCCGAGCGCTACCTGAATACACCGGTCGCCGAAGCGCCCGTCTCGCTCGATTCCCGCCTTGCTCGCGTGGAAGATTCGGCGCTCATCGACGCCATCCAGCAGGTCCAGCTTTTCTATTCGAAGGCCGACGTCTCGTTCGCGTCGTCCTTCAATTCGCGCGTCAACGTGCCACAGGGTCCGGTGACCATCCGCCAGATCGCCGCTCTCTACGTCTACGAGAATCAGCTCTACGTCGTCGAAGGGAACGGCAAGATGGTGCGCGACGCGCTCGAAAACTCGGCGCGCTATTACAACACCTGCCAGAGCGATTGCACGCGCGGGCCGCTTATCAATCCAGCGGTCGTCGGCTACAACTACGACATGGCGGAGGGCGTGGGCTACGAAATCGACTTGACCCAACCCATCGGCCATCGCATCCGCAACCTTCGCTGGCGCGGTAAGCCTCTCGACGACAACCAGCCCTTGCATATTGCAGTGAATAACTATCGCGCGGGCGGCAGCGCGGGTTACTCGATGTTTCGCGGCGCGAAGATCCTCTGGCGCTCACCGGATGAAATTCGCGATTTAGTAATTCAGTACTACAGCGAGCATAAAACCTTACCTGCGCACCCGGACAACAACTGGCGCGTAGTACCGGAAACCGCGCTCCGAACGCTGGAACACGAAGCGCTCGCCGGTGCACAAACCGTAACACAGCAGTAATCACTGATTAACATTTCAGTGGTGTTATGTTTGTGAATGCGCGACGCCTTAGCTACGTTGTTCGGCCAAAAGCTACCCGCGCCAGTGGAAGGCGCGATCGAAAAGCTTCTTCGGCTAGACCGTTTCGACCGCCTTTGGGAGGATGTTCCCGGGGCCGACAACCGGCTGATTGCCGATCATCCGCTCGCGCTGCTAAACGTCCACACTCAAGTTTCCGATCGCGACCTCGCTCTGATCCCCAAGCAAGGGCCGGTAGTCGCGGTGGCTAATCATCCGTTTGGATTGATTGAGGGTGCGATCCTTCCATCCTTGTTTCTCTCAGTCCGTCCGGACGTGAAGGTCATGGCGAACCATCTGCTCGCGGCCATGCCCGAAACCAGCCGGTTATGTATCTACGTGGATCCCTACGGAGGAGAGCATGCGGCCCGCGCCAATCGTAAAGGGCTGAAGGACGCCATCGGGTGGCTAAAGCAAGGCGGATTGCTGACCGTGTTTCCCGCCGGCGAAGTGTCGCACCTGAATCTCAAAGAGCGCGCCATTCTGGACCCGGAATGGAACCACCACGTTGCCGGCCTGATCCGCATCACGGGCGCTACCGTGCTGCCCATTTACCTGGTCGGCGCCAACAGCGCTTTGTTCCAACTGCTTGGGTTCCTGCATCCCCGAGTTCGCACGGCGTTGCTACCGCACGAGTTTTTCAACAAGCACAATCGCACCATGGAAGTGCGCATCGGCACTCCCATCGCTCCGGCCAAGATCCGCGCCTACCAGGACGACGTGGCGCTGATTCGCTATCTACGCCGGCGTACCTATTTGCTGCAGAACCGGGAGGCGCCGAAGCAATTTCAGATCGCGAAACAATCGAAAATCGCTGCCGGCGACCCTCCCGCGGCGGGAGTCTTGGGAGAGCTGCTGGCGGGCGAAGTCGCCAAACTTGCGCCCGAGCGAACGCTGGTGGAAACCGAGGATTTCTCGGTCCTGCTCGCCAGAGCAAGCGAGATCCCAAATGTTTTACACGAAATCGGCCGGTTGCGCGAAGTGACCTTCCGGCAAGCGGGCGAAGGCACGGGCAAGCCGATCGATCTCGATCGCTTCGACGACCACTACTGGCATCTATTCGTCTGGGATCGCCAAGCGACGGAGGTGGCGGGCGCCTATCGGCTGGGGCCATCGGACGAAATTCTCGCGCAGTTCGGTCCCAAAGGTTTTTACACCAGCCAGCTTTTCCAATGGAAGCGATCGGGCTTTGATGGATCCTTCCTGGATCGCATCAGCCCGGCGCTCGAGTTGGGCCGGTCCTTCGTTCGCCCCGAATATCAGAAGACCTACGCGCCGTTGCTGCTGTTATGGAAAGGGATCGGCCAGTTCCTGCTGCGAAATCCGCAATACAAGCTGCTGTTCGGACCGGTAAGCATCAGCAACGGCTATACCGCGGCCTCCCGCCACTTGATGGTGAAATTCCTGAGCGCCTATCGGCAATCACCCGAGCTGACGCCGCTGGTGCGCGCCCGCAACCCGTTCCGCCAACGTCCGTCTAAACTGGCCGACGAACTGATCGGCGCAACCGTGTGGGACGTCGAGGAGCTTTCCGCGCTCATCGCCGACGTGGAGACCGATCGCAAGGGTGTTCCGGTGCTGCTCAAGCAATATTTGAAGCTCGGTGGCGAGTTGGTGGCCTTCCACGTCGACCGCCGCTTCGCCGACGCGCTGGATGGCTTGATTGTCGTCGATCTCCGCAAAACCGATGCCCGTGTGTTGGAACGCTATATGGGCAAAGACGGCGCGGCGCAATTCCTGAAAACCTAACAGGCTAAACCAAGACCGTAAACGCCGTCTCGGTGCGCGTTACAGGCCGGTACAGCGTATCGCGTTCCATCGGCTCGCGCCCGGCTTCGCGAATCAGCCGCAGCAACTCACTCCGCCGCAGGCTTTGACTGGTGGTGGCGCCCGCGTCGTGGTAGATCTTCTCCTCCACCACGGTGCCGTCCAGATCGTCGGCGCCGAAGCGCTGAGCGATTTGCGCGATCCTGGGCGTCATCATGATCCAGTAAGCTTTGATGTGGCTGATATTGTCCAGCATCAGCCGCGACACTGCGATCATCTTCAAATCGAGAAATCCGGTGGTGGTGGGAATGTGCTCCAGCGCCGTATTCGCCGGATGGAACGCTAGTGGGATAAAGGTCTGGAAGCCCTCGGTCTCGTCCTGCAGCGCGCGCAACTTCACCAGGTGGTCCACGCGATCCTCTTCGGTCTCGATGTGGCCGTACAACATCGTGCAGTTGGACTTCAACCCAAGCTGGTGCGCGGTGCGCGCCACATCCAGCCATTGGTTGCCATCGATCTTGTGATCGCAGATAATCCGACGCACCCGGTCGCTGAAGATCTCGGCGCCGCCACCCGGCAGCGAATCCACACCGGCGTCAATGAGCTTGGTGAGCGTATCGCGGATCGACAGCTTGCTACGCTGCGCCAGGTACGCGATCTCCACCATGGTGAGCGCCTTCAGATGAACCTCAGGAAAGCGCTGCTTGAGACCGCGAAACATGTCGCAGTACCAATCCAGCGTCAGCTCAGGATGCAGCCCGCCGACGATATGGAACTCGGTGACCGCTTCGCTCCAACCCTCGCCCGCGCGATGCCACACTTCGTCGAGAGACCAGGTGTAAGCTTTCGGATCCTTGGCGTGCTTGCCGAAGGCGCAAAGTTTGCAGCTTGCCACGCAGACATCGGTGGGATTGATGTGACGGTTCACGTTAAACCAGGTGACGTTCCCGTGTTTGCGCTCGCGAACCAGGTTGGCCATGTAGCCAAGAGCGAGAATGTCGGAGCTTTTGTAAAGCGCTACGCCGTCCTCAAAATCCAGGCGCACATCGGCCTCGACCTTTTTCAAGATCGGCCGCAACCGCGTGTCTTCGATATGGATCTGCATGCGTCTCAGGCCTTCAGGCCGAAGAAGTAGATGTCGGCCGCCCAAAAAAGAAAGAATAGCACGCTCACGTATCCGTTCACGGTGAAGAAGGCGGCGTCCACGCGCGACAGGTCGTCGGCCTTCACCAGGCGGTGCTCCCAGAGCAGCAGCATTACGATAGCCCCGATGCCCGCCCAGCTCAGGACGCCGAGCCGGAAGGAGACCGACAGCAGCACCAGGCAAGCCACCATGGCGATGTGGAACAACCGCGCGATCCACAGAGCGCCGGACATGCCGAAGCGCCGGGGCAGACTGAACAGTCCTTCGCGCGAATCGAACTCGTAGTCCTGGCAAGAGTAAATGATGTCGAAACCTGCCGTCCAGAACATCACCGCAGCCGTCAGCCACAGGATGCGCGGATCGAGCGATCCCCGCACAGCGATCCACGCCGCCGCCGGTGCGATGCCCAGCGAAAGCCCGAGAATCAGGTGAGAGAACGTGGTGAAGCGCTTGGTGAAAGAATAAAAGAAAATCACGGCCAAGGCCGGCGGCGCCAGCTTGAAGCACAGCGGATTCAGCGCGCGCGCCGCGACCAGGAACACCAGCACGGAAGCAATCACGAAGCCCCATGCGAAGCGGACGCTCAAGATTCCTGCCGGGATGTGGCGCAGGCGCGTTCTCGGATTGCGGGAATCGATATCGGCATCGAGAATGCGGTTGAATGCCATTGCGGCCGACCTCGCACCTACCATAGCGATCGCGATCCAGAGCAATTTATAACCGAAATCGCGGGCGTTGAATTGGCTTTCGCGGAATGCCAGCAACGCTCCAGTGAGGGCAAAGGGCAGCGCGAACAGGGAGTGCTCGAACTTAATCATTTCGAGCGTCAGCCGCAACCTTTTCCAGAAGCCCATCCCTAGAATTCCTTGTCTTCCCCGTGTTCCTTCAGTTCGCTACCATTCTAATTCATGCGGTATTCCCTCCTGTCCGCTCTGGTGGCGCTTGCCTGCTGTGGCCCCAAACCCACGACCTTGGAAGATGTTGCAACCCTGCCGGTCACGCTTCCCGGAGGCCAGGTGATTCGCGCGGAAACGATGATCGACAACTTCCAATTGCTCCGTGGCATGATGTTCCGCACCTATTTGGCCCCCGATCGCGGCATGCTGTTCGTTTATCGCATGCCCGATCATCATCGGCATTGGATGTATCAAACACTCATTTCGCTCGACCTGATTTGGCTCGATTCCGACCACAACATCGTGGAAATGGTCGAGAATGCCCAGCCCTGCAAGACGCAAGCCAGCAAATGCGAGCAATACGGCGGCCAGCAGCTTTCCTCTTACGTTCTGGAAATCAACGGCGGCATGGCGCGGAAGTACGGCCTGCAACTCAGCCAAACGATTCGATGGTGATGCGTGGCCCTGTGGACGGGCGCCCACACGCCCGGGGGATCGAGAGCCAGTGTACGCCGCAACACCGCGGCAGGAATTACCAAGTGCTGGGGGCGCACAAGCGCCCGGGGGATCGAGGGCCGGTGTACACCGCAACATCGGGACTGGAATTACCGAGTGCTGGGGGCGCCCAAGCGCCCGGCGGATCGAGAGCCGGTGTACGCCGCAACACCGGGACTGGAATTACCAATTGCTGGGGGCGCCCAAGCGCCCGGGGGATCGAGAGCCGGTGTTCGCCGCAACACTGCGGCTGGAATTATCGAGTGCTGGGGGCGCCCAAGCGCCCGGGGAATCGAGAGCCGGTGTACGCCGCAACACCGAGCCGGAATTTACCGAGTGCTGGGGGCGCCTGTTACCCTCAAGTTGAGATGGATTCAGATCAATTGCGCGGGCTGTTGGAGCAAGTGTACGCAGGCTCCGTGGATGTAGACTCGGCGCTGGAACGCCTTCGCCACATGCCGTTCGAGGATCTGGGCTATGCCAAGCTGGATCATCACCGCGCGCTGCGCCACGGGTTAACCGAAGTTATCTTTGGCAAGGGCAAGACGCCGGAACAGATCGGCGCTATCGCAGCGCGTCTGCTCGACCAATCTCCTAACTTATTGGTAACTCGCGCCGACCAGCGCACGGCCTCTCTCCTCAAGGCGGACTTTCCCGATGCCGAGCACTTCCCGCTTTCCGGCACAGTGCGAATTTGGCGCGACCGCACCATCCGCGGTAAAGGAAAGCTGGCCGTGGTGTGCGCGGGCACCAGCGACATCCCCATCGCCGAAGAAGCGCAGGTGACAGCCGAGGTGATGGGCAACCAAGTGGAATCCATTTACGACGTTGGCGTCGCGGGCCTTCATCGTTTGATCGCGCAGAGCGAAAGATTGATGGAAGCGCGTGTTGTCGTCGTAGCCGCCGGCATGGAAGGAGCGCTGCCGAGCGCGGTGGGAGGAATTGTCTCGGTTCCGGTGATCGCGGTGCCGACCAGCGTCGGGTACGGGGCGAGCTTCAATGGGCTAGCCGCGTTGCTCGGCATGTTGAACAGCTGCGCCAGTAATGTAACTGTTGTGAATATCGATAATGGATTCGGCGCCGGCTACGTTGCCAGTCTGATTAACCGACTGTAACTCGCTGTAACTCGGCGCCCATCCGCAATGCCTACGCTACCGCTACGCTAACTCGTGCGCCGGACTCTTCGGCGTAAAGGTAGAACCCAAACATGGGCACACTCTCGCGCTTACTCCAACGGCTCATTTTCCATTGAACATGCACGAATTTGACATCGGGCCGCGATCCCAGATTCAACAATATGGAATAGAGACCGCAGTAGAATTTTGGAGGGAACTTCGCCAACGGCTTGGATCCCCACTTCTCGCCGTCGGGGGAACCCCAAACGGTTATGTCTAAGCGCTCTTGTTCGAGGATTCGTGTGATGCCAAGAGTAAGCACCAATAACTTACCTCGCTTGGAACCGAGATCTATCTCCGGTCCGACGCCATCAGCACGGGCGATGCTTTCTGGCAACAGGAAATTACGAAGCATATTTTCCTCCAGCCGGGGGACATGCCGGAAACTGCTCGTTTTGTGCTACCTGGCAGAAGCACGAACAGGCTAATTCAAGATTTGACGGAGGCGGACAACCGCCTCCCCTAGGGTCTCATACTTCTCGCCAAAAAAGAAGCGAATTAATGCTCCGCAGCGTTAGAATCGAAAAAAAATCGAGCACGGCACGGCTGCGACACCAACCTTTACGATCCTGTGACGTAGGAAAGACAAATCCTCCACAAACCCTAAGTCGCTGTTATCACACATCAGGTAGTCGGGCTTCATTCGTACAATGCTCCCAACACTTCGGCAGAAAGATGTCGCCTCTTCTGATATTGCACGCTTAATCTTTCGTAATATGAATCCGGTAGGTTCCAAGCCACTAACGCCAGCCAGCCGCAAACGAGCCGCGCCAACCCGCGTTAGAATCGGTCTGGCTCATGATATTCACCGACACCGGCGTTCCCGCATTCCCGCATTCCCGGCAATGTCGCTAACGAATGTGAGATGCGCCACCGCAAACAATGTGTGCATGGATTTTCGTCAGTAATTGCAAAGTGTCGAATCCCCAGCAAAGATTCGCGATTACCTCCCATTCCGCCCGCTGTTAAAAGCTTGCGGTCGGGTTAGTGGGGAATTCAGAGTCATGACTTTGGTTGTTGACGAGAACCCACGGCGGTAGTTCAATGGGATGGAAAGTCTCGTGCGGACGCAGCGGTCGGACGGTTAGTGCGCCCTCGCCCAAATTAGTGCAACGGGACGATAATTCTCGCAGTATGGCTCGAAAAAAATTGCTGTCGCCAGGATTCCCCAGCGCGAGAACCTACGATTATACCTTGAGGGGTATCAGAGTCTTGATCGAAGCACTCAGGTGAGGATGCTCAGATTCTTCGCCACGCTTGTCAAGATTTCCACTGCCCTGTCGAGCATGTCCCTGGTATGGGTAGCGGTTACAATCGTTCGAATCCGGGCCTTGCCCTCGGGCACGGTCGGGAAACCGATACCGGTGGCGAGCAATCCGTTGTCGAACAGCGCTGCTGAAAAAGCGTGCGCCGTTCTTGCTTCCCCAACCATGATCGGCGTTATGGGGGTTTCGCTGGCGCCGGTGTCGAACCCGGCGTTCTTCAGCGCGGACTTGAAATACCGTGTGTTCTCCCAGAGCTTCTCGATCCGTTCCGGCTCGTTCTCCAAGATGTCGAAGGCCGCCAGACATGCCGCCGCCACGGCCGGCGGATGGGACGTTGAGAATAGAAACGGCCGCGCACGATGGTAGAGAAACTCGATCAGGTCGCGGCTCCCGCACACATATCCGCCCAGCACTCCGATGGCTTTGGAAAGCGTGCCAACCTGCACGTCCACACGGCCGTGCAACCCAAAATGATCCACGGTACCGCGCCCATTGCGGCCCAGCACGCCGGAGGAATGCGCATCGTCGATCATCATAATGGCGCCGTGACGCTCGGCGAGTTCGACCAACTCGGGCAGCGGCCCGACGTCGCCTTCCATCGAGAACACACCGTCGGTGATCAGCAGTTTGTGACCGCTCGCGCCGTCCAATTCCTGGAGGATCCCCGCCGCCATGGCCGTATCTTTGTGCGGGAAGACGTGGATCTTGGCTTTCGATAACCGGCAGCCGTCGATGATGCTGGCATGATTCAACGCATCTGAGATGATGTGGTCCTCCGGCCCCAGAATCGCGGCAACGGTTCCGGCGTTCGCCGCGAAACCCGACTGAAACACCACGCAAGCTTCGGTGTGCTTGAAATCGGCGATCCGTTCCTCCAGTTGCATGTGGATGCTCATGGTTCCGGAGATCGTTCGCACCGCGCCCGATCCGGCCCCGAACTTCTTCGCCGCTTCCACTTGCGCTTCGATTAATTTCGGATGGTCCGCGAGCCCCAGATAGTTGTTACTCGCCAGATTGATGACCTCGTGGCCATCGAAGCGCGAGATCGGTTCGCACGCCGATTCGAGCACGCGCAGTCGCTGGTACGACCCGGCCTTGCGCCAGGTTTCTAGCTGCTCGCTGAGGTAGCCGAGGGGATTCGCGGTGGTCATCTCCTTCATCCTAACCCGCGAGGCAGACGCTAATCCGCCAGGTTTTTCAGGAGAAGGTGGAAGTGCCGGTTTGCGCCCCAGCGGTAGACCTCAAAGTCCCGGTCAAGCGTAAAGATTTCGCCGGTTTGTAACTCACCGGCGAGATGAACCAGACAGGCGTCGGCGAGGTCCATCTCGCGCTCGCGATACTTACGAAACAACCGCTGGAGTGAAGCGGCAGCGTCCGATAGTCGCAATGGAATCTGAAACACGCCCGCTTTAACGTTCTCCAGAATCGCCTCCGCGGCTCCGGCCTGCCGGCGCAGTAAGTAGCAGCTCTCGGTGATTACCGCTTCGCAAGTCGCGAATGGGGCGCTAAATGTTTCCATTGCTTCGGCGCAAACGGTGTGGTGGTGATCGGTTGGGTCGAGTAGAGCAACGATGACCCCCGTATCAAGCAAGATCGCGCTCAACGACCAAAGCCCTCAAGGTGCTTTTTATTGGAGGCAAGATCGCCGATGCCGGAGGGGAACTGCCCCAACCCCACGATTTTACGCTTCTTTGGATGCGATGCGGCAAATAGGCGAATTCCCTCCCGAACGATCGTGGATGAACTCATCCCCAGTTGGCGCACCAGGCGCGCCAGCGTCTTCTCTGTCTGATCGTCGAGTCTGGCCTGCACGGTCTTCACAATATCAGTGTAATACAAGTGCAGGTTTGTAGTACAGCCTTTCAGCGCTTTTTCAGCCGATAATCTTCGACGTCCGGCATCGCGATCAGCTTGCACATTTCAAACAGCCGCGACCGCGCCCGCATCCCAATGCGCTCCTCGAGAAAGAACTTGCTATGGATATCCTCCTGCAAGCCCGAGCCGCGTTTGTCGCCTGCTTCGGGATCGCGCAGATTGCTCGTAACGATGGTCGCTTTGCGCGAGTTGCAGCGGTGCGTCACGATGGAAGTCACGGTGTCTTCCACCCAGTCGTTGATGCGGCTCGCTCCTACGTCGTCGAGCAAAAGGATCTCGGCGTCGAGTGCCGATCGATAGGCCTCCCGATCGCTAGCCCCGGACGACTGGTCGTAACCGCGGTGAATCCGAGTGAGCAGCGACTGGAAATCGTAGAAGATTCCCTCGAACCCCCGCGCGATCAATCCGCGCAACGCCGCCACCGCCAGGTGCGTTTTGCCCGTGCCGGGCGCGCCCAGGAACAATAGCCCGGGTTTCGGGCTGTGCGGATACTCACGCACGTAGCCCCGCACCGTGAGCACCACGCTGGCCAACGCCGACCGCGCTTGTGGATTGCCCGAGGGCAGAATGAAGTTATCTACTGAGGCGTGCTCATACAGCGGCGGGATTCCGGCGCGCTGCTCGATCCGCTGCTCCCGGCCCACATCGGCACATTGGCACTTCTCGGCGCCCGAAATTCCTTCGCGCTCCGTGATCTTCCAACCGGAGCCGCCGCAGATGGGGCAAGTCTCTACTGCGTTCGTCATACTTACCTCACCAGCCGATTGGCTTCCCCTGGTTCTGTTCGTCCAGCCATTTCTTCAGTGGAGCGAAATAATCCAGAATCGCGGTCGCGTCCATTTGCTCCTGCCCCGTCAAGGTCGCGAGCGCTTTTGGCCACGGCTGGCTCGCCCCCATCGCCAGCATCGCGTTGAGCCGGTCGCCGGCCACTTTGCTGTCATAGATCGAACAGCGGTTCAGCGGGGTAGTGCACCCGGCGATCTTCGCGAGTGCCCGATGAAACTGGAACTGCAGAATGTCGGCCAGAAAATAGCGCGCGTACGGAAAGTTCGCCGGCACATGATACTTCGCGCCTGGATCGAAATCCGCCTCGCTGCGAGGCACCGGCGGCGCAACGCCCTGATACTGCAGACGAAGTTTCCACCAGCTCTCGTTATACTTCTCGGGCGGGACCTGTCCCGAGAATACCTGCCAGCGCCACTTGTCTATCATCAGCCCGAACGGCAGGAACGCCACTTTCTCGAGCGCCTTGTACAGCAGCAACCCGATATCTTTCGAACTGTCGGGAACCGTCGCTAGCAGCCCGATCCTTTGCAAATACTCCGGCGTTACCGAAAGCGCGATGGTATCGCCGATGGCTTCGTGGAATCCGTCGTTAGCGCTGTCGCGGAACAGAAACGGCTGTTGGTCGTAGGCGCGCTGGTAAAAATTGTGCCCCAACTCGTGATGGATGGTCTGAAAATCCTCGGCGTTGATCTCGATGCATAGCTTGATGCGCAGATCGTCGACGGAATCCACGTCCCAAGCGCTGGCGTGACAAACCACGTCTCGATCGCGCGGCTTGACGAACATCGAGCGCTCCCAAAACGTTTTGGGCAGCGGCGCAAATCCGAGTGAAGCAAAGAAGCGCTCGCCGTACTTCACCATGTCCACCGGCTGTGTTCCCCTGCCCTTCAAGATCGCGGTTAGGTCGTAGCCGGGATCGGCATCCTTGGGAGCAACCAGCGGATAGATGTTCTCCCACTCCTGCGCCCACATGTTGCCGAGCAGATGCGCGGGGATCGGGCCGCTGGCTGGAACAAGATCGCCGTACTTCTCCCGCAGCTTCCAGCGCACGTAGGCGTGCAAGGAAAGATACAGCGGCTTCACCTGCTCCCACAGTCTGTCCATTTCAACCGGGAAGGCATCGGCCGGCATGTCGTACTTTGAACGCCACATCGCGCCCATTTCGGCGAAACCCAACTCATGCGCGCCTTTGTTCCCCAGTTCCACATACTTCTGGAACAGCGGACGAATGGGCGGTGAAATCGTATGCCACCCACGCCAGGCATCCAGCAATTTCGCGGGATCGGTGCTGGTTCGCAGGATGTCGCTCAATTGATCCAGGTCCAGGCAGTTGTCTTTTGAGGGATCGCCCGCGGCGCTGCTGGAGCCACCCTGAGAGTCGCTCGACGCACTGGCCACGGCACCGTTCGCCGCACAATACTTGCCGCTGCCATAGATGCCTTCCATGCGGCTGGCAATCTGCGTCAGTTCCTGCGCCTCCTTGGGATCGGACGGAGCGGCCAGCGTTAACGACAGACGCAACAATTGGAACTCGCGCGCCATCTCCGCCGGCATTTTCAGATGGCTGAATCGCGTCGACTCCTTGGCCAGCTGCATGGTGGCCGCGATCGCGTCCTCATCGGCCTTGGCCGCAAGAATCTCTGTGTCGTAGGTGATGAACGTGGATTTCACCCAATCGGCGCGCTGCCCCTGAACGGAAAGCTCCAGCAGTTTCGACTGCGCGCGATCGAGGAAGGCTTTGGCTTCAGCCAGCGTGGGGGCTCCAGCCCGTGTGGGGGCTCCAGCCCGCGGGAGGGCCTTGGCCTGTGTGGCCGGTTTCGGGGTGTCGGCTAGACAAAAGCCGGACCCAAGACAAACAACTGCGACAAGGCTTCGCATCCGGGTAGGTTAGGACTCCTCCGAGCGCTAGGCGATAAACCCGCCTTCCTCATAGTGTACCTTCCCGAATGATGCCCCGAACAGGGCAATTGAACGGTGGCGTATGAAAAGGGAATTATTATTGGACCACCGTAGGACCTTGCTTTGCTTGGGTCCGGAACTCGTACTGGTGAATCTCAATTGCGGCTCGCCCATCGTCGGAACGAACCACGCGTCCGCGCGCCACCAGTTTTAAAGCAACTCGACTATTCAACTGGGCCGGCCAGCTGATCGAAACTTCGAGGCGTCTGCCGGGGAGCAGATAGCGATCGGTGGTGAACAGAACACCGTTGCTGCTCATATTGACCGTGACGCCGGTGCCGCTCTCGCCTTCCGCGCTGCTCTTCCGGCTCAAAATCTTGTAGCGAACTTCCCGCTCGATGGGGAAACGGTCTGCACCACGGCGATCGTCTTTATCTTTTTCCAAGCTCATGTTTGTTCCCGGCACCAACATGCTGATGTTTCCTTTCGTTTCTTGCACCCCTAGATTGATACAGGGGAGCGAGTGCTCCTATAGCGGATTCTTCCTAATTTGGGGTAGTACTCGGCGCGGGAAAATATAGTACGCGGCCGTTATCGAGGACTCTTCTTGCGTGACCGAATCTGGTGAAGACGCTCCGCGATGCGCTGTTCCATCCCGCGGTTAGTCGGCTCGTAAAATATTGCACCTACAAGAGATTCTGGGAGACACTCCATGTCCGGCAGCGCGTCTTCCAGCTGGTGGGCATGCTGGTACCCAGCCCCATAACCCCACTGTTTCATGGCTCCCGTGGGAGCGTTTCTAAGGTGAAGCGGCACAGGCTCGGCCACCCTTTTTTCCACCGCTTCCATCACCCGGTTCAGCGCCTGGTAAGAAGCGTCGGATTTCGGCGCCACAGAAAGGTAGATGGCTAGTTGCCCCAGCGCGAGATCGCCCTCGGGAATGCCCAGAAAGTGGACGGTCTGCATCACGGCAATCGCCTGCTCGAGCGCCCTTGGATCGGCTAATCCTATGTCTTCAATCGCCATTCGTACGAGGCGCCGCGCGATATACATCCGATCCTCGCCCGATTCCAGCATCCGGCCCAGCCAATAAAGCGCGGCATCCACGTCGCTCGACCGGACGGACTTGTGGAGCGCTGAAATAAGATTGAAATGTTCCTCGCCGGCCTTGTCGCACAGCAGCGTCTTGCGCTGCAGCGTGTCCTCGATCGCTTCCCGGGTAAGCTGGCCGTCTTTCGCGGCCGCCGCTGCAAGTTCCAGAATGTTGAGCGCGGTACGGGCATCGCCGTTGGCGTAAGTGGCGATTTGCCTCAGCAAGTCGTCCGGGGCGCCGATGTTCACCACGGGCACGGCGCGCTGGAGCAATCCAAGAATCTCCTCTTCGGTCAGCGGCCTCAGCATGTAAACTTTGGTGCGCGAAAGCAGCGCCGAGATCACTTCAAACGACGGGTTTTCCGTGGTCGCCCCGATCAGGCTGATGTCGCCGCGCTCCACGTAGGGGAGAAATGCATCCTGCTGCGCTTTATTGAAACGATGAATCTCATCGATGAAGATCAGCGTGCGCCTTCCAACGCGGCGGTTTCGCTCCGCGTCGGCCATCACCGCTTTGATCTCCTTAATACCGCTCAGCACCGCGCTGAATGGAATGTAGTCGCAATGCGTCAGCCGGGCGATGATTCTGGCAAGCGTGGTCTTGCCGACGCCAGGCGGCCCCCAAAGAATGATCGACCCCAGCTGATCGCGCTCGATTTGCATCCGTAGCGGCTTACCGGGTCCTAAGATATGCTGCTGTCCGACAAATTCATCGAGCGTCTTGGGACGCATTCGCTCGGCGAGCGGGCGCTGGCTATCGTCCTTCAGGCTTGCCAAGGGATCCGGTTCAAACAAGCTCATACCCATTCACCCGGCGGCAATCCTTTGCTTGCGTGCGACAAACAGCGCAATGCCCGCGGCCAGCGCCGCATTCAGCGACTCCACACCGACGGTCGGAATCCGGATTGCCGTCGCCTTGTCGCGCAGCCGTTCGCTCACACCGCGCCCTTCGCTACCGACGATGATGGCGCACTTTTTGCCCAACTCCACTTCGCCGACGTCGGTGGTGCCCTTGGGCATGAGCGCAAACAGCGCGATTTTGCGTTGCTCGGCCGCAGCCAGAAAAAGCTGCTGATCGAGAGCCGCCACCACCGGAACGCGGAAGATGGAACCGGCCGAAGCGCGCAGGCATTTCGGGTTGTAGGGACTGACCGTGCCTTTCAAAAATGCAACGCCGGTTGCGCCGAATGCTTCGGCCGCGCGCAGAACCGCTCCGGCATTTCCGGGATCCTGGAGACCGTCGAGGACCACCGTGAGCGAATGGCCGCGAAATAGCTGATCCACGCTCCACTGCGGAGGCCGGACCAATGCCATCACGCCTTGGCTCGATTCGATCCCGGAAAGACCACGAAAGATGTCATCCGGCAGCACGTGGATGCGCGTCTTCTTCAGCCCCCGCACGTGGCTCTCGACAGTGGCGCGAACCGATTCTGCTGCGAACACGGCCGGAATCTCGCAGTCGCTTCGCAGCGCTTCTTCGAGCAAATGAAAGCTCTCCGCTACTGCTAGGCCCCCTTCTGTGACCGTGCCGCGCACGATCGCCTTGCGCACATCCTTCAGCAATGGATTTCGCGCGCTGAGCAGCATTGGCATACTGTAATGTGAGGACGCTGGTAACTCGCCCGCCACATCTATCATGAACCAGACGCTTCTATGATGAAAAGTCTCATAGCGATCGCGCTAGTGGCCGTGGCGGCATTCGTGTCGCTGAAAGTGGCTGGGGTGGCACGTGAGATTCAGCAAGAGTCCCAGCTGGATGAAGCTCAACCTGCCGACGCGATCATCGTGCTGGGGGCGGCTGAGTATCGCGGCCGGCCATCGCCGGTGCTGGAAGCGCGCTTGAATCATGCCTTGATTCTCTACCTGAAGGGCCTGGCGCCTCGTGTCATCACAACGGGCGGCGCCGGCGGCGATCCGGTTTTTACGGAAGGCTCCGTCGGCCGGGCGTATCTAAGCCAGCATGGTGTGCCACCCGAAGCCATCGTAGTGGAACGCGAGGGCGAAAGCACCGCTCAAAGCGTAGCCGCTGTCGCGGAGATCATGCGGCGCATGAATCTGAGGAGCGCGATTGTGGTCAGTGACGGCTATCACATCTTTCGCGTGAAAAAAATGCTGGAATCGAGCGGCCTCAAGGTCTACGGATCGCCTCGGCCGTCCATTCCACCCGGCGAGTGGCGAGGACGGTGGCAGGATCTGCGGCAGGCTGTGGGCTATCTGCTCTGGAAAATGGGCATCGCTGTCTAACCCATTGTAACGTCTACACTTTGACTCACGGTGTGTGTTAAGTTGGACCGGCCCTCTCCTCGGTGCTTAACCCTAATCCTGGCCTAGCCGGAGGCCTAACCGAAAGACGACCGGACTAAGCAAATGGTTCTCTATCCCCTCGGGCCTTAGAGAATTCTTACCGGAACTGCACCAAGCGCTCCGCCGGGATGTGAAGGACTTGGAGTTAGAATCACGGCACTTATGGGTGAGGCGATGGTGAGATTGTATTGGTCCCTGATTTGCAACGCTCGCTGCCTAAGGGACCGAGCTTAGAGTTAGTAAGTCGAGGAGGAGCACTAGGAGCGAGCTTCAATATGGAAAACGAACGCCGGGTTAAAGCGAGATATCCACTTGAGTTGAATGTCCGTTACCAGACCATGGGTGCGGCCGGCCCGGTTGCCGGAGTTGGACAGACGCTAAACATGAGCAGTAGCGGTATGTTCTTGGCGTGCGCAAGCAACATTCCCGAGGGCGCACGGTTGAAGTTGTTTATAGAGTGGCCGAGCCTTTTGAACGGTACGACACCCTTGCAACTCATCACGGTGGGGACCGTGGTCCGATGTACCGAGATTGGCGTCTCCATCGTGTTTGAAAGCTACCAGTTCCGGACAATGAGCCGCGCACGGCAGTCCAACATCACCCAAATGCCGGAGCATGTTTCTCCGTCCTATGGCGGCCAGCCGCAGGAAACCCTCTCATTCATCGCAAAGTCTTCGTCTTGAATGCTGGGGTTGTGATCTAAGCGAAAGCCGGGCGGATCCCATGATTGGATCGGCCCTCCCGCGCGGAGTCCTGGGACGAGGAGCTTGCGATGATGGGACAAAGTCTTCCTTCACGCAATTCGAATTCGGTGTCGGTTCTCATCTGGATCACCTTGACGATGTAGCCATCTTCAGATAATCCCCGGCATAAGGCCTCCGTAGCCTCAAATCCCTTGGCCAAATACAGAGTTCCCGGCACATTTGGCGAACGCCAAAGGTACAAATAGAAGCTCTCGGAAATGTTCGACAGTCCCATCTTAAGCTCCTATCGGTCGATTTCTTGGACGGCTGTAGGCAGGTAGGCAAGCCAAAGCTCCGTCTTTTGTTCTAGAGCATGGAGGACAGCAAGGAGCACAACCGCCCCACGGAATCGGCGTTGTGCGACACCCGGACCCAGGCCACGCGGGCATGTTCACCCGGCGAGCAAAACAAACCCACGCCGCCCGCCGACAGCCGGTGATCGGACCAATAATCGACGAGGTTCCCTTGAATGTAAAGGCCGAACGCGTCACCGCGGACTTCCAGATGCACCCGGTACAGCGTATCGGACGAAAAGCGCGCCGGATATCGTGTAAGCACCGGGCGCGAGGCGTGCCCCGAGATCACAGCATATCGCTCCACTGCGAGCGAAGGCATCGGACCCGCTCCCTCGGCAATGAGCTTGGCCACTTGATAACTTTGCGGGGAAGCGGCTCGAAAGGCCAGGCCCAGACCCTTGGCCTGAATCTGCACCAACGCGTCCAGGTCGTAATTTGTCAGGTGCATGCTCGGCTCGAAGAACGAAAGGACGCCCAGATTGACGAATCCGTTGTTGTCGTAAGACCAGGTGCTCGCGGCACTCGCGCCACTCTGCCAGTCGTCTAAGCCGTGGCTGAAATCGTCAAACAACTCTACCCGCGCCCGTTCGGAGACGCGCTGGCGCAGGTTTTCCCAGACGTCCGGCTTGGTGTGGTGGGACGGCTTCAAAACCACCGCGCCCGCGATGGCCGCCACAGCCAGCAGAGCTGCTATTACCGCAATATGGTTCCGCGGGGAGACCAGAGAACTCTCCGGCGCCAGATAGGCCAGAAGATTACGAACATGTCGCCAAGCATTCATGCGCTAACTGAGTATGAGAGAAACGAACCGGAAAAGTAATGGAGTGTTCAGCGTGTTCTGAGAAGGAATGGACCTGAGTACTCCCGTAAAGCCATGACTAGCCCCCTTGCCCTCTCCCGTACCCGGGAGTATGCCCTATGGCCCAAGGTACAGCTAATGCTTCGGCATCTTCGGCGGCTTCGCATGTTTCGCCGCCACGTGCTTCGGAGGCTTTTGGGGCTTCGGATGCGAGGATACCTCGTGAGGATGACGGCGCGTAGCCTCGTGCGGCTTATGCGACTCAGCCTCATGCGGGCGATAACGTGGCACTGCTTGGTGAGCGTCGGCAAGCACACCGGATAGAAGCAGGGCGGCACAAGCAATTGCGGATCGAATCACGAATTCATCTCTCCTGGAGGACAGTTCGACGGGCGAGGGCGTAGTCTTTAGCCCTGGACTTCGCTTTTGGCGCGCGCTTCGCTTGAGCGCAGCTCGCTTGAGCGCGCCTCGCTTTAGCGCAGCTCTGCTGATTTCCTTCGTTTTCGCCGATATCTACGGTGAGGTTCCTCGGGACACGGCTCATGATCCACATCAACCCTTCCACTGTTAGCGATGACGCCACCGATAATCCCACTGCGCCGCCGGAGGGCGTTACGAACACCGAAGCGCCGGAGCCCGCTCGAAATGCCGAAGAGCACAAGAAACGAGTTCCTTTAGTTTGGATACCGGTTACGCTCAGCATCGGCCTGTTGATCGCGGCAATCTACCTGGGAGCCCGAATTGTCACAGCACATAAACATGCGAAGCCTGCCGTGGTATCCGCGGCCGCACCGACGCCTGTGGCAACACCAACACCTGTCAAAGCGTCGGTAAACGCGGAGTCGCCAACGGCCCCACAGAAACCCGGTAGCCCTCAGCCGCCCAATGAGGCTTCGCCTGTAGCCACCCCGGCTAGAGCGGCAGAACATGACTCGGACGATGCCGTTCCGATGATCACGCCGCATACGGGAGAGCGCTACATCCAAGTGGGTGCGTTGGACGCGGAAGCCACTCGCCGCTTTGTCCAACGTCTGCGCGGCAAGAACCTGGAACCGCACGTGGCTCCGGGGCCGAAGCCGGAACTGATGCGCGTTCTCATCGGCCCTTTCGATAACCGCGACACCCTCAAGGAGAAGAAGGCCCAGATCGAGAGCGAAGGCATGGAAAGCTTCGTGCGAGAATACTGAGCCTTCGATCTTAACTAGCGGTGTCCGCCGCCGCCAAATCCACCGTGCATGCCACCGGCGAACCCGTGCCCGCTGAATCCGCCGCCTATACGAGCGCTGGAACCGGCAAAGCGTCCGGCCGAAAGGGCGGCGCCACTCACGTGGCCGTGCCCCACGAAACCACGTTCCACGAAACCATGCGAGATGTAACCATGGCCGTATCCGCGGCCGTATCCACCGAAGCCAAATCCACCGTAAACAACCCACGGCGAATAGAACGGCCAGCCGAACGGACTGTACCAAATGCCATCACCCGGGATGAATCCGTACATATCCCAATAGGGGTTCCAATACCAGCCAGGTCCATACCAGGACGGTCCTCCGGCCACGTAGATATTCCGTGCCGCTTGCATGCTGGCTTCCGCCTCATACTCAGAGCGCAGATTGCTCCAGGCATAAAGCGGATCCTGAACGGCTTGCGCCTTAGTATCGAAATGCCCCGCCTTCCAGGTCCCGTTGAGAGCGAGCTCATGCCCCTTCTTCAGATCCTTCTGCCGGTCGTCCCGCTGCACCGTGGCCTTTCCGTCGAAGACCTCGACCAACTGCGTGTTCGCATTGAACGCGTATAGCCCCTCTTGATCCAACCTCGTAGAGGCTCCGTTCATCAGGACCCACAGGTTGTTGTCTTTGAATAATTCGGCAACTTCCACGATCGCCTCGCCGCGCAGCACTTCGACGCGCGTGTTCGCCAACCCAGCTGACACCAGGCGAACGGCACTGTTGTCGCCAACCCTGAGAAACACGCCCGGCGTGAGAAGCATCTCTGCCCGGCCCTGCCCTGTTTCCAGCACTTGGTTCGGTTCCATTTGAACCGAGCCCACCGAATGCGACGCGACCGTTTGTCCGGCTACGGCCACGTGTCCTTCTACGTAATTCAACGTTCCTGGAATGGCGTTGCTGGCGGCGGCGGCCGGTATCGCCACGAGAACAGAGACCGCAAGCAACCCGAGGAACGTTTTCGATTGTCGAAACATATATTTTTCTTTCACTTACCTGATATTTAGATGTTGGCAGTTGCAACTTGGTTGCTTCAGGCCTTTTCCCCATAGGCGGTAGGAGAGGCTAAGGCAATTAAGGCCAGCACCTTAGGGCAAAACTCGATACTTTCTATTCCTTATGCCGCCGTTCTTCTAGCAGGGAGCCCCAAGTGTGCGCCTGCGGCTCAAAAGGGAGATTGCGTTACCACGATGAAGAAAAACATGGTGCCATTTATGGGGATCGCCTTTGTCGTGGCGATCATTTCCACCGGCGTCTTCTACGGATTGTTCGCGGGTAGGTTGCGGTCTTCGAACGAACTGCCGGGCCATGCCATCGTCGTGGCGGCGCGCGACCTGGATCGTGGAACGGTCATCCAGCCGAGCGACTTGCGGGTGTCCGAAGTTACGGGCGTTTTAGGGGGCGCCTTCTCCAAGCCGGAAGATGCCACCGGCGCCACTCTTTTGACTGCGATGAAAGCCAACGAACCGTTGTTGGAGGAGCGCGTATCGCCGCGCGTTTCCGAAGGCGCGCAAGCGGGTGGCCTGGTGCCAGCCGGAATGCGCGCGGTTACACTGCATATTTTCCAATCGGAAAGCTTGCTGAACATGCTGCGCACTGCATCGCGCGTGGACCTGCAGGCCGTGTCCGATAGGAATGGAGCGACAGAGCTTCGCACGGTGCTCGAGAATGTGCAAGTTCTTGCAGTGAGTCCGCCGGATGCCAATGGCAATCGCCCGGCCGGCGCCGCCGTGACGGTCCTGGTCCGCGCCAAGGACACCGATATGGTGGCGCTGGCGGACGCGGGCAGCCGGATCCGCGTCGCGCTTCGAAATCCCAAGGATGAGGAAACCGCGCCGCGCCACTCTCTCACGCTCGCTGCGGTGTTTTCTGGAGGCGCCAAACCAGACACAAACGCGCCGGAATCTACCCATTCCCCAAAGGCGGGCGTTTGGGATCATCCCGTCCAACTGCACGTCCGCGTGTTCAGCGTGAACGATGCGGCTCTGGAAGAACTTCGAACGCATTCGGCCGAAGTCGGCTCGGATGCCGCGTGGCGAGTAACTGCTTTCCATTCCAGCGACGAGGCCGCGAAACTTCTCCGCGGCTTGGAACAAAAACACGAATTGGAACCAGTCTCGGGCCAACGGCTGATGGCAGGCGTCGGACGACCCATCAGTTACCGCGTGGGGGCCAAGGCTTCTCCGCTTCGCGTGAAGTTCTCACCGGAATGGCTCGCCACCGGCAAGCTGACTCTGCGGGTGAACCCGGGCATCGGTGCGTCAACCGGGCCTGAGACACAACTACCGGAGGCGTCCAGCTTCCTGCTCGAGAGCCGGGAAACCGATCCGTCGGGGCAAAACTCACCGGGCCGGCTCTTTCCCGGACGATCCTGGGAGCATAAGCGCCTGGTCGTCTTCGTTTCGGCACGAGCCATCCAGCAGACCTCTCCGGAATCCGTGGCACGCACGGATCGGGGGCGGTAGGTGCTGGCGCTTTCCTCCGTTTTGGTCTTTCTCACCACCTTCCTGGCGGCCGGGCTGGCCGTGCTCATCACCTGGTTCGCGCTGCAACGGATAGGCGCCGACGCTCTGGCCGAAGACCTGTCCGAACGCCTTCTCGATGACAGCCCTCAGCTTCTCAAAGAGGAATCCCTGAGCACCATCTCACCGTGGGCCCGGCTGCTCGAGAAATCCGATTTCGTACGAATCATGCACCACCATTTGCTCGAAGCGGGGCTCACGTGGTCGGTGGGACGCTTCACGCTGCTGATGCTGCTTGCCGGTAGCGTGGCGCTGGGGTTTACGATGCAGTTCGATTGGATTCCCGGCTGGGCCGGACCGCCGATTGCAGTGGCTGTGGGGGCTCTGCCGTATCTCTATATTCTGCGCTGTCGCGCCAAGCGATTCCGGCAGTTCGAAGAAAATTTTCCGGACGCGCTCGATTCGCTGGCGCGTTCGCTGCGCGCCGGACATCCCTTCCCCGCCGCGATGGACATCCTGGCCGGAGAATGCGAGCAGCCCGTCGCCGGCGAAATGCATCAGACCGCGGTCGAAGGAAACATGGGAACGTCCTGGGAGCAGGCGCTTAGCAATCTGGCCGAGCGGATGCCGTTGCTCGAAGTGAGTATGTTCGCTTCAGCGGTCCAACTACAAAACCGGACCGGCGGAAAGTTGAACGAAGTCCTGGCAACCATGGCGGAGAACATGCGCGAGTCGGTGTCGTTGAAAGGTGAAGTCCGGGCGCTCGCCGCGCATGGCAAACTCACCGGCGCCGTGCTGACGGTGCTCCCACTCGCGATCGCTGTCATCATGACCATGGTGAATCCGTCCTATCTCACCGTTCTGATTCACCATCCTTACGGCAAGTACTTGATCGCCGCCGCGGTGGCTTGCCTGCTGGTGGCGCGCTTCGTGATTCGGCGGATCGTGGACATCAAGATATGAACCGGGGCGGATAACGGGAGCCATATGACTGAGCTATGGGTTGGAGCCGGGTTCTTTGCCTTTGTTCTGACAGCGGTGGCTGCCGCAGGCTATTGTTACCTGCGTGTGGCGGAGCGGCGCAACTTAGACGGCGCGGGGCAACTGCTGGTGGGCGACCGGCAATCCGCTTCGCGCGCGGTCTTCGCGAATCTGTTCCAGTCCATCGGCGAAAACTTTCCCGCCGCCAAGAACGAACAAAATCCTTACCGCGGACGGCTCAGCGCCGCTGGATACCGATGGCCGTCGGCGCTGCCGATCTTTTACGGTATCAAGTGCGGCAGTGCATTGTTCTTTGCCGGGTTGTTCGGAATTTTGGCGCTGCTCTTCCAGCACACACCCTCCGTTACGCCGCTCCCGATGATTTGTGGACTGGGAATCGGGTTCTTGCTGCCGGATCGCGTGCTGAGTTCGCGCGTCCAAGCCCGCGCCCAGCGCTTGCGAAGCGCTATCCCGCCGGCGCTGGACCTCATGGTGCTCGCCATGGAAGCCGGCCAGGCGCTGGATCAATCGATCGCCGACGCAAGTCGTGGCCTGAAGCGCACTCATCCGGACTTGAGCGGGGAGTTCGCGCAGCTCTACATGGAGCTGAGAACCGGCGCTACCCGCGCCAACTCATTCCGCGCCCTGGCGGCACGCAACAAGGAGCCCGAGCTACGCAAGTTATCGAACCTGTTGATCGATAGCGACCGCTTTGGCGTTAGTATCGGCCCCGCGCTGCGCTCGCACTCCAGGTATCTGCGCACCCGGTTTCGCCAGCAAGCCCAAGAGAAGGCCCGAAAAGTCGGTGTGAAACTGATCTTTCCGGTGTTCTTCCTCATCTTCCCGTCCGTACTTCTGGTGACGCTCGGCCCAGCCTGCATGATGATGTATCAGCAGTTGAAAACGCTAGTGCAATAGCGCGCGGTTCCCGCCAGGCTCGTCTTTACTTCTTCTCGTCCTCTTTGTTCTCTTTGTTGGGAGCCCGTTTATTTTGCTGCGGCGCTGGGCGATTCTCAGTGGGCGCCGGACGCTGGGCTTCGCGGGGTGGCGCGGGCGGGGGCGGCGGTGGCGCGGCCGGACGCTGGACCTCACGTTGTGGCGCGGCCGGTGGTGGCGGCGTTGGCTGCGCCGGACGCTGGACCTCGCGTGGCTGCGCGGCCGGTGGTGGTGGCGTTGGCTGCGCCGGCCGTGTCGCTTGATTCGGCGCTGGCCGATCGTTCAATGGCCTCGCGGTCTGCGGCGTTGGCGTTTGCGCCGCGGGCGTTTGCGCCGCGGGCACTGGCGTCGCCGGTCGTGGAGGCGGAACCTGACCGGCTGGCCGATTGAACTGCCCGGGTTGCACCTGCGGAGCCGCGGTGGGGGCTTGAGCTTGGACCTGCCGCACCTGAGGGCGCGCCGGAGGGGGCGCACTTTGTCTGATCTGCTGTACCTGATTGATATCGAGCGGACGGCCGGCGTTCGCCGCCAGCGCTTGTTGCTTCTGGACGAAGGGCACGGGAGCAGGTGGCGGCGTTCGTTTCGCGATCACAGCGGCGCTCAGCTGTGCAGCGGGTGGTTGCGCAACGCGAGCTCCCGGAGCCGCTACGATAGCCACGCTCGCTCGGCTGGGCGCTACCGCGGCCATAGCCACTATGGGCGCAGACCGCATCGCTTCCGGCCTCACCGCGATGGCGGCGGATTGCACCGGTCTCGCGCTCGCAAACGCGTTCTGCTGAACCGCCATCACGGCGCCCGGCGCGGTGCGATTCACGTAGTTGACGTTCGTCACGTTGACGTTCGTGATGTTGATATTGTTCACGATCGTCGTGTTGGTGACGTTCACGCGATTCAGATATACGGGGCTAGTGCGATAAGCGGGCACAAAGACTTCGCGAGGCCCCAGCGCGAACCAAGCTACAGCGGCGCCAACGCCGATGCCAAACCCATTGCCGCCCACCCAGGCCACCAACGCCGGCGCGTACACCGGACGCACCGCCACCGGACCAGGCACCCAACCCCAAAATCCGCCCACATACGCCCACCGGCCATAGTGAAATGGCGCAAATCCCCACGGCGCATCATCCACCCAAGTCCAACCCCACGGTTCCAGCCAAACCCAATGGCCATAGTGATACGGAGCCCATCCGACCGGCGTGCCGTTAGGCACCCACACAGATCCATAGTCCGGAGTGTTACGCCAGGATCCATACTGATCCAGATCCTGATAACCGACCATTTCGCGCGAGACATAGCGCGCCGAAGGCGATTGATCGTCGCGCTGGTCGCGCTGCACGCTGAAATTGTCCAATTGGTCTCGCGGAGGAGCACCGACGGTTTGATAACTCGGCTGATCGGTGCCGATCACCCGCGCCTGTTCACCCGCGCGCACGCTGAACGCTTGATTGGGGCCGTTGAGTTCGCCTTCGCCTCCACGCACCGTCACCAGCGTAGTGGCGGTATCGGGATTCACGTCGATCCGATATTCACCCGTGCGCAGCAGCGAGAAGGCCAGATTGGGCGTGTCTACTTCAAAACTGTCCTGATCGCCGAGATACCGAAGGCGGATGATCAGCTTTCCTGAAGTCATCCGGAGCTGCACGTTGGAATCGTCCAGGTTCAGGATTTCGAGCGCGGTTGCCGAAAACAGCCGCAGCGCTCCAGCGCCAATTTGCAGTTCCGCCGTGGCGTCGTGGTCCGCATAGATGTGATCTCCGGTGGTGAGCGGGCGATTGAAGTCCGCCGGAACCCAGTCGTCCACATCGCCGGGACGGAATGAGACCGATCCGAACGTGTAACTAAGGCGCGCCACACGTCCGGGCGGATCGGTTTGCGCCATCAGCAGGCACCCTGATAAGGCCAGCCCGCACAGAATTCGATTTGTCAGTTCCATCCCGTCTCCTTCGGCTACTCAAGTAAACGCTCCTCCGTCGTCTTCCGTTGCGAGGCGAAGCATTAAAGTAGCTCTATATTAGCAATTGAGAGGGCCGGCTCAGAATGGTTACGATCAGGAATATGTTGCGTGCTCTTGGCGCCATGGGGTGGACTTGGACGCTGTTCCTCGCCTCGGCCACCGTCTGGGGGCAGCAATACAGGGCCGACAAGGCCGGACCGCTCCCGCCGGAAGTAGCCTCGGGAATCGCTCAAGCGCTCGCGACGACTGGGTTTCAAATCAGCAACAACGGGGCTGCGTATTGCGAGATCTGGTTGCGCGCGAGTCTTCCATCCGGCCCTCCCTCCCAGGAACAAAACGCGACTCTGCGCAATATTCCCCAGGGAACGCTGCTCGGTGTGATCCGCTTCGACGGCCATGGATCGGACCGGCGTGGTCAGACCATCCAGCCTGGCGTATACACGTTGCGGTACGGGATCATGCCGATGAACGACCACCACCAGGGGGCAGCGCCGCAGCGTGATTTTCTGCTCCTGATACCCGCCGCCGAGGATCGCGATGGCAACGCTATTCCGAATTCCGACGCGCTGGTAGCGCTGAGCCGCAAAGCTTCCCTGACGCCCCATCCCGCGGTGCTGAGCATTTGGAAGGCTGATACCGACGCGCCCGGATTCAGCCGGCAGGGCGACACCGACTGGGTGCTGCAATCCAAAGTGGGCGATACCCCCATCGCCATCATAGTGACGGGAACGGCGGGCAGCTAGCCCCGCATCGGCGTTGCCCGCCACATCCTTCGCGTAACGCCATTTCGCCCGCGCTAAGTCGGGCTTTTCCTAAAGAACCACGGCGCTTTCTCCTAAAGAACTACGCTCGGGTCCGATAAGCAAAAGCAGGGAGGCAGAGGCATCAGGTGTTAGACGTTCTCATCGTGGATGATTCGGCTGCGATTCGAAAGATCCTGCAGCGAGTATTACGGCAGACGGAAATACCCATCGGCACAGTGTACGAAGCCGGCGATGGCGTGGAGGCGCTGGAAACGTTGCGCCGACAGGCCATCGGGCTGGTGTTGTCCGACATCAACATGCCGAACATGGATGGCCTGGAGTTCTTGACGAAAATGCGTGAAGAGCATGACTGGCAGGGCATTCCCGTGCTGATGGTCAGCACCGAAGGGACTCAGGCCAAGGTATTGGAGGCCGTGGAGCGCGGCGCCTCCGGCTACGTACGCAAGCCGTTCACCGCTGAACAGATCAAGGAAAAGCTCGTCGGGTTGATTTAGGAAGGTGATTCGGAAACCGAGGGAACGATGACAACCAACACAGGGGCCGCGCAACCGATTTCGCAGGAAGAATTGGTGCATGCGATCCAGTCGGCCACCAGCGAGGTGTTCACCACCATGCTGAATCTCGACGTGGCGCCCGGCGAGGTGTTCGTGGAAAAGGAAGAGGCTGTTCCGAGTTCGGGCGTGGTGTCGCTCATCGGTTTGGCGGGGTCTTGGGTGGGATCGGGGAGCCTGGCCTGCTCGGCGGCCTGCGCCGCCAAGCTCGCCTCGGCGTTGCTGATGACGCCTTACACGGCGATCGATGAAGACGTGTTGGACGCCGTGGCTGAGCTGACGAACATGATCATCGGCAATGTGAAGACTGCGCTGGAAAGCCGCCTGGGTGCGATGGGTTTGAGCACGCCCACGGTGATCTATGGCCGCAACTTCCAAACCCGGAGCGGCGGCAATCAGGAGTGGACCGTAGTGCCATTTGCCCTGGGCGAGGATCAGATGTTCGTGCAAATGTGCATCGCCCCATGCCGGGACTCGATCAAGAAGATCACGCGAACGGGATTTCCAGTCCCGCATCTGCTGCCCACTTAAGTGAACGGGCGGGGGAAAAGAGACTAGGTAACGAAGCGATGGAAACCATGACAGCCACCCCGGCAGTCTGCCGGGTACAGCCGACAACCGATCGGCGCTCCGGGAAGTACCTCACGTTCTGTTTAGGCAGCGAGGAATTCGCGATTCAGGTTCTGCGCGTCCGCGAGATCATGGGCGTGCTCGAAATCAACGCCGTGCCGCAAACGACGGAGTTTGTCAAGGGCGTGATCAATCTCCGCGGGAAGGTGATTCCGGTGGTGGACCTGCGCCTGAAATTCGGTTTGGCGGAGCTGGAACATACCCAGCGCACCTGCATCATTGTGGTGCAAATCGAAGCCGGACAAAACGAAACAGCCGAGCGCGTCCGCGGCGAAGGCGGGAGCCGGCATCTGCAGATCGGGATTATCGTCGACGCCGTATCGGAAGTGCTGACGCTACAGGCTAGCGATATCGAAAACACGCCCGATTTCGGCAGCGGATTGGCGATTCCCTATCTGCTGGGGATGGCCAAGGTCAAGGGTAAAGTGAAAATCCTGTTGGATATCAATCGCGTCCTGTCGGCGCAGGAAGCCGCCGGGCTGGAGTCGTCATGATGAGCGCGGAGCTGGATCGGAAATCCGTCCCGGCGCAAAGCACCGGCGCCGGAGCCGGGACGCCGGCCAGCGCCTCCGTCAATCCGTTGGCCAACGATCCGGAGCTGATCGGCGATTTTGTGATGGAATCGCGCGAACACCTGACCGCGATCGAGCTGCAATTGTTGACGCTCGATCAAGACCCGGCGAACTCTGAGGCGCTCCACGCCATATTCCGCGGTTTTCACACCATCAAGGGTATGGCCGGATTCCTGGACCTGGACGCGGTGCGCGACCTGGCGCATGAAGTGGAGACGGTGCTCGATCTGGCAAGGAACGCCAAGTTAGCGATCACTTCGGCGATCATCGACCGGATCCTCGAAAGCAAGGACTATCTGAACGTCTGGATGACGGAATTGGAAGCGATGCTGCAAACCGGCAGGACGCCAACCCCGCCGGAGACAGGCGGGCTGCTGGAGTCAATCCGCAACCTCGTAACGGTCGCGCCCCCCAGTGGCGCCGAAGCTCCCGTCGAAGCAGCTCCGGTTCTAACGAAGCCCGAAGCCCCGCCCCCGGTCCAGCCAGCCACGCCGGGCCTCTCCGAATTGGCGCGGGAAGTTGCGTCGGTCCTGCCTGCGGAAACCGCGAGCGAACCATCGCCCGCCGAGACCACCGAGGTAATTAAGGCGGCCGAATCGCGGCCCTCCAGGGCCCGGTCCATCAAGGTGGAGACGGCTAAGCTGGACTACCTGGTGGACATGGTGGGCGAGATGGTGATCTCGCAGTCGCTGGTGCGGCACGATCCCGACCTGGCCACCGGCGTGAAACCGCGCCTGGCGCGTAATCTTTCGCAACTGGCGCGCATTACCGACGACATCCAGCGCACCGCCATGTCGATGCGCATGATTCCGGTCGGACAACTGTTCCAGAAGACGGCGCGACTGGTGCGGGATTTGTCTCGCAAAGCGGGCAAACAGGTAGACCTGGAGCTGGCCGGCGAAGAAACCGAGCTCGACCGTAACATCGTCGAAGAATTGGCCGATCCGCTGATGCACATGGTGCGCAACTCGGTGGATCATGGCATCGAAAGTCCCGAAGAACGGCTCTCGGCGGGCAAGCCGGCCCAGGCCCGCGTGACGCTGAAAGCCGGGCACCAGGCCGGCCACATTGTCATTCAGGTATCCGATGACGGCCGGGGGTTGCCGCGCGAGAAGATTCTGCGCAAAGCGCGCGAGAAAAACCTGATCGAGGCCGGGGCCGAGCTGACCGAGAGCGAAATTTTTGCGCTGATCTTTCATCCCGGGTTCTCCACCGCCGAGAAGATCACCGACGTGTCCGGCCGTGGCGTGGGTATGGACGTGGTGCGGAAACAGGTGCAGAAACTGCGCGGCCGCATCGACGTAATTTCCAAGGCGGGTGAAGGAACCACGTTCCTTCTCAAGCTGCCCCTGACGCTGGCCATCATCGACGGTCTGGTGGTGGGGGTGGGTGACCAGCGCTACATTGTTCCGATCTTCGCGGTGCGCGAGATGCTGCAGCCGGCCGAGGAAGCCATGTCGACCATCCATGGCCGCCAGGAGATGGCGCTGGTGCGCGGCACATTGCTTCCGGTGATCCGGCTGCACCAGCGCTTTCACGTGCATCCCCGACATGAACATCCTTGGGAGAGCTTGCTGATCGTGGCCGAGAGCGGGACCAAACTGTTCTGCCTGATGGTGGACGAGCTCATCGGCAAACAGGAGGTGGTGATCAAGAGCCTGGGCGAAGGGATGCGCCACATCACCGGAGTAGCGGGCGGGGCCATCCTCGGTGACGGCCGGGTGGGGCTGATTCTGGACCCGGAGGGTTTGTTTGGATCGAGCAGCGGTGCGAACCATGCGGAGTGACTTGGTCCTTTCCGGGGGCTCGACAGGCTTAACGGGCGCGGAGCTCAAGCTGACCGAGAGCGAGTTTCGCCAGATCAGCGATCTGGCCTATCAGCGCTTTGGGCTGGATCTCAAGCGCGGCAAGGAGGCGCTGGTGGCCGCGCGCCTGGGCAAGAAGTTGCGGAAGCTGGGATTTAACACCTTTGCCGAGTATCACCGCCATGTGCTCGCCGATTCGACCGGCGAGGCATTAATCGAGCTGATCGACGCGCTGACCACCAACCACACCAGTTTTCTTCGCGAGCGGGCTCATTTCGAATTTCTCGCCCGGGCGGCCAACGAAGAGTTTCGCGAGATTTCCAGGCTGCGCGTGTGGAGCGCGGCCTGCTCGAGCGGCGAGGAGCCCTATTCGATCGCCATGTGCCTGGCGGAAGCTTTGGCCAAGTCGCCGGCGCGGCGGTTCCGCATCCTCGCCACCGATATCTCGAGTCGTGTCCTGGACACGGCGCGACGTGGCGTCTATCCGGTGGCGCGTTTTGACGATGTACCGGAGCCTTGGCGCCGCGCTCACCTGCTGCGCGGGCGGGGCGAATCGAACGGATTCTACAAGGTAAAGCCGCAATTGGCGGAACAGGTCGAATTCGCCCGGCTCAACCTGATCGAGCCGTTTCCGCAACGGGCTGCGTTTCACGTGATCTTTTGCCGCAACGTGATGATGTATTTCGATAAGCCGACCCAGCAGAGCATCGTACAGCGGCTGAGCGGGTGTCTGGAGCGGGGAGGCTATCTTTTTGTGGGTCATTCCGAGTCGCTCACGGGTGTGCAACATCCGTTGCATTACGTGCGCCCGGCCACCTATCGCAACCAGAAGCCGGAGGGGCGGATCGAAGCTCCGGCGATGAAAAACGCGGGGCGGTGAAAAAACCATGGCGCTAAGTTCCGTGATCGTGGGAATTTCCGATTGCAAGGTGACGCGAGACGCCGATTCGGTACTGGTAACCTACGCGCTCGGCTCCTGTATCGCGGTGGCGATGCACGATCCGGTAACCAAAGTAAGCGGCCTCTTGCACTACATGCTTCCCGAATCGGCCATCGATGCCAAGAAGGCCGAGCAGAACCCTTTCATGTTCGCCGACACCGGGATTCCATACATGATGGAGGCGCTGAAGGCGGCGGGCGGCGACGGCAAGCGGATGGTGGTGCGGCTGACCGGGGGCGCGCAAGTGCTGGATAGCCAGGGAGTGTTTCAAATCGGCAAGCGCAACTACCTGGCGGCGCGGCGGATTCTTTGGAAGGCGGGCATTTTGATCGCCGGCGAAGCGGTGGGCGGAGAAGTGTCGCGGACCACGCGGCTCGAGGTCGGCTCGGGCCGGGTGTGGGTTCGTGAAGGAGGCGGCATCGAGCGGGAGCTGGTGCGGACGAGCGCGGCGGCCAAAAGGCTGGAACAGCAATGACGGAACGAAACAGCGGTGACGGAAAGGGAACAGCAATGCTGGCGACAAAGCGTAGGAGGAATCATGGCGTATCGTGTCCTGGTCGTGGATGATTCGCCGGTCATGCGCAGCTTTATCCGGCGCGTCATGACGCTGTCCGGATTCGACCTCGGTGAATGCCTGGAAGCCGGCAACGGCGAAGAAGCCCTGGCGCAGCTGAACGCGCATCGGGTGGACGTAATTCTCACCGACATCAACATGCCCAAGATGAACGGCGAGGAGCTGATGCGCCGGCTGTGCGCGGACGGAATCCTCAAGACCACTCCCGCGGTTGTGATTTCGACCGACGCCACCAACGAACGGATCCTCCGGATGATCTCGCTCGGCGCCGAGGGCTACATGTCCAAGCCGTTCACCCCGGAAGCGTTGCGCGAAGAGTTGGAGCGGGTAATAGGAGATCGAGATGCCTCCCGAGCTTGAACAACACTGGAAGCTGGAACGCCAAGCGAATCTTGGACAAGCCACGCTGGATCAAGAACCGGCAGCCGTCCAGACGATGCAGGAGGCGGCGGCCCAGGTACTGGAGACGATGTTCTTCAGCGAAGCCGAAGTCGCGGCCTGCGAGCATGCCTGGCTCGCATCAGCCCCCTGCGCCATGATTCGTTTTGAAGGATCGCACTGCGGAGAGATGCAGCTGGCGCTCTCGGCGGAGTCGGCCGATCCCATCGCGGCGTCGTTCCTGGGTCTGGAACCGATGGAGCTGACGGATGCCCAACGTGGCCAGGTGATTCAGGAACTGTCCAATATTCTGTGCGGAGCGATGCTGAGTCATCTTTGGCCGGAATCGGAGCTGGCGTTAGCGTCTCCGGAGCTGACGGCATGGCAAGAGTGGCCGGATGAGGGAGCGTTGCATCGCTGCTTCCTGATTTCCGAAGGGATGCTGGCAATATCGGTTCGGCTGATATCCAAGTCCCCGACGGCCCGGCCAGTCGAGGAGTGAAGCAAGTGAGGATTCGATGGGCGCAGGGTTGATGGGCGCAGGGTTGATGGGCGCAGGGTTGATAGGCGCAGGGTTGACAGGCGCAGGGTTGATGAACGCAGGGCGCAAAATCCGGGTGTTGATTGTCGACGATTCGGCCATCGTGCGCAAGATGCTGGCCGAATCCCTGGCCTCGGAGCCGGATCTGGAAGTGGTGGGCACGGCTCCGGATCCGTTTGTCGCGCGAGACAAGATCCTCAGCCTGCGCCCGGACGTACTGACATTGGATGTCGAAATGCCGCGCATGGACGGCTTGACGTTTCTCAAAAAACTGATGCGGTTCCATCCACTGCCGGTGATTGTGATCAGCTCGCTGGCGCAATCTTCCAGCCAGACCGCTCTCGAAGCGCTGCAATGCGGCGCGGTCGAGGTACTCGCCAAACCGGGCGGTCCCTACTCGGTGGGGGAGTTGAAACAGGATCTGCCGCAAAAGGTGCGTGCGGCGGCGCATGCCCGGGTGGGCAAGGCCAAGCCGCAATTGTCCGCTCCCACGCCCGTGGCGCCGCTGGTTCTCGCGGGCTCAAGCAGCAGCACCGTGATTGCGATTGGCGCTTCCACCGGCGGAACCGAGGCGCTTCGGGAAGTGCTCACAGGCCTGCCCGGGAATATGCCCGGCATCCTGATCGTGCAGCATATTCCGCCGGTGTTTTCACTGGCTTTCGCGAACCGCTTAAATGACCTGTGCAAGCTGCGCGTCAAAGAGGCCGCCGATGGCGACCGGGTGACGGCCGGCCTCGCGTTGATCGCTCCGGGAAATTTTCACATGACGCTCCGAAAAGCGGGAGGCGAGTACCGGGTCACGATTCAGGACGGGCCGCGTGTCTGTTATCAACGGCCTTCGGTGGATGTACTGTTCGAGTCGGTCGCCCAGGTGGCCAAAGGCGATGCCATCGGCGCGATTCTCACTGGGATGGGTTCGGACGGAGCGCAGGGGTTGCTCCAAATGAAGCGAGCCGGGGCGCGGACCGTCGCGCAGGACGAAGCCAGTTGCGTTGTTTTTGGAATGCCGCGCGAGGCGATCCGCGTGGGAGCGGTGGATCGCGTGATGCCCTTGCATCAGGTGGCCGCGGAATTGACCGCAATGAGCGCAGTGGTTACGCGCTGAAAAGGAGGAATTGTAATGTCTCGAATGACGATTGGGAAAAAATTGATGCTTGGCTTCGCCGCGCTGCTGTTGGCGGCGCTGGCATTGGCAGGCGCTTACCTGTATTCGGTAGGGAGCTTGCAGACTCTGAATACGCAGACGGAGATAACCGCAAAGAAGGTGTTCCTGGTCGGAGAGCTGCAGGCGCAAATGTTCCGGCTGCGGAGCTGCCAGCGAGGGGTAATGCTGTTCTCGTTGGAGAACCTTCCCGAGAAGACGCGGAGCAACAAGCAGGAGTTCGAGACCCGCGCCGCGGGCGTCGACACGCTCCTTGGCCAAATCAAGCCATTAATCTTTGTGGAAAAGGCTCGGCACGATATGGCTTCGATCGAAGCCGAGTTTCCTGGTTTCAAAGGCTATTTTGAGCAGGTCGCGGCAGCCGCTCTCGCAGGCGATGCGAAAGGCGCGCTGAAGGTCTACACCGATAGTTCTTCCAAGTCCTTGGACCGGCTCGAAGCCGCGGCGCAGGATTTGGTCGACACCGAACAGGAGCTGATGCGCGGCAGTTCCGGGCAAGCTGTGGCTGCGGCCTCCCAGGCACAATGGATGGCTTACGTCCTGTTGTTCGCGGCGCTCGCGATAGCGCCGTTCGTTGTGCTGCTCGTCTCCCGGACCACTCGCGAACTGCGCGGCGTGGCAGCCGGCCTGGCCGAAGGCGCCGAACAGATCACCAGCGCCTCGGCGCAAGTAGCCTCTTCCAGCCAAACCCTGGCGCAGGGCGCCTCCGAGCAGGCCGCCTCACTCGAAGAGACCTCCTCCTCCAGCGAAGAGATCACTTCGATGACGCGCAAGAACGCCGAAAATTCCCACGCCGCCGCCGCGGTCATGTCGGAAGTCGATCAGCGCGTGGCCGAGGGGAATCGAACGCTCGGCGAGATGGTCCAGTCCATGCAAGAGATTACCGGATCGAGCGACAAGATTTCCAAGATCATCAAAGTCATCGATGAAATCGCGTTCCAGACCAACATTCTGGCACTCAACGCCGCAGTGGAAGCGGCGCGCGCGGGCGAAGCCGGCATGGGATTTGCCGTGGTGGCCGATGAGGTCCGCAGTCTGGCGCAACGCTCAGCCCAGGCCGCCAAAGATACGGCGGCGCTGATTGAAGAATCCATTGGTAAGTCCAATGAAGGCAGCCAGCGGCTGCAACACGTGACCAAAGTGATCCACGCCATCACCGAAAGCGCCGCCAAGGTAAAGACGCTGGTAGACGAAGTGAACCTCGGCAGCCAGGAACAGGCGCGCGGGATCGAGCACATCTCCAAATCGATCGCCGAGATGGACCGCGTCACGCAGGCCAACGCCGCCAGCGCCGAGCAGAGCGCCTCGGCCAGTCAGGAAATGTCGGCGCAATCGGAAGCGCTCCGGAACATCGCCAGAGAACTGCGAACGCTGGTTGGCGGCGGCGGCGAGTAGCGCCGAACAGTGTGTGCGGAGAGCAAGATGCGGAGCCACTCCGCGAGGCGCCACGCTGGCGATTCCCTTGCGCTCTCCTTTGTAGGCGCTTACTTTAGGTTCGGTAGTCCCAGTACAACTCATCGCTTTCCGTCCTTGTGCTCCCAGCGGTTCGCTTGTAGACTGAGCGAAAAGCGATGCTGTTCCGTTGTCTGAGGGCTTGGCTGATCCTGGCTTTTCCTCTGTTGTGCCTGGCCGCCGACGACACCCGCCCCGCGTGCGGTTCGCAAAACCAAGGGCAAATGTGGCCCGAGGCAGCCAATCACGACCCCAAACTCCTTGCCAGCCTGATGCGCTGCGGCGAACTGCTGCTTTGCGTTCGCGGAACTTGGCACTATCATTGGGAAGCCCCGAGCGTCCGACTGGATCAATTGGGAAGGCGCGACAAGGCAAAGATTTCGAAGCCGCCGGCCTGTGAAGCACAATCCCTAGTCGAAGCTCCCCGGCCGGAGTCGCCAACGGCGAACGAGAAGCTCGAACAGCCGCTGCGCTAGTCCGCTTTGCTGACGCGGGCGGCTCAGTTGCCGGGGTCCGCGACAGCTGCCGGAGTTCGCACGCGTGGGTGGTGCTATCCTCCTTTTATGGCTGGGTTGATATGGCAAAGCTGAGCTACACTACGCCGGGCGGCATCCACGTAACCCGCCTGAGCTCCGCCATCCCATTCAAAAAAGGCCTCGGCCACTTGCTCAGCAAGCTGGACCGCTACCGCGGTATCTACCTTTCGTCGGGCTACGAATATCCGGAGCGGTATTCGCGCTGGGATGTGGCTTCGGTTTGCCCGCCGATCGAGATTGTGTCTTCTGGACGAGATATCGAATTCAGGCCGCTCAACGCGCGCGGGGAGGTGTTGATCCAGATGTTGTATCGCCTGCTCGATCGCCATCCCCATTGGGAGCAGCTCGGCTTCGAGGGTGCGGTGCTTCACGGCCGCCTGAAGCCCCTGCCCGCATTGTTTCCCGAAGAGGAACGCAGCAAGCAACCCTCGGCCTTTTCGATTCTTCGCGCGATCATCGGTGAATTCCAGAGCGAGCAGGATTCCAGACTGGCGTTGGTGGGCGCGTTCGGCTACGATCTGCTGTTCCAGTTCGATCCGATCGATCGGAAGCTTCCGCGCCACGGAGTGAAGGACCTTCAGCTCTTCCTCTGCGACGACATTTATTACATGGATCGCAAGAAGGAACAGATCGAGCGCTTTCGCTACGACTTTGCGCTGGAGGATCTTTCTACCGCGGGCCTGGCACGTACTGGCGCCCCGGCGCCCCGTTCGCCCAAACATCCGGACAATGAAATCGAGTCCGACCACCAGCCGGAAGAGTACATGGCCAAAGTGGAAGTGGTCCGCGAAGGCATGCGCCAGGGCGAATACTACGAAGTGGTGCTGCGGCAAACCTTCCAGGCGAACTATTCGGAAAGCGCGTCGGCTCTGTTCCAGCGGATTCAGAAGGCCAGCCCGAGCCCCTACGAGTTTTTGCTGCAACTGGGCGACGAGCAACTGATCGGAGCGTCGCCGGAGATGTTCGTTCGCGTGGAAGGCAACCGCGTGGAGACCTGCCCGATCGCTGGAACCGCGCGCCGCACCGGCGATCCGTTACGCGACGCCGACAGTATCCGCGAATTGTTGAACTCCACCAAGGAAGAATCCGAGCTGACCATGTGCAGCGACGTGGATCGCAACGACAAATCGCGGGTATCGATCCCCGGCTCGGTGAAGGTGATTGGACGGCGGCTGATCGAATCCTACGCGGGCGTGTTCCATACCGTGGATCATGTGGAAGGCATGCTCCAGCCGGGATTCGACTCGCTCGACGCGTTCCTCACGCACATGTGGGCGGTGACCATCATGGGCGCGCCCAAGAAAGCGGCGGCGCAGGCCATCGAGGATCTCGAAAAAGACGCGCGTGGCTGGTACGGCGGCGCGCTAGGCATGCTGTCGCTGAACGGCGATATCAATACTGGAATTTTGATCCGCACGGTTCACCTGCGCGATGGAATCGCGCGCTATAGTGCGGGCGCGACGCTGCTCTATGATTCGGTTCCGGAACTGGAAGAGCAGGAGACGCGTCTGAAGGCGACCGGATTTTTCCGGGCCCTCAGAGATCGGAAGACGGGCGCGAAGAAGGCCGAGGCGCACGAGACCATCTCGCGGCAACGCGGCCATGGCGTCAAACTGCTCCTGGTGGATAACGACGACTGCTTCATCCACACCTTGTCGAACTACGCCCGCCAGACCGGCGCCGAGGTGGTGACCTATCGCGCCGGCGTGCCGCACGAGTTGATCGTGGACCTCGCGCCCCACCTGATCCTGATCTCGCCCGGCCCCGGCCGTCCCTCCGACTTCGGAGTTCCCGACCTGGTGAAGTTTGCCGCTCGCGCGGGAATTCCGGTGTTCGGCGTCTGCCTGGGTCTGCAGGGAATCGTGGAGGCGTTCGGAGGCGAGCTGGGCGTACTCGACTATCCGATGCACGGGAAACCTTCGACCGTCGTTCACCGCAATCTGGGAGTTTTCGAGGGGCTGCCCGAGCGCTTCAAAGTGGGCCGCTACCACTCGCTGTTCGCACGCAAAGAGACTTTCCCCGCCTGCCTGGAAGTGACGGCCGAATCGGAGGACGGCGTGATCATGGGGATCCGCCATCGGGAATTGCCCATTGAGGCCGTTCAGTTCCATCCCGAGTCGATCCTGACCTTAGATGGCAACTGCGGTCTTCGATTGATCGAAAACGTGGTGGCGCAGACCAAGGCGCCCCGCGTCGCCCACCCTGTTTAACCGTTTCGCCCGAGCTCTAGGAACGTCGTCGCAGGAAGCGCCGCAGACGATCGCGCCAGGAGTACCGCAAGATAGTGCGCCGATTCATACCCTGGTGTTGCCAACCGTCTGCGCCGAAGTCGCATTCGCCGATCTTGCGGAAGAACGCGGTTCGAACGGCCACTTCCTCCAGGACCATGCACGATTCCAGGCGCATGAAATGAACCAGTTCATGAACCGAGGGGATCTGGATGTCATCCAGAACCATATAGCCGCCAACTCGGAGCTGAGGAAACAGATAAATAAACTGAGCCCGGTAACCGTTCTGTCCTCGCCCTCAATCGCAAACGCAGTGTGGTGTTTGCTGATATGAGACAAGACAATGGTGCTGCCGCCGCAGCCGGTCTCAGCGGAAAACTCAAAGGGTCCCCGGATGAAATCGAATCGCGCGGGCAATGAGTGCATCGCCGGACGTACGCCCAGTATCCGCCACTCGGAACTGCATTTCGTACTTACTACTAGTACGAACCGGCCGAACGGCCTACTATGCTAATCTGAGAGCTACTTTCATAATTACTCAACGCTGGATAGTTAAGACGCCGGCGCAGGAAAAGATACGTGCAATTCGATTTATCCGACATCGTATTTCTCGTGGTTGTGCTGTCCATCGCCGTGCTGCTGATGAATAGCAGCGGGGGCGGTGGAGGCCACCGCGCGCGAGTTCCGGTGCTCGGCTGAGACTTGTGCTTCTTCCGTCGGATTTCCCCTCGTAGTTCTTCTTCATGCCCTCGGTGATTGTGATCGGCGGAGGTTTGGCCGGCCTTGCCTCGGCTGCCGCGCTGGGCCAATCCGGATTTCAAGTCGACCTCTTTGAGGCTCGTGCATTCCTCGGCGGCCGCGCCACTTCTTATCCCGTTCCCGGAGAGGCTTTCGGTCCCGCCGGGTCTCCCGAAGTGATCGACAACTGCCAGCATGTTTTGCTGCGCTGCTGCGTCAATCTGATGGATTTCTACGGCCGTCTGGGCGTCGCGGATCGAATCCAGTTCCATAAACAGTTCTTCTTTATCGAACCCGGCGGCAGGACTTCGGTATTGCAGGCCGGAGGGCTCCCGGCGCCATTCCATTTCACGGGAAGTTTTTGGGATTTGAAGTTTCTTGGGATGGCCGACAAGATCGCCATCGCCCGCGCGCTGTGGGCCATCCGCCGCGAGCACGGGAAGCGCCAGGATCTGGATCGAATCACGATGCTCGATTGGTTGCGCGAGAAGCACCAGACCGAGCCGGCCATCCGGCGCTTCTGGAATCAGGTCCTGGTCAGCGCCGTGAATGAAGATCTGGATCGCATGGCCGCGAGTCACGGGTTTCAGGTTTTCTGGCTCGGGTTCCTGGCTCGCGCCAACGCCTACGAGATGGGGATTCCAGCGGTGCCACTCGGTGATCTGTATGGCCCGGAAGGCTGGAAACGCATCCCCAATGTCGGGCTGCATGTGCGCGCGCCGGTGGAGTGTGTCGTTGTGGATCGGGGCGCCGGCGGCGCCGCGATTCACGGAGTGATCGTCGCGGGCGTGCAGCACTCGGCTGATTACTATGTCTCCGCATTGCCGTTCGAGCGCCTGACGGCCGTAATCGGCGAGCTGGATCTGAACCTCGAAGGGTTCGAGCATTCGCCGATCACCGGCATCCACTTGTGGTTTGATCGCAGCATCACCGACCTGCCGCATGCCACGCTGCTGGATCGCACGGTGCAATGGATGTTCAACAAATCCGGCGGGCGTTACGTGCAATTGGTGGTGAGCGCATCGCGGACTTTAGTGGAAATGCCGCGCGCCGAGGTGATTGCTCTCGCGCTGCGTGAGCTGGCGGAGTTTTTCCCGCTGGCGAAAGAGGCGAGGCTCGAAAAGGCGCACGTCGTCAAGGAAATTCGCGCGACGTTTTCCGCGCGCCCGGGTCTGGAGCAGGCGCGCCCGGTCAGCGCAACGAAATTCCCCAACCTTTTCCTGGCGGGCGATTGGACGCGATCGGGCTGGCCGCCCATCATGGAAGGCGCGGTGCGCAGCGGGTATCTGGCGGCGGAGGGGATCACGCGCGCGGCCGGTTGCGAGCGGAAGTTTCTGTTGCCGGACATTGCGTGAAGATTACAGCGGCAGCCACACCAGCCGGTTCTCCCACTCTGCTGCATCCGAAGCCGCCCACATGAGTACAGAGTTCATCGATCGCAGTTGCAACGGCGGCGCTTTGTGGGATCAGAAGGTCGAAGTTTCACGAGGGGCGAGCGGCGTTCAACTCATCCCGAGCGCGCGTCAGTCTCTCGCGAAGGTCGGCTGGCAGAGGTTCCGCGTTCTGTCTTCCTTCGGTCCACTTCGAGTCTTGGCGAGTCAGGTAGGCATCGATCTCGGCCTGATTCGCGAGGTAGTACGCGATCGCACCGTAGACTTCTTCGAGCCGGAGGAGCTCGAAATTCTGACAAATCGTCTCAGGAGACTCGCCGCGGTGGAAGGCATAAACGATAGAATCCAGCGAGATTCGCGTGCCCGCAACGTAGTAATTGCCCGCCCGCTCCTCAATGTATTCCTTGGCCATGTCCGCTTTAATTGTAATGCCTGGGAGGACGAGCCTCGTTGAGCACTACACGGCCAATAAGGTAAGGCGGACCTGCCGGACGTTGTCGTCCCGGATGGTTCCGGCAGCGTCACGGTACTGTTTAACACGACGCCGTAGCGCGCGGCCGCTTGCGAGCCGGCGTGAAGACTTATGATGTAGCTATGCGCGTCCTCATGCTCTCCCTCGCCCTGGTTTTGCCGATGCTCGGCGCGGACATGACCACTCTAACGATTTCGGTCAAAAGCACCAACGGAAAACCCGTGGAAAACGCGAGCGTGATCGTCAAGTTCGTCAAAGGACACTCGGTAGCGAAACTAGGCAAAAAGATCCGCACCGAATGGGAATTGCGCACCAATCAGGAAGGGTTGGCCAAGATTCCGCCCATTCCGCAAGGCACGATCCTGGTGCAGATTATAGCGAAGGACTATCAGACGTTCGGGCAGAATTTCGACGTGGATGAGGAGCAGAAAACGCTCGATATCACGTTGAATCCGCCCCAGCCGCAATACTCGGCGCATTAGGCCAAGCGTTCACACGGGTCAGAGGGCGCCCCTGAACGCGGCGCGCAGGAGTGCGCACGCCACGGGTCATTCGCCGGACGGTTCAATGATGGCGGCGATCACTTCAATCTCTACGCCGACATCGCGCGGCAGTTTGGCCGCCTGCACCGTCGATCGTGCTGGTGGATTTTTCGGGAAATATCGCTCATAGACCTGGTTCATTGGCGCGAAATCGTCCATGTCCTTGAGGAACACGGTGGTCTTTAAGACCGAATCGAGCGAAGCGCCGCAAGCTTCCAAGACGCCCTTGATGTTTGTCAACACCCTCTCGGTTTGCGCAGAAATGCCGCCTTCGATCACCCGGTTGTTGGCCGGATCGATCGCGATCTGCCCGCTCAAATAGGCCAATCCCCCGTACACCACGGCCTGCGAATAAGGGCCAATGGCTTTGGGCGCATTGTCGGTCGAAATTGTTTGTTTCATATTTGCAAAGTCCCTACCAGTTGTTGAGCGTTGTCGACATTTTCCTTTTTCAAATAGTGGTCCAGCTCGCGCGCGATCCGGCACGGCGCCTCCGGGTCCCAGAAGTTCGCCGTGCCCACTTGGACGGCCGTGGCGCCGGCCACCAGAAACTCGGCCGCATCCTCGCCGGTGCGGATTCCTCCGAGCCCGATCACCGGAATCCGGACGGCCTTCGATGCTTCGTAGACCAAGCGTAGCGCGATGGGCTTGATGGCAGGTCCCGATAACCCCCCAAAGCCCGCCCCGATGCGCGGCCTCCGCGCGTGCGCATCAATCGCCAGCGAAACGAAGGTGTTTACCAGACTGATCGCGTCGGCGCCGGCTTGTTCAGCGGCCTGCGCCAGGGGTTCGATACGCGCGACGTTGGGCGATAGTTTCACAATCAAGGGACGCCGGGCTAACGGGCGGATCAAGGCTACCAATTCGCTTAGCAGCACTGGATCGCTCGAAAAGTAAATCCCGCCGTGCTTGGTGTTGGGGCACGAGACGTTCAGCTCGTATCCCGCGATGCCCTCGGCGTCTTCTAAGACGCGGATCACCTCGGCGTAATCTCCCGGCTGATATCCGAAGACGTTCGCGAAGATCGCAGTTCGAAGATGACGCAAGGCCGGGAGCTTTTCGGCCACAAAGGCTCGGACGCCCATGTTCTGCAGACCGATCGAGTTGATCATGCCGCCTTCGGTTTCCCACAAGCGCGGCGGCGGATTGCCGGCGATGGGCTCGCGGGAAAGTCCTTTCACCACCAGCCCACCCATCGCGTTCAAGTCGGCCACCGTGGCGAACTCGACACCGTAGCCGTAAGTGCCGGATGCGGCGATGACTGGGTTTTCAAGCTGGATGCCGCACAGGTTTGTCCGGAGGCGATCCATTTCGTCCAAGAATAGCATTGGACGTGTTGCTGCCCACACGCCCGGGGGTCGAGAGCCGATGTACGCCGCAACATCGCGTCTGGAATTACCGAGCGCTCGGGGCGCCAGCCACGGTCGGGTCTACTAACGTGAATCGACCTTATTTCCGTGGGTCCGGGGCCGTTGCGCTCCCTCGCCTGCAACGGGCGCTCCGCAAAGATACGCGCTGGATCGGGCTTCCCATTATCGCGATGACGGCGCGCGCCATGAATGGCGACAAGGAACGCTGCCTGGAAGCCGGCATGAACGGCTACCTCTCCAAGCCGGTTCGCCCGTCCCTGTTGCTGAGCACGGTGGATGAGTTTCTTCTGCAGAAGACCGGTTTGCAAACACAGATGTCGGCACTCAGCGCCAAAAAATAACTCGCCAGCGCCTTCGTTGCTCGCGACTCAGTTGGCTACCACAGCCGTCTTCGCGGCCTGACGCACCAGGTTCCAGGTCTCCTCTAAGTCCTCCCATTGCGTGGCGATGTTACCAATCGCTAGACGCAATACAAACCTGCCGTTCAATACGGTGTGAGATAGGAATGCTTTTCCTGAGGCGTTTACCGCTTCGAGCAGGGCGCGATTCTCGTCATCCGAGCCGCGATACCGGAAACAGATCAGCGAGAACGGCGTTGGCGCGGCGATCTCGAAATCAGGGTGCTCGCGAATCAGACCGGCCAGCCGCTGCGCGTAATCGATGTGCTTCCGAATCAGGTCCGCGATTCCTTCGCGGCCATAGTGCCGCATGATGAACCACAGCTTCAAGGCACGGAAGCGGCGGCCGAGTTGCACTCCGTAGTCCATATAATTCACGGCGCGCGCGTCCTCCGCTGTGCGCAAATATTCGGGTACCAGTGAGAAGGCGCGACGAAGGATTTCCGGTTTACGCGTGTAGAATGCGCTCAAGTCGACCGGCGTAAACAGCCATTTGTGCGGATTCACCACCAGCGAATGCGCCCGCTCGGCGCCGTCCAGGATGGATTGCAGCTCCGGAATAACCGCGGCCGTACCGCCATATGCGGCATCCACGTGAAGCCAAGCTCCGCACTCTTCGGCAACATCGGCGATGCGATCCACCGGGTCGATACTGGACGTCGACGTGGTCCCGACCGTGGGAACGATGCAGAACGGCCGCTTGCCCGCGCTTAAATCCCGCGCCACCGTCTCGCGCAAAAGATCGACACGCATGCGGAAGGCGTCGTCCACGGGAATTTTGCGAATATTGTCCTGGCCGATTCCCAGCGTGATGCCGGCCTTTTCCACCGACGAATGCGCATGTTCGGACGTGTACATCACCAGGCCGGGCGCGTTCCCTCGCGCGCGGAATTCAGGATCCGCCATTTCGCGCGCTGCGGCGATGGCGTGTAGAGTGCTGATGGAAGCGGTGTCATAGATGATCCCGAAGAATTCCGCGGGCAGGCCTATCCATTGGCGCAGCCATCCGAGCGTCACTTGTTCCAGCTCCGTCAGGGCGGGGCAGCTCTTCCACAGCATGCCGTTGACATTCAGCGCCGCCGCCAGCATCTCGGCGAGAATGCCCGGATGCGAGGCTGAGATGGAGAAGTAAGCGAAGAACCGCGGATGATTCCAATGCGTCAGCGCTGGAACGATGGAGCGCTGGAAATCCTCCAGGATGGCGTCCATCGGTTCACCCTGATCGGGCGCTTGCGCCGGCAGGCGATCCACCAGATCGCCGGGCTTCATGTCCGGTAAGACCGGATATCGCCGGATGTCTTCCAGGTAGTCGCCGATCCAGTCCACCACCTGATGCCCATAACGCCGGAATTCTTCGTTGTCCATACAGTTTAGAGTCCTGGACTCTAGATTAGCGTGAACGCCACTCGGCCTCTGCTAAAATCACCATGCATGTTTGGAAAGGTTCTGGTCGCCAACCGCGGCGAGATCGCCGTGCGCATCATTCGCGCGCTCCGCGAGATGAAGATCCCGAGCGTCGCGGTCTTCTCGGATGCCGACCGGGGGGCGCTGCACGTTCGCCTCGCCGACGAAGCCGAACACATCGGGCCATCCCCGTCGGCCGACAGCTACCTGCGCGTGGATCGGATTCTCGAGGCCGCCAAGAAGCACGGCGCCGAGGCGATCCACCCGGGCTACGGCTTCTTGAGCGAAAACGCCGAATTCGCCGCGGCTTGCGCGGAAGCAGGCATCGTCTTCATTGGACCGTCGGCCGATTCCATTCGACGTTTGGGATCGAAGACCGCCGCGCGCATTCTGGCAAAACAAGCCGGAGCGCCGGTAGTGCCCGGCAGCGAGGAGCCTGCCACCGAGATCGAAACAGCTCGAGCGCTGGCGCGCAAGATCGGCTATCCGGTTTTACTCAAGGCCGCCGCGGGCGGGGGCGGAAAAGGCGTGCGGCGCGTCAACGCGGAAAGCGAGCTGGCCTCCGCCATTCGAGACGCTTCGAGCGAAGCGGAGCGCGCTTTTCACAATGGCGAAATATACATCGAAATGCTGCTGGAGAAGCCGCGGCACATCGAGATCCAAATCGCGGGCGATCATCACGGCAATCTGGTGCACTTGGGCGAGCGCGAATGCTCCCTGCAACGGCGGCATCAAAAGATCGTCGAAGAGTGCCCGTCCCCATTCGTTCAAAAGCATCCGGGAGTGCGAGCGGCCATGGGCGAAGCGGCGTTGAAGATCGCCCGCGCAGCCGGCTACAGCAACCTGGGGACAGTCGAGTTTTTGACCGACAGTCGAGGAAACTTCTTTTTCTTGGAAGTGAACACGCGCCTGCAAGTGGAGCATCCCGTAACGGAACTGGTCACCGGATACGATCTCGTGCAGCTCCAGTTGCGCATCGCCGCCGGTGAGGCGCTGCCCTTTGCGCAGAAGGACGTCGCATGGCGGGGATGGGCGATGGAATGCCGTGTGTGCGCCGAAGACCCCGACAACCAGTTTTTTCCGTCCGCCGGTAGAATCGATCAGTTACGGGAGCCGAGCGGACCCGGCGTTCGGTTGGATTCGGGTGTGTACCCAGGCTGGACCGTGCCGCTGGAGTACGACTCTTTGCTGGCAAAACTGGTGACGTGGGGGCCGGACCGGAACACGGCCATCCAGCGGCTCCAGCGCGCCCTCAACGAGTACGCCATCACTGGCGTTGAAACGAACATAGCGTTCTTTCAAGAGATCCTCGGCGATCGGGAATTCCGCGCGGGTAACATTTCCACGGAATTTGTCGCTGATTTCCTGGCAAGACGAGGGCCGCCGGAACCGTCTCCAAAGCTCGACGCGGCAGTAGCGCTGGCTGCCCTAGCGCATTCCCGGAATGTGCGCCGTGGCGCGACTGACGCGAGCAAAGTCGAGACCAGCCGCTGGCTCGCTGAAGGCCGAGGTCAGCTCTTGCGATGAGGCAGTCTGTCGGGCTATGAAGTGGCAAGTCGCGGTGGATGGCCGCACGATCGAGATTGATTCCGAGCAACTGGGCGCGGTTAGGCAGGTAGAACCCGGCGTCTATTCGGTGCTGCTCGATGGCGCAAGCCACGAGGTTCGCTTGATCGAAACCTCGCAAGGGTTGAGCGCGGAGGTGGGCGGCCGGCGGTTCGCGGTTGAGGTCCGCGATCCTCGCGACACGAGCCGAGGCTCCCGCGCGTCTCTTGGATCGGGCCGCCAAAACGTTGCCGCGCCCATGCCCGGTAAGGTGGTCCGCGTCCTGGTGAACGTAGGCGACTCAGTGGATGTGGGACAAGGCCTGATCGTGGTGGAGGCGATGAAGATGCAAAACGAGATGAAGGCAACGCGCCCCGGGCGCGTGATTGAGGTGCGCGCCGGCGCGGGCGAGACGGTGGGCGCGGGCGATACGTTGCTGATTTTGGAATGACTTTGGTGTTGGAATAGATTCTGGCAGAATGGAAGTTGTACCCTTTGCGAGGACCGACACGTGAGCCGTAGCCGTAGCTGGCTCGCCATTCTTCTGATCGGCGCGGCGGTGATCGTGGTCTGGGTAGCCACCAAAAAGGCGGCGCCGCCCGAAGTGGAGTTTGTGAAGGCCACTCGGGAGCCCCTGATCAGTTCGCTCAATACCAACGGCAAAGTGGAGCCGATCGAGTGGATGCCGGTGCGCTCGGAACGTTCCGGCGTGATAACGCGGGTGCTGGTGAGCCGAGGCCAGCAAGTGAGCAAGGATCAGCCGCTGGTGGAACTGGACACGCGGGTTGCGAGCGCGGATCTGTCGAAAGCCCAAGCCGCAATTCAAGAGGCCAAAGCCCAGGAGCAGGTATTGACACAGGGCGGCCGTATCGCGGAACGCCAGCAGATCGACTCCGATCTCGCGCGAGCGCGCCTGGATTTGGAGGCTGCGCAGAAAAGCTCCGAGGCGCTGGATCGGCTGGTGGCAAAGCAAGCCGCAACGCGTCAGGAGTTGGATTCCGCCCGGCAGCTTGTCGATCAGCTCCAGTTGAGAATCCAGTCTCTCGAGAAAAGCAAGGCTGCGCTCGTCACCGGCACCGATAAGGAAATCGCCAAGGCTCGCTTGCAGGAGGCGCAGTCCACCTCCGCTGTGGCGCAGACTAATCTCGATCTCAGCAGAATTCGCGCACCGATGGACGGCACGCTGTACGACTTCGACTTGAAGCAAGGCTCGTATGTGATTCCAGGCGATGCGATCGCGAAGGTGGGCAGGCTCGACCGAGTGCGCGTCAACGTCTACGTCGATGAGCCCGACCTCGGCAAGGTCCGCGAAGGAGAACTGGTGATCATCACTTGGGACGCGCTGACCGGGCATCAGTGGAAGGGCAAAGTGGACAAGTTGCCGACGCAGATTGCGCCGCTCGGGACGCGCCAGGTGGGCGACGTGGCGTGCATCATTGAGAACCCGGATCGCGATCTGCTTCCGAACGCCAATATCAACGCCGACATCCAGGCCACTGTGGTGGAACACGCGCTCGCCCTTCCGAAGGAGGCCATCCGGCGTCAAGGTTCCGAGACCGGCGTGATGCTGCTCCAAGGCGATCGAGTGGTGTGGCGTCCAGTGAACCTGGGTATTTCCAGCTACACCAAGTCGCAGGTACTTTCAGGAATGACTGAAGGCGACGCCGCCGCGCTGCCGTCGGAGAAGCCGGTCCAGAGCGGGTCGCGCGTGCAGCCGGTGTTTCAGTAGGCTACGAATTTCCAGGCTTTGTCGGCGTCGTCGGTGTTTCGCTCGGTTCCATACCAGTTCGCGCGCAAGTTGCGAACGTAATCGTCCGCATTGGTATCGGACCAAATCTCCTTGCCAACACCGTGCATTTGAAGTATCGGATCGTTCTCTTCGTCCATAGTTCAATTCTCGCAGTTGCTATCCTTATCGGTTGGGCTGACGGCTTATTATGGCTCGAAAAATGGACTACGCTGAATCGACTGGGATGATTTCATTTACCTACCACTTGGCTGACTCGAGGATTTGGAAGCAAATCGGCGTTACTCTGCGTTAATCGGCGGCTAGCAACTGGCCTCTCGAGATCTACCAGCCGGAAAGCAGGCGCAAACTCCCGCGATCGAAAAAAGCGGCGTCGGCGGCGCGGAAGTAACGCAGGATCTCGGGGCCGCCGATATTGACGGCCGTGTGGTCCCACTCGCACCTGGTGCAATGCGTGGCGTCGGAGGCTGAAGCTTCGTCAAGGGCCGGAGAGCCGGCAGAGAACCAGGCGCGCGCCTCCTGGTACTTCTTGGTATTAAAAGGATCGGCGGCCTGGCCCTCGCCCTTGCCATCGAATCGACCAAACACCAGATTTGTTTCCGGGCGGGGCGCACCGCAACAGGGCATGATCCGCCCTGCCGCGTCCATCGCGATGTTCTTATAAAGCCAGTGACAGGTGTGGCCGGCGCTGGGCGGCGAATCGACACTGAGCGATGAATCACCGGGAGAAATGTTCCAGGACTTTTCGAATTCGCGCGCGATGACGTCGCGATCCAGGCTTTCGGGGAACGGGTTCCAATTTTCCGGGCGGCTGGCGATGGAAAACCAATCCAACCGGCGGAGGCCGGCTTTCACCGGCGCTGGGCGAACGTTGGGATCGTCCCAGCGGACGTCGAATGGGTTCACGACGCGAAATCGATTGACACCCAGTTTGCGCGCGATCCGGGCGGCCGCCGGAATTTCGTGGGCATTATGCTCAAAAGCCAGAAAGTTCCAGGACAACACCGGCGTACGCTTGCCGAGCTTGCGCTTGGCGCTCACCAGTTGACGAATATTGCTGAAAACCAGCTCGATGTCACCGTTGCGCCGGAACTGTTCGTAGACGGGCTGAGTGGCGCCATCGATCGACAGGACCATGAAGTCGAGCCCGGACTCGACGTAGGCCTCGGCGTCGAATTTGCGCACCGAGAGGCTGGTGGAAAGGGCCGTTCCGATCAGATATGTTTTCGCCAGTCGGATCAGCTTCGGCGTAGCGAGGTTCAGCAACGGCTCGCCGTAGTTGCAAAAGTAGACTCCGATGGCGTACGGGCCATAAAGCTTCAGCAGCGCGGAGAAACAATCTTGCGAGAGCGTGCCCTTGGGCCAATCGAAGAGCTTCAATTCTTCGGAGCGGTTGGAGTGGACGCAGCCCGGGCAAGCGAGCTGGCACATGTTGGAAGGATCGACGACCAGTCCAAAGGGCCGCGAGAGCACGGTTGCGCTGCGCGCGGTGAAGTGAAACCGGGCCAGGAAAAGGTTGAGGATCTTGAGCGTGAGCGCCTGGGCTACCGGGGCGTCGAACCGGCCACAGAGGCGACTATAGAGGGCGGCTTTTGCGTTTTCAAGAACGGCCGCGACCGTTACGGCATCCTGGCATCGCCGGATTTCTCGGTCGATCCGCGCTAGGACAGGGAGCGCCGTCTCGCCCCCATACAGGGATGCGGGGATGATGCGGTGGACGAGCGCGCCGAGCACTTATTGCGAGCGTTCGGCCGACGCGATCTTCTTGGTGCCTACGATCTCGTGGGCACGGTCGAGCATGGTCTTGGAAGCGGGCAGCGAGGCGAGCCCTTTGAGAACTTCGGAGTCGTTCTGGAACGCCAGCCGATCCGAGTCCTCCTTGCTGAAGGCGGTAATAAACAGCTCTTCCCGCAGGCGGCCGCGAATCCAAGCCTGATCGTGCTCGAACTCGGCGGCGGTGAACGCAACGCCGCGCTTCGCCGCGAAGTCGCGGAAGTTGTCGAGCGTCGCATCGTCCGGCGCCCACTCCTTGGCCATCGGCGCGGTGTGAGCGGCAAAGAACTGGGGAGCGTAGAAGAAGAACACCAGCTCGTCGCTGAGCTGGGCTTCGAGCGTCGACAGTTTGGGCGCCTGGTATTTCTCGTCGGGCGAGATGCCGTCGCCGCCGTACACGATCCGGCCGCTATCGGTCTTCTTCATGTCCTTTGGATTGATCTTGCCGTTTTCACGGCTCAGGTATTCGAACAGGCCCTGGTGCTCATAGTCGCGCTGAATGAGACGCCCGCTCGGCGTGTAGTATTTGGCAATGGTCAGCAGTAGCGCGCTATTGCCGGAAAGCGGGAACGGCGCCTGCACTAAACCCTTTCCGAAGGTGCTCTCACCGAAGACCCAGGCGCGATCGTGATCCTGCAGCGCGCCGGTCAGAATCTCGGCGGCGGAAGCGGTGCCTCGATTGACCAGCACGACGATAGGGTATTCGCGCCCGCGTTCGCCGCGCTTGGCGATGAACTTAGTTTCGGCCGAAGAGCGCCCGTGGTGCGAAACGATGAGCTGGCCCTTATGAAGGAACCGGTCGGCTACATTGACGGCTTCCTGCACCAGACCGCCGGGGTTGTCGCGCAGATCCAGAATCAGGCCGTCGATGGCGCTTTCGGGGAATCGGGCGAGCGCCTGATCCACCTCATGACTGGTGGTTTCATTAAACGCTTCCACGCGCATGTACGCGATGCCCGGCCGCAGCCAGAAGGAGTAATTCACGCTGCCGCGCGGGACGTTGTCGCGAACCAGGGAGAAATGCATCGGCTCTGCGTGGCCTGTGCGCAGCGCGATGATACTGACCGGAGTCCCTTTGGGGCCCTTAAGCATACCCGATACTTGCGACACCGTGGCGTGCTCGGTACTGGTATCGTCCACGGCGATAATCTGGTCGGCCGGCCGCAGACCGGCGCGGAAAGCCGGCGAGTTCACAAACGGATACATCACGATCACTTTGCCTTCGGGCGAGCCCACATACATCCCGACACCGAAGTAGTGGCCGGACTGCCCCTCCCGCATGAGCGCATACGCCTTGGGGTCGAAGAAATTGGAGTGCGGATCGAGGGTATGCAGCATGTTGGGGATCGCGCCCTTGAACACCGTGTTGTCGCCATCCAGCCGATCGGCGAAATTGCTCTCCACGGTTTCGTAGACCTGAGTGAACTTCTTCAGGCTCGCGTTCACGTCCGCTTCCGACTGTGCGGACAAAGTTACAGTGAGTGGGCTTGCCAGCAGAAGGAAACCCAGGAGCCAACGGGGGGATGCCATGATGTTCGACCTCAGGTCCTTTTATAGTACCAATACTTTGCCAGAGGGCTGGCGGCGCTAACGAATCCGAAAGTTTTCACCGAAATTCGCCGCCCGTCCGTGCGAACCGTGACAAGTCCGTCGGTACGAACACCTGTCCGCGCCCTTCCCTCCCCAACCTCCTCGATAGGTTGGCCTTCGTTGTTCAGCCTGTTCAAGATTTGAGGCCAGGCTTGAGCTGCGAAGAACCTGATCCGATGTAGACTAATTGCGTTCAGGAAAAGGAGGCTCAAATGCTAATACGAAGCTATCCCCCTCCCGGTCTGTATGGAAGAAGAGGGGGAAGTGTACGGAGGTGGAATCCCGCGAGATTCGAGACCCAAACCGAAGCGCGCACGCGATACAGACGAAGAGGAACCATCGATTCAACCTGGCGCCTCTCTTGACGATTTCGTAAGGGCATTGATGCATGAGCGGCAGACCATATTGGGCGACTCGAAGCTTAGCCCAAAGGACAAGGTTCGTCTGCTAAATACGGGGCGGTACCCGCTTAGCATCGCGACCGGCAGAGGCGTACTTTTCAAAACCGAGCAAGTGGTCTATGCGATCCTCGGATTCAGTCTGGTTGTCATTGTTATCCTGGCGCTTCTCACAGCTTATTCCGGCCTTCCACAAGAAGTGACCGTCGCATTTGTGGGTACTGTAGTTGGCGGCACGACTGCTACAATCGCTCAAAAACTTGGGAAGGTGTGATCTGCGAACAAACAGCGTAACACTTCCTTTTTGTACGACCACTTTCGGCGCCCAGGAGTTTCTGGTATCGCCATGTCTTACTCTGATTCAACTACCCGCGGCTACCGCACCCGAAATGTTTCGATGGAAATGCGCCGGCCGTCCGTGCGAACCGTGACCAAGCCGTCGAGATCCGTGCGCAGAATTCCGGCTCGGTGCGCGCTGAGCCGCTCCAGAACCTTGGGGTGCGGATGCCCGAAGGAGTTTTCAAAGCCGTCGGAGATGATGGCGAAGACCGGCGAAACGGCGTCCAAGAACGGATCGTTGCTGGACGTGTTGCTGCCGTGATGGCCAACCTTGAGAATGTCGGCTCGGAGCGGGAGCCCATCGATGAGAGCGCGTAGCTCCATCGGTTTTTCCATGTCACCGGTGAGCAGGAGCGAGCGCTGGCGGTAGGTGATGCGGATCGCCAGCGAGTCGTTGTTCATGGGGCTGTCGCCGGGGACGTAGTCGGCGGGTGGCGAGATTATGTCGATGCGCGCTCCTCCGAAATCGAAACTCTGGCCGCTCGAAAGCGGAAGGATCTTCACGTGCTCGGCGCGGGCTTTGTCGCGCACAGCGCACCAGGCGGGGCTCGGGTGCGCGGCGTCCGCGGCCATCGCGCCGGTCCATAGCTCGGCCGGATGAAAGTTCTCGATGATCGCGGGCAGACCGCCGGCGTGGTCGTCATGCGCGTGCGTGAGCGCCACCACGTCGATCTTGCGGATGGACCGGCTCCAAAGATAGGGCGACACTATGTCCTCGCCAATATCCATGCGGGCGCCTGCTTGGTAGTGGGATGTATGATGGCCGAACGAGAGCACACCGCCGCCGTCGATCAGCATCAGTTTGGAATCGGGGAACGAGACCAGCAGGCTGTCGCCTTGTCCGACGTCGATGGCGGTGAGCTCGAGCTCGCCCCTATGGATCGCGGGTGGAAACGGGTGCCAGAAGATGAGTGCGAAAAGTATTAGAACGCCTGAGAGCGCGGCGCCTAACCAATGAGATGGCCAGCGCAGCGACCGGCGCATTGCCAAGGCCAGCAGGAGCAGCGCGGCGGTAAAGAGAATCGCCAGCCAGACCGGAGGAGCAAGCACGCGCCAGTCAGGCTCGATGTGCGTGTGCCACTCTGCGATTCGTTCGCCTGCGCCAAGCAGCCATCCAGCGATTGCGGCAGGCGCCTGCCACATCGTGAAGATCGCGAGGAAACCCAATGGGACCACGAGCGCGAGCAGCGGAACCACCAGGATGTTGGCGGAGATGCCGCTGAGTGAGACGCGATGGAAGTAAATCGCCATCGGCAAGGCGAGGCCGATTTGGATCGCGGCGGAGATGACCGCGAGCTGGTAAGCGTAGAGCGATACTCTGGCAGCCAGGACGAAGGCATGCTCCCACCAGGCACGCGGGAGCCGGATATGGTAACTGGCTGTCTCTGCCAACAAGCGCAGCTCTAATCGGAACTGAGCGACACGGGGCGGAAGGCGCGGGACGCGGCTGGCTTGGGTAATTCCCGTGAGGCCGCGCGCGTAGAGCGTCGAGGTGCCTTCCAGCACTGGGGCAGCAAGGAGACCGATGGCGGCTACCGCCAGGAACGACAATTGAAAGCCGGCCTCGAAGAGCTGGCTGGGGTCGTAGATCAAGTACACAAAGGCCACGGCAGCCAGCAGGTTCAACAGACGGCCCCGGCGATAGAAGTAACGCGCCGCAACGTACAGAGTGAATCCACCGGCGGCGCGGATGGCGGGCGCGTTCCATCCGGAAACCAGCGCATAGATCCATGCTCCGGACGCAGTAATGGCGAGCGCCGTGATTGCGGGAAGAAAACAGAGCCGCAAGAGAAAAAGCAGAAACGCCGCCAGTATGGTGATGTGCAGTCCGTCGATCACCAGCAAGTGGTAGGTGCCGGTGCGGCGAAAGTGATCGGTCCACATGCGCTCCATGCGGCTGGACTCTCCGATGAGGGTGGCCTCCATCATGCCGGTGGCGTACGGGTTGCCGGAGTAGAGGCGCTCAATGCGTCGCAACGCGCCGGTGCGCAGAGAGAACACAGCGGCGAAAAAGGGCGACCCGCAGCGGCCCGGTTTTACCACCACCGAAGCGGCGCCGGTTGCGCTGGCGGTCCAGTAGATCTGACTGCGCGCGGAGTAGCCTTCGTAATCGAACTCACCGGGGTTCTGGAAATTGCGAATCCGGCGCAGCCGGGCTTCGAGCTCGACCAGTTGTCCGTAGCGCAGGTCGGGCGGCGTCTCCTGGTCGCGAATCGCGAGGGTGACTCGGGCACGGGCTTTGGGCGCAAGTTCGAGGGTGAATTGATCGCGGCCTTCGGAAAATGCCGAAGGTGAGACCACACAGCCCTCGAGGATGACCGTTTCGCGGGCGCCGGCGTCGATTTCGGGACGGTTGCCGGGCCGGTGCAGGAAATTGAGGAGCGCGCCGCAAGCCAAAAACAAAAGCGACGAACAGATCGGCAAAATTCGGGGCGATCGCGCCAATGTTACGTAGGTGATACCCACGAGGAGCGGAAGGGTCCAGAGGAAATCGAAAGCATGAAAAGGTACAAACCTAGCCAGTGCAATGCCGGAGGCGAGCGCTAAGAGCGGTATAACAAACGGGTTTTTCACTGCGCTGCACCTTTAGTGGTCCGTGAGAGGGAATCTTCTAACCCGGATCACATGAAAGGAAGTCAAAGAGACTCAAAAGAAATACGTAACAGGCACTCACCGGCCGGAGTCCCAAAAAGCTGAGGGCGCTATGAATAATATGGAGATCCTCTTGGTGGAGGACAACGCAGGGGACGCGGTATTAATCCGCCAGATCCTGGCCGAGGCCGCAGTGCCTGTGAACCTCCATATTGCGCGAGACGGCGAACAGGCCGTGATGTTGCTGCGAGACCCTCATTTCCAGCTCGCGTTGATCATCCTGGATCTCAACATTCCGCGCATCACCGGCTCGGCCTTGCTGGAGCAATGGAAGTCGCAGCAAGTCCCGGTTGTGGTCTTCAGCTCCTCTATGAACGATGCCGAGCGGATGCACGTATTGGAATTGGGGGCCCGGGAGTTCATACAGAAGCCGACCGACATCGAGGCTTTCACGGAGGTGGTCTGCGGTATCGTCGAGCGATACAGCGGGTCTGACAAGAAGACCGCCGGCGGCGCCGGCGCCTGAATCGACCGAGAGTCCGCGAAAAACCGCAAAGGGTGCAGCGTGCTCCTCTGATTAAAAGCCGGGAATGCTCCCGCCGCACTTCTTTTTGCGCTTGTTTCCGTGAAGCTGGCAAGATAGAGAAATGCAGAAGCGTAAACTGGGCGCCAGCGATATGGAAATCTCGCCGATCGGTATCGGCGCGTGGGCCATGGGCGGCGGAGGATGGCAGTTCGCCTGGGGCGCGCAGGACGACGCTGAGTCGGTGGACGCGATTCATGCGGCGCTGGACAAGGGCATCAACTGGATCGACACGGCGGCCATTTACGGGTTGGGGCATTCCGAAGAAGTGGTGGCTCGGGCACTCGCGGGGCGGCGAAACAGGCCGCTGGTTTTCACCAAGTGCGGGATCGTTTGGAACGAGAAGCGAGAGAACCGCCGCACCATTGAGCCCGAGTCGATCCGCAAAGAGGTGGAGCAAAGTCTCAGCCGGCTGAAATTGGATGTAATCGATCTCTATCAGATCCACTGGCCGGAGCCGGACAACCTGGTGGAGGCAGCCTGGACGATGATGGCCAAACTCCAGCAGGAAGGCAAAGTGCGGTACATCGGCGTGTCGAACTTCAACGTGGATCAGATGCGGCGCGCGCAGGCGATTGCGCCCATTACATCGCTGCAGCCGCCGTATTCGATCATTTCGCCGGAGATCGAGAAGGAGATCCTGCCTTACGCGCAAGCCAACAATATCGGCGTGATTGTTTATTCGCCGATGAAGTCCGGACTGCTCACCGGCGCTATGACGCGCGAGCGCATAGCCGCGATGCCTGAGGACGATTTCCGCAAGCGCACGCCGCCTTTCAAGGAGCCCCTGCTTTCGCGCAATCTGGAAACGGCGGAACTGCTGGCGGCCATCGGCAAACGTCATGGAAGAACGGCGGGTGAGGTGGCCATCGCATGGACGCTGCGGCATCCCGCGGTGACCGCCGCGATTGTAGGGATGCGGTCCGCCAAGCAGGTGGATGGCGTGATCGGGGCCGCCGAGTTCCGGCTGAGCGCGGACGAGATCGGGGAGATAGAACGTTTTCGCGCGGCCAGCGTGGCTCCGGTGACGGCTTAGCAGGAGCTGAAAAAAGGGCGACGGAGACCGACTCCGCGGCCCTTAACCAGGCATGGTCGGGGCTCGGTGAGTTACGCGACCTTTTCCCAATAGGAGTTCCGGCCGAAGGGTGTCAGCACCACGTGCTTCAGGAAAGTTCCGCGCGTGTCGGTGAATTTGGCGCCGTCCGGATAGGTGTCGCCCGGGACCGTAAGATAGATGTTCCCGATCGATTGCAATCCCACGGGATCGGCACTGGCCGAAGTCGGCGGCTGGGGCGGAACTGCGGGGGCAAACGGCGGATAATCCTGGATATTGGTGGAGACCTTGATGGAGCCCGGAGGCGGATTCAAGGGATCGTATGCCGCCACACCGGGCTGTGTGAGTCCAGGAGCGATGCTCACCGGCGGCTGCAATGCCGACGGAACCCAGGTGTAGCCCAGTTGCGCACGAACGCTCATGACGGTATAGGCGTCCCAGTCCCAGACCATGATCGGAACATCGACTGTGAATCCCTTGGTAGCTAGCTCAGCCGCATTCGCGGTGCGCTGCTGGGGATCCGCAATGCCTGGCAGCGCTTGCAGCTCCGGGGGCTGCGATGCCCAATAGGCCTGATCGAACTGTTGTTGTGTGGTGTCCATATCTGGCCGCAATCTAGCAGCCCGGGGAGGCAGCGCGACGGGTCGAGCCCGACAAGCCGTTGAAAGACTGGGTGACAAAATCCTGCCCGCGTCGTGACTCCCCCATGCCAGCGCGGACGCGCAAGAGAGAAGTCAGAAGGCAGAAGGCAGAAGGCAGAATGCGGATGGGCGGAATCGGCGGCGGAGTGTTCGAATTCGGGATTAGGTTCGTTTTGTAATTTTGCATTGTGCGCTTCTTTGAGACGCGCGGTCTGGTTGTCGCCGGAGAGCGCTTTGAAGTCCCGATTCGACGCCGGCGTAGCGCGCGAGGCACCAGTGAGCGGCGGCGAGTTGATGGGCGAGATTTGCTTGCCGGCTTCGGTGTCGCGGCTTCGGGATTTGGCGCCGTTGGCGCGGGCGGCGGCGATTTTGCGGGCGGAGGAAAGACATGGCCTGTTGATTGGGATTTTAAAGGGATCGGCCGGGCGATGGGCGGCGGG
>Ga0209415_10000524_pt1 | contig 71405 bp, 63 predicted proteins | sample PeaSoiSIISIP2007_FD_187696 | JGI IMG/M metagenome (GOLD analysis project Ga0209415, IMG submission 187696) | Peat soil microbial communities from Weissenstadt, Germany - SII-SIP-2007 (SPAdes) (version 2) | ecosystem: Environmental > Terrestrial > Soil > Wetlands > Peat | place: Germany...
GAGATCAAGCAGATCGTCGAGCTGCTGCTGCTGCGCATCCGCGAGTCGATGGCCGAGCGCGAGCTGCAGCTGGAGCTGACCGAGTCGGCCAAGGACCTGCTCGTCGAAAAGGGCTGGGACCCGTCGATGGGCGCGCGCCCGCTGCGCCGCGCGATCCAGCGCTACATCGAGGACCCGCTCGCGGACTTCGTGCTCAGGGAGCAGCTCACGCCGGGTGCCACTGTCGTGGTGGACCCCGCGCCGGAGGAAGAGGGCGAGGTGCGACTGTCAATCGTCAAGCCCAAGAAGCAGAAGACGCCCGTCGGCGTGGGCGCCGACGGTCCCCCCGAGGCGGAGCTCGGCGAGGGCGGCGAGCAGCCCGAGCCCGACCGATCGGACATCGGCGAGCCCGACGAGCAATAGGCGCCGCAGCTGAGCGCCGGCCGGGTGGGTCGTCTCGATCAGGTCGTTCTCGCGGCGCTCACGGCCGAGGACTGGCCGGCGGCTGCGCGCATCTTCGAGGCGGGCATCGCGGCCGGCAACGCCACGTTCGAGCCCCACGCACCCGGCTGGGAGGAATGGACCGAGAAGCGCGCGGGCTACCCCGCGGTGCTCGCGCGGGACGTCGACGGGCAGGTGCTCGGTTGGGCCGCGCTCACCCCGGTCTCGCCGCGCGAGGTCTACCGGGGTGTGGGTGCGGTGAGCGTCTACGTGGCGCCCGAGCACACCCGGCGCGGGGTCGGCCGGGCGCTCCTGAACGCGCTCTCGGAGGTCTCCGAGCGGGAGGGGTGCTGGACGCTCGAGGCCGGGATCTTCCCGGAGAACGAGGCGAGCGTGGCTCTGCACGAGCGCTGCGGCTACCGGCTCGTGGGCGTGCGCGAGCGGATCGGGCAGATGCCCGACGGGCGCTGGCGCGACGTCTTGCTCTACGAGCGCCGCAGCGCGGCCGTGGGCGGCGAGGGCTGAGAAGCCGTCCCCGTGGGCCCGTAGGCTCCGGGGAGATGCCCCGCAACACCCTCCACGTGTGCTCGCAGTGCGGCTCGGAGTCGGCGCAGTGGCACGGCCAGTGTCCGGCCTGCGAGGCATGGAACACGCTCGTCGAGGAGCGCGTCAAGCCCAGCGCGCGGGCTAGCCGCGCGCGCGGCGGCGCCCGCCGCACGGGGGCCGCCGTGGGGTCGGGCGCGGCCGGGGCGAGCCCGGGTCCGCGTCCGCTGGCAGAGGTGGGCGCGGCGCCCGTAAAGCGCCTGTCTACGGGCATCGGCGAGCTCGACCGCGTGCTCGGCGGCGGCCTCGTCCCCGGCTCGCTGGTGCTGCTCGGCGGCTCGCCCGGGATCGGCAAGTCCACGCTCACGAACATGGTGCTGGGACACGTGCAGGGTGCGGGCGCCAAGACGCTCTACGTCAGCGGCGAGGAGTCGGCCGAGCAGGTGCGCCTGCGCGCCGAGCGCCTCGGATCGGACCCGTCGCAGGCGGCGCTGCAGGTTCCCGTGCTGGCCGAGAACGACCTCGACGAGATCCTCGCCACGCTCGCTGCGCACGCGCCGGACGTGTGCGTGATCGACTCCGTGCAGACGCTGCGCTCGGCGGAGCTCGGGAGCGCGCCGGGCTCGGTCGGCCAGGTGCGCGAGGTGGCCGCACAGGTGATGGAGCTCGCCAAGGCGCAGGCGATGACGGTGATCCTCGTCGGCCACGTGACCAAGGACGGGGCGCTGGCAGGGCCACGCGTGCTTGAGCACCTGGTCGACTGCGTGCTGCAGTTCGAGGGCGAGCGCGAGCGTCCCTACCGCGAGCTGCGCGCGCTGAAGAACCGCTTCGGCTCGACCAACGAGGCCGGCCTGTTCGAGATGCGCCAGGGCGGGCTGGTGGAGGTGCTCGACGCCTCCGCGCGGTTCGTGGCCGAGGCCACGCGGGCGCCGGGGAGCGTGGTGCTGGCGGCGATGGAGGGCTCACGGCCGCTGCTCGTTGAGGTGCAGGCGCTGGTGGCGCCCTCCGAGCTCGAGCAGCCGCGGCGCGTCGTGTCGGGCCTCGACCGCAACCGCCTGGCGCTGGTGCTCGCGATCCTCGGGCGCCACGGCCAGATCGGCACGGGCGGGGCGGACGTGTTCGTCAACGTCGTCGGGGGCGTGCGGGTGGACGAGCCTGGCTGCGATCTGGCGGTCGCGCTGGCCGTGGCCAGCGCGAGCCGCGGGGTGCCGATCACAGGGGCCCATCCAGCCGCTCCCCGGGCGTGCTTCGGCGAGCTCGGGCTTACCGGCGAGATCAGATGGGTCGGCCACCCCGAGCGCCGTCTTGCCGAGGCCTCAAAGCACGGCCTCGGCGAGGTGATCGCGCCGCTCGACAGCGGCGCCGCCGCCTGCCAGGTGGCCACCCTCAAGCAGGCGCTGGCGGCCGCCCTGCCGTCGGGGCCGGCCAGGGGCCGCCCGCGGCGGATCGCGGGCCGCGTGGACTCGCCGGTGGCGCTCGTGGGAGACCCCGCGGGCGAGCGCTGAGGGGGGCGCCCGCCCTGGTCCATGGGCCCGCGAGGAGGGCCGGCGGCGGGCGGGGGAGCCGGCCCGCAGGGGCCGTGGCGCGTCCGGGGCGGGCGTGAACGAAGCGCTAAAGGATCGCTAAATGCCCTAGAATCGTAGATCGTGGCACCACGATCCGGCGAAGATCTCGACAACGAAGTAAGGCCGGATCCGGGACTCATGCGGGCGCTGGAGATGATCGCGCCCGGGACCGCGCTGCGGGAGGGCATCGACAGCATCCTGCACGCGCGCACGGGCGGCCTGATCGTGATCGGCGACCCCGAAGAGCTGAGCTTCCTGAACTCCGGTGGGATCAAGCTGGAGATCGACTACACCCCCGCGTTCCTCTACCAGATCGCGAAGATGGACGGGGCGATCATCCTCAACGCGAACGCCACCAAGATCACGATGGCCAACGTCCAGCTGATGCCCGACCCGACGATCCTCTCGCACGAGACCGGGACCCGCCACCGCACGGCCGAGCGCGTGTCCAAGCAGACAGACGCGCTCGTGATCGCGATCTCCCAGCGCCGGGAGGTCGTCTCGGTGTACGTGGACGGGGTCAAGTACATCCTCGAGGACATCCCCGTGGTGCTCGCCAAGGCCAACCAGGCGCTCGCCACGCTGGACAAGTTCCGCACACGCCTGGACCAGGTGTCCACGCGCCTGACCGCGCTGGAGTTCGAGGGCGGCACCACGCTGCACGACGTGCTCACGGTGCTCCAGCGCTCGGAGCTCGTCACGCGCATGGCCGTGGAGATCGAGCGCTACATCGTCGAGCTCGGCAGCGAGGGGCGCCTGATCGAGATGCAGCTCGAGGAGACGATGATCGGCGCCGCCGCGGAGAAGTCGGCGCTCGTGCGGGACTACCTGTCGAACTACTCCGACGAGGCCTACGCCACCGCGCTGGAGGAGGTCGGCCGCCAGCCACATCAGGACCTGCTGGACTTCGGCAGGCTTGCCGAGCTGCTCGGCTACGACCGCAAGCTCAACACGCTCGACTACCCCGTATCCCCGCGCGGCTACCGCGTGCTGGGTCGCATCCCCCGGCTGCCGAGGATCGTGGTCTCCCAGATCGTTGGGGAGTTCGGTGGGCTGGACGAGCTGCTGGCGGCGACCGACGCCGAGCTCGAGGCCGTCGAGGGAGTGGGCGAGATCAGGGCGAAGGACATCCGCGAGGGTCTGCGCCGCCTGCAGGAGCTCAACCTCGTGGACCGCTACCTACAGACTTGAACAGAAGGCCGCCGCAAGGGCCGGTCGAGACCAAGGAGGACACCATTCCGCCACAAGCAACCGATGAAGCAGTGCTGACGGACGAAGTCGAGGTCACGCGCGAGGTCGAATACATCGAGTTCGAGCTGGGCGACCACGTCGTGTATCCCCATCACGGTGCGGGGAAGGTCATGAAGAAGGAGGAGATGGAGATCCTCGGCGAACGGCGCGAGTACCTCACCATCAAGATCCTTCACAACGACATGACCGTGAGGGTTCCCACCGAGAACGCGGCCCTGGCGGGGCTGCGCAGGGTGATCGACGAGGAGACCGTCAAGAAGGTGCTCGACGTGCTGCGCGACGAAGTCTCGGAGATGCCGAAGAACTGGAACCGTCGCTTCAAGCACAACCGGGACAAGATCAAGACCGGTGACATCTACGAGCTGGCCGAGGTCGTACGCAACCTCTCGCTCCGCGAGAGCGAGAAGGGCCTCTCGACCGGCGAGAAGCAGATGTTCACCCGCACCAAGAAGATCCTCGCCTCCGAGCTGATGTACGCGCTCGACAAGGACGAGGAAGAGGCCGAGAACTACCTCGACGAGCTGCTCGCCGACTCGGCCACCAGCCAGCTGGCGGTGGCCGGCGCCAAGTAGCGAGGCTTTCGCGCACGCGGCATAGCCCGACGCGGTCACGCCGCGTGCGCGACAGCCCCCACGAGATGACCATCGCCCTGATCGTCGCGGCCGGAAGCGGCGAGCGCCTGGGCGCGGGACGGCCGAAGGCCCTGGTGGAGCTCGGCGGGCGTCCGCTGCTGCAGTGGAGCATCGACGCCCTCGCCCGGGTCGCCGGCATCGATCAGATCGTCGTCGCGCTGCCGGCCGGCGTGGCGGCTCCGGCGGGCGTGGTCGCGGTGCAGGGCGGACACGTGCGCTCAGACTCCGTGCGCAGGGCGCTCGCGGCCGCCGGCGAGGGAGATCCGGTGCTCGTCCACGACGCCGCCCGGCCGCTGCTCACGCCGCAGCTGGCCGAGCGGGTGATCGCCGCCCTGCAGGGCGATCCGCAGGCCGCGGCCGCGATCGCGGCCGCCCCCGTCACCGACACGATCAAGCGCGCGGACGCCGCCGGCACGGTCGTGCAGACGCTCGACCGCGGCGAGCTGTGGTCGGTGCAGACACCGCAGGTGTTCCGCCGCGCGGCGCTGTCCAGCGCCCTGGAGGCCGGCGAGCAGGAGCTCGCGCGCGCCACCGACGACGCTTCGCTGATCGAGCGCCGGGGAGGCCGCGTGATCGTGGTCGCCAACGAGGAGGCCAACCTCAAGGTCACCTCCCCGCTGGATCTGCAGGTGGCCGAGCTGCTGCTCGCCGCGCGCGCGGGGCAGCGCTGAATCCTGCTTGAATCGCAGGCCGCGATGCTCACCGACTATCACCTGCACCTGCGGCCCGACGACTACGACGCGAGCACCGCTGCGCACCACACGCAGGCCAACGCCGAGCGCTACAGGACGGTGGCGGGCGAACGCGGGATCGCCGAGCTGGGCGTCTCCGAACACATCTACCGCTTCACCCAGGCGCTGGACATCTGGCGCCATCCCTTCTGGGAGCGCTACGCCCACGACGATCTCGACGAGTACTGCGCGTTCGTGCGCGAGCGCACCGACCTGCGCCTGGGCATCGAGGCGGACTTCGTCCCCGGCGCCGAGAACCGCATCGCGAACATGCTCGACGCGCGCCCGTTCGACTACGTCGTCGGCTCGGTGCACTTCCTCCGCGAGGGAGCGCTGGACATGGACGACTACAGCGTCTGGGACAGCGGGCGCAGCGTCGATCAGATCTGGCGGCGCTACTTCCAGACGATCGGCGAGTCGGCCGCCAGCGGTCTCTTCGACGTGCTCGCCCACCCCGACCTCGTGAAGTACTGGAGCCCTGCCGCGCGCCGCCGCCCGGACGGGGATCTGCGCCGCTACTACGAGCTCGCGATCGACGGGATCGCGCGATCGGGGATCGCCGTGGAGGTCTCGACGGCCGGTCTGCGCAAGCCCGCCGGAGAGATCTACCCGGCGCCCGCGTTCCTGGCGATGTGCCTGGAGGCGGGCGCGCCGGTGGCGCTCTCCAGCGACGCCCACCGTCCCGAGGACGTCGGCGCAGACTACGAGCGGGCGCTGGAGATGCTCGCAGAGCTCGGCGTCGGGGAGCTGTGCGTGTTCGAGCGCCGTCGCCGAAGCTTGGAGCCGATCGGCGCGAGCGCCATCTCTGCCCCAAGCGGCGAGCACGAGGGGGCCTCGGCGCCCGCCGCGGAGCGATGAGCCTGAGCGGCATCGGCTACGACTGCCACCGCCTGCAGCAAGGGCGGCGGCTGGTGCTCGGCGGGGTCGAGATCCCGTTCGAGCTCGGTCTCGCGGGCCACTCCGACGCGGACGTGCTCGCGCACGCCGTGATCGACGCGCTGCTCGGCGCGGCGGGCCTCGGCGACATCGGCGAGCACTTCCCCGACACCGACGAGCGCTGGCGCGACGCCGACTCGATCGAGCTGCTGCGCGCCACCGTCGCCACGGTGCACCGCGCCGGGATGCAAATCCTCGGCGTGGACTGCACGGTGATCATGCAGGCGCCCAAGCTCGGCCCGCACCGCCAGACGATCCGCACCACGCTCGCCGACGCGCTGTGCCTTCCGCCCGAGCGCGTCAACGTCAAGGCCACCACCGGCGAGGGGATGGGGTTCGTCGGCCGCGGCGAGGGCGTGGCCGCGCTCGCTGTGGCCAGCCTCGACCCCGCCGGCTGAGCGCCGGCGCGCGCCCGCCCGCTCGCCACGTTCGCCCACCGGCTCCTCCCCGGCTGCGGCGGGCGGCGAGCAGCTAGGGTTGCCCCGCGATGCGACCGATCGAGCTCCGCGACACCCGCACGGGCGAGCTGCTGAAGCTGCGCCCGCCCGGGTCTGGGCCTCCGATCGGGATCTACGCCTGCGGCCCCACCGTCTACAGCCGCATCCACATCGGCAACGCCCGCCCGTTCGTGGTGTTCAGCCTGCTCAAGCGCTTTCTGGTGCACGAGGGCTACGCGGTCAACCTGGTGGTCAACATCACCGACGTCAACGACAAGATCTACGATGCCGCCCGCCCGCTCGCGCGTCCGAGCGCGGAGCTCGCCGCGGAGATGGCCGATCTCTACCGCGCCGACACCAGCGCACTCGGGCTGGGGCGGCCCGACCACGAGCCGCTGGCCTCGGAGACGATGCAGCCGATCATCGAGCACATCCGTACGCTCGTCGACGGCGGCCACGCCTACGAGGCCGGCGGCGACGTGTACTTCAGCGTGCGCTCCGACCAGGGCTACGGCAGCCTCTCGCACCGGCAGCTGGACGACATGGACCAGGGCGAGGGCGTGGAGGGATCGGATCGCAAGCGCGACCCGCTGGACTTCGCGCTGTGGAAGGCCCACAAGCCGGGTGAGGACACGCAGTGGGAGTCCCCGTGGGGTGACGGCCGGCCTGGCTGGCACATCGAGTGCTCGGCGATGGCCGAGGAGCTGCTCGGCGTGGGCTTCGACATCCACGGCGGCGGCTCGGACCTGGTCTTCCCCCATCACGAGAACGAGGCCGCCCAGACCCGTGCCGCCCGCGGCGAGGAGCTGACGAGGCTGTGGATGCACAACGGCATGATCCAGTTCACCGGCGAGAAGATGGCCAAGTCGGTGGGCAACATCGCGCTCCTGCACGAGGTGCTCGCCGGGTACGGGCGCGAGGCGGTCGTGATGTACCTGGTCTCCGGGCACTACCGCCAGCCGCTCGCGTTCTCCGAGGCGGCGCTCGAGCAGGCGCGGGCGAATGTCAGTCGGATTCGAGAGGTGGGTCGAAAGCTCGGGCCGGGCGCGACCGCCTACCGCAGTCCTGAGGACAGGTCACACTTGGAGCCCTTTCGCATCGGCTTCTTCGATGCACTCGCGTACGACTTCGGCACGCCAAGGGCTCTCGCCGATCTCTTCGAGTGGATCCGAGGGGCAGGTCACCTAGGCGTCAAGGGAGACGGCGACTTGAGGGAGATGCTGACTGTGCTTGGTCTCGAGAGCCTGCTTGCGCCTGACGAGCGCGCCCCCGGAGAGGTGCGTGCCCTGGCCGAGCAGCGCGAGCGGGCTCGCGGCGAGCGGGACTTCGCCGAGGCCGACCGCCTGCGCGATGAGATCTCGGCGCTCGGCTGGGAGGTGCGCGACGAGGCGGACGGCTTCGAGCTGCTGCCGCTGTGATCGTCTACGGCCGCAACCCCGTTCGCGAGGCGCTGCGCGGACGCCGGGCGGGCCAGGTGGGGGAGGTGTGGGCCACCGCCGGGGCCGCGCGCGAGCCCTGGCTCGACGGTCTGCCGGTCCGGGTGGTGGACGCCGAGGAGGTCGAGCGCCGCTGCGGCTCGGCCGCCCATCAGGGGGTGTGCGCCGAGGCGGGCCCCTACCGCTACGCCCACGCCGATCAGCTGCTCGCCGGTGAGGCCCCCCTGCTGGTCGCGCTCGACCAGGTGCAGGACCCGCAGAACCTGGGCTCGATCTGCCGCACGGCGGAGTGTGCGGGCGCGGCCGGCGTGGTGATCCCCGAGCGCCGCGCCGCCGAGGTCACGCCCGCGGTCTGCAAGGCCTCGGCCGGGGCCGTCGAGCACCTGCTCGTGGCGCGGGTTCGCAACATGGCCGACTTCCTCGCCGACGCCCGGCGTGGGGGCTGCTGGTGCTACGGCGCGAGCGCCCCGTCGGGGCGCGGGGAGCGCTCGCCGGTGGCATACGACGCGCCCGACTACGGCGGCGCGGGCGTGGTGCTCGTGCTCGGCAGCGAGGGCGCCGGCCTGCGGCCCCGCGTGGCGCAGGCGTGCGACGAGCTGATCGCCCTGCCGCTGCTCGGAAAAGTCGACTCGCTCGGCGTCGGCGCGGCCGCCGCTGCGCTCCTGTACGAGATCTTGCAGAATCGGCGCGCAGGTCTTGACAACGCGTCATAACTGTGAGAGGCTCGCGCCGACTTAACGCTGAACCTAAGGTTTAGAAGCCTTGGTAATTGAATAGCTTTGGCGCCAGGGGAGGAGTGCGCCACTGAGCACATTCGACGCCGCCTTTGACCAGGCGGGATCGGGAAAGGATCTGCTCGTGGCACGAATCTCCCACAACCCTAACTCTGAGCCTAAGGTCGAGGATATATTCTTGATCGCCCTGGCGAAGCAGGGCGACCGCAATGCCTACGACCGGCTTGTAAGGCGCTATTACGGCTTCGTGCGCCTGAAGGCCTCCTCCTACTTCCTCGCCGGCGGCGACGCCGACGATCTCATCCAGGAGGGCCTCGTGGGGCTCTACAAGGCGATCCGCGACTTCCGCACCGATCGCGAGTCGAGCTTCCGCAACTTCGCCGAGCTCTGCATCACGCGTCAGATCATCACTGCGGTCAAGACGGCCACGCGCAACAAGCACGTGCCGCTGAACCAGTACGTGTCCTTCTCCTCGACCCCCGCCGGCAGCGGCGAAGACGTGCCCACGCTCGACCAGATGCTGCCCGGACCGACCGTCCACGACCCCGTCAACCAGGTCATCTCCTCGGAGGAGCTGCGCTCGCTCGTGGGCTGCCTCTCCACGGCGCTGTCCGAGCTCGAGGCGCGCGTGCTCTCGCTGTACCTCGACGGCTACTCCTACGAGCAGGTGGGCGAGCGGCTGACCTGCGACACGAAGACCGTGGACAACGCGTTGCAGCGCGTCAAGCGCAAGGTGGGCGCGCACCTGGACTCGCGCGCCGTCGCCGCCTGAGCACGCAGCTCAGAGCGGGTCTCCCTTAACACGCCTGCGGCCGCCCCCGAGGGGACGGCCGCAGAGCGCCATGGAGGTGGTTGTCCTACCGCCCCTAGTGGGGTTCTTTGGCCAGCGGCACCGGTTTGAGGATCACCACCGGCGCTCCGGTCACTGTGAGCGCGATCGGCGCGCTCGCTGCGGCCTGGTTGATCGGGTCGCCGGGGATCCGCACGCGGTAGACCTCTTTGCCGCTCCCGGTCACGAAGTGCGGGATCGAGTAGGACCCGGTCGTGGGCCCGGTCGAGGTCACGGTCGACAGGTCGACCACGTGGAAGCCACTGCCGAGCGCGTTCTGGCGTTCGAGGTAGACGAAGTGGCCTGCGCGGCCCGGTTCGGTTTTGCCGGAGAACGTGACGATCGTTCCCGACGGCACCGTGGTGGCCGAGGCGCTCGCCGTGAGCACCCACTTGACGCCCTCGAACAGGATCGTCGAGGATTTCAGCCCGGAGGTTACGCGGTAGTAGGTGTTCGCCTGGGCCGAGGTGATCATGAACGAGTAGTTCCCGCTGGCGTCCGTTTTCGCCACGGCGACCGTGGCGAACGGCGTTCCGGCGGTCCGGCCGAGCAGCGTGACGCTCTTGTCGACCGCGCCTTTGACCACGCCGCTGATCGTCACCGGCAGCCCGTAGTTGACCGGGTTCGCCGAGGAGAGGATCGTCAGGTTCGGGTTCTCCGCCTGGCTGATCTCGTAGGAGAGCGCGGCGGAGACGCCCCGCACTGAGAAGCGCCCGAACCGCACGACCACCGTGCGCAGGTTCGCGTCGCCGGGCACGATGAACTTGTGCACGATCGTGTAGGTGCCATCGGCCCTGACGTGGGTCCGTGCCTGGATCGTGTGCCATTCTTCGCTGGCCGTGGCCGCCTCGCGCTGCAGGACCACTTCGGCGCCGGTGTCGCTGGGGCTGACCGCGCCGGTGAACGTCACCACGTTGGCGGGGCCGGTCAACAGGTCCGCGCCGTCAGGCGGGCCGCCGAGCGTCACCTGCGGCGCGACCCTGACCGTGCGGTTGGCGCTGCGGGCGCCCATCGCGCGGACGTAGAACAGGCTGTCGGTGACGATCGGGGTGGAGGTGAACGAGTAGGAGCCGCCCACCCCGGTTTTGGGAGTGCCCACGACTTTGAAGCCGGGGACTCCGACCGAGCGCTCATAGACCGTGACGGTCTGGCCCGAGACCGGGCTGCCGCCGCAGCTCAGCGCGCCGAACACGAGCACCGTTTCGCCGCTCGTGACGAGCCGCGGTTCCGCGAACTCGCTCACGACGCAGCCTGTGGGGCCGGCTTTCGCTGGGTGTTTGGGCAGCGGAATCACGCGGGCCACGGCACCCGCCGGGGCTACCGCCAGTAGCGCAGCCGCGGCCGCCAGGGTCGCGGTCAGCTTGGTTGATCGCATCACGTGCCTTCTCCTTGGGGTGGGGAACGTTGCTTGTGCCTCTCCAACCGGCGTAAACCCCTGTAGCGCCAGTTCGATGCGGTCTTTCACGCACTGCACGACCGTGCCCGCCGGGCCTCCAGACGGGCGCTCGGGCCTGGGAATCAACCAGCTAGCCGCGCTCGCTGCCGAGCGAGAGCTGATTGAGCGAGGCCGCGCCGTCGATCACGATCGCCTGGCCGTTGATCTGGGCGGCCTCCTCGCCGGCCAGGAAGGCGACCGCCGCGGCGATCTCCTGCGGCTGCACCATGCGGCCGCTCGGCAGCGCCTGTAGCGCCCGCTCGCGCACTGCGGCCGGCATCGCGAGCACCTGCTCGGTGGCCACCAGGCCGGGCAGCACGGCGTTGGCGGTGATGCCATGCCGGGCGCCCTCGCCGGCGAGCGTGCGCACCATCCCCAGCTGGCCGGCCTTGGATGCGGCGTATGCGACCTGCCCGGGCAGGCCGCCGACGGCGGCCACGCTGGCGACCACCACGATTCGTCCATAGCCGCGCTCGCGCATCCCGCCGAGGCAGGCCTGCACGGTGCGGAAGGCCCCGGTGAGGTTGACGTCGATGTCGCGCTGCCACTGCTCGGCGGTCATCCGGTGCGCCGGCGCGATCGTGGTCGTGATGCCCGCGTTGGCCACGCACACGTCCACGTCGGCCAGCGGCGGGAACGGGTCGCGGGCGACGTCGAGCGCGATGTCGCAGCCGGCGGCCAGATCGAGCGTGATCACCTCCATCCCGTCCGCGGCCAGGCGCGCGGCGACGGCGGCGCCGATGCCCCGGGCGGCGCCGGTCACCAGCGCCCGGCGCACAGCGGTCATGATGGTGCCCCGATCATCATCGAAGGAGGGAACGATGACAGACCGTTGGTTCTCCGAGGAGGAGCTCGCGCAGCTCTCGCGGCCGACGATGGACCGCGCGATCGACGCGATCGACCGGGGCGATCTGGAGCAGGCCAGGCGGCTGTGCGCGGAGATGAAGCACGAGTGGCAGATGCTGCACGACCTGATGGCCTCGGGCGTGCTCGACCTCGTCTCCTTCATCCAGCAGCGGCTCGGCGAGGACGGCGTGGCGGAGGCGTGGAGCGAGAGCATGAACCGTGGCTGGCGTCGCCACCACGACGCGATCGTCGCGCTCGACCGCCGCGAGCTCGTCCCCCTGCTGGCCGCCACCTGGCGCGCGCACTCCTGCTCGGGCGTCGGTCCGAACCCGGGCAGCTTCACGATCAGCGAGGACGAGGAGAAGGTGACGTTCGCGATGAACCCCTGCGGGTCGGGCCAGCGGCTGGTGCGTAACGGCGCGTACGAGGGGCTCCCGGACGGCGGGGTCACCCAGCATGCCCACGACTGGTCCTTCCAGCGCAAGGGCTTCCCGCTCTACTGCACGCATTGCAGCTTCATGAACGAGTCGCTGCCGATCCAGTGGTCGGGCTATCCGCTGTATCCCTGCGACCCGCCCGAGGACTACGCCAAGGACCCCTGTACGTGGTACTGGTACAAGGACCCCGACGCGATCCCCGAGCGCCACTACAGCCGCTACGGCGCGGTCAAACCGCAGCGCCCGGCGGCTCCGCCGCGATGACGTTGGCGGGGTCGGGCTTGCCCTCGGCGGGCGCCTGGCTGTAGTCGCCGAACGCGCTGTCGCGCCGGGCGACCGCCGCGCCGACGCCGTCGCGCTCGGCGAGCTCGATGAACTCGTGCGCGTCCGGGGTGTTGCGCATCAGGCCGTCGAGCACCGGCCCGAGCAGCTGGGTGGAAGCGAGCCCCATGTTCTCGTAGGCCTGGTTGACGATCAGCTTCATCGCGGCCAGCTGCGAGGCGGGGATCGTGGCGAGCCGGCGCGCCTGGTCGTAGACCTCCTCCTGTAGCCGCGCGAATGGCACGGCGGCGTTGATCAGCCCCGCCTGCACTGCCTCGGTGCCCGACAGCGGCCGGCCCGAGAGCGCCATCTCCTTGGCCCGCGTGAGGCCCAGGCGGTACAGCCACATGCCGCTCAAATAGCAGCCCCACATGCGCGAGTAGGAGGTGCCGATGCGGGCGTCCTCGCTGGCGATCACAAGGTCGGCGCAGAGCGCCATGTCGCTGCCGCCGCCCACGCACCAGCCATGGACCTGGGCGATCACGGGCTTGGGGCTGCGCCACAGGCTCATGAAGCGCGGCACCGCGCCGAGGCTCTGCGAGGTGGCGACCGCGAAGTCCTTGCCGGGGTCCCATTTCCCGTCGGTCGTCAGCTCCTCATCCCAGTGGTGAAAGCCCTCGCCGAAGTCGAAGCCGGCGCAGAACGCGCGGCCCGCGCCGCGCAGCACGATCACCTTCACCGCCGGGTCCGCCACCGCCTGGTTGACGGCCCCCTCGAGCTCCTGCGGCATCGGCGGCACGATCGTGTTCAGCCGCTCGGGGCGGTTGAGGGTGATCGACGCGACCGCGTCGTCCGTGTCGTAGCGCAGCGTCTGGAAGGGCATCGGTGGCTCCTGGTCTCGGGTGGTGTGCGCGAGCGGATCGGGCGGTCGCCGCAGCCTCCGCCCCGGCGGGCGATGCTAGTCCCTCAGGCGCGTCCGGAGGCGCCATCCACGATTCGCCCCAGCCGCGAGGGCCGCCCGCTGCGCGCCTCCAGGCGGTCGGCCTGGCGGTAGAGCGCATACACCGCATGGATCGCCCCCCAGCGAAGCGGCTCGGGCTCCCACCGCCGCGGCCGGCGCCCCACCCAAGGCAGGGCCACCAGCTCGCTGGGCTCTCCCAGCAGCAGGTCGCGCAGCGTGCGGCCGGCGAGGTTCGCCGCGGCCACCCCCTCGCCGACGTAGCCGCCCGCCCAGGCGAGGCCGCTGGCCGGATCGGCGGCGACCGACATGCACCAGTCGCGCGGCACGCCGAGCACGCCCGACCAGGCGTGGTCGATCGCCGCGCCCGCCGCCGCCGGGAGCATCGCCGCCAGCTTGCGGCGCAGGCTCTGCACGGTCGTCGTCGCCGTCGCTCCGCGCCCGTCGGTGCGCGAGCCGTAGCGGTAGGGGACGCCGCGGCCGCCGATCGCGATGCGCCCGTCGGCGGTGCGCTGCAGGTAGACGAACACGTGCGCGCCGTCGTCCACCAGCTCGCAGCCCTCCCAGCCGATCTCGCGCCAGAGCCCAGCTGGCAGCGGCTCGGTGACGATCATCGAGCTGTTCATCGGCACGAGCAGGCGCCGTAGGCCGCGCAGGCCGGCGGTGTAGCCCTCGGTAGCGCGCACCACCCAGCGGGCACGCAGCGCGCCGGGGGGCGTGAGCGCCGCGCCCGGGCGGATCTCGCTGACGGGCGTGCCCTCGTGGATGACCACGCCGAGGCGCTCCACCGCGGCGGCCAGGCCGCTGAGCAGCCTGGCGGGGTGCACACGCGCGACGTGCGGCGTGAAGCTCGCGACGCTCGCGCCGGCCACCCGCAGCCGCTGCGTGAGCTCCTCGGCGCCCAGCTCGCGCAGATCCTCCTCGGCGAGGCCGTGAGCCCGCGCGTCGGCGAGCTGCTCGCGCAGGCGCGCGGCCTGCGCCCGGCCGAGCGCGACGGTGAGCCGGCCGCTCTCCAGGAAGTCCGCGTCGATGTGCTGCTCGGCGATGACAGACCCGATCTCCTTCACGGTCGCGAACATCGCCCGCTGCAGCGCGATCAGGCCGGCGCGCCCGCCGCTGCGCTCGTATGCCCGCGCGGGGCCAGAGAAGAAGCCCGAGACCCAGCCGCCGTTGCGCCCCGAGGCGCCGAACCCGACCATCTCGGCCTCCAGCACCACGATCCGCAGCGACGGCCGCGCCCGCTTGAGGTAGTACGCGGTCCACAGCCCCGTGAAGCCGCCGCCGACGATCGCGACGTCCGCCTCGGCGGGCCCTGCAAGCGGCGCGCGCGTCGCCTTGGCGCCTCCCAGCGAGCGCCACCAGAAGCCCAGATCGTCGGTGCGCACCGCCTGAGCCTAGCCGCGCCCGGGCGCCGCCGCAGCGGCCGCTCGCCGTCGCCGCGCCCAGCGGCTGCGCAACCCGCGGATGCAGGCTATGATCGCAGCAGTCCAGACTGGCCGACTGGCCAGCAGGACGGGAGCTAGGGTGTAGTGCGAGCGGGAGGAGTCGGCTATGGAGGCCGCAGTCAAAGAGTCCGTGACGCGCCGGGGAACCGCGGCTATCGCCGCCGAAGCGACCACGCTCGCAGAGGCGTTTCGCAACACCGTGGCCGAGCGCGCCGACGAGGTCGCGATCCGCACCAAGGGAGACGCCTTCACGATCACCTGGGGCGAGCTGCGCCAGCGCGTGGACGCGCTCGCCGGGGGCCTCGCCGAGCTTGGCCTCAGGCGCGGGGAGACGCTCGCGCTGATGCTCTCCAACCGGCCCGAGTTCCACATCTGCGACCTCGCCGGAATGATGCTCGGGGCGGCGCCCTTCTCGATCTACAACACCTACACGCCCGAGCAGATCCGCTACCTCGTCGCCGATGCGGACGCGAGGATCCTGATCTGCGAGCAGCAGTACCTGCCGCAGGTGCTGCAGGCGCGCGCGGAGCTGCCCCAGCTCGAGCACGTGATCGTCGTCGACGGCGAGGCACCGGAGGGCACGCTCGCGCTGGCCGAGGTGGAGCAGATGAACCCGGACTTCGACGTTGAGGCCTCGATCGCCCAGATCAAGCCGACCGACGTGCTGACGCTGATCTACACCTCCGGCACCACCGGGCCGCCGAAGGGCGTGCAGCTGATCCACCGCAACCTGCTGGCGGCAGTGGAGGGCCTCGATGAGCTGATCGAGTTCCCGCGCGACGGCAGGGTGATCTCGTGGCTGCCGGCGGCGCACGTGGCCGAGCGCAACGCCCACCACTACCTGCCGATCGTCTTCGGCCTGCAGATCACCTGCTGCGATGACCCGCGCCAGGTCCTCTCCTACCTGCCCGAAGTGCGGCCGAGCTGGTTCTTCGCGGTCCCGCGCATATGGGAGAAGCTGAAGGCGGGCCTGGAGACGATGATGGCCGGCCAGCCCGAGGAGCAGCGCGCGGCGATGCAGGCTGCGCTCGACGCGGCCGTGGCGAAGGTGCGCCTGGAGCAGCGCGGCGAAGAGGTGCCGGCCGCGCTCGCCGAGCAGGTGGCGCGGGCGGACGCCGAGATCTTCTCCGGCCTGCGCGCGATGCTCGGGCTCGACCAGGTGGAGGCGATCAACGTCGGCGCGGCACCCACCCCGGTGGAGGTGCTCGAGTTCTTCCACGCGATCGGCCTGCCGCTCGCGGAGCTGTGGGGGATGAGCGAGACCTGCGGCGCGGGCACCGTCAACCCGACCGGCCGCGTGAAGATCGGCACGGTCGGACCGCCGGCCCCGGGCGTGCAGATCAAGCTCGACAGCGACGGCGAGGTCCTGATCAAGTCCGACGTGGTGATGCTCGGCTACCGCAACCTGCCCGAGAAGACCGCGGAGGCGTTCACCGAGGACGGCTGGCTGCGCACAGGCGACATCGGCGTGATCGACGAGGACGGCTACCTGAAGATCGTCGACCGCAAGAAGGAGCTGATCATCAACGCCGCCGGCAAGAACATGTCCCCGGCGAACATCGAGGCCACCCTGAAGACGTCCTCGCCGCTGATCGGCCAGGCCATCTGCATCGGCGACGCGCGCTCGTTCAACACGGCCCTGATCGTCCTCGACGCCGACTTCGCGCCGGCCTGGGCCGCCAAGGAGGGCATCGAGGACACCTCCTTCGAGGCCCTCGCGGCCGATCCGCGGGTGCGCGAGGCGGTCCAGCGAGCCGTGGATGGCGCCAACGAGAAGCTCGCGCGGGTGGAACAGATAAAGCGCTTTACGATCGTGCCCTGCGACTGGCTTCCCGGCGGCGATGAGCTCACGCCCACGATGAAGCTCAAGCGCCGCCCGATCGCCGAGAAGTACGACGCGGCGATCGAGGCTATGTACGCGGGCTGAGCGCGGCCGGCGCGTTCTCGGGCCGCCGGCGCGCGGCCGGCGCCCGCCTCGGCTGCGGTGTGGCGCGCTCGTGCAGGCGGCGCAGCGGTGCGGGCGCCCACCAGTTCCAGCGGCCGAGCATGGCCATCAGCGAGGGCACCAGGAAGGTGCGCACGATGAACGCGTCGATCAGCACGCCCGCGGCCGTGCCCAGCCCCACCTCCTTGAGGAACACGATCTGCGAGGTGGCGAACGCGCCGATGGCCACCGCGAGCAGGATCGCCGCGGCTGTCACCAGGCCGCCCGTGCGCTGCAGGCCGAGCGCGACCGCCTCGCGGTCGGGTACGCCGCCGTCGCGCAGCTCCTTGATGCGCGTGAGCAGGAACACCCCGTAGTCGGTGCTCAGGGCGAACACCAGCGCGGCGAGCACCAGGAAGTCCGTCGACTCGATGCCGCTCGGCCGGGAGTAGTCCAGCGGGCCCGTCAGGCGGCCTTCCTGGAAGACGACCACGAGCAGTCCGGTGGCGGCGCCGACCGTGAGCGCGTTCATCAGCAGGGCCTTGATCGGCAGGATCACCGACCCCGTCATCGCCCACAGGATCGCCAGCGTGGTGAGCGCGAGCAGCGCCAGCGCGAGCGGCAGGCCGGCTGCGATCGCGGCCTGCTGGTCGTGGAACAGCGCCGGCTCGCCGCCGACCGCGAGCGGCAGACGGCCGGGCAGCGACCGGATCGCGTCCACCGCGCGCTGGGCGCGTGCTCCGATCGCGGGACCGGCGGCCGAGGCGCTGATCTGCCAGGTGTCCGCGCCCAGGTACACGGGCGGGGACACGCGCGTCACGTCGGCCTGGCGGGAGACCTGGGCGGCGAGCGCCGACACCGCGGCGCTGGCGCGCGATGGCGCGGTGACCGCCAGCTCGACTGGGGTCGGGTCCACACGCGGAAACTCGCGGGCGAGCGCGTCGTTGACCACGCGCGCGCTGCGCGAGCTCGGCAGCACCGACGCGTCGACGCCGGACCAGTGGGCGCGCAGGTCGGGCACCGCGGCGAGCAGCAGCACGGCCGCGGCAGCGGCGGCGACCGCGCCGGGGCGGCGCATCTGCCAGCGCGCCAGCCGGTACCAGCCGCCGCGGGCCTCCGCGCTCACGCGCCGCGACCCCACGCGCTTGCCGAGCAGCATCATCAGCGAGGGCAGCACGAGCAGCGACACGGCGGCGGCCACGAGTGCGACGACGGCGCCGCCGATGCCCATCGACTGCAGGAAGCGCAGGGGGAAGACCGTCAGCGACGCGGTCGCGGCCGCGACCGTGAGCGCGCTGAAGATCACGGTCCGTCCGGCGGTGGCCATGGTCGTGCGCATCGCTTCGGTCGTCCCGGCGCCTTCGCCCAGCTCCTCCCGGAAGCGCGAGACCACGAACAGGCTGTAGTCCACGGCCAGGCCCAGGCCGAGGCCGATCACCAGGTTCAGCGCGAACGAGGAGAGCGGCAGCGCGAAGTTGATCAGCCGCAGCACCGAGAAGGCTCCGAGCACCGATAGCAGCCCGCCCGCGAGCGGCAGCAGCGCGGCGGCGCCGCGGAAGACGATCAGGGCCAGCAGGGCGAGCAGCGGGAAGGCGAGGAGCTCGGCGAAGCCCAGGTTGGAGGTGGCCTGCTGGCTGACCTGGTAGCCCGAGATCGCGCGGCCCCCGAGCAGGACGTCGTGGCGCCCGGAGAAGGAAGCTGTGATGCGCTTGGCGGCTTCGTTGGGGTCCACGCCTGCGCGCAGGGTGGCCGCGACCAGCGTACGGCGGCCGTCGCGCGAGACGAGCGCCGAGGGCGCGCCCGCTTGCGGCGTGGCCACGGTGGCCACGCTCGGGTCGCTGCGCAGGAGGGTCGCTGCGCTCCTCACCGCCGGGGTCGCGGGGCCCGCGTCGAGGAGTGCGAGCACGCCCGCGGCCGGTTCGGCGCCGGTGGCTCGCTCGATCTGGGCGCGCGCGGCCGCCGCCTGCGAGCCCGGGTCCTCGAAGTCGTTGCGCGCTTTCAACACGGTGGCCGCGGGCCCGCCCAGCGCGCCCAGGAGGGGGACGAGCAGCAGCGCCAGCAGGGCGACCCGGCGGGGCTTGAGGGTGTGGACGGCGGCGAGTCGCTCGAGCATGGGGAGGCCTCCGGTAAAAGTGCGTGTACGGCTCTACATATACAACAGTAGATATACGGTTGTCAAGCGATCGGTTAGGATGGCGCTATGACGACCGCCGGAGAGCGAGTACGCAACCCCCGCGGTGAGGGGGACCGCCTGCGCGTGGCGCTGCTCGACGCGGCCGAATCGCTGCTGGCGGAGGTCGGCGACGTGGGCGCGCTGTCGCTGCGCGCGGTGACCGCGAGGGCGGGCGTCACGCCCAACGCGCTCTACCTGCACTTCAGCGATCTCGGCGAGCTGATGCTCGCGCTGGAGCGGCGCGCCTACCAGGAGCTGCTGGCGCTGCTCGAAGCAGCCGATCGCGAGCACGACGGCGACCCCTGGGAGCAGCTGCTGGCGATGGGCGACGCCTACTGCGAGTTCGCCGAGCTGCGTCCGGCCACCTACCGGCTGCTGTTCGGCACCTACGTCAGCGGCGGCAAGATCATGCCGCGTAGCTCCGAGGAGCGCGCGGCGGCGAAGGACTCGGGGATCGACACCTTCAACGCGCTCGCGCGCGCCGTGAGCCGCTGCGTGCCCGACGTCGGCGACCCGTTCCCGCTGGCCGTGGAGGTGTGGTGCGCGCTGCACGGATACGTGTCGCTGCAGTCGGTGATGCCCTCCTTCCCGTTTCCGGCGCCGCGCGAGTTCATGAGCGACGTCGTGCCGGCGCTGCTGCGGCGCCGCTGAGCGCCGAGCGCGCGGGTACACTCGCCCGCGTGAAGTTCAGGATCACCGTCCACTCCGGCTTCGGAGCGCCCGCAAACGCGCTCGAGCTGCTGTTCGAGCGCGTCGGCTCGCGACGCGACGAGACCCGGTTTGCGATGTCCCCCGGCGAGATCAGGGCATCTTGGGGCGAAGATGCGCCGGTGTCGATGGAGCGCTCCGAACGCGAGGAGATCGGCCGGCTCGCGGTGCTCGAGATCCTGCAGCGCGTGTGCGAGCGCGCGCCCGAGCTCGACTACGACTGGTTCGCGGTCAGCGCGCGGCGCTGAAGCCGAGCGGAGCGGCGCGCCTGCGCACGCGGGCCACGGTCAGGCGAGCGACCGAGAACGCCGCCACGGCCAGCCCGAGCGTGGCGGTCCACAGGTAGGCGACTGCGACGATCAGCACACCGGCGAGACCCGCGAGCGCATCGGCCCGTTCGCCGAGCCACCAGAAGGCGAGCGTCGTTGCAAACAGGCCAGCCGCGAGCAGGACGCTCAGCGCGAGCACGTGCCGCAGCCGGTAGCCGGTGATCCCGCGCGCCAGCCACAGCACATAGACGATCATGGGGGCAATTGTAGGCCGCCAGGGGAGAGAGCTCGCGGCCTCTCCGCGCTGGCCGGGTGGGCAAGCAGGCGCGCGGCGCCGCTCACTGGTCCTGGCCGAGCGGGCTCGGCCAAGCCGCGCAGAGCAGATCGGCGAGCAGCAGCTCGTGCTCCTCATCGCTGCGGTGGTCGATGTCGTAGACCACGCTGCGCACGAGCGCCGCGACGACGTTCGCGTCCGTGGGCGGGCCGTCCGGCTCCATCACCGACCCGCCCCGTCCCGCGCGCGAGGCTGACGTGGAGGACATGCGTGCGCTGAGCTCATGCGTCAATCTTGGTGGCGCGGCCCGCTGAGGTCCATACCGCAGTCGTGCGATCCTGCGTCATGCGTCGCATACGCCGACGCCCACCCTAGGATCGTTCTTCTCGGCGCGTGCCCGCCCGGCCGGCGACGCCGCCACGACCAACCTCGAAGGAGGGCCGGATGTCTGAGAACTCGAGCCTCGCCGTCGCGACGCGCAGCGGCGGCCACCGCTTCAGCGACGGGCGCGACCGTGGGGGGCGCTTGCCCGCTCGGCTCGCACGGCGCGCCGCCGGTCTCCTGATCGCCGGCCCGATGTGCGTCGCGCTGCTGCTAGGGCCGGCGGCGGCAGCGGCCGGTGTCCATGCGGCGCGGGCCCCGCGATGCGCCACCTCCGGCCTGGTGATGTGGATCAACGCCGAAGGCGCCGGCACGGCGGGAAGCTTCTACTTCCACATCGAGTTCGCCAACCTGTCCGGGCGCACCTGTTCGCTGTCGGGCTACCCGGGCGTCTCGGCGGTCGGCCTGCGCGGCAACCGCATCGGCTCGCCTGCGATCCGCGAAGTGACCGGCACGCCGGGCCTGGTCACGCTGAGGCCCGAAGAACAGACCAGCGCCATCGTTCGCGTGGTCGACGTGGGCGCGTTGCCCGCCTCCTGCCGGCCGGCCGCCGCCGCCGGGTTCCGCGTCTATCCGCCGGGCGAGACCGCCTCCAAGGTCGTTCCGTTCCCGTTCCACACGTGCTCGCGTGGCGGTCCGGGGGCATTGCTGGTGCGTGCGGTGAAGACGGAATGATCGAGACCGATGGGGAGGACCCCGATATCGAGTTCGTTGTGGCCGCCGACGGTCCGCTGAGACTCGGCTAGTTTGCGATTCCGCGCGCCGTGATCGTTCCGCGGACCTCTTCTGCCAGTATCAGCGGCCATGGGGCCTAGCCAGCTCGTGGCCAGACCCTACAGAACGATCTCGACGGTGCCGGCCACTCGGCGTTCGCGGTCGGCCTGGTACGGTCGGTTTGGGTTGCGGGGCATCGGGCTTGTTGCGCTCGCCGTACTCGGCGCGGTCCTCTTCTACCTCCTTCGCCCGGGCGCAGTCACCGACGACACGTATGCCTTTCTGGACTGGGGCAGGGATCTTCGACACGGGTTCCTGCCGTTGCTTGAGCATCGGACCTTCCAGCCACTGCCGATCGCGGCCGGCGCCGTGTTGTCGCTGTTCGGCTCGGCTTCTCCGACGGTCACCGTCCTGGCTTGTCTTGCCGGGCTAGTGCTGTTGGCGGCCGCTTCGTGGCGGGTCGTGGGGCTGCTCGGCTTTGGCCAGCCGGCGCCGGCGCTGGCCGCGTTGCTCGTGATCGGAACTCCGCTGCTGCCGGTGCTTGCGCTGGTCGCCTACAACAACCTGCCCTTTGCGACCCTCATGCTGTGGGCGCTCGTGTTCGAGCTCGAACAGCGCCGCACGGGCGCCTGGGCTCTCCTTGTCTGTGCAGGACTCACGCGACCAGAGGCGTGGTTGTTCCTGCTCGCCTACGGCCTACTGACGTGGTGGCGCGCCGGTCACCCGTACTCCCCGCGCCGCTGGCTGCCGATCGCCGTGCTCGCTGTCGGTCCGATCGCGCTTTGGGCCGCTCTTGAATGGGGACTGTTCGGCGATCCGCTCTATTCGCTTGAAAACACGACGGGGCCGGCGGTTCAGAGCACGCACAGCAACTCGCCGCAAGCTCTCTGGAACACCCTCCGTGCGTACGTGCCGGCGGCACCGCTTCTTGCGAGCGGAGTTGGCGTCATCGCCCTGGGATGGTTTGCGCCTCGGCGACTGGCGACGACGACATTGGCCGCGACCGCGCTGACGGTTCTCTCCATTCTGGTCCTTGCGAGCTCGAACTTCAACGTCCCGGGGCGGGACTTCTCGGTCCTTGTCGCGCTTCTGTGCGTGCTCGCTGCAGCGGGCGCCATGCTGCCGGCGTGCGTGCTTTCCCGGTCCCGCAGATTCCCCGCGCCCGTCACCTTCCTGGTGGGCGTCGCCGGTGCAGCGCTCGTCATCGGGTTGGCCGCGTCCGGGAGCGTCGGCGCACTTCGCAGCAACTTCCGGAGCATCTCGATCACTCACGAAACCGGTCGCACCTTCACCCGCGCGGTGACCGGGGCGCTTCCACTGATCGACGTCCGCGGGGCGCCGCGACACTCGGTTGCGATGCTGGGCGCGGTGGACAACTCGGAGCTCGCGTGGGTGCTCGGCGTTCCGTATAACGTCGTTACCGACCACGTCGAACCGCAGACGCGCCTGATCGTGCAGCCCTCACCGGCGACCTGGGCACGATTGAAGCGATATGACCTGACGGACCGCACCCGTTCGGCGCTCCCGCACGGGTGGCAGGTGATCGCGAACGGCGATTGGCAGATCTACGCTGCGGGTACCGCGGCACCGGCACGGTTGCACTGAGGCGATCGCTAGCGCGAGGCCAGGTCCTCGCCCAGCAGGACCTTGCCGCCTAGCGAGCCCGCATCGTCGGGACGCCAGCGGACACGCGGCTCGATGGCGTCCGTGATGACACGGTCGCGGTGGCGGGCGATCACGGCCAGGACCGACCGGATGAGCTCATCACCGAGGAAGTGCGGCTGCAGCCCGAGGCCGAGGAGCTTGTCGTTGACCGCGCTGTAGTAGTGATGCTCGGCCTCGACGCGGGGATTGACGTAGCTGTCGACGTCGACGGCGTAGCCGAGGGCATCGCCGGCTCGCTTGACGAGCTTCGCCAGCTCCAGAATGCTGAACTGCTCGGTGAACTGGTTGAACACGCGAAACTCGCCGAGTTCAGCGGGGTTGAGCACTGCGATGTCCACGCACTGCAGCGTGTCTCGCACGTTCAGAAAGCCACGGATCTGCGTGCCGCTGCCGTAGACGGTCAGCGGATGACCGATCACTGCCTGCACGCAGAAGCGGTTCAGCGCGGTGCCGAACAGCTCGTCGTAGTCGAAGCGGGTAACGAGCCGCTCGTCGAGGGCCGTCTCCTCGGTCTCCACTCCGTAGACGACCCCCTGGTTGAGGTCGGTGGCCCGCAGTCCCCAGGTCCGACAGGCGAAGTGGATGTTGTGCGAGTCGTGAACCTTCGAGAGGTGGTACATCGAGCCCGGCAGCTTGGGGAATGGCAGGACGTCGCGGCGCCCCTTGTGCTCGATCTCGATGTAGCCCTCCTCGATGTCGATGTTCGGTGTCCCGTACTCGCCCATCGTCCCGAGCTTGACCAGATGACACGCCGGGACGTGCTCGCGCAACGCGAACAGGAGGTTGAGCGTGCCCACGACGTTGTTGACCTGGGTCTCGACCGCATGCGCGCGAGAGATCATCGAGTACGGCCCCGAGGCCTGCTCGGCGTAGTGCACGACGGCCTCAGGCAGGAATTCGGCGATCACGCCGTCCAGGAAACTCGCATCCGTGACGTCGCCGACATGCGCGACGATGTCCCGCCCGGAGACCTCGCGCCAGGCGCCGATGCGGTCCGGGAGCGACACGATCGGCGTCAGCGAGGCCGTGGCGCGCTCTCGATGCCAGCGACGTCGCGCGAAGCTGTCGAGGACGGCGACCTCATGGCCGCGGGCCGAGAAGTGCAGAGCAGTGGGCCAGCCGAGATAGCCATCTCCGCCCAGAACCAGAATCCGCATCCGGACATATTATGATCGGTCTCCGACGGGAAACGCGACGAGTTCCGCTCGGACTTCGTTTCGGCCGTATTCCTTGGCCTATTTACTGTTGAGCGCTCCAATCTCGCATCCCGTTGCCCTCGCCCGTGCCGCCGACGGTCTGCTTCTCAGCGCTGCCGGGAGCCCCGTTTCCGCGCTCGAGATGTCGACGCGCTTTGGGGATCGCATCGCGATCGTCATCCCCGCCTTCGAGGAGGCCGCCAACCTGACCGAGCTGCTCCCGCGCATTCCGGGCACCGTCTGCGGCGTGCCGGCGGCGGTGCTGGTCGTCGACGATGGCTCCGCCGACGACACCTCCGGCGCAGCGGTGCGCGCCGGCGCGGTGGTCGCGCGCCTGCCGGAGAACAGAGGCGGCGGGGCTGCGCTGCGGGCCGGGTACGCGCTGATGGTCGGCGCGGGAGCGCGTGTCGTCGTCACGATGGACGCCGATGGCCAGCATCGGCCGGAGGATCTCGATCGGGTCGCGGAGCCCGTGCTCAGCGGACGGGCGCAACTCGCTCAGGGCTCACGAATCCTCGGACACACTGAGCCCGGCGCGTTTGCCCGGGAGCTGGGAATCGCCCTGTTCAACCGCCTGGTGCGTGCTCTCACGTGCGCTCGCGTGACGGACTGCTCGAACACCTTCCGCGCGATCCGCACCGAGCTGCTGCCAGAGCTGGATCTGCGTCAGCCCCAATTCCACGCTGCGGAGTTCTTGATCGAGGCGATCACCAGGGGCATCTCGCTCGAGGAGGTTCCGGTGAGCGTTCTGAGCCGTCAGCACGGGCAATCCAAGAAGCCAGCCACTCTGCGCTACGGGTTGGGCTTCGCCTCGGCGATCATCAGCGCCTGGAGGCGCTCGGTCGTTCGACGTCGCACCACTCAAAGCAGCATGCGCCCAGCGGGAGCGTGTACGGCGGAGCGCCCTGGCGCGTGAGTGCGTCGCGAAACCGTTACCGCCGAGGGGCGAGGGTCGAGCGTCGTGCACTGAAGTTGCTGTCATCGAGGGTGTTCATGTAAGGCCGGAGAGGGGACTCGAACCCGTGACCCCTGTTTACAAGACGGCCGAGCAGGACGCCCAGAAAGCAAGCGTTTGCAGGCTAGACGGGCTTCCGGGGCCGATCACCGAGCAGCCGTGACAGGACGGGACTAGACGCGATTCGATGGGGTTGTGGCACCGGCAAGGGCGCTGGTGCCACTTCGCCCGTAGGAGCGAGGGCGCCCGCGGCTCGTTGTGGAACCCCTTTGCCGTGCCGCGAGCGCAACCGTGCCGGGCGCGTCAGGCGCCGGCGACCGAGCCGGTCGCGACGAGCGCCGCCGCACGGGGCTCGAAGAGACCGTAGCCGTAGTCGCGCGAGAGCTCGAGCGCGCGCGCAGCGTGCTCGCGAGCCCGTTCCCGACTCGCCCGCGTGGTGACTGCCTCCGCCCAGCCGAGGTGCGCGCGGGCCGGCCCGGCGCCAGCCCGTGTCGACGGATGAGGCTGTGCATACAACGAGGGCCGGTGAGGGGGCTGTGGACACGGCGCCTGTACGATGGGATCCCGCGGCTACCAGAGCGACAGAGTGGTGTATGTAACGTGGACGCGAACGCTTCTCTACCGGTTGACGCCGAGACTCCCGGGTGGGAGCACCTCTTCTGGCTGGTCTTCGATCGAACGTCGAACCCGATCTTCGTCCTCGACGACCAGCGGCGGATCACCGGGGTGAATCACGCTGCGCTTTCGCTCCTGGGTCGCTCGCGAAAGGATCTCGAGGGCACGTCGATGCTCGAGACCATGAGACCCGTCGATCGAGCGGAGGCCCTCAGAAACTGGCGGGCCTTCCGTCGCTCCGGCGAATACTTCGGTAGGCGGGCTCTCGTACGGGCGGATGGCGCCGAGGTCCAGGTCGACTTCGCGGCGCGGCTGGCGCACATCAGAGGACAGCAGGTGGCCGTGTATGTCTCGCTGCCGGGTCCCCGTTCCGCGCCGACGCGGTCCTCCGCCCTCACGGGCCAGCTTCTGCTGACCGACCGCGAGCGAGAGGTCATCACCCATGTCGCCCTCGGCTACGAGACCGACCAGATCGCCAAAGCGCTGTACATCTCACCCACGACCGTGCGCACTCACGTGCGCAACGCGATGGCCAAGCTCGGCGCCCACACGCGTGCCCAGCTCGTGGCAATCGTTCTCTGCACCGACGATGCCGTACACGCGACCGTGGTCGAAGGGATCGCGGCCTAGCCGCACATCCTTCTCCGAACGCCGAGTCGGCGGTCACCGACGAGGTTCCGCGTTTCGCGGCTTGAGCCTGCACGTGCCGCCCGAAGCATGAACAGGGTCTGGCGACCTCGACGGTGACGCCACAGATGGAGCGTGCGACCCGGCCGGTGGTCCCCCTAGCGGCCGGCCGGGTCGCGGGTGAACGCTCAGTTGAGGGGCACGCTGGCCGTCGCCGTGTTGTCGGCTCCGTCAGTGATCGTCACGACCCCTTCCATGTGTTTGGGCAGGGTGATCGTCGTCCCGTACTCGGTCCTTCCATCCGAGAACGCCCACTTGGCCGCGATCACGTTGCCCTCGCCGCCCTGGGCCACGGCGGTGAGGGTGACGCTGTTCCCATGCCCGGGAGTCTGGACCACAGCCGCGGTCAGCGGCGAGTCGATCCGTACCTGCTGGGTCCAGCTGTACGTGTTGCCGAGGTTGTCGGTCACGCTCGCCTTCACTAGGTAGACACCGGGGCCCGGGAAGGTATGGGTGAAGCGCGCCTGGTCGGGCTGGACTTCGGTCGTGCCGTCGCCGAAGTCCCAGCTGATCGAGCCGTCACCCTGCGTGCCTGCACTCGAGCCGATCGTCTTCGATGCGGAGTGGGACGCCGAGTCCGCCGCGTGGGCGGAGGCGTAGAAGCTCACCGTCGAGCCTTCGGTTTCGACCCGGTCGGGGTAGAACTGGATCCCGGGCTCGGAGAACGCGTTCGGGTTGGTGATATTCGCGGTCACGTGCTCGGGGGCCGGCCCGAGGCCGAGGTTTTCGCCGGCGTGGACGATCGCGTTGACGTTGTCCTGCCCTACGTTCGGGCCGACGTTGTTCCTCGTCAGGTCGCCTTCCATCTGGCCTGACGGGTACGCGCCATAGTCGCCGAAGTAGCCGAGCGTGTCGCTGCCCTCGTCGATGACATGCGCTGCTTCGATGCCGGGCGAGGAGGCGAAGACGCGCTCGATTGCTTCGGTCACCTCCGGGAATCCCTCGCCTGGAACCGTCGCGTACACCTGATTTCCGATGCGGGCGACCGTCGCCGACGAGCCGACGGTGAAAGCTTCTTCGTTGAAATACGGCGCTTCCAGTGAGCGGTTGATCGTGAAGATCCCGCCGACTGCTTCCCAGTTCCAGGTGCCCAGGCCGTGGTTGCTCGCGGGCTCGCTGAGCGGGCCGGGACAACCGAGCGGGCCGCCGGGATGGTTGCAAGACATCGCCGCAAGCAGACCCGTGTTCGTAGCTTCGGTCGTGAACGGCATGTTGTCGGCCGCCAGCGTCGTGTCGGTGATCGGGCGTGCGTGGGTGAGCGCACCCGCGATCGCATTCGTTATGAAACGGCCCTGCTCTTCGACCTCGGGGTAGTGGGGGTGAGAGCCGATGGTCTCCTGCCGGCCAAGAGTGCCGACCGCGACCACGGCGCTTCCGCCGAGCAGCTGGGCGAGGCGATTACGGACCCACCCGGGGTAGTCGGCACTCCACTGGTTGTTGCCGGACACGGTCGGGTCGTATTCGTCGGCGTGGACCGGCACGTCGGCGTAGGTGGCGATCGTCGCACCGGTGCCGGGCTGGCGCGCCCACAGGATCGGCAGCTGATCGTCGGTCGAGAACCCGGCCGTCTGATCGGTGCCCTGGAGCTGTGAAACCAGGCCCTTGATCGTGCCCGTGGCCGACCACAGTTCCGCTTCGTGGGTGTGGGACGCAGCCAGGATGACGGCCTTCACAGCCGCTTCCTTGACGTGGTGCAGGTACCCCGGGAAGGTGTGACCCCAGAGCCCCATCAGCGTCGGGGCTGCGTGGTCGTGCGTGCTGGAAAGGACGATGTTCGATGCGTTGACTTCGTAGCCGCGTGCGGCGAGTTCGGCGGCCGCGTCCGTGCGCGCGCTGTCGGCTCCGTCGCCCACGTTCGGCGACTGGTATTCAGCGAACCAGCCCTGAGAGTCGACTGTCACGAACACCACAGCCTGTTTGCCGTGGCCGATGAAGAATGCGCGCACCTGCAGAGGGTCATGCGCTCCGCCGGTGACGATGTAGTCCGAGCCGTAGCCACCATCGGCCATCGGTTTGTGGGGCGTGATGTCGACTACCGACGTTCCGACCTGAAAGCGGCCGGCTTCGGGCTGAGGTGTTGACGCGGCGGATGCCGCGGACGTACCTGCTGCTCCCAGGAACAGCGCTATCGAGGCAGCCGCGACCGCGGCAGCCTTGGGTTTACGAGACAAAGTTCTCTCCCTCTGTGGACGATCTATTCCGGCGCGGCAACATACCCCTGGGCCGAGGCTCAGTTGCGGCCTTTGCCTGAAAGATCATCCGTATGTACGAGGCGAGCGGCACGAGGGATGGTGGTTCTCGATCCAGCCGCCCGGGCGTCGCAAAACAAGCTCGTCGCCCGCGTCCAGCCGCGGGACGACGTGACCCTGGCGCCCTCCGGAGCGCGGCCGGCTACCCCGCGGACACTCGCCTGAGACCCCTTCCACGGGCATCGACTCGGGGAGTCGCGCACTCAGCAGATGTGCTGAGAGCGCCGTGACCATGAAACCGGCTCTACAACGCCGTTTTCGGCATAAGCCGGAGAGGGGACTCGAACCCCTGACCCCCTGTTTACAAGACAGGCGCTCTACCAGCTGAGCTACTCCGGCGGGTGGGCCGATTCTACCCTCGGCCCTGGCCGCCCCCGATGGGCTGCGCGGCTCGACGGCGGCGACCGCAGGCGCGTGCCCCAGCGCGCCGTGTGCAGTCTGTAACACCGCCGGAGCCCGCGGGTATGGGAGGCATGGAGCGCCCCAGACCGCTGCCCGAGATCGCGTCCGTGCCTGCGGCGGGTGCGCCCGCGGATGCGGCGGCGGATGAGCCCCACACCGACCTGACGCCGTTTCGCGAGCGCTCGCTCTCGCGCGGGGTCAACCCGCTGATCTACTGGACGTTGCGCGCGATCCTGGTGCCGTTCTTCCTCGTCTACTTCCGCCTGCAGCGGATCGGGCGCGAGCACCTGCCGCGCAGCGGGCCGCTGCTGCTGGCGGCCAACCACCGCAGCTTCCTGGACCCGTTCGTGATCGGCACGCTGGTGCGCCGCCCGGTGTACTACATGGCCAAGCGCGAGCTGTTCGAAAAGCGCTGGCAGGCCTGGATCTTGAACGCGCTGGGCGCCTTCCCGGTCGACCGCGGCGCCGGTGACGCGGACGCGATGGCCACCGCCCGGGTGATCCTCGAACGGGGGGACTGCGTGGTGGTCTTCCCGGAGGGCACGCGCGTTCGTCCCGGCCCGCTCGGCGAGCCGCGGCGGGGCTTGGGGCGACTCGCGCTGGAGACGGGCGCGCCGGTCGCGCCGGTGGCGGTGATCGGCTCCGAGGACGTGCGCAGGGGCTGGCGGATTCGCCCGCGCAAGGTGCGCATCCGCGTCGGTCGCCCGCTGCTGTTCCCGACCGTGGAACGCAGCTCGCAGGGGCTGGCGGGCGCGGTCACACAGCGCGTGTGGGCGTGCGTGTCGCTGCAATGGGAGTGGCTGGGCGGTGTGAAGGCTCCGCGCGAGCAGCCCGCCTCCCGGGAGGCCCAGGCGCGCGAGGTCTCGCGCGCCGCCTAGCTCGGCGGCGGCGCCTGGGTAGTGTGCAATGAGTGAGCGACAACGACGGGCACAAGACCAAGGCCCGGCTCGACGCGGAGTTCTCCGAGCTGTATCGCGCCCACCTGCGCGACGTGTACAGCTACGCCTACTACCGGGTGGGGGACCACCACGACGCGGAGGACCTGACCGAGCAGACGTTCCTGCAGGCCTACCGGCACTTCGAGCGGGCGCAGCGCGAATCGCACGGGCGCCCGTTGCGGCCGTGGCTGATCCGGATCGCGCACAACCTGGCTGCGAACCTCTACCGCGACCGCTCGCGCAAGCCGGCCTCGCCGATCGACGAGACGACCGCGATCGCGGCGCTGCACACGACAGAGCAGCTGGTGGAGGGCCGCGACGAGCTGGCCCGCGTGCTGCAGGGCGTGCAGATGCTGCCGGACGACCGGCGCGAGGCGCTGATCATGCGCTTTGCGCTCGGCATGGACAATCGCGAGATCGCGCGCGCGCTCGGGCGCTCGGACGGCGCTACGAAGGTGTTGATCCATCGCGCGATCAAGCAGCTGCAGGAGATCGTGGGGCCGCGCGGCGAGGGCGTGCGTCAGCCCCAGCCTGCCACCGGCCCGGCCGTCGCGGACTCGGACGAGGGCGCAACCGATGAGTGAGGCAGCGACCAGCTTCGAGGAGCTGCTGCGCGAAGCGCTCGCGCCGGTCGAGCCGCCCGAGGATCTCGTCGAGCGCCTGGAGGGAACGCTCACGAGCATCACCGAGATGGCCGCCGACGAGCTCGACGCGTGGGAGCTCTCGGCGATGCGCGACCCGCGCAACTGGGCGCGGCCGGCCGCGGCGCTCGTGGCCGGCACCGCCGCTGGAGCAGCGCTCGTGCTGCTGCGCACCCGCCGTCGCCAGCAGGCGGCCCCGGGCGGCCTGCTCGGCGTGCGTGAGACCGCCGAGCGCACCGTGCGCGACCTCGAGCGCGAGACGCGCAAGCTGTTCGGCCGGCGCTGACCGGTTCGCGGCGGCCCGCAAGCTAGGCTTCCTGTCCGGGACATGGCCACCTGCTATCGCCACCCTTCGCGCGAGACCGGGGTCTCATGTTCCAACTGCGGGCGCCCGATCTGCCCGGACTGCATGACCACGACGCCGGTGGGGATGCGCTGCCCGGAGTGCGCCAAGCAGCGCACCAAGGTCAAGCGGATGCGCGACATGAGCACGGTGCCGCGTGTGACCTACGCGCTGATCGCGATCAACGTGGCCGCGTTCCTGACCGAGCAGGGCCAGCTGTCGGTGACCGGCTCCGGCATCTATGGCTCAGTTGTCGAAGAAGGCGACCTCTACAGATTTGCGATCGCGCACGGGCACGAATACTGGCGCCTGGTGAGCAGCGCGTTCCTGCACGAGAACCTGATCCACATCGGCTTCAACATGTACCTGCTCTACCTGCTGGGAAGGATGCTCGAGCCGGCGATCGGCTCGCTGCGGTTCGGCGTGATCTACTTCACCGCGCTGCTGGCAGGATCGGCGGGGGCGCTGTTCGCGACCAACGCGGCCAGCCTGGGTGCGTCCGGTGCGATCTTCGGCCTGATGGGCGCGGCGGTCGTGGAGCTGCGTGCGCGCCGCATCAGCGTGATGGAGTCGGGCATCGGCGGCCTGATCGTGATCAACCTGATCCTCAGCTTCACGCTCGCGAACATCTCGGTGGGCGCGCACATCGGCGGACTGATCGGCGGTGCGCTCGCCGGCCTGGTGATCCGCACCGCGGACGAAAGAGGCATGCCGGCCGTGGGCATCATCGCGTGCGCGCTGATGTGCGTGGCCTCGGTCGCCGGTGCGCTCGCGGCCGCGAGCGCGACCGGCGCCGGCATCGCCTGAGGGGCCTCGCCGGGAACTGCGCTTAGCCGGCGGTCGGCGCGGGCGAGATCGCGATCGCCTCGGCGCCCGGCGGGGGCTCGGGCAGGAGCTCGGGGTGCAGGATGTGGGCGAGCAGCTCGAGGCCGTCGAGCAGCCGCGGGCCGGGTCGGGAGAAGTAGGCCGAGGCGTTCACCGCGACGACCAGCCGGGCGTGCAGGCCGGCGAGCTCGTCCGCGTGGGCGAGCGCCTCGAGCTGGGCACGCTCCGCGTCATAGCCGCAGGGCATCACGACCACCACCTCCGGCGCGGCCGCGGCGAGCATCTCCCAGGAGGCCGTCTGGGAGGGTTCTCCGACGCCTCCGAGCACGTCCTCGCCGCCCGCGAGCTCGATCATCTGCGGCGTCCAGTGGCCGGCCACGTACACCGGGTCGAGCCACTCCAGCGCGGCCACCCGCGGACGCGGCGCCGGGCGCACGGCCAGCCGCACACGGTCGATGCGCGCGGCCGAGCGCGCGATCAGGTCGACGCCCTGCTCGCGGCGGCCGGTCGCGCCGGCGACCGTGCGCACGTCGCCGAGGGACTCGCCGAGCGTCTTGGGGTCGAGCGCGATCACGCGCGGCCGTGAGGGCAGCCGGCCGGCGAGGTCGGCGACCTCCTCGTAGGAGACCGCGCACACGGGGCAGAGCGCCTGGGTGACGATCAGCTCGGGCGCGAGCGCTGCGAGCGCCTCGCGGTCGAGTTCGTAGATCGCCTCGCCCTCGAGCGTGCGGGCGCGCACAGCCCGATCGATCTCGGCGGCGCTCAGGCCGGGCGGGAGCACGTCGCGGGTGATGCGCGGCAGCTCCAGCGCGGCGGCAGGGTGGTCGCACTCGTGCGTCACCGCCACCACCTGCGGGCCGAGGCCGAGCGTGAACAGGAGCTCGGTGGCGTGTGGCACGAGGCTGACGATGCGCACCTGCTGGACTGTACGCGCCCTGGCGCGCTTGGCTAAGCTCGCAGTGGATGCCACTGCTCTCCGACGCGGAGATCGAGCAGCGCCTTCGGCAGCTGCCGGACTGGCGCCGCGAGGATCAGGCGATAACGCGCGAGCTGAAGCTCGCGGACTTCGCCGCTGCGATCACGCTGGTCGACCGCGTGGCCGTGGCGGCCGAGGCCGCCAATCACCACCCGGATATCCTCCTGCACGGCTGGAACAAGGTGCGCCTGACGCTCTCGACCCACTCCGAGGGGGGTCTCACGGACGCCGATTTCGAGCTCGCCGCGCGGATCGACGGCCTTGCCTGAGCGGGCGGGCGAGCCTCGCGCTTCCGGGTAGCCGCCTTGCTACCGTTGACGGGTCTTTGAGCACGATGAACGACGACGAGGATCCTCCGCGAAGTAGCACGGCCCCCAGGGGCCATCGCCACGCAGTTCACGTCCGCGGCCGGGACGACGGCAGTGGACGCCCGCTGAGAATCGCCGGCTCGGCGTGAACGGCCTGAAGCTCATCTTCGCGGCGATCCTGATCGCGATCAACGCGTTCTTCGTGGTGACCGAGTACGCGCTCGTCAGGTCCCGCCGCGCACGCCTGGAGGTGATGCGCGACGAAGGGGCCAGCGGCGCTGCGCTCGCGCTGGAACAGCACCGCAGGGTCAACGAGTACATCTCGGCGGTCCAGATCGGGGTGACGATGACCTCGATCGGCGTGGGTGCGCTGGGCGAGCCCGCGCTCGCCGCGATCCTCAAAGGTGCGCTCGGCGAAACGCTCAGCCACGGCGTGGCGATCGCGGTGTCGGCGACGGTCGCCTTCCTGATAATCGCCTCGGCACAGCTTGTGGCGGGCGAGATGGTGCCGAAGTTCTACGCGATCGATCGCGCCGAGTCCGTGGCCCGTCGCGTGGCCCGCCCGCTGCGCGCGTTCGGCGTGCTGTTCCGGCCGTTCATCGTGGCGCTGACCGCCGTCTCGGACCGCATCCTGAGACTGCTCGGGGTGGACACCGGCCTCGAGCGCGGCGGTGGCTCGCCCGAGGAGCTCAAGCGCCTGATCGCCGAGTCCTACGCCGGCGGGCACATCGACCCCGGCGAGGCGGGCATGCTGACCGGCGTCTTCCACCTGCACGAACAGGAGGCGCGGCAGGTGATGACGCCGATCCCGGCGGTCGTCACGGTGGACATCTCCCAGGACGTCGAGACCGCGCTGCGCCTGTGCGTGTCCAGCGGCCACACCCGCCTGCTGGTCACCGAAGAGGAAGACCGCGACCGCGTGCGCGGGCTCGTGCACGTGAGCGCGCTCGCCCGACAGCTGATGCGCGAGGGGCCGCATGCGGCGCTGGGGCCCGTTGTCAACGAGGCGCTGATCGTCCCGGAGACCAAGCCGCTGGACGACCTGCTGGCCGACCTGCAACGCCAGCGCACGTCGATGTCGGTGGTCGTGGACGAGTACGGCAGGGTGGTCGGCGTGGTGACCGTGGAGGACATCATCGAGGAGGTCGTAGGGGAGATCGCCGACGAGACCGACCCCGCCTCAGGAGAGATCCGGCGCCTGGCCAACGGCGACTGGTTCGTGCGCGGACACGTGGCGATCACCGACCTCGCCGACTACGGACTCGACCTGCCGGTGGACAGCGACGCCTACAACTCGGTGGGGGGCTTCGTGTTCGCAGAGCTCGGCCGGCTGCCCCGGCGCGGCGACACGGTCAACGCGGACGGCTACTCGATCCGGGTCGAGTCGGTTCGCGACAACCGCATCGAGGCGGTGCGCATCCGCGAACGGCGCGCGGTGCAGCGCGAGGCACACGAGAGCGAGGAGCACGGGTAGCGCTCGCGCGGCCAGTGCGTGGCGCGGTGCGATCGGGCCGTTAAACACGTCCGGCCCGCGGGGGGAGCGGACCGGAGCGTGCGCACTTGGGAGGAGGCGGGTGTGCGATGCGACTCGTAGGTCGCATGGAGAAGTATCGCCACCTTGATGAACGGCAGCTAAAACTCCGTTCAAGCGGGATAAATGTTCTCCAAGAAGTCTCTCAGTAGGCGTGGAAGCCTCGGCCGCTCTTGCGGCCGAGGGCGTCCTCGGCGATCAGCGTGCGCAGCCGCGGCGGCACGTCCTCGCCGATCGTCTCGCCGATCGCGGCGGCCACGTCGAGGCCGATGAGGTCCAGCAGCGCGAGCGGCCCGAGTGGATGGCCGGCCCCGAGGCGCATGCAGGTGTCGACCTGCTCGGGGTCGATGCCCGTCTCTTCGAGCAGCCGCACGGCGCTGAAGAGGTAGGGGAACAGCAGGCGGTTGACGACGAAGCCGGGTACGTCGGGGACCTCGACGGGCTGCTTCTCGAACGTCTCGCACAGCTCGAGCGCGCGGCGCCTGGTGTCCTCGCTGGCGGCCTCGGGGAAGATCAGCTCGACGAGTTTCATCTTCGTGACAGGGTTGAAGACGTGCAGGCCGAGAAAGTGCTCGGGGCGGCCGCTGGCCTGCGCGAGCCGCTCGACCGACAGCGAGGAGGTGGTGCTGGCGAGGATCGCCTCGGGCGCGAGGATGCGGTCGAGTTCGCCGAGCAGCCCGGCCTTGACGTCGTGGTCCTCGACGACCGCCTCGACGACGAACGACGCCTCGGCGAGCTCCTCGGGATCGGTGATGATTTGGACGTGCTCGGGATCGATCTCGGCACCAAGGCGGGCGAGCGTGCGCTTGACGGTGGCGCGGGCGCGCTCGGCGGAGGTGTCCGAGCGGGCGAGCAGCAGCACAGGCCCGTGATGCGCGGCCGTGGCCGCCAGGCCGCAGGCGATCGCGCCGCTGCCGGCGATACCGAGGCGTTTGCTCACGTGGTCTGCCTCCCAGTGTTCGGGTTTGCCCCGCCCGAGAACATTGATTGACCAGTCAATCTAGTGGCGGTGACGCGATAGAGTACGCGCTGCGGGGTCCGGGCATTCTCTCAGGAGGCGCGCGCCGCCATCGCAGGGCGGGCGGTCATCCGGTTTCCCCTCAACCGACGCCGGGCAACGGACAGTAGGAGGACTGCTGACATGAGGCAACAAGAGGGCCGCGAGGTCGTGATCGTGGAGGCCGTTAGAACGCCGATCGGCCGCGGGCACAAGGAGAAGGGCTACTACAAGGACACCCACCCCAACACGCTGCTTGCGAAGTGCTACACGGAGGTTGTGGAGCGCTCCGGCATCGAGGCCGCCGAGGTCGAGGACGTGATCGCGGGCTGCGTGCAGCAGTTCGGCGAGCAGGGCTTCAACATCGCCCGCAACGCGTGGCTGCAGGCGGGGCTTCCGATCGAGACGCCCGGCACGACCGTGGACCGCCAGTGCGGCTCGGCCCAGCAGGCGGTCAACTTCTCGGCCGCGCTGATCGCGGCGGGCGTGCACGACGCGATGATCGGCTCGGGCGTGGAGCACATGGGCCACCTGCCGTTCGCGGCAGGCATGAAGACCCAGGAGGACTTCGGCTACGCGTTCACGCCGGAGCTGATGGCCAAGCACAACATCGTCGGCCAGGGGCTGGGAGCGGAGATGATCGCCGACCAGTGGGAGATCTCCCGCTCCGAGCTGGACGAGCTGGCGGTGCGCTCCCACCGGCTGGCCCACCAGGCGACCGAGGAGGGCCGCTTCGAGCGCGAGATCGTGCCCATGACCGTGGACGGCAACGAGCTCGTGACCGACCAGGGCATCCGCCCGGAAACGAGTCTCGAGGCGCTCTCCCAGCTCAAGCCGGCGTTCAAGCCCGACGGCAAGATCACCGCAGGCAACGCCTCGCAGATCTCCGACGGGGCTGCGGCCGTGCTGCTGATGTCCGCCGAGAAGGCCAAGCAGCTCGGGCTGCGCGCCCGCGCACGGATCGTCGACCAGACGACCGTGGGCTGCGACCCGGTGAAAATGCTCGAGGGTCCGATCCCCGCGACGCGCAAAATCCTGCAGCGCAACGGCATGAAGATCGACGACATCGACCTGATCGAGATCAACGAGGCGTTCGCCCCGGTGGTGGCCGCCTGGCGCCGCGAGCTCGAGCCCGACATGGACCGCGTCAACGTCAACGGCGGCGCGATGGCGCTCGGGCACCCGCTCGGCTCGACCGGCGCGCGCCTGATCACCACGCTGCTGCACGAGCTCGAGCGCTCCGACAAGGAGGTCGGCTTCGTGACGATGTGCTGCGGCGGCGGTCTCGGCACCGGCACGCTGATCCAGCGGGTCTGATCTGTAGGGGCCGGCCTTCGGGCCGGCCTCGCGTGTCGCGGGGTGGCTCCCAGCGCCACTCAGCCGCTCGGGCCGCCGCCCGTCCAGCTGACAGCGACAGGCGGCAGCGCCATCAGCGCGGTCCAGGTGGCCGGGTCGGCGACGCCGCTGGCGGGGATGCCATGGGCGGTCTGGAAGCTGATCAGGTTGGCTTCGGTCTGTGCGCCGAAGCTGCCGGTGGTTTCCTGCGTGGGGACGGCGGTCGCAAGGTGCTCCTGCAGCCACAGCACCTGGTCGCCCTTGGAGCCGCGTCTGACTTCGGGGAATTCGCTGTTGGGGGTGACGCTGCTCAGCGGAGCCAGCGGCGCCGCCAGCGTCTGCCAGCCGCTGGAGGCCGTTTCCTGCCAGTCCCAGAAGGACCACCCCGTCGAGGCGTAGTCCACGGCCTCCTCGCGGAAGCGCAGGAGGTCGGCCGAGGAGACCGATTCGTAGGTCTGTCCGAGCGGGAATATCGGCCGACCGTAGACGCGGTTGTCGATGTAGGTATTCGCGTAGACCGTGTCCACCGACTGCCCGATCGCCTTCCAGTACATCTGCGGCGCGTTGTACTGCGCCCCGCCGGGGCCGAGGAACACCGAGTAGGGCTCGGACTCGTGGTATTTGACGTATGGGAACGAGGCCAGGCCGAGCGGGAAGTTGGGGCCGATCTGCGCGCGCAGATCGGTGATGTAGGTCTGGGCGGCCGCGTAGTGGCCTTCGTATTCGGCCTCGGCGTCGATCACCAGGCAGTCCGCGCCGTTGGCGACCGCCTCGGCGCCCATCGCCGCCTCGCCTGCCGGGTTGGAGCCGTAGACGTACTGCCAGGCACACGCCTTCAGCCCGCCCGCGTGCAGTTCGGCGACGAGCTGGGGCGAGAACTGGGACCAGTAGTTGGACGCGCCGTCCGAGCTCTTGACGAACACCGTGGTCACGCCCGCGGCGTGCGCCTGGGCGACGATCGAGGCGACGTTGCCGCCGTCCGAGCGGCTGACGTACCAGATCCACATCCCCTGGCCGTCGAACGGGCTGCCGCTCGCGGCCGGGTTGTTGACCGCCACCACGGGCGCCGGCGGGTGCCTGGGGGCGGGCGGGTGCAGCGCGTACTTGACGATTGTGATCGGCCCGAAGGAGCCGGTGTGGTGCACGCCGTCGATCAGCACCATGATGCGCCCGGAGTGCGCGCTGCCGGGCACGCTCACGAGCAGGCCCGAGCTCGTCTGGCGCAGGTGCGCAGCAGGTCCGCTGCGGCTGATGCGCGCGCCGGGAGAGCTCGGGAAGACGACGACCATGCTCGCTCTGAGCCCCGGACCGACGAGCGCGAGCGTCCCGTGCACGGTGACCTGGTGGGGGTTGGTCGAGCAGTGCGTGGCCGGCACGCAGCTGACGCTGCGGATGCGCACCACCGGCGCCGAGCTCACATGGTGCTTGGCGGGCGTTGATCCGCCCGCCTTGCCCGCGCCTGCGGGCGTGCCCCCGGCGCCTTGCCCGAGCGCGGGCGTGGCCCCGAGCAGGCAGGCCAGCATGCCCGCGAGGCTCGCCGCCAGGAAACGTGACCGCTTGTGCGCGTGAGTACTCGCCAAGACCAACAACCCCTTCGCACCGAACGAGAGCCGCCCTGCCGGGCGGCTCGCACCACGCCCGGCCGAGGCGGAACACGTTATCCGCTACTTCCTTGGCAAACCTAGCGGCGGCACGGAAGTTGCGCTGCGCGCCCCGCCGTGCGTCGCCCCCGGCGGGTGGCTCGCCGCCGGGGGGCGGCCTCGCTCAGCCCCAGCGGAAGCCCGTGCTGGACGGCGCGGGCGTCAGCGGGCTCGAGGGCAGGCCGGGGGGCGGATCGGGCAGGTTGAAGCCGCTGGGCGCGACGTCGTTGGGAGCGTCGGCGTGGAACAGCGAGGCGAGATACTGGTTCTGTCCGCGCCCCACCCCCAGCTCGAACTGGCCGCCGCCGTAGTTGCCGATGCCACGCGCGGCGCAGTAGTCGTAGGCGTCCAGGAGGTTGCGCAGGCCGCCGAGCCGGGAGGGCTTGATGTTGACCATCGCCGGCGGGTAGGGCAGCGCCTCGATGTCCTCGATCGAATGGATCGTGGCGTCCCAGGAGAAGCGGTCGCGGTGGGCGGCGAGAACCGCGTCGGTCTCCGCGGTCAGCGCGGGGTCCTCGATCCAGGCTTCGGGAAACGCCTCGACCACGCGCCGGTAGAGCGCGGGGTCGGCCGGCTGGTCGACGATCGAGCCGGAGTAGTAGCCCTTGAAGTCCACCGAGTCCACCGCTCCGGTCGCCGCGAGCTCCGCGATCAGCTGCTCGTCCCAGGAGCTGGTCGGGTCGAGCTTGAAGCGCAGCGACGGGCTCAGTCGCAGGCGCGATGTGACCGGCGCAAGCGTGGGCGGCTCGCCGAGGCGCAGCGACACGACGAACGTGACCGGCCGCGGCTGGCGCCCGAGCGCCTGGGCCAGGCTGAGCGAGGCCTGGCGCAGCGCGAGGTCCAGCGCGGCCGACTCGTACGCCCAGGTGCGATAGCGCGCAGAGACCTCGCGCTGCGGCGGCTGCGGGAACAGCTCCAGCTCGGCCAGGCGCTCGGCGAAGGAGGCGACCGTGAAGCGGCCGCTCAGCGGTAGCGAGGGCCCGGCCGCCTGCAGCACGTCCTGGTCGACGCCGTCGTAGGTGACGTCCTCGCCGATCCCCTCCTCGCCGGCGCCGCGCAGCCGTATGAGCGTGCTCTTGCGCTCGAAGTCGCTGGACACGGTCGCCGAGAGGCCCTGCAGCACGTAGTCCTCGATCTCCACCGGGAGCCCGGCGAGCAGCTCCCACGTGCTCACCGCTCGGCCTCGCCTTCCAGGCGGCTGACCAGCTCGTCCAGGCGCAGCTCCTCCAGCGCGTCGCCCACCGCCCGCAGCTCGGCGGCGCACAGCTCGATCAGCGCCTTGCCCTCGCTGACGAGCTCGAGCGTCTCGTTCAGGCTCGCCTCGCCGGAGTCCAGGCGGCGGATGATCTCCTCGACCCGTGCGGCGGCCTGCTCGTAGGACTGCGGGCGCTGCTGCGGCGAGCCCGCGGTCGTCGCGGGCGGCTGATCCTCGCTCATCGCCGCACCCGCGCGGGGACCTCGCCGTCGGCGAACCGCAGCCGCAGCTCCTGCTCCCGGCGCGCGTCCTCGGCGCTTGCGATCGCGCGGCCCTGCGCGGAGATCACGAGCGCGTAGCCACGCTCGAGCGTGCGCTGGGGGTCGTGCCCGGCCAGCACGAGCGCGAGCTGTGCCAGCTCGCGCGGGCGCCGCTCGCGGCAGTCCCGCAGCGAGGAGCTCGCCTTGCGCGCCAGCACCAGCGCCCGCCGCCCCGTCAGCCCGAGCTCGGTATCGATCCGCCGGCGCGAGCCGGCGCGCATCTCGCGCAGCTGCTGGTGCAGGCGTCCGCGCTGGCGGTCCAGATGCGCGGCCGGCGCGCGCGAGAGTCCGGCCAGCAGGCGAGCGCGCGAGAGCAGCGCGCGGCGGCCGTGGTCGCGTAGGCGCCTGGCGGCGTCCGCCTGCGCGACGCGCGCCCTGCGGCAGTCGATGCCGACCGCCGCCTCCGCGGCGTGGGTGGGGGTCGAGCAGCTCACCGCCGCCACGTCGTCGAGCAGCGTGCGGTCGGTGTGGTGTCCCACCGAGGCGATCACCGGCACCCCGAGCAGCGCGACCGTGCGGCAGAGGGTCTCGTCGCAGAAGCACAGCAGGTCCGCGAGCGAGCCCCCGCCGCGCGCGACGATCACCACGTCCACCTCAGCTGCCGAGGCGAGCTCGCCGAGCGCGCGCACGATCGCGGGCGCGGCATGGCGGTCCTGGACCGGCGCGAACGCCCATACCAGCCGGCCCGCCCAGCCGCGGCGCGCGAGCGCCGCGAGCACGTCGTCACGGGCCTTGCCGGTCTCGCCGGTGATCACGCCGATCGAGCGCGGCAGCTGCGGGCGGGGCAGGCGCCGCTGGCGCTCGAGCAGGCCCTCGCCGTCGAGTTGCTTGCGCAGTCGATCGATGCGCGCGAGCAGGTCGCCCTCGCCGGCCACGCGCAGGTCGGCGACCGCGAAGGAGAACGCCGGCGAGGAGGTGGCGCTGCCCGGGTAGTAGTCGCAGCCGCCCGCCACCACAACCTGCATGCCCTCCGTGGGCGCGCCTCCGGCGCGCGCGAGGATCGCCTCCCAGTCTGTCCTCCAGGCCGCGCACGAGATCGCCCCGGTCGCGTCGCGCAGCTCGAAGTAGACGCGGGCGCGAGCTGCGCGCAGGTTCACGAGCTCGCCCATCAGCTGCACGCGGGCGAAGTCGCGCAGCCTCCGCCGCAGCGCGGCCGCGTACTCGCCAACCGGGTAGGGCCCCGGCAGCGGGCTGTCGGGGATGCCCGCGCCCGCGGACGGGGTGGGGGAGGACGGCGCAGACATCCGATGCAGCATAGGCGCTAGCATCGACGCCGATGCGGCGCTGCGACTCCCGGCTCCCCGCCTAGCGCCGTGGCCAAGCGCAGCAGCGCGCGCAGGGGACGCTCGCGCAAGCGCCGCAGCGGCGCGCAGCCATCCGCCGGCGAGGCGAAGGCGTCCGCCGGTCAGCAGCCGCGCCGTGCTCGCCGCCAACGGACCTCGGCGCCCCGCGCGCGCGGAACGGGCAGCTTCAGCGAACAGCTCGCGCCGCTGGGCGAGCGCCCGCAGGCGCCGTGGCATCCGCTGCCGCTCGCGGAGCTGCTGATCCTCGTGGGGATGGTCGCCACGGTCATCGGCTTCGTGCGCGAACAGCACAGCGGCGGGTCGGGGCGGCTCGTGCTCGCGGCCGGCATCGGCGCGGTGGCGATCGGCACGATCGAGTTCACCCTGCGCGAGCACCTCAGCGGCTACCGCCCACACACCACGCTGCTCTCCTTCCTGCCCACCGCGCTGTTCCACTCGGCGGTCGCGATTGCGCTGCTCACGCTCGGGGCGCCCGTGGAGGTGTGCGTGGTGGCGCCGCTCGTGCTCGACGTGCCCGTGTTCGTGTTCTTCTTCAGGCTGCTCCGCGCCCGCTTCTTCGAGGCCCGCCACCGCCGCCAGCTCGAGTCCGGCCGCTGAGCGCGCGCGACGTCTAGTCGGTGCCGGCGCCGGAGGCCAGCTCAAGCGACGGCAGCGGCCGCTCGCCCTCGGCGGGGCCCTCGCCGCGGGTCTCGCCGTGCAGGCCGAGCGCCTCCAGGCGTGCGATCTCGCGCTCCCCTTCCAGGCGCGCCGGATGGGCCGGCGCCAGCCCGTCGATCAGGTTGGCGATGCGGTTGCGCAGCTGCAGCGCGAAGTGCGGCGTGGAGGCCCCCATCAGCTGGCGCACGTCCTCGACGGTCACCTCGTCGGCGTCACGCTTGCGCTGCACACGGCGTGGATCCTCGGCCTGGCTCATGTTCGCCCCTGTGGATCGCCTATTCGGCTTGGGTGACGGCTGCTTCTTCGGATGACTGCCTGCGCAGGCTGATCTCCAGCAACGAGTCGATTTCGGCCTGCGTCACCGTGGCGATCGCCGTTTCGTCGCCGATCAGCCAGCCGTGATTGTAGACGCCGCGCACGGGCATGAACTGGGGCGCGGTCGTGTAGGCGGGCTGGATGTCGGTGAGGTAGGCGCCGAGCGGCGGCGGCACCGCGCCGGCCGCCGCGAGCAGCAGCAGCGGCCCGTAGTCGCCCGTGGCCGACAGCGGCGCGGCGGCGGCCGCGTCGAGCGGCCGAGCGGTGTTCGCGAAGACGAGGCCGTGGCCGGGTTCTTTGACGCCCCAGCCGAACGTGCCGTTGGTGAAGCGCGCCACCGCGATCGCGTTGGCCACCGGGTCGGACGCTTCCGCGCCGGTGTTCGTGATCGTGGTCACGTGGCCGTAGCGGCGCAGCTCGCCGAGGGTGTGTGCGCCGACGTCGGAGGCGCCGATCACGAAGATCGACGGGTGGTGCATCGCGTCGAGCACTTCTGCGCTCGCGGCCGGCACGCGCGAGCGGGTCACGAACAGGATCGGCGAGCCGCTCTCCGCGGCGAGGCCCGCAGCGGGCATCTGCAGGGCGTGGGAGGTGTTGGCGGCGAGCACGATCGCGTTGCGCGGGGTGGCGCCCGTGGCCGCGATCAGCGCATGGGCGATCGCGGCGGCGGTGACTGCCGGTTCGCCCGCTGCGATCGAGCGGCTCACCAGGCCCGCGGGCAGCGGGGCGGCCGTGTCGATGCTGATCACCTGCGCGCCGCCGAGCGCGGAGTCCCCGATCGGGCGCATCGCTTCGAGGCTCTGGCGGCTGACTTCCGGAAGGCTGTTGCCTTCGCTGAAGAGGATCGGCGCGTGCGCGGGTGCGCTCGCCAGCTCGGAGGCGGCGAGCGCCGCCGGCCAGTCGCCGCCGTTGACCAGCACGACCGCGCGCGGTCGCGTTTCGGTCGTCAGGCCGGGGTAGACGGCGCGCGCCACCGACGCGGCGTCGACCACCGCGTTCCCACCGCCGAGGCGGGTGGTGTTCCTCGTGCTGAGGCTCACCGCGCCCTGCGCCGCCACCGGGGCCAGCTTGCGCGTCGGGCCGGCCACCGTGCTGTGTGCGCCCGCGCCCTTGCCGCAGGCCGACAGCGGCGCGGCGAGCGCAAGCGCCAGCAGCGCGATCAGTCCTCGGTGGCGCACGCGGGCCATGGGCGCACCCTAGCGTTCGCGCCGGAGCCCGCAGCCTCGAGCCGCAGGCGCTCCCGCCGGGGCGCGCCGCCCACCGGCGGTCGAGGCCTCCGGGCGGCGCCGGCGAGGCCCGTGACGTGCGCGCTCGGCGCGCATGTAGCTCCCCGCGGCCCGCCCGGACGGGTCCGCCCGACCGCCGAAAAGCCCCGTGATTTGCGGGAACAACGTGCCGAACGCCGTGCCAGGCGACATGCAACCCCTGCAACCGTCATTGCAGTTTGCTAGCGTGCCCGCGTGAACGCCGAGTCCCTGACCAGATGTCAGGGAACGGGGGACCCAAGAAGTTGGGGCGAATTCCACGGCAGGGTCCGTGGGAGGCGCAGGCTCTTTCAGCGCTAGCCCGTCAGCTAACCCCGGAGGCCGACGAAAGAGGTCGTGTTTTGCCGTTGCGTTTCCCCAGTGCGGTTGTCTGCATCCTGACTGTGCTCGCTGCCTGCGCGCCGAGTGCGCTGGCCAGCGGCCCGGGGGGAGTTTCCGCCGGAGGATCGACGACCCCCAGCACCCCCGCGGCCGCGCCGCTGCACCTCGCGCCGGTCACCTCGCGCACCAGCAGCCTCGCCTACAAAGGCCCGGTCTACATGCGGACCGCGAGCGGCCAGATCGTGCCCTACGTGCCGACCGTCGCGAGCCAGGCCAACGTGCCGGCGAGCGCCGTCGCGAGCGCGACCACGGGCGGCAGCGCGCCGGGCGCCACGACCACGGCGCCCGCCGTGCCGGTGGTCCCGAGCGGGCCGGTCGCCAGGCCCGAGCTGCTCGTGCCGGGCTCGATCGCCCGCTATGTCGGCGGTCTCGCCGCCGCGCCGATGAACGCGCCGCTCGTGGTCCAGGAGATCATCTGGGCGGGCAACGAGCTGATCGGCCTGCCCTACATCTTCGGCGGCGGCCACGCCTCCTTCATCTCGCCGGGCTATGACTGCTCGGGCACGGTGTCCTTCGCCCTGCACGGCGGCGCGCTGCTCGCCAGCCCGGAGGACTCCTCCGAATTCATGGTCTGGGGCTCGCACGGGATCGGGCGCTGGATCGCGATCTTCTCCAACCCCGAACACGCCTACATGACCGTCGCCGGGCTGCGCCTCGACACCAGCTCGGCCGACGATCCCTCCAACCAGCAGGGCCCGCGCTGGCGGCCTCTGCGTCCGGCCAACGTCGGATTCACCGTTCGCCATCCCTTGGGGCTGTAGGCGTCCCGCGTCGGCTACGCTTGGAGTCGTAGGCCGATCAGCAGTCGGTCATCCCTGAACAAGCAATTAGGAGGATCACATGGCCGGCTTGGGCGGGCGCATGTCCACCGTCGTGAAGGCAAAGGTCTCCAAGCTGCTCGACCGGGCCGAAGACCCCGCCGAGACCCTTGACTACAGCTACCAGAAGCAGGTCGAACAGCTGCAGAACGTCAAGAAGGGGATCGCCGACGTGGTCACCGCCAAGAAGCGCCTGCAGATGCAGGAGACCTCGCTGCAGCAGAGCGTCGTCAAGCTCGACACGCAGGCGCGCCAGGCGCTGAGCTCCGGCCAGGAGGACCTCGCACGGACCGCGCTCGAGCGCAAGAACGTCGCCCAGACGGAGCTGCAGGGCCTCGACACGCAGGTCGCCGAACTCGAGGAGCAGCAGCAGAAGCTCACCGATTCCGAGCAGAAACTGCGCGCCAAGATCGAAGCCTTCCGCACCAAGAAGGAGGTCATCAAGGCGCAGTACTCGGCCGCCGAGGCGCAGGTGCGCATCTCCGAGGCGGCCACCGGCGTGGGCGAGCAGATGGCCGACGTGGGGCTCGCCATGCAGCGCGCCGTGGACAAGACCGAAAACATGAAAGCGCGCGCCGACGCGGTGTCCGAGCTGGAAGCGGCCGGCACCTTCAACGACATCACCGCGCTCGGCTCCGGCGAAGACGACATCGACCGCCAGCTCAAGCAGCTCTCCAGCAAGTCCGCCGTGGACGACGAGCTCGAGAAGATGAAGGGCGAAGTGGGAGCGCCCGCCGGCGCCGGGCAACTGCCCGCCCAGGGTGAGAGCTCCGAGCCCGCTCCGCCCGCGGGCGGGCAGTCATGATTGCCCGCATCTCCGGGGAGGAGCAGTACGAGCTCCCCGACGAGGACGCCTCCCGGCTGAACGAGCTCGAGAGCGCGGTGGTGGCGGTTGTCGAGGGCGGCCGTGAGGCCGAGTTCGATAGCTCCTACGGCGCGCTGCTGGACTTCGTGCGCAGCAACGGCAGGGTGGTGCCCGACGACGAGCTCCAGGGCTCCGACGTGATCCTGCCCCCCGCCGATCTCACCTTCCAGGAGGCCGGCAGGGAGTTCACGGGCGAGGGCCTGATCCCGGACTAGCGCCGCTCCGGGATCTCGTTCGGGCGGTAAAGCCCGAGCGAAGAGGCCCGGAGTTCTAGATCGGTATCCCCCACAGCGGAAACCAGCGCTCGAGCTCGGGCTCGATCGGGAGTTCGGAGGCCATCTGGGCCTTGATCTGCAGCTCGCGCTCGGTCAGGCGCTCCTGGGGCTTGGACGGGTCGGGCACGAACGGGTACCAGTAGCCGCGCTTGTAGTTGTAGATGAAGTAGATCCGCTGCTGGTGCGCGTCGGCGAAGGCGAACACCGCGCACAGCAGCCGCTCGCCGTGCCCGGCCGTCTCGATCGAGCCGGACACCGCGTTGATGCCGACCGCGAGGTCTTCCACGCTCGGCGCCCCGGCGGGGTTGTGCAGCACCATCCAGCGGTAGCCGTAGCTGTCGTCCTCGGTGGACACGCTCGTCGCGCTCTCGCCGCCGGTCGCGGTGACCACCTCCTCCATGTCCCGCAGCGTCGCTTCGAACTCGCTCGTGGCGAGCGCCTGGAAGACGATCGCAGCGGTGCCCGCGGGTTCGATCTGATGCTCGGCCTGCAGCGTGACGTAGGCCGTGGAGATCGCGAACAGGCGATCCGGCGCGGGGCCCTTGACCTCGTGGCGGCCGGTGAGGATGTCGCGCAGGCCCACTGCCCTAGACGGCGCCCTGCAGCTGGGACTCCAGCCGCTCCAGCGCCGCCAGGCGCTGCTCCAGCGGCGGGTGGTCGGCGAACAGGTTCATCAGCGACTTCTTGGTGCGCGCCGGGACGATGAAGAACGCGCTCATCCCTTCGGCCGCGCGCAGGTCCTGGCTGGGCACCCGCTCCATCGTGCCGCTGATCTTCAACAGCGCCGAGGCGAGCGCGCTGGGGCGTCCGGTCAGCACCGCCGAGCCGCGGTCGGCGGCGAACTCGCGGTATCGCGAGAGCGCGCGCAGCAGCATGAACGAGATCGCGTAGACGGCGACCGAGACGAGCACCACGATCATGATGTCCTCCTCCTCTTCGCGGTTCCCGTAGCCACCGCCGAAGAAGAACGCGAACTGGATGATCATCGAGGCGAGCGTCGCGAAGAAGCTGGCGATCGTCATCACCATCACGTCCCGGTTGATCACGTGCGTGAGCTCGTGGGCCATCACGCCTTCGAGCTCGGCCGGCGAGAGCAGCTCGAGGATGCCGCGCGTGGCGCACACGGTGGTGGTCTTCTTGGAGCGGCCCATCGCGAACGCGTTGGGCATCGAGGTCTCCATCACGCACACGCGGGGCTTGGGCAGGTCGGCCTGCACGCAAAGGCGTTCGATGATGCCGTGCAGCTCCGGCTCGTCGGCCGGCGCGACCTCCTTGACGCCCATCGTGGCCATCGCGATCTTGTCCGAGCCGAACAGCTGCACGAGCAGCAGCACGCCCGCGACCACGATGATCACGCCCGTGGCCGCGCCGACGGCGATCAGCACGCCGATGAACACGGCGTAGACGAGCCCGAGCAGGAACAGCGTGAGCACCATCCGCGCCTGCAGGCCGGTGTCCTTGCCGAAGCTCGAGTGCCGCGTGGCCATGGCGATGATTGTCGCAGAAGGAGATGCGCGTGCCCTAAAGTGCGGCGCGGCTGCCACGATGCCGTCCGCCGTCACGCCATGAAGCCCGAAATCCACATCGCCGGCATCGCAATCAAGACCTTTGGGGTGTGTTTCGCGCTGGGGTTCGCCGCCTGCGGTGCGGTCGTCGCCCGCCGCCTGCGCGAGCTGGGCAAGCCGGTCGACTGGGCGTATGAGATCGTCTTCGCCGCGCTGCTCGGGGGCGTGGTCGGAGCGCGCGTCTACTACCTGATCGAAAAGTACGACACGGTCAAACACGACCTGCTCGGCAGCGTCTTCTCCGGCTCCGGCCTGGTCTGGTACGGCGGCGCGATCGGCGGCGCGATCGGCGTGATCGCGTGGATGCGCTGGCGCGGCGTGCTGGAACTGAAGGTGCTCGACATGTGCGCCACGGCGCTCGCGCTCGGCTACGCGATCGGGCGCATCGGCTGCCAGGTCTCAGGGGACGGCGACTACGGCATCCGCTCGAGCCTGCCGTGGGCGATGGGCTATCCGCACGGCACCGTGCCCACCCCGCCGGGTGTTCGCGTGCAGCCCACGCCGATCTATGAGACGGTCACGATGTGCCTGCTCGCGCTGGTGCTGTGGAGGCTGCGCGACCGCGTGCGCCCCGGGGTGATCTTTGCGCTGTACCTGCTCGGCAGCGGCCTGGAGCGGCTGCTCGTGGAGTTCATCCGCCGCAATCCCGAGGTCGTCGCCGGCCTCACCGCGCCCCAGCTCGAGAGCATCGCGCTGATCGTGATCGGAGCGACGTGGCTTGCGCTGCTGGCGCGCCGGGGCGGAATGGCGGCGCTCCGCCCGACGACCGCCTGAGTCTCCCGCGATAATCAGCAGCATGGCCACCGGCACGGTCCTCTCTCGGGCGTTCCCGCTGGGCAGCCGCATCAACGAGCGCGGCCGCCTGGAGGTGGGCGGCTGCGACACGATCGAGCTGGCCCGCGAGTTCGGCACGCCCGCCTACGTCGTCGCCGAGGACGACCTGCGCGCGCGCGCTCGCGCGTTCCTCGACGCCGGGCGCGAGGCCGGCCATGCGGACTTCCACGTGGTGTTCGCATCCAAGGCCTTCCCGTGCACGGCCGTGCTGCGCCTGTTCGCGCAGGAGGGCCTGTGGTGCGACGTGGCCTCCGGCGGCGAGCTGCACCTCGCTCTCGCCGCCGGCTTTGCGCCCGAGCGGATCGTGCTGCACGGCAACGCCAAGTCCGAGGCCGAGCTGCGCATGGCGATGCGCCACCGCGTGGGCCTGATCGTGATCGACAACCTCGACGAGGTCGACCGGCTGCAGCGGCTCGTCGGCGAAGGCGCGCTCGCCGACCGCGGCGAGCAGCCCGTGCTGGTGCGAGTGACGCCCGACGTCAGGGGCGAGACCCACGAGAAGATCTCGACCGGCCAGGCCGACTCGAAGTTCGGCTTCGCGATGGCACAGGCGCCGGAGGCGATCCGGCGCGTGCGCGCGATCGCCGGCCTGAGCCTGCACGGCCTGCACGCGCACATCGGCTCGCAGCTGCTCGAGCTGGAGCCCTTCCGCCGCGAGGCCGCCGAGCTGGCCGGCCTCGGCGAGTTCGCCGTGTTGGACCTCGGCGGCGGCCTCGGCGTGCAGTACACCGAGCGCCAGCCCACGCCCCCCAGCATCGAGGAGTACGTGAGCGCGCTGGTGGCCGCCGCCCGGGGCGCCGGCGTTGACCCGCAGACGCGCTTGATGATCGAGCCCGGCCGCGCCCTGTGCGCGAACGCCGGCGTGACCCTCTACACCGTCGAGGCCGTCAAGCAGAACGTCTCGCGCTGGGTGTCGGTGGACGGAGGCATGTCCGACAACCTGCGGCCGATGCTCTACGGCGCAAGCTACGAGGCTCACGTGGCCGACCGCGTCGGCGGCTCGACCGAGTGCGTGCTCGCCGGCAAGCACTGCGAGTCCGGCGACGTGATCGTGCGCGCGGCCCAGCTCGACGACCCCAGGCCCGGCGACGTGATCGTGACGCCTGCCACCGGGGCCTACGGCCACGCGATGGCCAACAACTACAACGGCGTGCCCCGCCCGCCGGTGATCTTCTGCAGGGACGGCGACGCGCGCGTGGTGGTCAGGCGCGAGAGCTTCGAGGACCTGACCGCGCGCGATGTCCTCTAGCGCGCGAGGGGGTCAGGGCGGCGACGGCGGCCCGTTCCGGGTGGGCCTGCTCGGACACGGCACCGTCGGCGGCGCGTTCTCCACCCTGTTGGCCGAGCGGGCGGACGAGATCGAGCGTTTCAACGGACGCAGGCCGGTGATCACCGGCCTGCTCACGCGCACCCAGGGGAGCTTCCAGGAGATCCTGGACGGCGCCGAGCTGCTCGTCGAGGTGATCGGCGGGATCGAACCCGCACGCGAGTACCTGCTGGCGGCGATGCGGAGCGGCAAGGACGTGGTGACGGCCAACAAGCAGCTGCTCTCCCACCACGGCGAGGAGCTCTTCGAGGTCGCGCGCGAGCAGGACGTGCGGCTGCGCTTCGAGGCCGCCGTGGCGGGCGCCGTGCCGGTCGTGCGCTTGCTCGAGGAGTCGCTGTCGGCGACGCCGATCGAGAGCGTCCACGGGATCGTCAACGGCACCACCAACTTCATCCTCAGCGAGATGGCGCGTGGCAGCTCCTATCCGGAGGCGCTCGCCGAGGCCCAGCGCCGCGGGTTTGCCGAGGCCGACCCCAGCGACGACGTCAGCGGCCGCGACGCGGCCGCCAAGATGGCGATCCTCGCGCGGCTCGCGTTCGGCACGCCCGTGCACCTCGACCAGGTGCGCTACGAGGGCATCGAGCACCTCCAGCTCGAGGACATGGAGTACGCGCGCGAGCTCGGGCTCGGCCTGAAGCTGATCGGCACCGCGGAGCGCCGCGGCGGCGGACTGTCGGTGCGCGTGCATCCGACGTTTCTCTACGGCGGGCATCCGCTGGCGTCCGTGTCGGGGCCGTTCAACGCGGTCACCGTGGAGTCCGGCACGATCACTGAGATCACCATGTCCGGCCCCGGCGCCGGCGGCCCGGGGACGGCCAGCGCGGTGCTCGGCGACGTCGTCAGCGTGATGAACGGCGGCGCGCGGCCGCCGGCGCCGCCGCTGCCGCTGCCGCTCGTTGAGGACGTCGAGAGCGCCTACTACCTGCACCTCGACGTCGCCGACCGCCCCGGCGTGCTCGCCGCCGTCACCGCCGTGCTCGGCGAGCACGAGGTCTCGATCAGGTCCGTCGTGCAGCGCGGCATGGGCGAGCGTGCACGCCTCGTGATGGTCACCCATCCCGTGCTCGAATCGGGCCTGCGCGCCGCGATCGAGCGCGTAGCCGAGTTCGAGTTCGTACGCTCGACTCCACGGACGATCCGCGTCATCGAAGAGGAGTTCATATGAGCGAGCCGCCGAGGAAGCTCTTGACGGTGGAGGGGGAGACCTTCTCGGGGACCCACGTGCCGTTGATCGAGCGCTATCACGAGCGCCTGCCGTTCGAGCCGGGCGATCCGCTCGTGACCCTGCAAGAGGGCTCCACGCCGGTGCTCCGCGCGCCGGTGCTCTCGGAGATGCTAGGCGTCAGCGTGCGCCTGAAGCTCGAGGGGGCCAACCCCACCGGCTCCTTCAAGGATCGCGGCATGACCTGCGCTGTGTCGGCCGCGGTGCGGGACGGGGCCGAGGCGGTGATCTGTGCATCCACGGGCAACACCGCGGCCAGCGCCGCCGCCTACGCGGCGCGCGCGGGCATCACCTGTGCGGTGATCGTGCCCCAGGGGAAGATCGCCCAGGGCAAGATGGCCCAGACGCTCGTGCACGGCGCGCGCGTGATCTCGCTGGACGGGAACTTCGACCAGGCGCTCGTGCTCGTGCGCGAGCTCACCGACATGCATCCGATCGTGCTCGTCAACTCGGTCAACGAGTACCGCATCGAAGGCCAGAAGACCGCAGCGTTCGAGCTGCACGAGGCGCTCGACGGCGAACTCGAGCTGCTCTGCATCCCCGTGGGCAACGCCGGCAACATCACCTCCTACTGGCGCGGCTTCAAGGAGGTCGGCGCCGCGCCGCGCCTGTTCGGCTTCCAGGCCGAGGGCGCCGCACCGCTCGTGCTCGGCCATCCGGTCGAGCACCCGGAAACGGTGGCCAGCGCGATCCGTATCGGAAACCCGGTGCGCTGGGAGGACGCGATGGCCGCCGCGAGGGACTCCCGCGGCGCGATTCGCTCGGTCTCCGACACGGAGATCCTCGACGCCTACCGCCTGCTCGCCGCGCGCGAAGGGATCTTCTGCGAGCCCGCCTCCGCGGCCTCGGTGGCGGGGCTGCTGAAGTACGGGACCGAGGGCGCGGCGGAGATCGTGTGCGTGCTCACCGGGCGCGGCCTGAAGGACCCGGAGACCGCGATCGCCAACAACGACGGCAGGATCATCCAGTGCGTCGCCGAGCGGGCGCCGCTGGAGGAAGCGGTGCTGGGTGATCCGTAGGCGGCTCGTGCGCGTGCCGGGCTCATCGGCGAACCTAGGCCCGGGGTTCGACTGCATGGCCGCCGCGGTGATGCTCCACATGGAGCTCGAGGTGGAGGAGACGGGCACCTTCGCCGTCGAGACCGATCTGCCGATCGCCAGGGGACGCGAGAACCTGTGCGTGCGGGCCTTCGAGCGGCTGCATCCCGCCGACTCGTTCACGTTCCGGATCCGCTCGGAGATCCCGCTCTCGGGCGGCCTCGGCTCGAGCGCCGCGGCGATCGTGGCGGGGCTGATGGCCGCCGACCACCTGTTCGAGCTCGACGCCGACCTGCTGGCCGTGGCCACCGAGCTGGAGGGCCATCCGGACAATGTCGCCGCCGCGCTGCTCGGCGGCTTCGTGATCTGCGCCGACGGGACGGCCACGCGCTTCGAGCCCCCCACCGGCCTGGAGGCGCTCGCCGTCGTGCCCGACCAGGCCGTGCGCACCCGCGCCGCCCGCGCCGCGCTCCCGACGGAGGTCCCGCTCGAGGAGGCCGTCTTCAACATCGCCCACGGCGCCCTGCTCACGCTGGGCCTCGTGCGAGGTGACTGGGACCTGCTGGCGCGCGGCCTGCGCGATCGCCTGCATCAGCAGCGCCGCGCGGAGCTGTATCCGCGCTCCCTGCAACTCGCCGCGCGGGCCGGCGAGCTGGGGGCGCTCGGTGCGACGATCTCCGGCGCCGGGCCGACCGTGCTCGTCTGGTGCTTCTACGAGCAGACAGGCGCGGTCGCCGAGGCGCTCGCGCCCGAGATCGAGGGCTGGGCGAGCCTGCTGCGCGCCTCCTTCGAGCCGCAGGGGGCCTACGTCGGGGCGCTCTGAGCGGCGAGCCGCCGCAGGCGGCCGCGCGCCTCACCGGCGTCCGGCAGCCGTTCGAGCACCTCCTCGGCGAGCGCCATGTAGTCGGCGCCCAGGTCGGGCCGGTGGTCGAGGATCGAGGTCGCCCGCTCGGCCGATTCGGCATAGGCGATCGACGCGCGGATCACCGTGTCGAAGACCTCCTCGCCGAAGCGCTCCCGCAGCGAGAGCAGCGCCTCGCGCGAGTGCACGGTGCGCATGTCGGCGAGGTTCAGCAGCACGCCGAGCAGCGTCAGCTGCGGGTTCAGGCTGTCGCGGGCCAGCTCGACGACCTGCATCGCCTGCTCGACCCCCTGCAGGGCGAAGTACTGGGCCTCGGCGGTTATCAGCGCGCGGTCGGCCGCGACCAGCGCGTTGACCGTGAGCAGGCCGAGCGAGGGCGGGCAGTCGATCAGGATCACCTCGTACTCCCCGGCCACGCCTGTGAGCGCCCGGCGCAGCGTGAGCTCGCGCCCCATCTTCCCGCCCATCATCAGCTCGGCCTCGGCGAGGCTGAGGTTGGCGGGGATGATGTCCTCGTGCACGGCCTCCTCCGCTTGCGCGCGGCCCGAGAGCACGTCCGCGATCGTCGGCTCTACGTCGGTGGGCAGGTCGAAGTAGTCGGACAGGTTGCCCTGGGGATCGAGGTCCACCGCCAGCGTGCGCACGTCGCTGCGGCGCAAGACGTCGGCGAGGGTGCGCACGGTGGTCGTCTTGCCCGTGCCGCCCTTCTGTGAGAGCACGGCGATCGTGTGAGCCATCGACGCGATACTACGCGCCGCCGCCGCGCGGGGCAGCGCCAGCACCGACGGGGGCCGCGGCGGGGCTCAGCCGACCTGCTCGACCGACGCGGGGCCGCTTCCCGCCCCAGGCGCCGGGTCCTCGCCGTCGCGCACGCTCACGAACAGCAGGCGGTAGCGCCCGACGATGATCTCGTCGCCGTCCTGGAGCGCCTTGCCGTCGACGCGTGCGCCGTTGACGAACACGCCGTTGAGGCTGCGGTCGTCCAGCAGCCGCACGCCGTCGGCCTGGCGCACGATCAGCGCGTGCCGCCGCGAGACGGTGGGGTCGTCGAAGCGCACGTCGGCCGCGAGGCTGCGCCCGATGCGGGTCCACTCGCGCGTGAGCGCGATCGTCCGCAGCGCGCCCCCCTCTTCGTAGCAGAGGTACTCGCCCGGCTGGTCGATGTTCTGGCGCGCGAGTGCCAGGCGCTGGTCCCGGCCGGGGGGAGCGGGGGTGAACAGCACCTCCTCACCCGTCTCACCCTCGCGGCTGATCCGCTCGGTGCTGAACAGCGACGCGCGCGAGAACTCACTGCCGCCGCAGCTCGGGCACTCAGTCAGGGTGTCGGAGCCGGAGAGGGTGAGCGTGTAGTCGCACCGGTTGCATCGAAACGAGCCTGCGCCCACGAAGGTGCCGGATGTGAGTGACTCCATCTGTGCTCCTCCCTCTCTGTGGCGGCCACGATTGCGGCCGCCCGGCCAGGCGAAACTCGTGCCGATCATAACAAGGTTGTCAACGCGCGATTCCGAGGTTGTGAATACCCATGTCTAGCAGACCCCCGGGGGCCCGCCAACCGTAGTTGGCCCCTCCGATGCGCCCAAAAAGGGGGATCTTCGTGTCCCCCCTGCAGGCCTTCGGCCGGTGGCTGCGCGCAGGCAGGAGCCCAGCCGGCCACGGCGAAACCAGCCATCGTGACGACGGCTTCCCCGACCCACCTGGAGCGGCTCGAGCTGCTGCTGCTGCGCCGCAGCGTCGGAGCGCTGGAGGCCGGCCGCGACCGCTGCGCCGACTGCGGGCGCACGCCCCTCACGGGCGAGGAGGTCCACCGCTACGGGCGGCGGCGCCAGCGCCTGGTCTGCGAGCTCTGCCGTCGGGGCAGGCGCGACGCTCCGCTCACGAGCGAGATCGTCCGCCACGCCGAGCGCGGCCAGACGGTGCGCCTGACCGTCCGCGCCGCCTGAAGCCGGGGGCCGCCGCGGCCCGCGCCGCAGCGGCTTTATAGACTTGCGCTCGCCGTGGACCCAGTAAGCGTCTCGATCGTCATATCCGCCCCGCGCGAGCAGGTCTTCGACTACCTCCAGGACATCGCCAACCACTCCGAGTTCACCGACCACTACCTGGTGGACTGGCATCTGACGCGGATCGACTCGGTGGGCACCGGCGCGGGGGCGCGCTTCCGCGTCAAGGCACCCGGGAACCGCTTCAGCTGGGCCGACGTGACCTTCGCCGAGGTCGAGCGCCCGCACCGCATCCTCGAGGTCGGCCGTACCGGCAAGAACAACCGCGTGCGCACGCTCGGCACCTACGAGCTCGCGCCCGCGCCCGCGGGCGCCACGCGGGTGCGCTTCACCCTGGAAACCGTGCCCGCGACGCTTTCCGACCGCCTGATGGAGGGGCTCGGCACCCGCTCCTGGCTCCGGCGCAAGAACCAGCGGGCGATGCGCCGCCTGCGCGGCATCCTCGAGGGCAGCGGCGATCGTGGGCCGCGCGTGACCGTCGCCGGCGGGTAGACTGCCGCGTCGCATGTCCAGGCTCCCGCGCAAGCTTTCATCGATCGTGCTCGGCCTGCTCGCCGTGCTGGCGCTCGCCGCGTGCGGCGACTCCCACACGAAGGTGACCACGGGCACCTACGCCGGCGAGTCGGGCGCCAACGCCCCCTATCTCCAGGTCGGCCCGCTGAAATACGAGGTCCAGCTCTCGCGCGAGTTGAACCCCGCCAGCAGCGAGGACGCGGGCTACCTGCAGGGTCTCACGCCGCTCGAGCGCCAGCTCGCGCCGGGCCAGGAGTGGTTCGGCGTGTTCCTGCAGGTCTACAACAACGGCTCCGTGCCGGCGCTGGCCGCCAGCGCGGTCACGATCAGCGACACCCAGGGCAACCTGTACGCGCCGCTGATCCCCGACCCGAGCAACCCGTACGCCTACCGCGGCGGGATCGTCCCGGGCAAAGGCCGCCTGCCCGCCTTCGACACGACCGCCGGCTTCGGTCCGACCCAGGGCGCGCTGCTGCTGTTCAAGATCCAGACGGTATCGCTCGACAACCGGCCGCTCGAGGTCAGGATCGTCAACCCGGTGCGGTTGACCGAAGCGGCCACCGCCGAGCTCGACGTCTAAAGACCTGCCTGCAGCCCTGCTTCGAGCACCTGGCGGGCGACCGGGGCGGCGGTGGCTCCCCCGGCGCCGTCCTTGACGAGCATCACGCACACCGCGATCCGCGGATGTAGCGCGGGGGCGAAGGCGGCGAACCAGGCGTCGGTGTTGCTGGCTTCACTTTCGCTGCCCTGGCATTCCTTGGCGCTCGCTTCCGAGGAGGCCGATTCGGCGCTCGCCGAGGGGGTGCAGGGGGTCTTCAGTTCGGCCGTCCCCGTCTTGCCCGCCACGACCACGCCCGGGATTGCCGCGGCCGTGCCCGTGCCCGAGCGCACCACCCCGATCATCAGCCGGCGCACCGTGCGCGCGACCCCCGAGCTGCTCGCACGTGCCACGAACGTGGGGTGGGCGTCCGCCAGGAACGTCGGCTGCGGCCGGCGCCCGCCATCGCCGATCGTGCTCGCCACCATCGCCATCTGCAGCGGCGTCGCCAGGACCTGGCCCTGCCCGATCGCGGTCGAGCCGATGTCGAGTTCTCCCTGGATCTGCGAGGCCGCGGGCAGCGTGCTCTCGGCCGCGCCCGGGAGGCCCGTTTCGTGGTTGAAGCCGTACGCTTCCGCGGCCGCCACCAGGCGCGCGGCGCCCAGCTTGACACCGAGCGGGGTGAACACCGAGTTGCACGACACCGCGAACGCGGTTTCGAGCGTGCCGCCGCATTCCTCGCCGTTGGCGTTGCTCAGCTTGACCCCGTCCAGCAGCGCATAGGTGGCATACGGGAAGACGGTGCTCGGGGTCGCCACGCCCGCCGCGAGGACGCCGGTGACGGTGACCATCTTGAACGTCGAGCCGGGCGGCTGCAGGCCGTCCAGGCCGATCCCCGCGACCGCGAGGATCTGGCCGGTCGCCGGCTGCAGGGCGACCACGCCGCCGTACTGGCCGCCCAGGGCCGCCACGGCCGCGCGCTGCAGCGTCGGCGAGATCGACGTGCGCGTGGCAGCGGCCTGCCGGGGGGCCGCGACCGCGAGCACACGGCTGCCCGCCAGCAGTTCCCCGCCGGGGCTGCCCCGCAGGCGTTCGTCGAGCGCGCGCTCGAGCCCGCTGAGCCCGACCAGAGCGTCCCCCGGTACGCCCTGCGCCGCGAGCGCCTGGCGACGGGAGGGGGGGATCGCGCCCACCGTGCCGGTCACCGAGCTCATCGCTTCGCCCAGCGGCGAACTGCGGGTCGTTTCCCCCGACGGCGGCGCCACGGCGTCGCCGGGCGGCCCCTCGGCCAGCACGCTGCCGTCACGCGCCAGCAGCGACGCGCGCTCCGGGAGGGCGGTGTGGCGGCTCAGCTGCTCGCCCGGCAGCAGCCCCGGGAAGGCCTGCGAGCGCGACCAGGACACGCGCGGGCCTTCGCCTCCAGCTTCGCCGATCTTCAGGGTGAAGTCGAGCGACAGCGGTCCGAACAGCCTGGTTTCGACGTGCACCGGCACGACCACGCGGCCTTCGGCCTCGCCGCGTGCCCTGCCGACGACGCGCGTGCTGCCGGCCGTGGCAGTGGTCAGATCTTCTTCGTAGGCCGCCGCGAATTCGCCGGCCGAGGTCGAGCGCCGCGAGGCGGGGTCGAGCGCGGCGTACATCGTCGTGTAGTCGCCCCTCGTCCACGCATGCACGAAGCGTTCGGCCAGCGCATCCGACGGGGAGGGGCCGGCCTGCGCTCCGACGACCGCGCCGATCGCGAACGCGACCGCCGCCAGTGCCAGCACCGGTCGCGCGCGCCGCAGGCGCTGGGGGCGATTCTCAGTCACGGAGCTTGTACAACATGACGGGTGACGCAGCTGGACTGGCTAATTCTCGCGTTCGCGTCGATCCTTGCAATGTTCGGGTACCGGCAGGGCTTCATCCTGGGGGTGCTCTCGTTTGCAGGATTCGCCGTAGGAGCGTTCCTCGGAACTCGCCTGGGTCCTCTTCTGCTGCCCCGCGGATCGGCCTCGCCCTACGCGCCGGCGTTCGGCCTGATCGGCGCGCTCGTGGCGGGCGCGATCTTCGCGAGCGGCTTCGAGGGCCTCGGCCTGCGGCTGCGCCGCGCGCTGGTGGTGCCGGGCATGGGCATGCTCGACGGCGTGCTCGGCGCGGTGCTCGGCCTGGCGCTCGGGCTCGGCATCGTGTGGATACTCGCCGCGGTCGCCGCCCAGACCGCCGGGCAGGGCCAGCTGCGTGCGGACATCCAGCAGTCGGCGATCCTGCGCAAACTCAACGAGGTGCTCCCCCCCTCGGGCGCGATCCTGAACGCGCTCGCGCGGCTCGATCCGCTGCCGTCGATCCCCGGGCCCACGCCCGACGTCGCGCCTCCGGTCGCGGGGGTCGCACGCGCGCCCGGCGTGAGGCTCGCCTCGCGCAGCGTCGTGCGCGTGATCGGCACCGCATGCGGCCTGGCGATCGAGGGCTCGGGATGGGTTGCCGCGCCCGACACGGTCGTGACCAACGCCCACGTGGTCGCCGGCGAGCAGGACACGACGGTGGAGGTCGCAGGCAGCTCGCCGAGCCTGCCCGCACAGGCGATCGCGTTCGACCCGAGGGACGACATCGCGGTGCTCCGGGTGCCGGAACTGGAATTGCCCTCGCTGCAGCTGGCGGCGGCCGCCGCGACCGGCACGCCCGGCGCGATCCTCGGCTATCCCGAAAACGGCCCGTTCGACGCGCAGCCGGGCCGGATCGGGCGCACGCAGACGGTGCTGACCCAGGACGCCTACGGTCGCGGCCCGGTCTCGCGGCTGCTGACCCCGCTGCGCGGCCTGGTCAGGCCCGGCAACTCGGGCGGCCCGCTCGTCGACAGCGCCGGCAACGTGCTCACGACCGTGTTCGCCGGCACCGTCGGCACCTCCACGGCGGGCGGCTACGGCGTGGCCGACGAAACGGTGGCCGCCGTGCTGCACGAAGCGCTCGGGCACGCCGAACGGGGGCTGCGCGTCGGCACCGGCCCCTGCGCCCCCGGCTGAGGCCCCGGCTGCCGCCGGTTGGCAGCCGCTACGCTGACCGCGATGCCCAAGACCCTGCTCGTTGCCGAGAAGCCCTCAGTGGGACAGGACCTTGCGCGCGTGCTGCCCGGCCCCTTCGAGAAGAAGGAGGGCTTCCTGGAGGGTCCCGAGCACGTGGTCACCTGGGCGGTGGGACACCTCGTCCAGCTCGCCGAACCCGAGGCCTACGACGCCAGGTTCAAGAGCTGGCGCATGGCCGACCTGCCGATCGTGCCCGACCGCTTCAAACTGGTCGTCCGCGACGAGCGCTCGCGCAAGCAGATGTCGGTCGTGACCAAACAGCTCGGCCGCGAGGACGTGCAGGAGGTGGTCAACGCCTGCGACGCGGGTCGCGAGGGTGAGCTGATCTTCGCCTACCTCTACGAGAAGGCCAAAGCGAAGAAGCCCGTCAAACGCCTGTGGCTGAACTCGATGACCAGCGCCGCGATGAAGAGCGCGCTGGCCGCGCTGCGCCCGGCCGAGGAGTTCGACCGTCTCGAGCAGGCGGCCCGCTCGCGCTCGGAGGCGGACTGGATCGTCGGCATGAACGCCACGCGCGCGGCCACGATCCGCCTGCGCAGCTCGTTCGACGGCGCCGTCTCGCTCGGGCGCGTGCAGACGCCCACGCTGGCGATCGTCGCCAGGCGCGAGGAGGAGATCAGGAACTTCAAGCCGGAGCCCTACTGGCTGGTCGACGCGAACTTCGCGACCGTCGGCGGGCTGCCGGGGGAGGAGACCTCCGCCGAGCGGACCTACCTCGGCCACTTCCACGCGCCGGCGGGAAGTCCCGGCAGCACCAGGGGACCACGGATCGGGACCGAGCAGGAGGCGCAGGCGATCGTCGCCGCCTGTCAGGGGCGGCCGGGGACGATCACCAAGCTCGAGAAGAAAGAGCAGCGCGAGAAGGCGCCGATGCTCTACGACCTCACCACGCTGCAGCGGGAGGCCAACAACCGCTACGGCTTCTCGGCCAAGCGAACGCTCGCGGCCGCACAGCGCCTCTACGAGGAGCACAAGGCGCTCACCTACCCGAGGACCAGCTCGCGGTACCTGCCCACGGACATGGTCGATGAGATCAAGCCGATCGCCGAGCTCGTCGGGACGCACGCGGAGTACCGCAAGGGCGCCGAATACGTGACCGCGCTCGACGTGCTGCCGCTGGCCCGGGTGGTCAACGACGAGAAGGTCACCGACCACCACGCGATCATCCCCACTCGCTCCGAGCACAACCTCGACAAGATGGGCTCCGACGACAGGCGCGTCTACGACATGGCCGTGCGGCGCTTTTTGGCCGTGTTCCATCCCGAGGCCGTGTTCGAGAACACCCGCGTGGAGACAAGCGTGCTGGGCGCCGCGGCCGCCGGCGACGAGGACGGCGCCGGTGAGCGCCCGCATGCACACGTGTTTCGCACCCGCGGCAAGCTGCTGCTCGAGCCCGGCTGGCGGGGGGTCTACGACGAGGTCGCCGCCGAGGCCAAGGGCGAGGCCCCGATGACCCCGGAGGAGGAAGAGGAGACCGACCAGACGCTGCCGCGGCTGCTGCAGGACGAGCCCGTCGAGACCCGCACGATCGAGAGCACGCGCAAGGAAACCAAACCCCCGCGTCGCTACAGCGACGCGTCTCTGCTCGGCGCGATGGAGACCGCCGGCAAGCTCGTCGACGACGACGAGCTGCGGGAGGCGATGAAGGAATCGGGCATCGGCACGCCGGCCACTCGCTCGGCGATCATCGAGCGGCTGATCACGGTCAGCTACCTCGAGCGCGACGGACGTGCGCTGGTGGCGACCGAGAAGGGGCTGAACGTGATCAGGCTGCTCAACGAGCACGCGCTCACCTCGCCGGGGCTGACCGGCAGCTGGGAGCAGCGCCTGGGCAAGATCGAGCGCGGCGAGGATTCCCGCAAGCAGTTCATGAGCGATATCGCGGGCTTCGCAGATGAGACGGTCAAGGAGCTCGACCGCACGCTCAAGGACGTGCGCATCCCCCGTGCGCGCCTGGGGCCCTGCCCGGTGTGCGGGCACGAGATCGTCGAGAACCGCAAGGGCTACTCCTGCTGGGCGCGCGAGGACCCCGGCTGCGGCTTCGTCATCTGGAAGTCCAAAGCCGGCAAGCAGCTGCCGCTGGCGGTCGCGCGCGAGCTGATCAAGACCGGTTACACCGCCCAGGCCGTCACCGGCTTCCGCGGACGCAGCGGCCGGAGCTTCCGCGCGCACCTCGCTCTCAGCCAGACCGACGAGGGCAAATGGCGGGTGGAGTTCGACGAGCTGTGGGCGCGGGAGGGCGCCAAGCCCCCTGACGCCGAGGTCGACGCGGAGGCCGCGGGCGAGGGCGCCACGGCGGTCGCCGCGAGCAGCGCCGCCTAGCTTCGCGCCGTCCGCCTGACCGGCGCGTCGGGCGTGTGCGCGAGGATGGCGGGCATGCCGATCACGCTCGTCACAGGGCCCGCCAACGCGGGTAAGGCGGAGGTGGTGATGGACGCCGTGCGCCGGCACCTCGCCCACGGCGAGGAGCCGCTGCTGATCGTGCCGACGCGGGCAGACGTCGAGCACTACCTGCGCGAGCTGGCCGCGGGAGAGGCCGCGATGGGCGTGCGCGTGGAGCGCTTCGCAGGGCTGATCGCAGAGGTCGTCCGGCGTGCCGGCGTGGCCGAGGCGGTGCTCGGCGGCCTCGCGCGCGAGCGGCTGCTCGAACAGCTCGCAGAGGGTGCCACGCAGCGGCCTGCGGGCGCCGGCTACGTGAGCGCCCTCGGTGAGATCCTCACCGAGCTGCAGGTCCGGCGGGTCACGCCCGCCAGGCTCGAGCGCGCGCTGCAAGCCTGGCTGGCCGCAGACGGGCAGGGGGTCTCACGGGTGCGGCTGGGAGGGCTGTTCGCGGAGTACCACGCAGCGCTTGCTCGCCTCGGCCGCGTCGACGCGGAGCAGCGGGCCGTGCGCGCGCTGGACGCGCTGCGCGAGCGCCCCGCGATGTGGGGCCGAACGCCGGTGCTGTTCTACGGGTTCGATGACCTCACGCCGTTGCAGCTCGACGCGATCGAGACGCTCGGCAGGGTCGTGGGAGCCCAGGTGACCGTCTCGCTGTCCTATGAGCCGGGGCGTACGGCCTTCGCCGGACGCGCAGCGACCTTCCACGCCCTCGCACCGCTCGCCGGTGAGCACCGCGCGCTGGAGCGACGCGCCGATCACTACGCGCCGCGCTCGCGAGCCGCGCTCAGCCACCTCGAGCGCTCCCTGTTCGAGCCGGGCGCCACGCGCGCGCAGGCGGGCAGCGCGGTGCGACTGCTGGAGGGCGGCGGGGAGCGCGCCGAGCTCGAGCTGATCGCGCACGAGATCTCCGAGCTCCTCGCGCGGGGGATGGTCGCCGAGGAGATCGCCGTGCTCGTGCGGCCCGCGGGCACGTCCGTGGACCTCCTCGAAGAGGTCCTCTCGGCAGCCGCGATCCCGTTCTCCCTGAGTCGCCGCCGGCGCTTCGCCGACACCGCGCTCGGCCGCGCCCTGATCGGGCTGCTGCGCTGCACCCCGGCGAGCGAGGTGGAGGCCCCCGCCGGTGATCTCGGCGACCTGCTCGCATGGCTCCGCGCCCCGGGCGTGCTCAAGCGCCCCGGGCTGGCGGACTCGCTGGAGATCGGCGCGCGTCGTCGCGGCGCCCTCACCGCCGCCGGCGCGCGTGCGCTGTGGGACGAGCGCAACTGGTCGATCGAGGTGATCGACCAGTTGCAGGAGGCCCAGCGGCGAGGCCCCGTCGCGCTCATCGACCGCGCGGCCCGCGAGCTCCAGCGCCTGTTCTGTGCCCCCAGGCGCGCGGGCGCTGCCGTGCTCGCAGCCGACGAGCTCGACGAGGCCGCGGCCCTCGCCGCGGGCGCGCGGGCATTGGCCGAGCTGCGCGAGCTGGCGCGCATCGCCCCCGCGCTGGCACCGGCCACCGCAGCGGCGCTGGCGAGCTCGCTGGCGGGCGTCGAGTTCTTCAGCGGCCAGGGCGCTGCGGCGCCCTCGCAGCACGCCGTCGCGGTGCTCGACCCGCTCGCGCTGCGCGCCAGGAGGGTGCGCGCGCTGTTCGTGAGCGGACTGCAGGAGGGCGTGTTTCCCGGCCGCGGGCGACCGCAGCCGTTCCTCGGCGAGGACGAGCGGCGCCGGCTGGCCGAGGTCTCGGGCATGCGCCTCGGCGAGACCCAGGACGCGCTGGCCGCCGAGCGCTACCTCCTCTACGCGGTCCTCTCGCGCCCGCAGGAGCTGCTGTATCTCAGCTGGCACGTCGCCGATGACGAAGGCCAGCCGACCTCCCGCTCGCTGTTCGTCGAGGACGTCTGCGACCTGTTCACCGAGGACCTGTACGACGGCCGCGCTCGGCGTGCGCTCGGCGCCGTGGACGACGCGCGCGCCCCGGGGGCCGCTGCGAAGCCCCCCTCGCCGCAAGGATCGCTTCGGGACGAGCGGCTGCTGGCGGGGCTGCGCGCGCGTGTGTGGTCGGCCTCGTCGATCGAGCGGTGGATCGGATGTCCGGTCCGCTGGTACGTGGAGACGATGCTCGCCCCGGGATCGTTCGAGCCGGAGCCCGAGCCGCTGGCGCGGGGCGGAGTGGCGCACGAGGCGCTGCGGGACACCCTCGCCGGCCTCGCGCGCGAGACCGGGACCGCCTGTCCCACGCCCGCCAACCTGGGCCTGGCGCGGGAGCTGCTGGCGAGCTCGCTCGATGTGCACGAGGCCGCGCGCCCCCTGTCGGCGGCGCGCGAGCGCCGGCTGGCGCTGCGACGGCGGCTGCACGCCGACCTCGAGCGCTATCTGGAGTACGCCGCCGCGAGCGACAGCCCGCTCGAACCCAGCGAGCTCGAGCTGGGCTTCGGCTTCGACGCGGACGACGAGCGCGCAGAGGGCAGCACGCTGCCGCCGTTCGAGCTGGGCGGTGGCGTGCTGATGCGGGGGCGCATCGACCGGATCGACGTGGACAGCGCGGGCGCCGCGGTCGTCTACGACTACAAGGGCAGAAAGGCCGCGCCGGCGGCCCGCTGGATCAGGGACGGCGACCTGCAGGTGGCGCTCTACATGCGCGCGGTCGAGCAGCTTCTCGGGCTGCGCGTGGTCGGAGGCTTCTACCAGCCGCTCGCCGGTGACCTTCGCGCGCGCGGCGTGCTCGACGGCGACGCCGGGCTCGAGCTCGAGTGCGTGCAGACCGACCGCGTCGAGCACGAGCGGATGCACGAGCTGCTCGAGGAAGCGCTCGCAGGCGCCCGCGAGGTGGCCGAGCAGGCGGGCCGCGGCGCGCTGGAGGCGCGGCCGAAGACGTGCGCCTTCATGGGCGGCTGCCTGTATCCCGCGATCTGCCGCTGCGAGCGATGACCGCGAGCGCCCACGAGATCGGCCCGGGCGGCGGCGAGCAGATGGTGATCCCGGGCACCGAGCCCGCGCGGGCGCCGGCCACGGCCGGCGAGGAGCTCACCCGCGAGCAGCAGCACGCCGTCGCCCGGCGGGCGGAGCCGCTGCTGGTCGCCGCGGCCGCCGGGAGCGGCAAGACCTCGGTGCTCGTCGAGCGCTTCGTCAGCGCCGTCCGCGAGGACGGGATCGCAGCTGGGCGCATCCTCGCGATCACGTTCACCGAGCGCGCCGCCGGCGAGCTTCGCGCGCGCGTTCGCGCCCGCCTGCTCGACCTCGGCGACCGCGAGGCCGCGCGCGACACGGAGGCGGCGTTCGTGGGCACCTTCCACGCCTTCTGCGCGCGGATGCTGCGCGCCCATCCGCTCGCCGCGGGCCTGGACCCCGACTTCGCGATCCTCGACGAGGGACTCGCCGGGCGCGTGCGCGACCTCGCGTTCGAGGCCGCGCTGCGCGAGTACCTCGCCGACGGGCGGGCGCCGGCCGTTGACCTGCTCGCCGCCTATGGCGTCGATCGGGTGCGCACGATGATCGAGCAGGTCCATCGCGAGCTGCGCAGCCGCGGGCAGCGCCACCCGCGCCTGCCCGTCGCGACCGTGGCCACCGACGCGCAGGCGCCGGAACGAGAGGCCGCGGCGGCGTGCGCGCTGCTCGACGAGCTGCTCGATCGATACGCGGTGTCCTACGAGCGGCTGAAGGCCGCACGCGCGGCGGTGGACTTCGACGATCTCGAGCTGCTCGCCGCGGAGCTGCTGCGGGAGCGCGAGGACCTGCGCACGGCCTGGTCGGATCGCTTCGAGCTGTTGATGGTCGACGAGTTCCAGGACACCAACCACCGCCAGCTCGGGATCCTGCGAGCGCTCGATCGGGGAAACCTGTTCACGGTGGGCGACGAGTTCCAGTCGATCTACGGCTTCCGTCACGCCGACGTGTCGCTGTTCCGGGCGCGGCGCGCGGAGCTCGCAGAGGCGGGCGGCAGCCTCGCGCTGACCTGGAACTTCCGCAGCCGGGCGCCGCTGCTGGACGTTGTCAACGCGGTGTTCTCCACGCGCTTCTCCGACTACACGCCCCTGACGGCCGGCCGCGCCGCCACACCGCCGCCCGGTGCCGCGAAGGGGACGGACGCCGCCGCGGGGCCCAGCAGCGGGGCCGCCGGCGCGTACAGCGACGCCTCGCCCGCAGCAGACGTCGAGCAGGAGCCGACGGTCGAGCTGCTGCTCACGAGCTCCCGTGGCTGGGAGGAGCGCGAGGAGCTGGCGGGCGCGATCGCCCGCGGTCTGCCCCACGCCTCCCTCTGGCGCCAGGCCGAGGCGCGCCTGCTCGCACAGCGGGTCGCCGAGATCGTGCTTCGTGGGCAGGCGCAGGCGGGGGAGGTGGTCGTGCTGCTGCGCTCCGCCGGCGACCTCGAGGTCTTCGAGCGAGCGCTCCAGCTGCGCGGCCTGCGCACGCTGGCGGCCGTCGGCGCGTTCTGGGGCCACCAGCAGATAGGCGATCTCCTCGCCTACCTGCGCGCGCTCGCCAACCCGCTCGACGAGGAGGCGCTCTACGGGGTGCTGGCCTCGCCGTTGGGCGGCTGCTCGCGGGACTGCCTGGCGCTGCTGGCCGCCGCCGCACGCGCGGCCGGCCGGGGGGCGTGGGAGACCGCGCTGACCCTGCCGCAGGAGGGCAAGGAGCTGCGCGAGCAGCTGTCGGGGCCCGACCTTCAGGCGCTCGAAAGCTGCTGCGCGCTGTTGGCGGGGGAGCGCGCGACTGCCGGCCGGCGCACCATCTCCGAGCTGCTGCAGCGAGCGATCGCCGCACGCGGCTACCGCGAGCACGTGCTCGGGCTCGACTGGGGCGAGCGAAGGCTCGCCAACATCCACAAGCTCCTGCGCCTGGCCGGCCGCTTCGAAGCGAGCGAGGGTCGCGACCTGCGCGCGTTCCTCGACCACGTCGAGCGCCTCGAGCAGGCCGACGCGGTTGAGCCCGATGCCCCGGTGGAGGGCGTGGAGCCGGACGCCGTACGGCTGATGACCGTGCACGCCGCCAAGGGCCTGGAGTTCCCGGTGGTGTGCGTGGCGGACCTCGGGCGCCAGCCCAACAACCGCACGCCCGACCTGCTCGTCGACGGCGAGCGCGTGGGCCTGCGACTCGTGCGCCTGGACGGCGGCGACTCGACCCCTGCGCTGGCCTACGAGGATCTCGCGCGCGAGCGCAAGGACCGGGAAGCAGAAGAGGAGGACCGCATCCTCTACGTGGCAATGACCCGCGCGCGCGATCGCCTGCTGCTGAGCGGCGCGGTCGACTTCGAGCGCTGGCCCCGGCAGGGGCAAGGAGCGACCGCGATCTCCTGGCTGGGACCCGCGCTCGCGCAGGAGCTCCCGGCGCTGGTGCTCGCCGGCCACGCGCGCTCGCACGACCTGCCGGTCGACCCCGCGGGATCGGTCAGCGTACGCTGCCGGCTGAACTCGCCGGTCACCGTGGGCGAGGTGCTGCTGCTCGATGCGGCCGACGCGCCGGCCGCAGCGGACACGCGCGGAGATGTCCCGCCCGCGCACGGGGGCGCGTCGGAGCGCCGGCCGCCCCTCGCGGCCGACGCGCTCACGCGATCCGGCGTCGCGGGCGCTGGCGCAACCCGGCCAGCGGACGCGATCGCGAGCCTCAGCTACAGCTCGCTGAGCGAGCTCGAGCGCTGCGCCTACCGCTACTACCTGGAACGCGTGCTCGGCCTCGGCGAGGATCGCGCCGGCGCCCCCGGCGAGCAAGCCGCCGGCACCGTCCAGGCGCGCGCCCGCGGCACCCTCGTCCACCGCCTGCTCGAGACGCTGGACTTCGCGCGCGCAAGCCCGCCCACGCCGGAGGACGTGGCGCAACACGCGCGCGAGTTGGGCATGCGCGTCGACTCGGGCGAGCGCGAGGAGATCGTGCGGCTGCTCGCGGCGGCCTGCGCCGCGCCGCCAGCCGCGCGCATCGCGCGGGCCCGTGAGCTGCGGCGCGAGTACCCGTTCGCGTTCGCGCTAGGCGCCGCGGAGCCGCTGATCACGGGCGTGATCGACCTGCTGGCGCGGGAGCCCGACGGCGTGGTCGTGCTCGACTACAAGAGCGATCGCGTGCTCCCCGACGCCGACCTCGCGGCGCTCGTGGAGCGGGACTACGGCCTGCAGCGCCTGCTCTACGCGCTGGCGGTGCTGCGCGACGGAGCGCCAGCCGTGGAGGTGGTCCACTGGTTTCTGCAGCGCCCCCACGAGCCCGTCGGTGCCCGCTTCCAGGCGGCCGAGCGGACGGAGCTCGAAGAGCGCCTGTCGCGACGGCTGGCGCGGGCGTGGGCACGCGGATACGCTGTGAGCGAGAACCCGCACCGCGGCCTCTGCCAGACCTGCCCGGGGCGCGCGAGCCTGTGTTCCTGGGGGGAGGCCGAGACACTGCGCGAGGAGCCCGCGGCGGACCTCGCGCAGCCACCCGCGCCGCCGCAGGGCACCTGAGCGCCTGAGCGCGGCGGCCGGACCTCCGGTGGGTGCCTGGACGCAGCTCCTCGCGGGCGCGAGAAATCCGCCCGCGCGCTGGTTTACGGGCTGTTTGCGCTGCTACGCTTTCGGGCTCCGCCTCAGGTGCCCGCCTAACCGCGCCACGGTGCCATGCCCGAAGTGGGGGTGAGCCACCCGGTGCGCGGGATGCACCACCCAAAGGGAGCACTTCCATCACTTCGCAAACCACGCAGCCGCCACAGGCCGTAGGCCTCTACGACCCCCGCTTCGAGCACGACGCCTGCGGCGTGGGCATGGTCGCGCGGCTGGACAACCAGCCGACCCACGAGGTCATCGCGCGCGCGATCACCGCGCTCGAGAACCTCGAGCACAGGGGTGCGACGGGCGCCGATCCGTGCACCGGCGACGGCGCCGGCATCCTCATGCAGATGCCCGACGAGATGCTGCGCGCGGCGGTCGACTTCGAGCTGCCCGCGCCGGGCGCCTACGGCGTGCTGATGTGCTTCCTGCCGACCGACCAGGGCGTGCGCGAGCGCCTGGAAGGCCTGCTCGAGCGCACCGTGCAAGCGGAGGGACAGCGGGTCCTCGGCTGGCGCGAGGTGCCTGTGAACCCGGAGCACAGCGGCGAGGTGGCCGCGGCCTGCCGGCCGGAGATCCGCCAGCTGTTCGTCGGCGCCGGCCCGGACCACGAGGGGGGCACCGCCGCCGAAGGCGATGGTCAGGACGCCTTCGAGCGCAAGCTCTACGTGATCCGGCGCGTGTGCGAGCTGACCGCGCAGGACCCCGGGCTGTACGTCGCGTCGAGCTCCTCGAAAACGATCAACTACAAGGGGATGCTGATCAGCTACCAGCTGGCGGCCTTCTACGCGGACCTGCGCGACGAGCGCACCAAGAGCGCGATGGCGCTCGTGCACTCGCGCTTCTCCACCAACACCTTCCCCAGCTGGGAGCTCGCGCACCCCTACAGGGTCATATGCCACAACGGCGAGATCAACACGGTGATGGGCAACGTCAACTGGATGCGCGCACGCGAGAGCCAGCTGCGCAGCGAGCTGTTCGGCGAGGACCTCGAGAAGATCCTGCCCGTCGTCTCGCCCGGCAACTCCGACTCGGCCACGTTCGACAACGTGCTCGAGCTGCTGATGCTCAGCGGGCGCTCGCTGCCGCACGCGGCGATGATGATGATCCCGGAGGCCTACAGCGACCGCGAGGACCTGCCGGACTACCTGAAGGGCTTCTACGCATTCCACTCCTGCCTGATGGAGCCCTGGGACGGCCCCGCCTCGGTGGCCTTCACCGACGGCCGGGTGGTCGGCGCGACGCTGGACCGCAACGGGCTGCGTCCGGGTCGCTGGGTGGAGACGACCGACGGCTACGTCGTGCTCGGGTCGGAGTCCGGCCTGCTCGACATCCCGCCCGAGCAGGTCCGCCGGCTGGGACGCTTGCAGCCGGGCAAGCTGTTCCTCGTCGATCTGCAGCGCGGGCGCATCGTGGAGGACGAGGAGGTCAAGCGCGAGGTGGCCACGAGGCACCCCTACGGCGAGTGGTACGCGCGCAACGCGGTGCCGTTCTCGTCGCTGCCCCCCTCCGAACAGGTGACGATCTCGCGGCAGCCGCTGCACCTGCGCCAGCGCGCGTTCGGCTACAGCCAGGAGGATCTGCGCGTGCTGCTCGGCCCGATGGCCAGCGAGGGCGCGGAGCCGGTCGGCTCGATGGGCAACGACCTCTCGCTGGCCGTGCTCTCCGACCAGGCGCCGCCGCTGTTCTCCTACTTCAAGCAGCTCTTCGCCCAGGTCACCAACCCGCCGATCGACCCGATCCGCGAGGAGATCGTGATGAGCCTTGCGACCAGTCTCGGCATCGAGCAGAACCTCTTCGAGGAGACCCCCGAGCACGCCCACAAGCTGCTGCTGGGGCAGCCGATCCTGCTCAACCGCGAGCTCGAGACACTGCGCAACGTCGAGCACGACGTCTACTCCGCCGAGACGATCTACATCACCTGGCCCGTCGCGGAGGGCCCGGCCGGCATGCGCACCGCGCTCGAGCGGGTCTGCGCCCAGGCGCACGAGGCGATCGAGCGCGGCGTGAACATCATCGTCCTCTCCGACCGCGACATGGACCCGCGGCGCGCCCCGATCCCGTCGCTCCTCGCCGTGGCCGCCGTGCAGCACCACCTCGTGATCGAGGGCACCCGCCTGCGCGCGGGGATCATCCTCGAGTCCGGCGAGCCGCGCGAGGTGCACCACTTCGCGACGCTGATCGGCTACGGGGTCAGCGCGATCAACCCCTACCTGGCGCTGGAGACGCTCGACGAGATGGTGGTGCAGGGCCGCATCGGCTCCTCCTCCCGGGATGGCGTGCTGCGCCCACCGAGCCCGGAGGACCTAAACGACGCGCTCGAGCAGGCCGCGCAGAACTACGTCAAAGCGCTCGGGAAAGGGCTCCTGAAGACGATCTCCAAGATGGGGATCTCCACGATCCAGTCATATCGCGGCGCGCAGATCTTCGAGGCCGTGGGGCTGGAGAGGGAGCTGATCGACGCGCACTTCACCCACACCGCCTCGCGCATCGGCGGGGTCGGCCTGGAGGTCCTCGCAATCGAGGCGATCGAGCGCCACGCGCGCGCCTTCCCCGCGCCGCACGACCAGCTGCTGCCGGTCGGCGGCGTCTACGCCTGGCGCCGCGACGGCGAGCACCACATGTGGAACCCCGAGACGATCGCCCTCGTCCAGCACGCTGTGCGGGCGGCCAACGGGGACGTGGCCGCGGCGATCGCAGGTGACGCGCAGGCGCAGCAGGTGGTGCGCGAGAGCCCGGCGTTCGAGAAGTACCGCGAGTACGCGCGAACGGTCAACGAGGACGCCGCGCAGCGGGCCACGCTGCGCGGGCTGCTCGAGATCGGCGGCGGACCCGGGGCGGCCGGCCGGGAACCGATCGCCCTGGAGGAGGTCGAGTCGGCCAGCGAGATCGTCAGGCGCTTCTGCACCGGCGCGATGAGCCTGGGGTCGATCTCGCGCGAGGCGCACGAGACGCTCGCGATCGCGATGAACCGCCTGGGCGGGCGCTCGAACACCGGCGAGGGCGGCGAGGACCCTTCGCGCTTCACGCCCGACGCCAACGGCGACCGCCGCCGTTCGGCGATCAAGCAGGTCGCCTCGGGTCGCTTCGGCGTGACGATCCACTACCTCGTCAACGCCGACGAGCTGCAGATCAAGATGGCCCAGGGAGCCAAGCCGGGCGAGGGCGGCCAGCTGCCGGGGCACAAGGTCGACAAGTACATCGGCTCGATCCGCCACACCACGCCCGGGGTCGGCCTGATCTCCCCGCCACCCCACCACGACATCTACTCGATCGAGGACCTCAAGCAGCTGATCTACGACCTGCGCTGCTCCAACCCGACCGCCGAGGTGTCGGTCAAGCTGGTCTCCGAGGTGGGCGTCGGCACGGTCGCGGCCGGAGTGTCCAAGGCGAACGCCGACCGCGTGCTGATCGCCGGGCACGACGGCGGCACCGGCGCATCGCCGCTGTCCTCGATCCAGGCCGCGGGCGTGCCCTGGGAGATCGGCCTGGCCGAGACCCAGCAGACGCTGCTGCTCAACGACCTGCGCTCGCGCATCAAGGTCCAGAC
>Ga0209415_10000525_pt1 | contig 71401 bp, 62 predicted proteins | sample PeaSoiSIISIP2007_FD_187696 | JGI IMG/M metagenome (GOLD analysis project Ga0209415, IMG submission 187696) | Peat soil microbial communities from Weissenstadt, Germany - SII-SIP-2007 (SPAdes) (version 2) | ecosystem: Environmental > Terrestrial > Soil > Wetlands > Peat | place: Germany...
GGGCGCACCGTCACCGGGCGCACCGTCACCGGGCGCACCGTCACTGGTCGCTGAACCGAGTGCCGTCGTAGCGGTGATCTTCCACCAGCCGCAGCCCGTGCTTGGCAGGCGCTACCTCCTGCTCACCGTGTCCGTCGCGACGGCGCTGACGGTACGGGCACATGGAAGCATCGCGTTGCCCCGCCCTGCACGCTCGCTGCCTCTCATCGGCACGACCGCGCGGCTCGGCGCCCCCGGCACCACGGCGACGCTGCGTCTGCGCCTGTCCAGGAAAACGCTCGCCACGCTCCGCCGCGAATTTGCGCGGCACAGGCGGCTTTACGCATACGTACAGATCGAAGCGGCCAACGCCGCGACCTTGAGCTCGTTCTCGCTCGCCCGGCGAATTCGGATCGTCCCCTAACGCGAACGTGCGTCCGGCGCGCCGCCCACGGCCTGCATATCTTCGAGTGACCACAGTCGACGGCGTCCCCGAATCGACTTCCGACGCCACACTCGCATCATCCACGACAGGACGATCGCACGCAAGACACTCGACGCTAGGCGCTCGCCTTGGACCACTCGTCCGTGCTCGGATGCACGAGACGCTCGCTTAGCCCCGGCGACGCACTAGCCTGAGTTCGGGACGGGGTTGGTCTGGCCTTCTCGACGTCGCGAGTAGCATTTCGGACGCGATGAGCGACGGCGAAGGCAAACGCGAGAACCCCGGCGTGATCGCGCCGCCCCCGCTCATCTACCTGGCCGGTCTCGCGCTCGGGTTCGCGTTCGAGGTATTGCTGCCCAGCCGCCGGCTACGAGGAGTCCGCGTGCGCGCGGCAGGTGTGCTGTTGGCGCTCGGCGGCGTTTCGCTGGCGCGCGAGTTCTTCATGACCTTCCGCCGCGCGGGTACGCCGGTCGACCCGCGGCGCGCCGCAACCGTCCTCGTCACGCAGGGGCCCTACAGGTTCACGCGCAACCCCGCCTATCTCGGGATGACTCTCCTCTACAGCGGCATCACGCTGCTGCGCGGTGCGCTTTGGCCATTCGCCACGCTGCCCGCGGTGCTCGCCATCGTCGACCGCGGCGTGATTGCGCGCGAGGAGCGCTACCTGACCGAGCGCTTCGGGGAGTCCTACACCTCCTACTGCACGAACGTACGGCGTTGGATCTGAGCGGAGCGCCCGCCTGCCGAGCAGCAGAGCGAAGTGCTGCGGGCGCGGCGCCCCAGTCGTGGCCCGGGCAGGAGAGGCGGAGCTGGGTGCGGGGGTATGTGGCGAGGTGGGGGCGGCTCATGGGGTGGTGCGCAGCAGCGCTGGCGCTGCTCGTCGCGCCGGCCTCGGCCGCGGCGCAGCCGGCCGCTCAGCCGAGCGGCCCGGTCGGCTGCATCGACACCCGAGGCGTCGGAGGGTGCGCCGCGGCCGCTTCGCTGGCCGGGCTCGAACCAACCCAGATGGTGGTTTCGCCGAACGGCCGCTTCGTCTACAGCACGCAGCAAGGGGAACTGATCCCGCCCCGTGGCGCCCCGCACTCGCGGTTGCTCGTCTTCGCACGCGATCCCCGCAGCGGCGCGCTCCACCCGCTTCCCGGACGGCGAGGTTGCCTCGAAGACACCCCTCAGCCGGTCGCCCGCCAGCGAGGATCGTGTGAGCGCGTGGGTGGCATCGAGCAGCCGTACGCGCTGGCGATCAGCCCCGACGGACGACGCCTCTACGTGAGCGCGGGAGGGGGGCGGGAATTCGGAGCCAACTATCTGGTGACATTCGCGGTAGATCCGCGCACGGGCACGCTGCGGCTCCTGCAGTGCCTCACCAGCCAGGTGCGCAGTCACTGCGCGTTCGCCCCGATTCCCCCGGCCGGCGACCTGCTGGTGTCATCCGACTCGCGCTACGTCTACTTCGCCGACGGGCGCCGGGCTGCCATCGACGTCTACCGGGTGGGTGCCAATGGCCTCGCCTTCGCGCAGTGTGCCGCAGCAACCACGGTTCCAGGACACAGCTGCACGATGGCCCAGCTGCTTCCGCAGGCCGGGGTGGAAGGGCTCGCGGAGACTCGCGACGGCTTCGAGCTCTACGCCGCTGGGTTGATAGGCGAAGACGCAGACCGCATCGTGGAGCTCGGCCGCGACCCGGGCAGCGGTCTCCTGACCGCCGGGTCCGCACCGGGGGATTGCGTCAGCGACGAGCGCAGCCCTCCCTCGGGTTGCACCCGGGTCGCGCTCACCGGGACCCAGCTGTCGTTGAGCGCGTCCGGCGACACGCTCTACGCGGCAAGCGAACCAGAGCTCGCGGTGGCCGAGCTCACGCGCGACCCTGATACCGGCGCCCTAAGCGAGGCTGCGCCGCCCGCGGGATGTTTGGAACTGACGGACTTGCTGCAGCTGGGATGCAGCGTCGCGCCACGCTGGTCGGGCGATCGTGCGCACACGGTGCCCTCCCGATCGGGAGGGCTGCTCGTTTCCGCCGTGGAACAGCACGACGGCGATGAGACCGTCGTCGAAGTCACCCGCTCGCCGACCGGCGGCCCGCTCGCGGTGAACGACATTCGTAGATGCCGCGCCGGACGATGCCGGCCGCTTCGCGGAGCGGCCGGAGAAACGGTCGGGGCTCTCGCGATCTCGCCGGACGGGCGCTCTGTCTACGTCGCGGGTGGGGACGGGATCGCTCAGATCCGGATCTCCGGGGGCTGACGAATTCGTGGCTGCTGTATGCGGCGCGATCCCGATGACTGGCCGACTCTCGCGCTTGCAACCAAGCTGAGCCTGCCAGTCCTTAAGCAGGACAGCGGTGCGATCGGTAATCCGCCGATCCCAGATTGCGGAGCTCTGCCGTTGTGCAGCCCCTCTACGCCGGTTAACTTCGAATGGACATCGTGCCGTTCTCTGGCTTCTTCACGCTCACAATGATCGCCCGCCGCTCGCTTGTCGCGGCTGTGATCACCGCCGCCGCGATCGCTGCTGCTGTGTCGACGCCGCCGGCGCGCGCCGCCTGGTCCGCAGCGCAGACCGTCTCAAGCGGGCACGATGCGGTCGGCCGGCTGGCGCTCGCCTCCGGCCCGACGGGGGCACTGGTGGCATGGCAGCACAACGACCTTCTTCCGCCGGCGAGGATGGTCTTCGGCCCGCCGGGCGCCGACGACGCGACGGCCGCGCTGATGGGGACCTTCGGGAGCGAGCACCGTCTGCCGGCAAGCTATGCGAGCGCCCCGCTGCTGGGTCTCGGCGAAGGCCGGGTCGCGCAGCTGATTCTCAGACGCCGCAGTCTCGACACGGTGCGCCCCGAAGTCGCGATGGGCACCGTAGCCGGGACGTTCTCCTCGCCGCTGGCCGTTGAGACACTGGTGCGGGCCGGCAACGTCTGGCTAGCCGGCAACTGGACGGGCGAACTGCTCTTGGCCTGGGTCACGACGACCCGCGCCGGGCGCCGGCAGGTGTGGGCCAGCGCGCGCCCGACCGGCGGACGCTTCGAGAAGCCACAGCTGATATCTGCCAGCGCCAACGGCTTCGCGGTCACGCCCGCGGTGGGGTCGCCCTCGCATAGCAGCATCCCGGGCGGCTTCTCCGCCGACATGGCCGTCGTCTTCGACAGCAAGCGCGGCCGCCTGCTCGCCCGGCTCCGCCCTCACGGATCGGGCTGGCAGTCCGTGCAGGACATCGGGCCGGCCGCGATCGACAGCTCGAACGTCGTGGCAACCCCGCACATCTCCCGCAACGGCCGTGTGACGGTGGCCTGGTACCACCAGCAGCTCTCCGAGGGCGGACCCCTCGGGCCGGGCTTCACGCAGGTCGCCGTGAAGCCCCCTGGCTCGCACCGGTTCGCGCGTCCGCAGACGCTGGAGCGCGACCCCGCTGCGACCGGCTCAGGGGAACCGGTGCTGCTCGAAATCCATGGCCGCGGGCTGGTCGTGGCCTTCCTCGCCCAGCCCGGGCGGCCGGTCGCCGGCCCCACACCGTCGATCGTGACGTTCTCATACAGCCACGCGAACACGTTCGGTGCCGTGCAGCGGATCTCTCCGGCGGGCCAGTCGGCCACTGGGCTCGCCGGCGCCTCCGAAGGAGGGGGCGAGATCATCAGCTGGATCGCCGGGCCCAACCCGCCCTTCTCCGCGTTGGGTCCGGGGCCTGCCGTCTACGCGGCGCTGGCGGAACCTGCAGCGACGCGGCTCGGCGCCCCGCGGCAGGTCTCGCCTGCGGAGCATCCCGTGAGCGCGGTGCCGCTCTATGCCTCCAGGGGCGGCCGCTGGATTCTGGCTTGGGTGGGCCGCCCGCTGTACTCCGCCGCGCCGGCGGCGGAGGGGCCGGCGGTCGTTCGCGTGTCCTACTGCCAGCAGCGCTGCACCTAGCCGCCTAGCGCAACGGACGAAATCCGAGCGTGTCGCCCGTCGCGGCGCGAACATCCGTTTGGGGAACAACTTGGGGAACAGATTGAGCGAAACCGACAGCCTCGCTCACCTCTTGACGATCGTGAACCGGACTGTCGCGCCCGCGGAGGGGCCAACGGCTCCGGGCACGCTGATCGTCGCCTGGTAGACGCCCGGCGCGAGCCCACGCGACCCGATCCTGCCGCTGAACGGAACGACGTTCGGCCCCGCCTGTCCGCTGCGCAGGAGCGTCCCTCTCGACACCAGGCGGCTGCAGCGGGGGCTGCGTTTGAGCCCGGCAGTTGGCGCAAGACAGCGGTGTCCCGATCTGCGCCCGGCGAGCAGCGCCGAGACCCTGAGCGTCACCCGCGCGGGGGAGCTGAGGATGTAACGAAAGGCGCTTCCGCGCGGCGCGCGCGCACGAGCCGAGATCGGGGTAGAGGAGGCGGCGACCGCGAATACGGTCCGCACCATCGAGAAGCCGCTCACCGAGACCGGTGGCGGCGCGGGCGGCGCGGGCGGCGCTGGCGGCGCGGGCACGACCGTGGTCGGCTGCGAGTCCGTCGTCTGGCTGCCCGACGCGTTGGCGGCGGTCTTCCGGAAGCGCAGAGTGTGTCCCACGTCCGCGGCGCTCACCGAATATGTCGTCCCAGTATCGCCAGCGACGGCCGCGCAGGCTTCGCCCTCGGGGTCGCAGCGAAGCCAGGCGAAGACTGGGTTCGTCGGCCTCCCGTTGGGGCTCGCCGCGAGTGTCTGGCCGACCTGCGCCGTGCCGCTGATCGTCGGCGCGGGGCAGGCATGCTGTGTCGAGGGGTCCGTCCAGCAGAGATCCTGGGTTTCGTCGCCGAACCCGTCGCCGTCGGCGTCGGGCTCGACGACGGCCGACACGTCCAGCACGGATGCTTTTCCGTGCACGGTGAACAGGTGGCTGGTACCGGAGGCGAAGTGACCTGCGTCCCACACAACTTCGCTGCCGGGCAAGCTTCCGAGGCACGGTGCGTTTTCGGCGAAAACGCCGATGCGATCAGCAGCCCTGACCGCGATACGCGTGGGGAGCGTGTTGAGCGCCCCTGGTGTGAGCACGATCGTGGGGGTGGCGGCGACGATCGTGTATTCGCTGACCGCTCCCGTCGGCCTGAACACCTCGAAGTTCATCTTCTGTTCGCCTTTGATGAATTCGCCGCCGTAGGCCATGGTGCTGAAGGACGTGATCACGCCGCCGCCCACGGGGATCGCGTAGGACGGCACGCCGATCCCTTCCGACTGCTGGACCAGCGTGGTTTCCGTGCACTGAAGCGTCGGTTCGAAGGTCTGCCCGATCGTCGTTGCTCCCGGCGCGGAAGCCGGAGCGAGGAGCAGCAGGCCCATCAAGGCCGCCACCGCCCAGACGGCGCGCGGTCTGAAAGTCATCGCTGAGACGGTTCCAGGGTCATCTACCGCGCCCGTAGTTGAACGAGGTGGCTTCCTTCGCCCGACAAACGCCTCCAAGCAACACAAGGGTTCATCCTTCCTCTTGCCCGGATAGGCACTTTTGCAGATTCCGCGGTTACCGGTGAGGTCCGCTCGTCAAGCGGGTGTCGTCGAGCGAGGCCTGCGGGGTTCAGAGCAGCGAGCATCGGCGTTCTCGCCTGAGAACAGGCCAGCGTGGCGTGTCGATAACACGTTCGCGGATAGGGGCGTAAAGTACTTGCCTCCCGCTGGCTGGAGCCTCTCCGGCAGCTCTCTATCCTCCTTGCGGGACGTATCCCTTCGAGAGCGCCGGATCGGGGTCGCGATCCATGGGGTACCTCTCGAACAGCGGGCCGCCGGTTGCCGTGCATCTCGCGCTCGATCGTGTTCCGGAGCTAGCACGCGAGATAACGGGGGCGCGCTATGCCGCGCTCGCGGTCCTGAACGAGCGGCGCACCGGACTCGAGCAGTTCTTGACTGCGGGCCTGGACGAGGACGCTTGTCGTGCCATCGGGCACCAGCCGCGCGGGCGTGGAGTGCTTGGCGATCTGCTCCTGGACCCGCGGCCGTTGCGCGTTGCCGATGTCCGCCAGCAGTCAAACAGCTACGGCGTTCCGCCCGGTCATCCCGTGGTGCGCAGCTTCCTCGGCGTGCCGATCATGATCCGCGGGCGAGCGTGGGGCAGCCTGCACCTGGCCGAGAAGGCCGACGGCGAGTTCACCGAGGCCGATGAGGCGCTAACGGTCGCGCTCGCCGAGCAGGCGGCGAACACGCTCGCGTTCGAGCGCCGCTCCCATGGGCAGGCAGTCGTGGACTGACGACCCTCCTCGTTGGGTCGCGACCGTGTGGTTGGCTGTCTTACGTCGTGGGTTCTTGAATCACAGGACCGCCGCGTGGCTACTGCCGCCGACCATCCAGGTGAGCGTGGTTTGTGAGAGTCTCACCGAATCAGGTTCGATCGCGCCTTCGGCGTGTACGGGCGCCGCGCAGACGATCTTGCCGTACTGGGGCTGTGCCAGGCATCCGTAAAGCGAGGTGACCTTCGCCGATTCCGGCCCCGATTCTTCGAGCCAGGCCACCGCACCCTGAGGTGAGAGCAGCGTGCGAGTCCATGCCTTCGTGGGCGTCTTTACGTAGCCGACCCTGGTTGGTTCCTCGACATAGTCGCGAATGCTCGCGAAGTTCCCTGAGAATCCCTGGGCCGCGTTGGCGATGACAAGCGTGTTGCCGGGCCCGTTGCAGTTGGACATTTCGTACTTGTAGCAACCTTCTTCGTCCTCATCTTCGGTCTGCGTCGCGAGGACCCACGGACCTGCGATCTGCACGTGTTCCAACGTCTTGTTGGGGATGTGCCCTTCCCCAAGGTTCTCGATGGGCAGCCATTCATCGGTGCCGATGCGGACACCGCGGTTGTCCTTGCGGTCGCACGCCCAGATGGTGTCGACGCGCAGCAGTTCCGGTTCGCGGCGGACGCGGTAGACGACCACCGCACCCTTCACGGAAATGACCCGGGAATGGGGGACGCCTGCGATGGCGTGGCCGCGCACCATGCAGGGAACCGACGCCTGCGCCGAAGCCGACCATCCAGCGAGCGCGAAGAGCACCGCGGAGATGAGCCCGAGGACCTTCACCACGAGTAGCGTACTCGCCGCAGGCGCGCGTTTCGGACGGAGCGCCCCACGGCCGGTGTTCGCAGACCGGTCGCACGTGGGCTGCCGGGACGGTCCCCAACCGCTGGTAGGATCAAGCGGTCGGCCGCCGTCCCTGCCACGGGTCGGTGATTGTGCGCTCGCCCGGTCCTTCTTGACCTCTCTGCCTGCGACCGCAGCCCCTGAGAGGCTTGTGAGGAGCGCTCCTGCACGTCGTTGCTTCAGGGTCTGATCGTAGGTCGCCTCGCCGGTCTGCGGGCCGCCGGCCGGATTACCCGCCGGGGGCGGCGGCTTCCCCGCTTGCTGAGTTTCCGCTGCGCGTCGCGATGCTCGCCCCGCCCTGGATCACCGTCCCCCCACCGGGCTACGGAGGCGTGGAGTCCGTGGTCGACTCGCTAACGGAGGCCCTCGTCCGGCGCGGGCACTCGGTGACGCTCTTCTGCGCCCCCGGCTCCCAGTCGAGCGCGCACGTGGTGTCCCTGCTCGATGAGACCCATCCGGCGGAGATCGAGCGCTCGCTGTATGAGGCTGACCACGTCGCGCGAGCGTTCGAGCAGATCGATCTCGCCGCCGACGATGCTCGCTTCGATGTCGTTCACGATCACTGCGGCTTCACGGCGCTCGCCATGGCCGACCGGCTCGAAACGCCGGTCGTGCACACCTTGCATGGGCAGTTCACCGCCAGCACCGCGGCCTTCTACGTCCGCCACGGGCACAAGGCGGCGCTCGTGGGCATCAGCCGGACGCAGCTCGGCTCGGCGCCGCCGGGGCTCGTAGGGGCAGGCTCGATCCCGAACCCCATCGACGTGCGGGCCTGGCCGCTGCGCGAGCACAAGGATGACTACCTTCTCTGGATCGGGAGGATGACGGCCGAGAAGGGGCCGCACCGGGCGATTGCCGCCGCCCGTTCGGCGGGCGTGCCGCTCGTGTTGGCGGGGGTCATCCAGCCAGGCCAGCAGGCGTTCTTCGACCGCGAGGTCGCGCCGCACATCGACGGCGAGCGCGTGCGCTTCCTTGGCGAGGTCGGTGGATCGGTCAAGCGCGCGATCTTCGCGGGTGCCCGCGCCCTGCTCATGCCGATCCGCTGGGAGGAGCCGTTTGGGATGGTGATGGTCGAGGCACTCGCCTGCGGAACCCCGGTGATCGCGTTCCCCGAAGGCGCCGCACGGGAGCTCGTCTCCGACGGGCAGACCGGTTTTCTGGTGGAGGACGAGCGGGCGATGGCCGCGGCTGTCGGCCGCTTGTCCCGTATCGCCGCGCGCGACTGCCGGGCCTGGGTCGCCGAGTACTGCGACGTCGACGTGGTCGCCGCCGCCTACGAGCGGACCTACCGGTCGGTCGCGCGCCCGGGCGCCAGGAGCTTCGCGCATGTCTGAGCGCACCCTGAGCGTTTTGGACGGCAGCACGTTCGTCGTCGGGGACCGTCTCGGCGACGTGCGCAACGAGACCGGGCGCGAGCATGGGTTCTACTGCGCGGACACCCGCTTCCTCTCGCGCTGGGTCCTGCACGTCGGCGAGGCGCCGCTCGAGCTGCTCGGCCTCGACCAGAGCGCGCACTTCGCAGCCCAGTTCTTCCTGGCCCCCCGCGTGGGGCCCGACGAGGCAGCGCGATGCTCCGTGTTGCGCCGCCGGCTGATCGACCACGTGTGGATGGAGGAGGTGACGGTCATCAATCATCGCCACGACGCGAGCGAGGTGCGGGTGGCGCTAGAGGTCGGCACCGATTTCGCCGATCTGTTCGAGGTCAAGGATGGCGCGGTCGGCGAGCGTGCGGTGAGCTGCCATCACGACGATCGAAGCCTCACGCTCGCATACGAGCGTGACGGCTTCCAGCGCTCGGTCACAGTCTCCGCCAGCTCCCCGGCGATAGTCACGCACCGGGGATTCGACTACTTGCTGACGCTCGCGCCGGGCGAACAGTGGTCCAGCACTTTCACGATCACGCCCCACGCCGCGCAGCCAGGGATCGCATTCACGCGTCGTCAACCACGGGGCGGCTTGGCCCAGCTGAGCGCCTCCAAGGCGGCCGAGAACGAGGCGTGGCTGGCCCGGGCGCCGGAATTGCGGGCGCAGGACGCGGCGCTGGTGCGCACCTACCGCGCGAGCCTCAGCGACCTCGATGCGCTGCGGCTGCACCCCGATCTCAGCGCGGGCGAGACCCTCCCGGCCGCGGGACTGCCGTGGTTCATGGCGCTCTTCGGACGCGACAGCCTGATCACGAGCTTCCAGGCGCTGCCCTATCTGCCCGGACTGGCCGCGACGACGCTACGGGTGCTCGCCGACGCCCAGGCGCACAGCCGCGACGACTTCCACGAACAGGAGCCGGGCAAGATCCTGCATGAGCTGCGCTTCGGGGAGCTCACCGCACGCGGTGCGCGCCCGCATTCTCCGTACTTCGGGACCGCCGATGCCACGCCTCTGTTCCTCATCCTCCTCGACGAGTACCACCGTTGGTCGGGCGATGGGGAGCTCGTCCGCACCCTCGAGCCCAACGCACGTGCCGCCCTCGCATGGATCGAGGACAGCGGGGATGCCGACGGCGACGGATACGTCGAGTACGCCTGCCGCAACCGGGCCACCGGATTGGTCAACCAGTGCTGGAAGGACAGCTGGGACGCGATCCAGTTCGCCGACGGAACGCTGGCCCAGGGGCCGATCGCGACCTGCGAGATCCAGGGATATGTGTACGACGCACGCCGCCGGTCGGCCCGCCTGGCCCGCGAGGTGTGGGGGGATGAGGAGCTTGCCCGGAGCCTGGAGGGCCAAGCCGTCGAGCTACGCGAGCGCTTTCGCCGCGACTTCTGGATGCCAGAGCGCGGCTGCCACGCCCTGGCGTTGGACGGCGAGAAGCGCCAGGTTGACAGCCTCACCTCCAACATCGGCCATCTGCTGTGGTCCGGCCTGCTGGACGAGGATGAGGCCGCCGCGACCGCCGAACGGCTGCTCGAGGACCAGCTCTACTCCGGCTGGGGGGTGCGGACGCTCGGCAGGCGCGAGGCGGGCTACAACCCACTCGGCTACCACACGGGGACCGTCTGGCCCCACGAGAACTCGCTGATCGCCGCCGGCCTCGCGCGCTACGGCCACCACGAAGCGGCACGCACCATCGCCTCCGCGATGCTCCGCGCGGCCCCGTACTTCGAGCACCGCCTCCCCGAGGTCTTCGCCGGCTATCCCGCTTCGATGACGACGGTCCCGGTGGCGTTCCCGACCGCCTCACGTCCGCAGGCGTGGGCCGCGGGAACCCCGCTGCTGCTGTTGAGCACGCTGCTCGACCTGCGCCCCGGCTGCACCGACGCGGACGTCCAGGTCCCATGCGGTATAGGGCAGGTCAGGTTGCGCTTCTCAGAGAGACTAGTGTGAGCAGGGTGGACGATGATGCGATTCGTGCCCTGGTGAGGCGACTGGCGCGTCCCCATCCCTCCGGTGGCGACGTGATCGAGCGCTCGGTGATCCTCGCCGAGGGCGCCGACTTCACGGAGGTCATCGCGTGGATCACAGCTCACGCCGGGATACCCGAGGTGACGGTCGCCGGCGCCCCGCGACGCGGCCTGCACGGCCCGCGGCTCGATGACGGCGCCGGGGCAGCACCCCGAGCCCCGCTTCGCTACGTGCTCCCCGCTGGCACGCTCGTCTGAGGCCGCCTGCGGGGCCTGCGCCGTGAGGTGAAGGCCTGGGCGGCAACTCGACCCCCGGATTGGTGACGCCGCTCCCGTCGGGGCGCAGTACCGAGAATTACCGAGTCCGCGAGTCCGAACACGTTATAGTCGTTGGTGCGTCCAGTGAGCTCGGCCCTTCTCGCTTCTCGGGCGAGATCCCTGTTCAGAAGGGCAGAGAGGGCGGTGGGCCATGGCCACCGCAACGAAGCAGGTTCACACTGCCACGTCGCGTGCCCGTTGTGCGCGTGCGGTATCAGAGAAAGTGACGCTGGAGTACCTCACCCATCGGGACAACGGTGGCAACTACCACTGGGAGATCGTCGACAGCAGTGGCGAGAGCCTGGTTCATTCGGGGAGCTTCGACTCGCAGGACGCGGACGCGCGCGCTGCAGCTTGCGTGTATCAGGGAGCCCGCTCGGCGCGCTTGCGCCACACGCGACCAAGGGCCCCGAGGCGGTAGTCGTTTGATGTCCTCCCGCCATCTCAGCTGCCTGGGCTGTCGGGTTCGGGTGCTCGCGGACGCCCCGGAGATTCATCTGCTGGACGGTCGCTGCCCGATCTGCGGGGTGACGCTGAGAGCGGCCTCGTCCGCCTCCGGTGTGGTCGGGTTCCGCTCGTTTGACTTGGACGGCCTCTCCGAGCAAGCGTCAGATGATCGGCCGAGCGGGTCCGCGCATCACGTTGCCTTCGTAGCTCGCCGCGAGAGTGTGTGGACGCAAGACAACGAGGGTGCCGATCGCTGGTCGGATGACGGGCGCGCGGGCGTTCGCGTCGCCGCCCGGCCGCAGCCTTTAGACGCTTTAGCTGATACCCGCCGCGGCGGCCTGCTTGAGTGCCGACCACTCAGCAGTTCATGATCGAAGCGTCCAGCCGGCCGGATCGCTCGAGGTGCGCACGGCGGAACACGCGAAAGAAATAGGACTGAGAGAAGCTCGGGCTGGCGCCGCCGCATTGTTCGCCGAGGTTGCGCTGAGGCCCGTTGCTCTCGACGATCACCTGGTTTGACCCGGCGGCGACGATCGCGTCGAGTCGCTCTGTCAGTGAACCGTGCCAGCTGCTGGTGGTACCGGTCGTCGTCTGCGTTGTGAGCACGGTGCTGTGACGGGACTGCATCAGAACGTAGGCGGTTGCGGTGCTCGGGTCGACGGCGACGCCCTTGGGCGTCGAACAGGCGCTCCCGCGCGGCGTGATGTTCGAGCGATCGGTCGGCGGGCGCCGCGTGGCGCTGGCGCGAATCCGCTCGACGTAGGTGGTGCAACGCGGACCTGCGCGGTAGGCGACCACGGCGGTCGTGCCTGCGAGCGCGACCGCGGCATCGCTGGCGCCGGCGGGGAGCGCTGTCGAGCTGAGCCGCCCGGCGCGGTCGGCGTGTGCAGCGAACCAGCCGCGCTTGCCGCGGGCGAGGGCCCAGAGCCCGCCCGCGTCGTCGCCGAGCGTTGTCGCGTCGACCGCGTCGCTGACCGTCAGGGCGGGCGGTGCGCTGTCCTGGCCGAACAGCGCGGGGGCGGCGGAAAGACCTCCGGCTGCTTCGTTTACGAGCCAGAACGAGTCCCCGCCGGACAGCACGACGTGATCGGTCGGGTCGAGCGGCACGCCGGGCCCGAGCAGCGCGGTGAGCTGGCTCGCGCCGGCGGGTGCGGCCATCGCGTGCGCGCCCGCGCTGTCGCTCCACGACACGGCGTAGGCCCCGTCCGGCCCGCCCGCAAGTGCCAGCGAGTTGCCCGTGGTCTGGCCCGTCTGCGCGTGCGGAGCGGGGAGGTTGCCGCTCGCGTTGAGGGTGGCGGTGTCGATCTGCCCGGCCGCCGCGGTGTCCGTCCAGGCGACGGCAAGAACGTTGCGCCCGCCGGCGAGGAGCATCGGTCCCATCGTGATCGAGTACTTCGCCTGCACCGGCTTGAAGGAGATGAAGCGGGGGCCGGACACGCGCGCGACCTCGATCGAGCTCGTGCTGTCGCTGAACGGGCTGCCGTCGATCGAGCCCGGGTCGTTGCTTTCTTCGTATTGCGGGACCGCGATCCAGCCCCCGCCTGCAGCGACCGTTCCGAACGACGTGTCGTTCTGCACCCCGGTATAGGTCGCGCGCGCCGCACCCGGAGAGAACGCCAGCATCCACGCGAGCAGGACCGTCAGCGGCAAGGCACGCGATCGGGCGAGCATCACCGCACCCTACTTCGCACCGCGGGGACCGACGGTTTCGCCCGTTGCCCGCCGGCTGCGCAGGCGTACGCAAGCCCAGCGGATCAAGGAAACCGGCATCCCCCCAACGGGCAGCCCCTCAGCAACCCGGCCGCGCACGTGCTGCACAACGGCGACAGCATCGTGATCGGCTACGGTCCGCTCAGCAGCTTCCCGCACGCCCCCAGCACGCTCCTGCTCAAAGAGCTCGCCGAAGGCAAGGGCGGCCTCGGCTGCTCCGACGTGCCAGGTCTGCACAAGGCGAAAAGCTGCACCGCGACGTCAACGACGTCGAGCTCGCAGTCATCCGCGTCGAAGAAGTAGCGCTCTGCCTCGCGTGACGCCCCGCGCCTGCCCGGGCGCGGGCAGCCCCGGCCCGTCGCCAAGCGCCTCGCGGGCGGGCTTGACACGCCAAGCCAGCTTCGCTATAGGTATTGACAGGCGAGCGATCTGCTGTCAAGCGACATGACAGTAGATCTGGGGGTTGTTGAAACATTTGGGGTTTCGCGTTGCGCTCGCCGAACGCGGTGGCCGGAGCTGGCACAAGCGTAAGGAGTTGAGAGCCGATGAACGGAATGGTCGGTCGACGTGTGACGCACCTGACGATCGGGGCTAGAGGGGTGCTCCCGCGGGCAGCGACGGCGGGATTGCTCGCGAGCCTCGCGCTCGCTGCACCCGCGCTGGCGTCCTATCAGCAGGAATTCGTCCCCTTCGCCCACTGCCCGGTCAACACGCCGGGCGTGACCACGTGTGTGAACTCTGTCGTGAAAGGCGGCGAATTCAAGCTCGGCAGCGAGACCGTGCCGATCAACAAGACGATCGTCCTGCAGGGCGGCCTCAACGCGAAAACGCACGAACTCGTAGGCGCGACCGACGGCAACACGCTCTCGCGCACGAGCCTCACCGTGCCCGGCGGCCTCGTGGGAATCGAAGGCCTCGGCGGTGAAGTCACCGCAACGGCCGAACTCGCGGGCGCGGCCCACATCAACCTCAGCAACCTGACCGGCTCGGGACCACTGGTCATCCTGCCGCTGAAGGTGAAACTCGACAACCCGCTGCTCGGCGGCGCGTGCTTCATCGGCTCGGGGAGCGAACCGGTCACGCTCAACCTCACCGACGGGACGACCAACCCGCCGCCGCCCAACAAACCGATCACCGGCACCCTCGGCACGGTTGGCTTCGCCGCCGGCGGGCGCATCGAGGAGGTCTCGGGGAACTCGATCGTCGACAACGCATTCGCGGTGCCCGGCGTCGGCGGATGCGGGGGGCTGCTCGCGTTCCTGATCGATCCGCTCGTGGACCTGCGCGCGGGGCTGCCCGCCGCCGCCGGTCACAACACGGCGATCCTGGACGGCTCGCTTGCCCAGGCTGACGCGGGCCTCGTGAAGACCGAGCTGGAAATCCCCCAGTTCGGGCGCTGCGTGAAAGTTGCAGGCGCGAAGGAAGGAAGGGACATCTTCGGCGAATCGAGCTGCGTGACCGAATCCGCCGAAAGCGGCAAACCAGGACACTTCGAATGGACGCCAGGGCCAGGGCCAAGCCCGAAGTTCACGAGCACCGTCGGAAAAGTCACGCTGGAAACCGTGGGCGGCGCGAAGGTGACGTGTATTGCGGGATCGGGGTCGGGTGAAATCACCTCGGCCAAGACCGTCTCGATCGGCCTCGTGCTGAGCGGGTGCGAAGACAAGGCGGTCCACCAGAAATGCCAGAGCACCTCGGCGGCGGCCGGAGAAGTCAAGACCTCCGCGCTGTCCGGCGAACTCGGCTTCGTCGCCGACACCGAACCGCTCGCGCCGGCCGTCGGCCTGGACCTCAGGGCAACGCCGCCCGCCTCCTCGCTGGCACGGTTCCAGTGCGGCGGGGGCGAACAGGTGGTCTCGGGATCGGTGATCGCGCCTGTGGCGATCGACAAAATGACCGCCGCGCCCGCGCTCCCGTTCAAGGCCTCGGCGGGCAAGCAGGCGCCCGAAGGCTTCGAAGGGCTTCCGACCGACACGCTCGGTCTCACGACCGGCTCGGGCACCGAACAGCTGGGCCTCAGCGGCACGGTGAAGCTCGCCGCCGAAGAACGTGTCGAGGTCAAGGCAAGGGCCTTCTGAGCAGAGCGCAGGAAGGTCCTGCCGCGTAGCGGAAGGACGCCATGGGGGCCGCCCGCGGGCGGCCCCCGCGGCTCGCCGAGACCGCCCCGCAACCTTCAGGAAGAGGCTGGCCCCTCGGGCTCGTCCTCGTCCTCGCGCTCGCAGACCGGGCAGCCGGCCGCGCGATGGATCGTGTCGTGTGAGCCCTGCAGCGTGAGCAGGTCCAGCAGCGGCTGCTTGAGATCCAGCAGCAGGTCCCTGGCCTGCTCGATCTCGCTCGCCTCGCTGCTGGCTTGGGCCTCGTCGAACAGGGCCTGGATCGCGGTGCTCGCCTGCTCGATCTGAGTGCCCACGGCGGTCGCGGGCGAGCTCGGTAGCTGCGCCACGTTCTGGCCCTCGACGTAGAGGCTCACACGCTCGCCGCCCGCGGCGCGGTCCGCGAACTGCTGGAGGTGCAGAGCGTGCGGGGCGCCCAGCAGTCCCTGACGCGCTCGCTGCGCCGTCAGGATCGCCAGGCGGTCGATCAGCGGGCCGACCGTGAACGGAGGTTCGGTGATGCCGTGCGAGGCGGCCGATCGCGCGAACCATCCCCATAACGCGCCCGGCGCGGCCGCCACGCGCTCGACCGTCTCATCCCACTGCTCCAGCGGGCGCTCGAGCTCGCCGAAATGAGCCACGAACGACCGGCGGTTGGTGTGCGCGCCGTTCGCCCTGTCGTTGTAATCGCAGAGCCCCTCGAGCTCGATCGCGACGCGCACCAAGTCGAGCAGGCCTTCCAGCTCCTCGCGGTGCTCCGGCGCGACCGGCCCGGGCTCGCCTTCGTCGGCGCTCGGCTCCCGATCCACACGCTGTTGCTGGGTGGCACGTCGCAACACTCTTGCGGAGAAACTCTGACCAAGCATGGTGCGCCCTCGACGCTGCTTAGGGGCGCGCGGCGCGCGCCGACCTTCTCCCAGTGTACCCCTCGCCGCTACGGCGAATCAGGCGGCTCAGCCGAATCCGCCGCGGGCGTCTGCTCGCGCCTCATGCCAGAAGCTCGGAGTCGTGCTCCTGGAAGATGCGAGCGAAGTCGCTGCGCTCCCCAGCGTGAAGGGCCTCGATCAGGCGGTGGATACGGGGCGTCATCACGAGCAGGTAGCGCGTCGGCTCGGACGTCGGGTTCCAGTAGGAGTGGGGAGTCCCGCGCTCGACCAGCAGCGACTCGCCCGCGGCGACCTCGCGCTCCTCCTGGTCGAGCTGGAAGCCGAGCTTGCCCTCGAGCACGATCCACGCCTCGTCGTCGCCACGATGCAGGTGCAGGCCCGCGATCGGGCGGCGGGGATGGGTGCCGGGGTCGGTCCAGTCGGCGATCACGAACGACTCGCTGACGATCATCGGACGCTCTCCTGCCGACGGGTGCGGCCCTGCGTTGACATCGCGGCCTCCTGGTTTGCGGACTGGACGAACACGGCAGGGGACGATGCCAGCCGCGGGCGAGCGGCGCCGGCCGGCGGGGCCGTGCGACTCAGCGCTCGATCACGAGCTTCGCCCAACCGCGCTCGAGCAGCGCGTCCGCGGCGTCGGCCCACGCGACCACGCGCGTGGTCACGCGCTCGGGCCGCAGCGCGCCGCTCGCCGACAGCTCGAGCACGTGGGGCATCGCCTCACGCGCGTTGGCGCGGCCGGTCTTGAACGTGATGCCCTTGGTGTACATCTCCAGCAGCGGCAGCGAGGGCTGCTCGCCGAAGTAGATCGCGGCGCTCGTGCACGTGCCGTCCGGCGCGGTCGAGCGCAGCGCCAGCGCAAGGCCCTCGGGATCTGCGCTTGCGTCCACTGTGATCGGAAACGGCCCCAGTCGACGCGGCAGCTCGGCCATCGTCTGCGCACCCAGCCTCGCGGCCGTCTGCCGGCGGGACTCGTCGGAGTCGACGTAGAGCACCCACTCCGATCCGAGCGCCACCGCCAGCCCTGCGGCGTAGAGGCCGATCGAGCCGGCGGCGGCCCCGCCCACCACCAGCACCTCCGCGCCGGGCTGCTCGGCCAGCGTCGGCGCAACGGTCCGCCAGGCGTCGGAGAGGTTGTCCGACGCGCTCGCCACCGACGCGGGCTCGAGGCCCGCCGGCACCGGCACAAGCATGTGCTCGGCATAGGGGACGCACACCAGGTCAGACAGGAAGCCGCCCCACCGCTCGACCGCCGGGCCGAATCCGTAGGTGGACATGAAGCCGGCCTCGCTGCAGTTCGAGGACCTTCCCTGCAGGCAGGCGCGGCAGCTCCCGCAGGAGATCTGGAACGGCACGCTCACGAGCTCGCCGGGCGTGAACGTGGTGACCGCGTCGCCGACGTCCACCACCTCGGCAACGCACTCGTGGCCGATCGGGAACGGAGGAGGGAAGGGCGAGTCGCCCTTCACGATCAGCGCGTCGAGGTCGCACGTGGCCACCGCGAGCGGGCGCACCAGGGCGCCGGCATCGGAGCTCAGCGCTGGCTCGGGGGCCTCGCGCCACTGAAGTGAATTGGCCGCTGTGTAGGTGAGCTGGAGCACGGCGCCTCGCTTTCTAAGTAGACCGGTCGCTATACTACAGGGATGGCGCCCGAGACGCCCACTCGCCGCGGAGCGGCATCGCGGCAGGCCTTCATCCGCGCGACCGGCCGGCTCCTGCGCCGGCAGGGCTACGCAGCGACGGGCCTCAACGAGATCGTCGCGGCCAGCGGCGCTCCCAAGGGCTCTCTCTACTTCCACTTCCCGGGCGGCAAGGAGGAGCTCGCCGCGGCCGCGATGGCACAGGCCGGCGTGCAGCTGGGACGCTCGATCGACGCGGTGCTCGCCTCGAGCGAGGATCTCGCCGAGGGCATCGGCCGCCTCGTGGACGCCCTCGCGGACGGTCTGGCCGCGTCGGGCTACGCCGACGGCTGCCCGATCGCCACGGTAACGCTCGAGGCGGCCAACAGCTCCGAGGCGGTGCGCGCAGCGGCAGCCGAGGCGTTCGAGATGTGGCTCGCCGCGCTCGGCGCTCGCATGATCGCGGCCGGCATGGACCCTGCCGCCGCCGCCCGACGCGCGACGCTAGTGCTGGCCTGCATCGAGGGCGGGCTCGTGCTCGCGCGCGCGCGGCGCGAGCTCACGCCGCTGCGGGACGTGCGCGCGGAGCTCGTGGCGCTGGCGAGCTGAGCAGCGCCAGCACCGGCGATCGGGCCTGCTCGCGGGCGCTGACCGCCGCCTCACCGCTGCTCGAAGCGACGCACCACGTCCAGGCCGAGGGTCTCCGCGAAGTCCGCGATCGCCCCCTCGAGGTCCTCCACCAGGTAGCCGACGTGATCGAGCGTGTCGAGCATCACGGCTGATCGTAGTGGTGGCGTAGGCTTGCCGGGATGGAGCGCGCAGAGCTCACCTTCGCCTCCCTGGAGGTCGGCTCCGGCGAGCGGTTCGTGTCGCTGCGTCGGGCGCTTGGCGTGGAGTCTTTCGGCATGAACCTGATCGTGCTGGAGCCGGGCCAGCGCGGACGCATACACGCGCACGAGCGCCAGGAAGAGGTCTACCTCGTGCTGGAGGGCGAGCTCACGCTGGTCCTCGACGGCGGGGCCGAGCACCGGCTGGGGCGCGGGCAGGTCGTGCGGGTGCCGGGCGCGGTGCGCCGCCAGCTCGTCAACGTCGGCCCGGCGCGGCTGGTCCTGCTCGCGCTCGGCGGCTCGGGCACGCATGAGGGACGCGACGGCAGGGCGTGGGAGTCCTGGGAGCAGCAGGGGCAGGGGCGCCCTCCGCAGGAGGTCCCGCTCCCGGACGACCTTCCGCGGGACTAGCTCAACGCGCATCGCGTCGCATATCCGTGCAGATATGCGCGCCGCGTCTGCAGCGTCGGGCTTGGCGGTCCGATTCCTTGATCGACACGCAAGTCAGGAAGGGCCCGACCGCAGGGATAGCGATGGGCGCACAGAGCCAAGAGACCACAAACGCGAGCCTTCGCTCGCGCACCCTTTGCCTCGCCCAGGTCGCGACCGCGACCTCGTTGGTCGGCGTGCTTCCGATCGTGGCCGTGTGGTGGCTGCGCTTCTCCGGCGTGCTCACCTCCTACCTACCCGGCATGGCCATCGGCGTGGCGCTGTCCCTGTTCGCCGCGCACCTCGGCCGGCTGTTCTGGCAAACCCGGCCAGGGTCCCAGAACTTGCTCTTCAGCGAGCTGCTCGTGTGGGGGTTTCTGCATCGTCGCTACACCGAGCGCAGGATCGCCTCGGCGCGCGCGCTGCTCGGGCGCATGGGCGAGGCGCAGCGCAACAAGCAGGGCGGGATCAGCGCCACGCGCCAGGCCAAGCTGCTGGAAAAGCTGGCCGCGGCTATGGACGCAAGCGATCCCCACACCAACGGCCACTCCCGCCGCGTCGCCCGCTACGCATGGATGATCGCCAAGCGGCGCGGGCTCTCCCGCGAGCAGGTCGCGCGGATCCGCGCGGCTGCCGCGATCCACGACATCGGCAAGATCGAGACGCCGCGCGAGATCCTACGCAAGCCCGCCGCGCTCACCGACGCCGAGTACGACATCGTCAAGCTCCACGCGGCCGCGGGCGCCGAGATGGCAGCCGTGCTCCAGGACGACGAGCTGACCAGCATCATCCGCCATCATCACGAGCGCCTCGACGGCACCGGCTACCCGGACAGACTCGCCGGAGAGGGGATCCCCCTGGGCGCCCGCATCATTGCCGTCGCCGACACCTTCGACTCCATCACTGCCAACCGGCCGTACCGCGCAGCGTTGCCGCACAAGGTCGCGCTGGACATCCTCCGCAAGGAGGCCGGTACGCAGCTCGATCCGGATGTGGTGCGCGCGTTCTGCGCCCACTACTCCGGACGGCGTCCGCTGACGCTGTGGGCGTGGCTGACCAGCTTGCCCTCGCGCGCGGTCTCCGAGCTCGGCAGCGGCGTCGCAAGCGTCGCCTCAGCTGCCAAGGTCGTCGCGGTGGCCGCGCTCGTCGGCAGTGCCGCCGCGGGCACCGCCTCGCTTGCCCATCCCGCGCCGGTACGTCCCGGCGCCCAGCTCAAGCTCGCGACCGCGATCGGCGGTTCGCAGGGCGGACTCGCGGGCACGATCCTCCCAGTCGCGGCCGTCGCGCCGGGCGCCGGCGGCGCGCCTGCGACGCCGGGCGCGCACCGACGCGGCGGCGCCCCTCGGGGAGCTTCGCCGTCGCAGCCGGGATCTGCCGGCACCGCCGGCGGAGGCGCGACCGGCACACAGGCCGGCGGCGGAGGGGCCTCCCCCGGTGCGGGCGAAGGCACCGGCTCCGGCTCCTCGGGCGGCGGCTCCGGCGCGGGCAACTCGGGTGGCGGCTCGGGCGAAGGCAGCGGCAAGCCGGAAGGCAGCAAAGGCGAAGGCAAAGGCGGCGGCACGCCGGAAGGCAGCAAAGGCGAAGGCAAACCGGTGGGCGAAGGCAAACCGGTGGGCGGTGGCAAGCCGGAAGGCGCCGGTGAAGGGAAAGCGGTGGGCGGTGGCAAGCCGGAAGGCAGCAAAGGCGAAGGCAAACCGGTGGGCGGTGGCAAGCCGGAAGGCGCCGGTGAAGGGAAAGCGGTCGCTGGCGGCAAGCCCGAAGGCTCCGCCGAAGGCAAAGGCAGCGAAGGCAAAGGCAGCGAAGGCAAAGGCAGCGAAGGCAAAGGCAGCGAACCCAAGGCAGAAGGCAAGAGCGGCGCCGCCACGTCTGAAACCCCCGCCAAGGCGAACGGCGGCGGCTCGGGCAAGGGCTAGACTCCGCCGCGGTGAGCGACCCCTACACCGCCCCCGACTTCGTCAGCGCGGCGCTGATCACGATCGACACCCAGCGGGACGTGCTCGACGGCGGGCCGCTGGAGATCCCGGGCACCTCGGCTGCGCTCGGCGCGATGCGCAGCTTGGCGGAGGCGTTTCGCCGCGCGGGGCGCCCGATCGTGCACGTGGTGCGCCTCTACGAGCCGGATGGCAGCAACGTGGACATCTGCCGTCGCTCGCTGGTGGCGTCCGGGGCGCGCATCCTTGCGCCCGGCGCCGCGGGCAGCGAGATCGCCGAGGAGCTGCTGCCCGCGCCGGCGATCGAGCTCGATGCACGGCTACTGCTCGCGGGCGGTATCCAGGCCCTTGCCGCGGCGGAGGTCGCGATCTACAAGCCCCGCTGGGGCGCCTTCTACGACACGCCGCTGCAGGCCCACCTGCGCGAGCAGGGCGTGACGACGCTGGTGTTCTGCGGCTGCAACTTCCCCAACTGTCCGCGGACCTCGATCTACGAGGCGAGCGAGCGCGACTTCCGCGTGGTGCTCGCACGGGACGCCCTCTCGGGGCTCTACGAGCGCGGTGAACGCGAGCTCGCGAACATCGGCGTGGAGCTGATGGACGCGGCCGAGGTGATCGCCGCGTTCGGCTCGTCGGTGTCCCTGTCGGCATAGCCCGAGCCGCCGCGCGCCCGCGGCCGCTCGTTTTCAGTACCGTCACGCGCGTGACGCTCGACGAGTTGAGGGAGGGGGTCGCCCAGGGCACGATCGACACGGTCGTCCTGGCGATGACCGACATGCAGGGGCGCCTGCAGGGAAAGCGCCTGACCGCCACGCACTTCCTCGCCGAGGTTCTCGAGCACGGCGCCGAGAGCTGTAACTACCTGCTCGCGGTGGACGTGGAGATGAACACGGTGGACGGCTACGCGATGTCGTCCTGGGAGCGCGGCTACGGCGACATGGTGCTCGTGCCGGATCTGCAAACGCTGCGCTCGGTGCCGTGGCAGGAGGGAACGGCGATGTGCCTCGCCGACGTCGCCTGGCTGGACGGCTCGGAAGTCCTCGCCTCGCCGCGGCAGATCTTGCGTCGCCAGCTCGCGCAGCTGGCCGAGCGCGGCTGGACCGCCAATGCGGGAACCGAGCTCGAGTTCATGGTCTTCCTCGACACCTACGAGGAGGCCTGGCACAAGGGCTTTCGCGAGCTGCGTCCGGCGAACCTCTACAACGTTGACTACTCGCTGCTGGGCACCGCGCGGGTGGAGCCGCTGATCCGCCGCATCCGCAACGACATGGCCGCGTCGGGGATGGTCGTGGAGGACTCGAAGGGAGAGTGCAACGACGGCCAGCACGAGATCAACTTCCGTTACGCCGACGCGCTGCGCACGGCCGACGAGCATGCGGTCTTCAAGAACGGCGCGAAGGAGATCGCGGCCGATCAGGGGATGGCGATCACGTTCATGGCCAAGTACGACCAGCGCGAGGGCAGCTCGTGTCACATCCACTTCTCGCTAGCCGACGAGCAGGGGCCCCTGTTCGCGCGCGAGGAGCCGCTGTTCCACTCCTTCCTTGCGGGTCAGCTGGCGTGCCTGCGCGAGATGACGCTGCTGCTCGCGCCGAACGTCAACTCCTACAAGCGCTATGCGGCCGCCACGTTCGCGCCCACCACCGTCGCCTGGGGCCATGACAACCGCACCTGCTCGCTGCGCGTGGTCGGGCACGGGCCGGGGCGCCGCTTCGAGAACAGGGTGGGCGGCGCGGACCTGAACCCCTATCTCGCGCTGAGCGCGATCATCGCGTCGGGTCTGCACGGCCTGGACGCCGGCCTGCAGCTCGAGTCGGCGCTCGAGGGCAACGCCTATGTGGACTCCGAGCGCCCGCGCGTGCCCGTGACGCTCGCGCACGCGCGTGAGCTGTTCGCCGGTAGCGCCGTAGCGCGCGAGGCGTTCGGGGAGGAGGTCGTCGAGCACTACCTCAACGCAGCAGACGTGGAGCTCGCTGCCTACCAGGCGGCGGTCACCGACTGGGAGCGGGTCAGGGGGTTCGAGCGGCTGTGAGAGCGCGCGACGGGGAGCGCGACGATGGGCGCCGCTGAGGGGCGGGGCTCGACCGCCGGCACGCTCACCCTCCCCGACGCGGTGTTCGCCCGCGTGCGCTCGCAGACGGCCTTCGAGGAGACGGTCGACCAGCTCGGCACCGCGATCAAGCTCGGGCTGCTCGCGCCCGGCTCGCAGCTTCCGCCCGAGCGCGAGCTGTGTGCACGGCTGGGGATCGCGCGCTCGACGCTGCGCCAGGCGCTGACCGCGCTCACCCAGAGCGGTCATGTGTTCGCTACGCGCGGGCGCCACGGCGGCACGTTCGTCTCCGACCCCCAGCCGCCGGCAGACCCGCCCTCCCCGGAGATGCTCGCCCGCTGGCGGGAGACCTGCGACCGGCGCCTGGCGGTCGAGCTGGGGGTGGCGGTGCTGGCCGCCGAGCGCGCCGAGGATGCCGACCTCGAGGCGCTCGAGGAAGTCGCGCTGGCGCTGGAGGACGCGCTCGAGGACTTCGCGGCCTACAGGCAGGCCGATGTGCGCCTGCACGTCGGCCTCGCCGAGGCCACGCGCTCGGCGCCGCTTATCCGGGAGATGACCGAGGTGCAGGGCGCGATGACCGATCTGATCGCCTACATCGCGCACCCGCCCGAGGTGCTCTCCTCCTCCAACGCCCAGCACCACCAGCTGCTCGCGGCAGTGCGCGAGCGGGACGCGATGGGGGCGGTGCGGGTGATGGCCGAGCACCTGAAGGGCACCGAGCACGTGCTCGCCGGTCTGCTGCCCGGCGGCTGAGCGCCACCCGCGCCCGGCCGTTGTCCGGCTGTCCCGCATTCTGCGACCACGAATCTGGCCGATTGCTCTTGACTTCTGTCCGGGGTCGAGCGTATTGTCACGATCGAAGGACGGACTACCAAACCTTTTTCTTTCTCTTGGGGGCTAGCCGATGAGCACGACCGGGTCACTTAGCGCAGACGAGCAACGCCTCGCTGAGCTGGGTTACAAGCAGGAGCTGAACCGGGGATGGAGCGGGTTCTCCAACTTCGCGATCTCCTTCTCGATCATCTGCATCCTCGCGGGATGCTTCACGACCTACGGGCAGGCGCTCAAGAACGGCGGGCCGATCGCGATCTCGATCGCCTGGCCGCTGATCTGCGTGCTGATCCTCGCCGTCGCCGTGTCGATGTCCGAGCTCGCCTCCGCGATGCCGACCGCCGGGGGCATCTACTACTGGGCCTCCAAGCTGGGCGGCGCAGGGTGGGGCTGGTTCACCGGCTGGTTCAACCTCATCGGCCTGGTAGCGGTGGTCGCCTCCGTGGTGTACGTCTCGGCGACGTTCCTCATATTCCTCCTCGGCCTTTACAACGTGAACTTCATCTTCAACTTCGTCAAGGCCGCGGCCGGTACCAACGTCCACTACAGCGCCCACGTCAACTTCGCCATGTTCGCGGTCATCCTGATCGCCGCCGGGCTGGTGAACGTCTTCTCCAGCCACCTCGTATCGATGTTCTACAACGTCTCGGTGTGGTGGAACATCCTCGGCGTGGCCGTGATCGTGGTCATCCTGATCGCGGTGCCCTCCCACCACGCGAGCTTCTCCTACGTGTTCAGCCACAAGGCCAACGAATCGGGGTTCTCCGGAGGCGCGGTAACCGGGGCCAAATTCTGGCTCTACGTGGTGCCGCTCGGCTTCCTGCTGACGATGTACACGATCACCGGCTACGACGCCTCGGCGCACGTGTCCGAGGAGACCCACGGGGCCGACCAGTCCTCGGCCAAAGGCGTATGGCGCTCGGTCTTCTACTCGGCGGTGTTCGGCTGGATCGTGCTGCTGGCGATCACGTTCGCCATCCAGAAAGGCCACGAAGCGGAAATCTACAAGGCCGGCTTCCCGGCGCTGACGATCTTCACGACCGCGCTGAGCTCCTCCGGAGCGAAGGCAGTGATCCTGATCGCCACCGTTGGCCAGCTGTTCTGCGGGATGGCGTGCATCACCAGCGCCTCGCGCATGACGTTCGCGTTCTCGCGCGACGGCGCCGTTCCCGGGCACAACCTGTGGCGCAAGCTCGGCAAAAACCGCACCCCCACTTGGGCGGTGTTCTTCGTGTGCGTGTTTGCTCTCGTGATCACGATCCCGGCGTACTTCCCGAACCACCTCGGCACGCCGGTCGCCTTCCTCGCGGTTACCTCGATCTCGGTCATCGGGCTCTACATCGCCTACACGATCCCGGTCTACCTGCGCTGGCGACAGGGGGAGAGCTTCGCCCGCGGGCCCTGGACGCTCGGGTCGAAATACAAATGGATCAACCCGACCGCTGTCGTGTGGGTCGCGCTCTGCGTGGTGATCTTCTGCCTGCCGTTCACTCCCGAAGGGGTCCCCTGGGAAAGCTCGTTCAACTGGTCGGCCGTCAACTACGCGCCGATCGTGACGATTGGGGTGATGGTGGCCGTCACGATCTGGTTCGCGGTCTCGGCGAAAAAGTCGTTCAAGGGACCGATCCGGACGATCGACGAGCTCGATTCCGAACAGGCGCTGCCGGCCATTGCCGAGGCCCCGTAGCGCGGGGCGATGCTCGAGCTGGAAACCCCGACGAGCCCGATCGCGGACGGCTGAGCGCTGAGCGAGCGGCTGGCAGTCCTCGAGCCCGCCACCGAGGCGGTGCTCGCCGAGGTCCCGCGCGCGGGCACGGCGGAGGTCGACGAGGCGGTCGCCCGCGCGCGGATCGCGCTGCCCGGCTGGCGCGCGCTCGCCCCGGGCGAGCGCGCGGCCGTGCTCTACCGGCTGGCCGACACGCTGGCCGAGCACCGCGAGGAGCTCGCGGTGCTCGAGGCGCGCAATGCGGGCAAGGCGATCAGAGATGCGCGCGGCGAGATGGGAATGGTCGTGGACACCTTCCGCTACTACGCCGGAGCGCCCGAGCGCAACCTCGGGAGCACGATCCCCGTGGCCGGCGGCCAGGCGTTCACGGTGCGCGAGCCGCTCGGTGTCGTGGGGCTGATCACCCCGTGGAACTTCCCGCTGGCGATCGCCTCCTGGAAGCTCGCGCCGGCGCTCGCCGCGGGCAACACGGTCGTGCTCAAGCCGGCCGAGCTGACGCCGCTGACAGCGGTGCGCTTCGTGGAGCTGGCCCGCGAGGCGGGGCTCCCGGAGGGTGTGGTCAACGTGGTCGTGGGCCCGGGGCGCACGTGCGGGCAGCGGCTGGTCGAGCACCCCGACGTGGCCAAGATCGCGTTCACCGGCTCGACCGAGGTGGGGCGCTCGATCGCGGCGGGCGCCGCCGCCACGATCAAGCGCGTGACGCTCGAGCTGGGCGGCAAGTCGGCCAACCTCGTGTTCGCCGACGCCGACCTGCAGGCGGCCGCGGCGGCGGCGCCGATGGCGGTGTTCGGCAACGCCGGCCAGGACTGCTGCGCGCGCTCGCGCATCCTCGTGCAGGAGCAGGTCCAGGAGCGCTTCCTGGAGCTGCTGGAGCCGCACGTCACCGCCCTGCGGGTCGGCGACCCGCTCGACGAGGCCACCGAGATGGGGCCGCTGATCTCCGCCGCCCAGCTCGAGACCGTGCAGTCGTTCATCGACGTGCAGGCACCGGTCGCGTTTCGCGGCTCCGCCCCCGACGGACCGGGCTTCTGGTTTCCCCCGACGGTGATGGCGCCGGTTTCACCCGGCGACCGTGTGGCGCGGGAGGAGGTGTTCGGCCCGATCGTGGCCGTGATCCCGTTCGTCGATGAGGCGGACGCCGTGCGGCTGGCCAACGACACGATCTACGGGCTGTCGGGGTCGATCTGGACCCGTGACGGCGCGCGCGCGCTGCGCGTGGCTCGCGCTATCGAGACCGGCGTGCTCTCGATCAACTCCAACACCTCTGTGCGCGTGTCGACGCCGTTCGGCGGCTTCAAGCAGTCCGGCTACGGTCGCGAGCTCGGGCCCGCGGCGCTCGAGGCCTACACCGAGGTCAAGACGATCTACTACGCGACGGAGGGATGATGCACGCGACGGGCAGGCTTGCAGGCCGGGTTTGCGTCGTTACCGGCGCCAGCGGTGGCATCGGCGCGGCCAGCGTCGAGCTGTTCGAGCGCGAGGGAGCAACCGTCGTGGGCGTGGACCTGCTGCCAGGGGCCCCCGGCGCGCTCGCGCTGGAGGCGGACGTGACCAGCGAGGAGCAGGTTCGCGACGCGCTGGCGCGGGCGCGGGAGGAGTTCGGGCGCATCGATGTGCTGTTCAACAACGCGGGCATCTCGCCGGCCGACGACGGTTCGGTGCTGGAGACCACGCTGCAGGCATGGGAGCGCGTGCAGCAGGTCAACCTGCGCAGCGTGTTCCTCTGCTGCAAGCACGGCATCCCGCACCTGCTCGAGAACGACGGTCCGTTGCGCGGCTCGGTCATCAACACCGCCTCGTTCGTCGCGGTGATGGGCGCCGCCACCTCGCAGATCTCCTACACCGCGTCCAAGGGCGGGGTGCTCGCGCTCTCGCGCGAGCTGGGGGTCGAGTTCGCGCGCAAGGGTGTGCGCGTCAATGCGCTCTGCCCGGGGCCGGTGGACACCCCGCTGCTGCGCGAGCTGTTCGCCAAGGACCCCGAGAAGGCGGCGCGCCGGCTGGTGCACGTGCCGATGGGCCGCTTCGCGCGCGCCGAGGAGATCGCCCAGGGGGCGCTGTTCCTGGCAAGCGACGACTCGAGCTTCGTCACCGCCTCGACGTTCCTGGTCGACGGCGGCCTCAGCGCCGCCTACACCACGCCGCTGGAATAGCTTCCCGCGCGCCATCCGCGCAGCACCGCTCAGGTGGCTGCGCCGGCGCCCGTGCGCTCGGTCGGCGCGAGGCCCGCATAGGGCGCAACGCGCAACGCCAGCTCCAGCTCGAAGCGCCGCGGCGGATCGTCGAGGGCCTCGCCGAAGAGCTCGCGCAGACGTGCCATGCGGTAGCGGACCGTCTGGGGATGGACGCCGAGCGCGTGGGCGATCGTCTTGCGTTGTCCGGGCGTGCGAAGCCAGGCCGCGAGCGTGCGGGTCAGCGTGGCCCGCGTCCTCTCGCCGCGCACCTCCTGCAGCGGCGCGAGCATCCTCTGCGAGAGCTCGCCGGCGAGCTCAGGATCGGCGCTGAGCAGCAGCGCCACGTCGTGATGCTCTGCCTGGAACAGCGGTCCGCCGGTGAGCAGCCCGCTCTGGAGGAGAACGTGCAGCGCGCGTGCGCGTGCGAGGCTGGCGCGCGCGTCGGCCAGTCCCGTGGCCGGTCCGAGCGCGAGCAGCACGCCGGCGCGTGCGGCCGCGGCGGCGAGCTGGCGCCGGCGCCCCGGACCGTCCGGATCGAACAGCACGCCCACGAACTCGCCCTCGCGCGGGCCCAGCAGCAGCTGCTCGCGGGCCGAACGCGTGAACGCGTCGTAGTGCTCTGACGCGCCGACGAACAGCGCGAGCGTCGCGCCGAGCTCGAGGCCGACCGCGTGTGCCGCGGCGCGCAGCACGTCCTCGTGCGGCTGCGGCTGTTTGAGCAGCAGCCGCACGAGCTCGCTGCGCCGGGAGTGCGAGGTGCCCGAGCGATGCGACTGCTCGTCTGCGAAGCCCGCGGCGGCGTGCGTGGAGATTTCATCGACGCAGCCGAAGCCGGTCTCCGCCAGGCGGTAGAGGTCAGACGGGGCGATGCCGCGCTCGGCGCCGAGGTCGGTCAGCCGTCGCCACATCGTCTGCGCGGCGATCCGGTAGAAGCCCATCAGCTCGTCCAGGCTGCGACCGGCGCGCGCCTGCGCGCGGCCAAGCGCGAAGTGCAGATCGAGCTCCATCTCACTCGCTGCGGGCGCGCCGTCGAACCAGCGGTCCACCGCGTCGGTCAGCCCCAGCCGCAGGTTCCGCTCGAGCGCCTCCTCCGAGCGTCCGAGCGCCGGACCCCGGCTGCGAATGGCGGCGATCGCGGCCTCGACGATCGTCGGCACCGCCGGCAGCAGCGCCGCCCGCAGCTCCCCCGGCGACGCTTCGACGTCGAGCGCCATCGATTTGTTCTCAGTGGACAAGATTCTCCCCCCTCCGTGCGGTCCTGCCGTCGCGAGAGTACAAGAACCGCCTGGGGGGAGCGAAATAGAGTGGCCCGGTCGGAGGGAGCCGCCCGCCGGGCGGCAGCAACTGCCCGGCGCCGCGGGGCGCCGGCCACAGGGAGGAGTCTCACATGCACACAGACGGTGTCGCGCCCAGCTGGGCGCGCTCGACCCGCAGGCTGCTCGGCGGCGGCCTGCTCGCGCTGATGATCTGGCTGACGCTCGCCGCGCTAGCGCCCGCCAGCGGCTTCGCCTGCTCCAACGTCGAGTTCATCGGGGTGCGCGGATCGGGCGAAAGCTACTCGGGCAACTTCGGCATGGGCAACCAGATCGGCAACCTCTACGAACGCGTCAAAGCACGCAAGCCGAGCAAACAGACGCTCCAGTCCTACGGCCTGGAATACCAGGCGGTGAACGTCGCCGAATGGTGGAAGGCGTGGGACTACTTCTTCAGCGTCTGGGAAGGCGACGAACACCTCGAAAACCGTGTCAAAGGCGACGCGTCCGCCTGCCCGAGCATGAAGATCCTGATCGCGGGCTTCTCCCAGGGCGCCCACGTGGTGGGCGACACGATCGAAAACCTGACCAACAAAAACGACAGCTCGCTCGGGCACGTCTATGGCGTGGCGCTCTACGGCGACCCGCGCTTCAACCCGTCCGACAAAGCCACCGCGCGCGGGAACTACAACCCCGAACACTGGGGCATCCTCACCGAGCGCGGTGCCTACTCCTCGAAAATCAACAACCGGCTCGGCGATTGGTGCCGGCTCAAAGACGCGATCTGCCAGGGCTTCAACGCGGGCAGCACCGAATACCACGAATACAAGGGCTACGAAGGCGGCCTGTTCCTGCAGCAGGGCGCCGAAATGATGTTCAGCCACATCGGCTGGTAGGCGGCCGCGCGCAGGGAGGGAAGGCCCGCCGCAACCGGCGGGTCGCCGCTGGGCTAGGCTTTGGGCGCCGTGAGCGCCTACGAGCACCTGCCCGTCGAGGCTCCGCCCGCCGCCGTCGTGGACGCGCTGCGCACTGTGCTGCGCGAACGGGGGATCACCGAGTACGCGCTCGTCGACCACGGCGCCGACATGGCCGCGGCCGGCGCCGAGGCCTACCCTGCCTGGACGCTCGTGTTCGGGAGCCCGGCAGCCGGCGCGCGGGTGCTGGCGATCGACCTGGCCGCTGCCGTGGACATCCCGCTGCGGCTGGCGGTGACGGCCCGCAGCGGCGGGGGCAGCGAGATCGTCCTGCGCGACATGCGCACGTTGCTCGAGGGAGAGCTGAGCGCGGTGGCCGAGGAGCTCACCGTGGTGCTGCGGACGCTGGCCATGCAGGCCGCCGCGATCGCGGCGCCGCACTGAGCAGGCCCGCGGGCGACTATCGCGCCGGAAGCGGTGCGGGCGACTGGCCGGCGAGCTCGAGGAACCCCTCGAGCTCCTCGACGTCGAGGGGACGCGCGAACAGGAAGCCCTGACCCTGGTCGCACCGTTCGCGACGCAGCGTCTTCAGCTGCGCTTCGTCCTCGATCCCCTCGGCGAGGGTCTGCAGGTGCAGCGTGCGTCCCAGCTGCACGAGCGTGTGCACGAGCGCGGTCGACTGCTTGGAGCTGGTCATGCTCTGGACGAACGAGCGGTCGATCTTCAGCGCGTCGGCGGGGAACTGGCGCAGGTAGGCCAGCGAGCTGTAGCCGGTGCCGAAGTCGTCGATCGCGATCCGCACGCCTAGACGCTTGAGCGCGCGCAGCCGCTGCGCGCTGGCGGCCGCGTCGGCCATCAGCGTCGTCTCGGTGACCTCCAGCGTGACCGCGCCCGGGTCCAGGCCGCTTGACTGCAGCGCCTCGCGGACGTGGTCGATCAGCTCGTCGGCGTCCAGCTGGCGTCCGGAGACGTTCACCGCGACGCCCAGGTTCAGGCCGCGCTCCTGCCAGCGGGCAGCCTGTGCGCAGGCCTGCTCGAGCACCCAGCGTCCGATCGGCACGATCAGGCCTGAGTCCTCGGCGAGCGGGATGAACTCCTCCGGCTCCAGTACGCCGCGCGTGGGATGGCGCCAACGCAGCAATGCCTCGACGCCGATCACGCGTTCGGTGCGCAGGTCGAAGGTGGGCTGGTAGAGCAGGAAGAGCTCGTCCCGTGCGAGCGCCTCGGACAGGTCCATCTCGAGCGTCAGCCTGTCCTGGGCGAGCGTCTGCATGTCCGAGCGGAACAGCACGTAGCGGTCCTTGCCCGCACCCTTTGCCTCGTACATCGCGATGTCCGCGTCGCGCAGCAGCTCGTCGGCGCTCGTGCGCAGCCCCGAGGCCACGCCGATGCTGACCGTGAGCGCGAGTCGCCGTCCCGCCGCGCCGTCCAGCTCGTAGGGCTGGCGCAGCACCTCCAGCAGGCGCTCGGCGACCAGCTCGGGGCCCGCGTCGAGCGTTGAGCCCTCGACAAGCACCACGAACTCGTCGCCCCCAAGACGCGCCGCGGTGTCGCCCTCGCGGACCACGCCCTGCAGCCGGGCCGCCACCATCCGCAGCAGCTCGTCCCCGGCGGCGTGGCCGAAGGTGTCGTTGACGTGCTTGAAGCCGTCAACGTCCACGAACAGCGCGGCCACCGGCAGCTGCTGACGTCGCGCGCGCGCGAGCATCTGCTCGGCGCGGTCGAGCGCGAGCACGCGGTTGGGCAGCCCGGTAAGGGCGTCGTGCAGAGCCTGGTGGCGCAGCTCCCCCGTCTTCAGCTCGACCATCCCGAGCGCGCGTGCGCGCGAGCGCCCCAGCACCAGCACCAGGATCGTGAGCAGCAGCGTGACGAGCGCACAGCCGAGGAACACGAGCAGCGCCTGCACGTTGGGCGAGAGACCGCCGGTGGATGCGATCCCGCTGACGCTCACCCGCCAGATGCCTTCGAACGGCAGGACGCTGCTGGTCTTGAAGGTCGCCGCCGAGGCGAGCGAGCCCTCGCTCGCGAGCAGTTCGGCGGGTCGTCCCGGATCGCTGTGGTACAGCGCGGCCGAGAACTCGCGGTGGCCACCGATCGCTTCCTTCAGCAGCGCGGACATGTCGAACGAGCTGATCACCCAACCCCTGAGCGCGCCGCGGCGTTCGGTCAAGCCGCTGATGTTCGCCCCGCGCTTGTAGTAGGCCGAGTCGAACAGCGTGGTGCGCACGCCGAGACCGTTGACCGGGAAGACGAGCAGTTGCGCGCTGTCAGTCGCCAGCCGTTGCAGCTGCGCCTGGGTGCTCCCGATCACGGAGGTCGGTTGGCACCAGTCTTCCTGCACCAGCTGGGAGACCTGCCGGCTCAGAGGGGCCACGGACTCGCTGATCGAGAGCAGGCAGTGGCTGCGTGGGCCCTTGGCCACGGGCAGGACCGAGTCCCACACGAGCGCGCGGAACCTTGGGTCGGCGTTGCGACGCGCAAGGAACGCGCTCAGTTCCGAAGGAGGCACATAGGCGACGACGGTGGTGCCGACCGCGCCCACCTGCCGCTGCCACCCTTCCAGGTCGGCGTACCACCGATCGAAGGAGCTCTGGCTCAGGTTCGGCTGCATCGTCATGACCGTGTTGAGCGTCGCCACGAAGTCCGTGTCGCGGCGCAGCAGCGTGCCGACGGTCTCGGTGACCGCGGTCGCGCTGGTCTGGAAGCTCTGCTTTTCGTGGGTACGAACGTTCGAGCGCCACAGCAGCGCCGTCGCCGCTGACAGCGCGATGCCGAGCACGAGGATCGTGCACGCGATCAGCACGGCCCGGTGGCCGGAGGCCGGGCCAAGGGCGCCGACCTTGGCCTGCGAGGGCGGCTGCCCCTGCACAGCTGTGCCGGCCGGCGCGACGGCGGTTGCGCTCGCGCCGCCACCGCCCCGCAGCCTGTTTAGTACGTCGCCGAGGCGGTGCGCGGAGCGGTGTCGCAGTCGCGGAAAGAGAGGCATCGTGCTCGCAAGTCGCGGAAAGAGAGGCATCGTGCTCGCATCGACACGCGCGCGCGCGTGCGAGAGCGTACGTGGCCGCGAACCGTTTCAGTAGGTTGCCGCAGCCGGCGCGGCCGCCGGAGCGGACGCTACGCGCAACTTCCGCGCGCGCCTGGGTTTCTGATTGGCACGAGGATCTCCTGGAGGGGGACCTCAAGCTGGAGCGCCGCCAGACCTCGGCCGGCGCTCACGCAGACTGGTCGGCGGCCGTCCCTCCGCGTGTCCGCCGATTGGGAGGCGCCTCTGGCCCCGGGGGCGATGTGGGGATCGTCCCCGGGGCTGAGGCCTGCGTCCGAGCCCGAACAGCGGGCTAAGCGACGGGGTCCTCCCGGCGGGCGCGTTCGCCCCGCCGTCAGCCCGCGGAAGCGTCCGCGCTCAGCTGATAGGCGAGCGGGTCCAGCCGCTCGGTCCGGCGCCGGTAAGAGCTCCACAGCCAGGGCCACTGGCTGGGGTCGTTGCCGTTCTCGTCCACGTACCAGCTCGTGCAGCCGGTGTGCCAGACCGTGCTCTGAAGGGCTGCGCGCAGCTCGCGGTCGAACTGCTCGGCCACCTCTCGCCGGACCTCGATCCGGTCGGCATCCGCCCGTTCGAGCTCCTGCAGCGCGCCGATCACGTGCGCCACACCGGCCTCGATCGTGTAGATCACCGAGCCGGTGCCTCCGTTGGTGTTGGGCCCGTAGAGCAGGAACATGTTGGGGAAGCCGGGCACGCTCATGCCGAGGTAGGCGCGCGGCACCTGCGACCACTCCTCGGCGAGCGTGCGCCCGTCGCGGCCGCGGATCTCCATCGGCGCCACGAAGCCATGCGTCCGAAAGCCGGTGGCCAGCACGAGCACGTCCGCCGGACGCTCGGTCCCGTCCACCGTGCGGATGGCGCCGGGCGTCACCTCGGCGATCGCCTCGGTGATCAGCGCGACGTGCGGCCGCGTGAGCGTGCGGTACCACTCGTCGGTGAGCATCAGGCGCTTGCAGCCCAGCTCGTCGCTCGGCGTGACCTTGCGCCGCAGCTCGGGATCCCTGATCGTCCTGCCGATCTGCTGGCGGGCGACCGCGCGAAACGGCTTCAGCAGCCAGCGCTGGCTGGTCATGGCCGCGGCGCCGAGCTCCATGAAGCCGAACACCGCCGCACGGTCCAGCCGCTGCAGTGCGGGGTAGCGCTCGAACAGCCGCTGGGTGTGCGCGCTGTAGGCGAAGTCCATCTTCGGGAACGTCCAGCCGGGCGAGCGCTGGTAGATGTCGAGGTGTGCGGTCGTCGGCTCGATCGCGGGCACCACCTGGATCGCGCTGCAGCCCGTTCCCACGACCGCCACGCGCTTGCCGGCGAGGTCCACGTCGTGGCGCCAGCGCGCAGTGTGGAAGACGGGGCCGTCAAAGCGCTCCAGCCCGGCCAGCGTCGGCTGCTTCGGGACCGAGAGCTGGCCGCAGGCGCTCACCAGCACGTCGGCCTCGTGCCTGCCGGCGCTGGTCTGCAGCACCCACCTGCCGCGCGTGTCGTCCCAGCTGGCCCCGCTGACCTCGGTGGCGGTGCGGACGCGGTCGAGCACGCCGTGGTCGCGCGCGACGTCCTCGAGGTAGGCCTGGATCTCGGACTGCGGTGCGTACCGGCGCGACCAGCGCGGGTTCGGGGCGAAGGAGAACTCGTACAGGTGCGAGGGCACATCGCAGGCGGCACCCGGATAGGTGTTGTGGTGCCAGACGCCCCCGACTCGCTCGCCGCGCTCGAACACCGTGACCTCGTCGTATCCCGCCCTGCGCAGCATCACGGCGGCGCCCACGCCGCCGAAGCCCGCACCCACCACGGCGACCGAGCGCTTGCGGGCGCCCACGCCGCGATACCCGTTGCTTGCAGCCGACTCCGTCACCGCTCGGGATGCTACCGCCGCTCAGCGGGCAGCGCCGGCGAGCGCATGCCGCTGCGCTCGCACAGCTCGGCGAGCCTGACCGCCAGCCGGCGGCGCTCGGGCTCGTGCACGGCCGCGCGCGGGCGCCCGCTGCTCTTGTCGAGCAGGTTGTGCACCTCGTTGGGGTCGCTCTCCAGGTCGTAGAGCTCGTATTCGGGCGCGGCACGGCCAGCCGGATCGAAGTACACCGCGTACTTCCAGCTCGCCTCGCGCACGCAGCGAATGCGGTTGGGCTGTCCAGCCCCATTCTGCAGCGCGGTTCCCGCTTGGTGGTCGTCGTAGGTGAACAACACGGCGTCGCGCAGCGAGCGCTGCTCGCCGCGCAGTAGCGGGCCGAGGTCGCGGCCGTGGAAGCGGTCCGGCTCGGGCGGCGCGCCGGCCAGCCCGAGGAGCGTCGGCACGATATCCACCAGCGACACCAGCGCGTCGCTCTCGCGCGCCTGCGGGAACAGCTCCGGGCTCGACACGACGAACGGCACGCGGATCGTCTCCTCGTAGGCATTGAAGACCTTCTGGCGCAGCCCGCCGTGGGAGAGGCCCATCTCCCCGTGATCGGAGGTGCGCAAGATCACGCTGCGCGAGCGCAGCGAGCTCGGATCCCCCGGCGCTCCGAGGGCACGCAGCAGGCGGCCGACCTTGGCGTCGACGAGGCGGTGCAGATGGGCGTAGAAGTTGACGTAGTCCTGCTGCGCTCGACGGTCCGGCAGCGGGCCTAGGTAGGAGTCCATGCCGAGCTTCGACAGCGCCTGTACGCTCGGCTTCTCACGCAGGTCCTCCTGCAGGGTGGGGGGGAGCGGCACCCCGAGCTCGCGGAAGTCGGCGGGGGTGTAGCCGCCGTCTGCGTAGGAGGCGGGATACCCGAGGACGTCGTGCGGGTTCACCAGCGAGAACACGAGGCAGAAGGGCTCGGGCAGGTGCTCCTGCGCGAGCCAGCGCTCGACCTGGCGGGTGTAGTCCTCGTCCCAGCCCGCGTGGCTCGCGCCGGCGTTCCCGCCTCCGAAGCTCTCCGCCTTCGTGTCGCCGCCGGCGTCCGGCGGCTCCCATTCGGCGAAGCCGTAGTCGCGCTCGATGCGGGCCGCGTCGGCCGCGGTCCACCCGGTCCTCGCCAGCGGCTTGCTCAGGTGCCACTTGCCCTTCAGGGCCACGTGGTAGCCATGCTCGCGCAGCAGCGTGGCGAGCGTGTCGATGCCCGCAGGCAGCTCCGGCTCCTCGCCGCTGCGCGGCCCCCGCCGCAGGGCGTTTCGGATGAAGCTGCGCGCCAGCCGTCCGCGCGGCGCCTCGCCGCTCAACGCCATCCGCGCGGCGGCTGCGAGCGCCGCCGGCGCGTTCCTGGGATCGGGCCACAGCTCGCCCTCGGTGAGCGTCAGCGTGACCCCGTGGCGCGACGGGTAGCTGCCCGTCAGGAAGCTTGCACGGCTGGGCGAGCACATAGCGGTCGCTGTGAACGCGCGCGTGAACGTCATGCCCGTTCGCCTGAGCTCTGCGTCGGCGGGGGTCAGCGCGTCCAGCCAGCCGGCCTCGGAGGGCCAGTGCTGCGGGTGGCGCTGCTGGTCGGTGACGATCAGGATCAGGTTGGGCCGGTCGTGACCGGGTCGCGGCGCCGTGCCTGTCATGATGGCTATATAGCCTAAAGCGGATCAAGAAAAGGAGTAAACAGTGTCGCTTCAACTTGGCGATGTAGCGCCGGACTTCGAGGCCCAGACCACGGAGGGCCCGATCCGTTTTCACGACTGGATCGGAGACTCCTGGGCAGTGCTCTTCTCCCACCCCAAGGACTTCACCCCCGTGTGCACGACCGAGCTCGGCTACATGGCCAATGCCAAGCCGGAGTTCGACCGCAGGAACGTGAAGATCATCGGCCTGTCCGTCGATGCCACCAGCGACCACGAGCGCTGGGCCAAGGACATCGAGGAGACCCAGGGCACGGCGCCCAATTACCCGATCATCGGCGACGCCGACTTCAGCGTGTCCAAGCTCTACGGGATGCTGCCGGCGAGCGTTTCGGGCGACCCGAAGGAGCGCACGCCCGCCGACAACCAGACCGTGCGCAACGTGTTCGTCATCGGTCCCGACAAGAAGATCAAGCTGATCCTCGTCTACCCGATGACCACCGGGCGCAACTTCGACGAGGTGCTGCGCGTGATCGACTCGCTGCAGCTCACCGCCAAGCACAAGGTGGCCACGCCCGTGAACTGGAAACGTGGCGAGGATGTGATCATCGCCGGCTCGGTATCCAACGAGGAGGCCAAGGAGACCTACCCGGACGGCTGGGAGGAGCCCAAGCCCTACATCCGGATCGTGGCACAGCCGAAGTAGCGAGGGGGGCCGCCGACGGTTGCCGTTGCGCTCGGCGTGCGCCTCCCGGTCGGGTCCCAGCGCCGGCGCGGGTGGGCTAGGCGGTGAGCGCAGCGGCCATCTCGTCGAAGGCCTGCACGTAGGCGTCGATCGCCTGCTCGGTGTGGGTCACCGACAGCGTCCACTCCTCCTCGCGTCCCGGCGTCATGTAGATGCCGCGGTTCATGTTCCACAGCCAGGCGAGGTCGGTGACGGCCGCGTCCTGGCCGGCCTTGAACGTCTCGTAGTCAACGATCGGCGTCGGCGAGAAGGTCACGCAGCCCTTGGAGCCGATGCCGACCGCGTAGCCGGGCAGCCTGTGGCGAGCGATCACGGCTTCGCAGCCCGCGAGGATGCGCTCGTTGAGCGCGTCGAGATGGCTGTAGGCGCCGGCTGTCAGCACCCGCTCCAGGCTCGCGCGCGCGGCAGCCATCGTGAGCGGGTTGCCGTTGTAGGTGCCGACCTGGTAGACGCTGCCGTCCTCCACCACGCTCATCACCCGCTCGCTCGCGCCGATCGCGCCTGAGGGAAGGCCACCGCCGAGAGTCTTCGCGAGCGTGACCATGTCAGGCCGTACGCCGAACCGCTCGGTCGCGCCGCCCGCGGCGATCGCGAGGCCCGTCTTGACCTCGTCGAAGATCAGCACGATGCCGTGGCGGGATGTGATCTCCCGAACCTGCTCGAGGTAGCCGGGCTGCGGCAGCACCACGCCGAGGTTCATCATCGCGGCCTCCATGATCACGCAGGCGGGCGCGCGGTCTTCGGCCACGAGCCGCTCGATGCGCCGCTCCATCGCCCCGGCGTCGTTGAACGGCACCGCGATCGTCAGGTCGCTCACGGCTTTCGGGATGCCGGCGCCATAGGGCAAGGATGCGAGGTCCTCGCGATCGCCGATCTCGTCGTAGGCGACCCCGATCGAGACCATCACAGCGTCGTGGTGGCCATGGTAGGAGCCAAAGATCTTCATGATCGTCTCCCGTCCGGTGAGCGCCCGCGCGATGCGGATCGCGTCCATCGTGGCCTCCGAGCCGGAGTTGACGAAGCGCCACCGCGCCAGGCCGAAGCGCTCAGCGAGGTTCTCGGCGACGATGATCGCGTCCTCGGTGACCGCTGCGAAGTGGGTGCCGAGCATCACCCGCTCGCGCACCGCCTCGGCGATCGCCGGGTGGGCATGGCCCTGCACCATCGAGCCGAAGCCGTTGTGGAAGTCCCAGTAGCGGTTGCCGTCCACGTCGGTGACGGTGGGTCCCTCGCCCGAGACCAGGTAGATCGGCCAGGGATCGCGAAGCTGGTAGGAGGAGGCCACGCCCCCGCTCAGCGATCGCCCTGCGCGCTCGTACATCGCCGCCGAGCCTTGCGTTCGCGCGTTCAGCCGCGCGAGCTCCTCGGCGGCCAGCTGCTCGACGCGCTCACGATCGATCTGAATGGTGCTGCTGGTGGCCATCGCGGTGTCTCCTTCGGCGCATGGCCGATCGGGTTGCAGCCCTCCAGCGACCAGCTTAGAGGAGCTAGAGCTTTGGTTTGCACAGAGCGCCAAGTGCTCAATCAGCGCGTGCCCCACGTCGATAGGTGGACAGCCATGCTGTCAGTTCACCCGCACCGGCATGCAGAGCCGCAACACACCAGCCGCGAAAGCCTGAGCCTGCTGCTGAAGGTCCTCAACGAGCACGATCCCGGCGTGCTCGAGGACCTCAACCGCGCCGCCCATCTCGCCACCGCCACAGCCCGGCACCTCGGGCTCGACGAGCAGGAGGTCGAGCGGGTGGAGATCGCGGCCCGGCTGCACGACGTGGGCAAGCTGGCGATCCCCGACGCGATTCTCAACAAGCCCGGTCCGCTCGACGCGCACGAGTGGGAGGTCATGCGTACGCACCCCGAAATCGGGCAGCGGATCGTCGCCGCCGCCCCCTCGCTCGCGCACGTGGCTGACCTCGTGCGCCATCACCACGAGCGTCACGACGGTCACGGCTATCCCGACGGGCTCGCCGGGAAGAAGATCCCGCTGGGCGCGAGCGTGGTGTCGGTCTGCGCCGCGTTCGTCGCGATGATGCGCCATCGTCCCTTCAGCGACGCGATCACCGTCGTCGAGGCCCTCGCCGAGCTGCGCCGCTACTCCGGCTCCCAGTTCCACCCCGCCGTCGTGGAGGCGTTCTGCGACGTGTTCGACCTGCGCGCCGCCGCCTGAGCAGCCTCGCGGCCGGGAGCCTCGCGTGCCCTGGCCGCTCGCGGCGGGATAATCCCACGATGGCCTACGACGAGGATCTCGCCAACCGCATCCGCGAGCTGATCCTGATGGAGCAAGGCGTCACCGAAAGGCGCATGTTCGGCGGCCTCGCGTTCCTGATCCACGGGAACATGTCGGTGAGCGTCAGCGGCCAGGGCGGCCTGCTGCTGCGCGTGGAGCCTGCCGAGACCGACGCGCTGCTGCGCAGGGCGCACGCGCGTCCATTTCATACCCGCGGCCGCACGATGCAAGGCTGGCTGCGGGTGGACCCGGCTGGAGTGCGCACCCGGCGCCAGCTGGAGAGCTGGGTCGCCCGCGGCGTCTCCTACGCGCGCTCGCTGCCGCCCAAGGGAGCCTGAGCGGCGGCACGCGGGACGCTGCAAGCGCGCCCGCCTACGGGGAAAGCGACGGGTGCCCTCGCGGCAGCGGCCGGGGCGGCGCGGCCCGCCGTTTCACCCCTGCTCGGCGATCCAGGCGAAGATCGCGCGCGAGTGTGTGATGACGGTCCCGTCGGGCAGCTTCAGCGCGGGCAGCTTGGTCTCACCGGTCGCGGCCCGCAGCTCCTCGCGCGAGCCTTTGCGCAGGAACGGCAGCGGGCTCCCGTGGGCGGCGACCACCTTCTCGTACTCGATGCCGGACGCGCGTAGCGCCTCCTGCACGCGGCGGCAGGGGTGTATGCGCGGGCCGCCGTCATCGCCGTGGCAGACGTACAACGTGGGGATCTCGGCCATCTTCATCCTCCCTCGTGCTTGTTGGTGCGCTGCTGTGGGAGCCTAGTGGGCCGAGGCTGCGCGCGAGCGGCTGAGGTGGCCTGCGTGATCGCGCGGTCGGGGATCGATCCTCGGTAGCGGGCTTCGTGCCCGCATGCGATGCTTGAGGGTGTGAGCGTGATCGCAAGACCGCGGGCGGCGGACGCTTTGCGTCTAGGGCGACGCCGGTTCCTCGCGCCCGAACGGATCGACATGGGAGTGCTCGCCGAGGAGCTCGGCGTCAATCGCGTGACGCTGTATCGGTGGTTCGGCTCGCGTGACGACTTCATCGTCGAGGTCGTGTGGTCGCTGGCGGTGCGCACGTTCGACTACGTCGAGGAGAAAGTGAGCGCCGCGGGAGCCGAGCGCATCGTCGAGATCGTGACCGGGTTTCTCGACACGATCATCACGAACGCGGGCATGCAACGCTGGCTGGGTGAAGACGGCGAGCACGCGATGCGGCTGCTCACCGGTCGCAGCACGGACTTCCAGCAGCGGCTGATCGCGGCGATCCAGGGACGCCTCGAGCAGGAGGCGGCGGCGTCACGGCTCGACCTGCCCGTGGATCTGCACGAGCTCGCATACGTGATCGTGCGGCTGATCGAGTCCTACACCTATCTCGACCTGATCACCGGTGAACAGCCCGACGCCCGGCGCGCGGAGCCGATCCTGCGGATGCTCCTGCGGGTGCAGGCATAGCCGGCGCGAGCGCCCGAGCACAGCCCGACTGTGGCTGGACAGCGCGGAGGGGCGGCCGCGATGGGTCGGCCGCCCCTCCTTCTGCACCCGGTCAGCCTGTCCAGCGGCTGACGCGAGCCGTTCGCCTCACCAGGAGATCGGTGGCGGCGGTTTCGCGGTCATTTCGATCGTGTTGCCCGGCCCGGACATCGTCGAGGAGAGGATCGGACCGAAGATCCCACACCCGCCGAATTCCGGCACCGTGACCTTGGTGTTGAACGAGAACCCGCCGACGACGAGCGCGTTCACCTGCTCGGAGATGCTCAACGGCAGCTGTATCGGTTCAACCGTCGTGCAGCCGATCGGGACCGTGAAGATCCCGACGCCCACCGAGCCCACGAGCTCGTTCGCCGAGCCGCTCGCGCTCTCGCTGAACACGCCGGCGTTGGTGAGGCCGACGGACCCGTGAATCGTTCCGGTCGGCGTCAGCGCGCCCTTGACCGTGACCGGGATCAGGCCAATCCAGATGGTCTGATCGATCGGTGGTATCGACAGTGTGGCGGTCAGCGCGCCGGTGGTGACGTCGCCTTCGGCGCTCAGCGTGGATCCCTTGGGCACTTCCACGGAGATCCCGCTCTTGGCCTCGGTCACCTTGCCGCTCAGTTCCCACGCGGGCAGCGGCACGATCAGATCGCCCGTCTCGGGCGACAGCCGTGCCGACGACGGAAGCGTGGCGGTCGGCGAGTGCAGCCCGCACGTGCTCGCAGCTTTCCTGCCGGCGAGCCGTTCTTCGACCCACTTGATCACCGTGGAGATCGCCGTCGGATCGGTGAGCAGGTGGTCACCCGGGTACAGCTGGAAGTCGTCGCTGACCCCCAGCGAGCACCACGCCTGGTGCAGCGCCACATCCTGGGCTACCGGTACGAACTCGTCCTCGAGGCCGTGGTAGTGGTAGACGGGCACGGGAACTGATTTGGTCCCGAGCTGCTGTTCGTCGATCACTTTTTCGATCGAGGGGTGTTCGGCCTCCAGCTGCGGGAGCGTCTTGTTGCCGGCCGTGTATTCGTCGCTGTTCACGTCGCGGAATTCGGCGAGTGACTGGATCGCGCACTCGTTCAGCAGCTTCCCCGCGGCTTCGATGCCGGCCACGTTGGAGATTGCGGCGAGGTTGAATTCTTCGGGGTAGGCCGCGCTCAGGCCGATCAGCCCGTCCAGCCCGAAGGCCGTACCGACAGAGGCGTTGTCGAATTCACCGATTGCCTGGAGGTTCGCGGGGACGCCCCCGGCCGCGAGGCCGACGAGTTTGACGTCAGACGCGTAGCTGCCCTGGAGCTCGGCGGCCCAGCTCGCCGCCTGGCCGCCCTGGGAGTAACCCCACAGGACCACGGGCGCGCTCGAGCTGATCCCGGAGCCCGGCACCTGCCTGGCCGCGCGAACCACGTCGAGCACCGCCTGACCCTCGGCTCTGCCCGCCGCGTACGTCGGGATCGAGCCGGTGGTGTAGCCCTGGTAGTCGGTCACCGCCACCGCGTAGCCCTTTTTCAGCGATTCGATGATCGCCCCGCCGTCGTACTCGGTGCCGGCGGTCATCTGCAACGAGGGAGCGCACGACTGCCCCAGCCCCTGGGTGCCCTCGGCGTAGCTGACCACCGGTCGCGAGCCCGAGCCCCTCCAGCTCGCCGTCGGCACGATCACCGTGCCGGTCACCCAGTCCGGGTGGCCGTGCTGGTCGGTCGACTGGTACAGCACGGTCCACGCCTTGACCGCGGGAAGCGTCACGTTGAGGTTCACCGACGTCGGGCGATACCAGACCAGTTCGCCAGCGCTGCCGGCGGGCGTCGGGGTGGGAGGCGTGTAGAACGCCGACCCCGACGGTCCTTCCACGGGCGCCGCCGAGGCGCCGGCCGGAAGGATCAGAGCAACGAGAGCCGCGAGCGCGAGCAGGACCCTCGCCAAGCCGCTGTTATGCATAAGTTCCATCCCCTCACTCCTCCTGCTTTGCAATGGCCGCGGCGACCGCACGAGCTGGCAGCGGACCTACCCCCCCCGGTTGAGTCCCCGACTGGGCGCAATGTAGCATAAACGCCAGCATGTTGCATTTGCAGCGGCGTGCAGGCCGCGTTGCATCACGGCGCGCGCTGCTCGACGGCCGGCGCTGAGCGCGACGCGCGGGCGCGAGCTCGCGCGAACTATGGCTAGCCCGCGCGAATGGGCGGGCGCGGCGTCCTCAGGTCGAGCGGCTCGACGCGAGGACCATCCTGATCAGTTCGACGGCGCTGTCGATCTGGGGCTCGTCGCCGATCATGAACGTCGCCCACACGAGCGCCGTGGCCACCTGGACGATCAGGTGCACGTGCGCATCGATCATCTGCGCCTCGCCGGGCGCGCGCGTCTGTTGGATCACCTCGCGGGTCTCCGCGGTGAGCACGCGGTGCACCGCGCCGTCCTTTCCGAGGAGCAGCCGCAGCGCGAGCTGGGGCTCGCGTGCAACGAACGAGCGCACCGGCTCGAACGCGGCTGTGGCGGTCATCACATGACGGGCGTAGTCGCACACGTGCTCGTCGCCCGTTCCGCGAGCCTCCGCGCGCGCGGCGGCCGCGAAGCGTCCGGCGAGGCGCTCGAAGACGCTGTCGAGCAGCCGCGCGCGCGAGCCGAACCAGCGATAGAGGGTGGCGGGGGAGACCCCGAGCCGCACGGCGAGCGCCTGCATGTCCACACGGCTGCAGTCGAGGAACGTCTCCAGCGCGAGATCGAGCGCGTCGGCCGGCTTCGGGCGCCGGAACAGCGGGGTCGGAGCTGGGGTGTCGGGCTCGCTCGCGGGTTCTGTGTGGGTGGCTGCCATGGCGCGAGAATAGCGAGGTTCACGGAATACCTCAGAACAGAAGAGCGATGGCCGGCATGAGATCCGGTGAAATCACTGTGCTTCTCCCAGATGAGAGGGACTTGACAAATCTCGCATCGCCCTCGTATGATCGCGACGAGGACTGGATCAGGTCCGAGCGGGCCAGGGAAGCTCGTTCGGCTCGCACGGATGGGCGCGGGCGAGGTGCCCGGCGCCGCCGCCGACCGGTGAGGGCGGGCACGCGCACCGGGCAGGGGCAGGCAACAGCGAGGAGGAGAGTCGTCGTGGCAACGATCGGGCGTGACATCGAGGGCGTTGAGCTGGCGGAGGCCGAGCTGTGGCAGGAGGGCCCGCCATACGAGCTGTTCAAGCAGATGCGCGCGACGTGCCCGGTGCACTGGAGCGAGCGTGTCGAACAGTACCCCACGGAGGCGGGCTTCTGGTCGGTGACAACGGCCGAGGACGTGCACGCGGTCAGCCGCGACTACAAGACCTACTCCTCGGAACTGGGTGGGGTAACCGTGTTCGCCGAGATCTTCCCGCTCGATCTCGCGCGGGCGATGTTCATCGGCATGGACCCACCGAAGCACGACCGCATCAAGGCCCTATTCCAGCGCGGTTTCACCCCCAAGCGGATCGCCGACCACGAGGACCGCATCCGCCAGATCGCGATCGGCGTGCTCGACCGCCTCGAGGGCCGTGATCGCTGCGACCTCGTCAGCGACGTCGCCCAGCCCGTGGTCTCGCGCGTGATCAGCAGCTTCATGGGCCTCTCCGAGGAGGAAGACGCGCTGTGGGCGCGGATCATGAACTCGGCGCTCGCACCGGACGACCCAGACCTCGCGCCCGAGGGAATCGATGGCGTGCTCGGCAAGGACATCCCGGAGATGTTCGAACGCTGCCGCAAGCTGATCGCCGACCGCCGGGAGAACCCGACGGACGATCTCATGAGCGTGCTCGTCCACGCGGAGGTCGACGGCGAGAAACTGGACGAGACCGAGATCGTGATGGGCTTCTTCCTGCTCATGGCGGCCGGCAACGACTCCACCAAGGCCACCTACTCCAGCGGCATGCGGGCCCTGATGGAAAGCCCCGAGCAGAAGCGCGAGCTGGTCGCCGATCCGTCGCTGATCCCGGCGGCGGTAGAGGAGGCGCTGCGCATGTTCCCCGCCTTCGCCCACTTCCGCCGCACCGCCACGTGCGACACCGAGCTGCACGGCAAGCAGATCAAGAAGGGTGAGAAGGTCGTGATGTGGTACGTGTCATCCAACCGCGACGAGACTCGCTACGAGGACCCCGACCGCTTCGACATCCACCGCAACCCCGAGCACCAGGCCTTCGGAGCGGGCGGCAGGCACTTCTGCCTCGGCACGGCGCTCGCGCGCCTGGAGCTGCGGATCATGATCGAGGAGACGCTCGCGCGCTACCCGCACATCGAGCTCGACGGTACGCCCATGCCGGCTCAGGCGCTGTTCGTCAACCAGCTGAAGACGCTGCCCGTGACGCTGCTGGCGGCCGCGGCGTAGGCGCCGCTCACTCCCGCGCGCCGCCCCGGCCCATCAACGCCGCGGGCAGGCCCGCGAGGGCGGCGATGCCGAGCGCCGAGCGCGGCTCGTAGGCGGCACTCCACAACCCGCCGTGGGCGGCGGCGTCGCTGAACAGGCGCTCGGGCTCGTCTCTCGGCGAGCCCGTCTGGTGCAGGTCGTGCACGAGCAGCGCGGCCATCAGCGAGCGCGTGGTGGCGGGCTGGAAGATCTCGACGTCGAAGTGGTGCGCGCCCGCATAGGCGGCGGCGAGCACGCGATTCTTGGTCACCGAGCGGGTCCAGGTGGCTGGCGCGACGTTGAACGACACGCGCTGTCCGACCGAGTCGGCGAGCACGCCTCGCCATCGCTGCAGGCGCTTGGCCAGCGCATAGTTCGGGCCCTGCTGCTTTACGAGCGCGTCGGCCACCGGGACGCCATCGGGATAGGCCGGTGCGAACAGGCGACCACCCGAAAGTGCCTTGGCGGGGGCCTGCATGAGCCTCCTCAACCCGCGCGCGGCATAGGCCGCGTGCGCCCTGGCGACGGTCGCCTCGGGCACCACGAAGGCGTCGGTGGGCGTCGCCAGGTACGCAAGCGCGGTTGCCGGCTCGCGCTCGAGCAGGTGCGTCGCGAGGGCGTCGAAGGCGGCGCTGATGCGGACGTGCTGACCGCCGTCGGCGTAGGCGTACATGCCGAGCACGAGGTCCTCCTCACCGGCGCTGGCCCGCAACCACGCGCCCGCCTCGGGAAGCATCCCAAGGACGTCGAGGCCCGCCGAGCCGTCGGGCAGCAGCGGGATGCGCACGGTCCCGGCACCACGCCGCGCGGTCTCACCGATGCGCTCCCAGACCCGCTTGCTCGGGACGTCCAGCGCGATCACCTCGGCACCCCAGTCGCACAGCGGCTGCAGCGGTCCGATCTGCGCGCCCGCACCGACCAGCGCGACCTTGCGGCCCGGCAGCGCGAGCCACTCGGGGTGCTCGACCACGAGACCGACCGCGTCCGCGAACGACGCTTCCACCGTGCCCGCCTGCACCCATCGGTCCAGCTGCTCCAGCAGGCCGCTGCCTTGGAGCTCGCGGCCGCCGTAGGGGACGCTCAGGGACCGCTGGGGTCGGGAGGTTCCGCGCACCTCGCCCGCCCCCAGCTCGAACGCGGGCTCGAGCGCGTGCAGCGCGTCGTCGAGGCTCGCCACCCCCTCGGCGCTCTCCACGACCAGGTGCCTGCGCATCGATGCGAGCCCGGCCTCGGCGATCGCCAGCGAGGACTCGCGTCCCGACGAGGCGACGGTCAGCTCGCGCAGCAGGCCCATGTAGTCGCTGCGCCACTGGCCGCACGAGCGAACGCGCCGCTCCAGCGCGGGATCGACCGCTGCGGCCGCGTCGGCGAGGATCGCGCGGCCGGTGGCGCTCGTCGAGCGGCGCCCGTCCACCTCCGGGAACGTCACGCCCGCGCCCGCCCGCGGGTGCCCGCCCGCGCCGATCGGAGAGGAGACTCGTGCCTGGCGGGCGCCGTCCATCGGACCTGACGCTAGTTGACAAGTGAGCTACTTTCTTGGTCGCATGGACAGCAAGTTCCCGTGGCAGCTTTATGCCGGCAGCACAGATACGTGGCTCGACGAGCGTGCCGTCGCCGCGATCCGCGACGAGCTACCGATCCTGGCCGAGGAGGTCGTTCGCGCGATCCAGCAGGAGGTGCCGGACTACTCGCGTCCGCTCAGCGGCGACTTCGGTCACGGCATACGCTCCGGCACCGAGCTCGCCCTGCGCCGCTTCATCGGTGCCGAGGCCGGCGGCTCGCCGGCGGTCTACAGGAGCCTCGGCTATGGGGAGCATCGCGCCGGACGCAGCCTCGACGTGCTGCAGTCGGCCTACCGCGTGGGCGCGAGGGTCGCCTGGCGGCGCATGAGCCAGGCCGCGGCGGCCGCCGGCGCGAGCGCCGAGGCCCAGCGCAAGCTGGCCGAGGCGATGTTCGCGTACATCGATCAGCTCGCGGCCGAGTCCGTCGAGGGCTACGCCGAAGCCCAGCTCGCCGACGCAGGGGACCTCGAGCGCCGGCGCACGGCGCTGCTGACGGCGATGCTGAGCGCGCCGCCGCCCGACATGCATACGCTCGCCGAGGCGGCCGCGGAGGCGCGTTGGGGGATTCCCCGGACGCTCGCCTGCCTGGTGGTTGGCGGCGAGGCGGCCGCCAAGGTGGGCCGGCGCCTGAGCGGCGACATCCTCAGCGGTCGGCTCGGCGACGCGAGTTGCATCGTGGTTCCGAGCCCGGCGGGCGTCGAAGGGGAGGCCCGCATCGCGGCTGAGCGGCTCGGCGTTGCGATTGGACTGGGCCCGTGCGTGCCCTGTGGGGACGCAGCGATCTCGCTGCAATGGGCGCGCCTGGCACACCAGCTCGCGCCCGCGGCCGGAGGGCTCGTGGTCGCCGAGGAGCGCCTCGCGGACATCGCGTTGCGCGCGGCGCCGGGCATCATTTCGGCGCTGCGCGAGAGAGCGCTGGCCCCGCTCGAGGGCGAGAGCGAGCGAAGCCGGGCGCGGCTGGAGGCGACGCTGCTGGCGTGGCTGCGCCATCGCGGCGCACAACGCGCGATCGCATCGGAGCTGGCGGTCCATCCGCAGACCGTTCGCTACCGGCTGCGCCGGCTGCGCGAGCTGTTCGGCGAGAGCCTCGAGGACCCCGACGGACGCTTCGCGCTCGAGGTCGCGCTGCGGGACGCGCGCGCGACCCGCGCCGCTGCGGCAGGGACCTGAGCGCCGGTGAGGATCGGCACGCGCGCAAACGCGCGCTCAGCGAGCATGTGGTGTCCAACCGAGTCCAGGAGGAACGCATGTCCGGTGCGGCAGGAGATCGAAGGAGCGGGCTGGTGTTCGGCGCGCGCGGCCTCGGCGGCGTGATCATCGGCGCCCTGATCGAGGACGGGTGGGCGGTCGCGGGCGTGGCGCCCTCGCAGGCAACTCGCGAGCAGATCACGGGGGCCGGTGCGCTCGCGATAGAGGCCGACGTGACCGACCAGAGCAGCGTGCGCGCGGCGCTCGCGCAGGCGGCGGAGCGCCACGGCGGAGTGGACCTCGTGGTCAACGCCGCCTCGGCCTATGGCGGTGACCGCAGCGGCCCGTTCGGCGGGGGCCCGATCGCGCAGGCGAGCGCCGACGCATTCGACGCGTGGGCCGTCGCACCAGCTCGCTCCGCGTTCGCGTTCCTCTCCGGCGCAGGGAGCTTCCTCGTCGCACAGGCCACTGCGGCGACCGTCGTGCAGGTCACGGGCGGCTCATCGCGCAGGGCGATGCCAGGACGCGGCCTGTGGGCGGCGGGCGCGTTCGGGGCGCGGGCGATCACCCAGGCCGCCGCGCTGGAGCTGCGCGAGCAGGGCATCCACGTGGCGCTGCTGATCGTCGACGCCGGCATCGCGCGCCCCGAGGCGGTCGCCCGCGGCGGGACCGTGTCGGAGGCGCTCGCCGACCCGCGCCAGATAGCCGACGCGGTCCGCTTCCTGGCCGATCAGGGCACGCGTGCGGCCACGCACGAGCTGCAGGTCACGCCGCTGGCCGAGACGTGGGTGCCATGAGCGGGAGGCGGGCATGAGCGAGGAGCTGGACGGCGTGCTGAGCGAGCAGGCCCGCTACTACCGCGCGCGGGCGCCCGAGTACGAGGACTGGTGGTATCGGCGCGGCCGCTACGACCACGGCCCCGAGGCGAACGCACGCTGGTTCGCCGAGGCGGCCGAGGTGCAGGCCGCCCTCGAGCGGTTCAAGCCGTGCGGGCGCGTGCTCGAGCTGGCCTGCGGCACAGGCCTGTGGACCGGGCGGCTCGCCGCCCACGCCGACAGCGTGACGGCGATAGACGCCGCGCCCGAGGTGCTCGAGATCGCACGCGCCAAGCTCACGGCCGCGAACGTCTGCCATGTCGAAGCCGACCTGTTCGCGTGGGAGCCCGAGGAGGCCTACGACGTGTGCTTCTTCGCGTTCTGGCTCTCGCACGTCCCCCGGCAGCGGTCGCGCCCGTTCTGGGAGAAGGTGCGACGCGCCCTTGCCCCCGGTGGCCGGGTGTACATCGTGGACAGCGCCCGCAGCCCGCGTGCCTCGGCTCGCGACCACCTGCTGCAGGACCCCGCCGAGGAGCTCGCGGCGCGGCGCCTGGCGGACGGGCGCGAGTTCCGGATCGTCAAGCACTGGTTCGACGCAACGACCCTGCAGCGTGAGCTGGCGGACCTGGGCTGGAACGCGGACATCGAGGCGACGCGCGAGTTCTTCGTCTACGGCCATGCCGCGCCCATCGCCTGAGGCCGGGCGGTCTGGGACCTGCTCGGCCAGAGCTTTCTCATCATCCGGTTAGGCGTCGCTTAGCAGCGGCCTGGAAGATCGCGAGCATGTCCAACTCGAGAACATCCCCCATCAGCCCGCGCGGGCGGGCGATCAGCCGCCGAGCTTCGCTGCTCGCGGCGATCGCCACGCTCGTCGCGGGTCTCACGCCGGCAGCGAGCGCCCTGGCGAGCAGCTCAGGCGCGCGCTCGGCGAGCAGGTCGGAGCGGACGTCGATCTTGAAGGCGTACGCGGCGAACGACGGCGGCAGCACGAGCTCGGTCAACGGCGTGTACGTGTCGCGATCGAACGCGAGCCTCGCGGTCGTGTGCGAACGGACGCCCGAAGCGGGCGAGCAGACCTTCGTGTTCGGCCACAGCCGCGGCTCGTGGCGCTATCTCGCCGGGGGCTCGCGCGGCCGGGCGGGCAACGCCGCCGACCGACGCCTCGAGCTCGCCTGTCCCTGAGGCCGGCGATGGCCGGCGAGGCAGCGCACCGGCGGTGGCTGCACAGAGCGACGATGATGCTCGCCGCGTGCGCCGCCGCGGCCGCGGCGAGCGTGCTCGTCGGCGTACGCGTCGACCTCACCGAGGCGTCCGGTGCGGACGCCTCGGTCGCGCGGACCGCGCTTGCGCGAGCGCGTCTTGCCTCGGTGGCGGTGCCGGTGCCGGTGCCTGCCGCGGTGAAGGTGTCCCCCCGGCAGATCGGCAGGAGCTGGACGCACGTGGCGAGCGTCGGCGGGCGTCCCGCGGTGTGGCTGGCTCGGCGTCCCGGGGTGACGCTGATGCGGGTCGACCAACGGCTCGTGCACCTTGCGCTGCACGCGGGCTCCAAGGACGGCGGCACGTCCGGCTGGCTCTATGGCGATCGCGTCGTCGCCGGTGAAGCCCAACGCCTGGTCGCCGCCGTCAACGGCGGCTTCAAGCTGACCTACACCAACGTCGGCTTCGTGGCGGGCCATCACGTGGCGGTGCCGCTGAAGGCTGGCCTCGCGTCGATCGTGACCTACGCCGACGGAACGACCGATATCGGCGCCTGGAGAGCGGGGGTGCCGGCGGCCGCCAAGAGCGTGTTCTCCGTTCTTCAGAACCAGCATCTGCTCGTCGACCGCGGCGTCGCCGCGCCGACGGTGTCCACCTGCGTGATCCAGTGCTGGGGCGGAACGATCGGTCTGGTTTCGGTCGTCGCTCGCTCCGGCTTGGGGATCACGGCAGGCGGCCAGCTCGTGTGGGCCGGCGGCGAGAATCTCTCCCCGAGCGACCTCGCCGCCGCGTTGATCGCCGCCGGCGCCGTGCGTGCGATCGAGCTCGACATCAACCCGGCGTGGGTCGCCGGCTATCTCTACGTGCACGGTCGCGGCGGCGCCAGGCCGGTCGCGGTGGTGGCCGGGCAGCGAGGGATCAGGGGCGCATTCCTGAAGCCCTACACCCGCGACTTCCTCACCTTCGCAGCGAACTGACGCCTCCGGGGCGAGGCTCGCCCGGGCCGTCCGGCGCTGCGCGCCCGGAATGGACAGCCGCGTTCGCGGAACCCGAGGCGCGCGCGAGCGTGCGCCCGGCCGGGCGCCGGGCGCGCCGAGCTGCCCCCTGCCGCCTGATCAGCTCGAGCGCGTGCGTGGCGCGGCGCTGGTCGCGGCCGATGAACACGACCGCGATCGCGGTGCCGAGCAGCATGATCCCGGCGGCGACGATCAACGCGCCGTGCAGTCCGTGGACGAACTGGGCGGGATAGCGCGGATCGACCGGGAGCACGTCGATGGCGGCGCTCACGATCGCGCCCATCAGGGCGATGCCGAGAGCGCCGCCGGTCTGGCGGAAGGTGTTGATGACGCCCGAGCCGACGCCCGCCTCGTCGACCGGCACGGAGCTAAGCACCGCGACCGTCGTGGGCCCCATCGCGAGCCCGGTGCCGATCCCACCCGCGATCAGCCCCGGCAGGATCGTGGTGTAGTGCGAGCCCACCCCCATGCGTGTGAACAGCAGCAACGACGCTGCCAGCAGCAGCGTGCCGAGGGCGATCGGCAGCCGCGGGCCGACGAGATCGGCGAGCTTGCCGCCGAGCGGTGCGACGACGACGATCAGCGCCGTGAACGGAAGCTGGGCTACGCCGGCGCGAACGGCCGAGTAGCCGAGGATGTCCTGCATGTACAGCGAGAGGTAGAACACGACTCCGAAGAGGGACACGCCGATCAGCAGCGCGACGACGTTGCCGCCGCTGAAGGTCGCGCTGCGGAAGTGCGAGAGGTCGAGCATCGGGATGCGCTGGCGCAGCTCGACGACCACGAAGGCCGCGAGGCAGACGCCCGCGGTGGCGAACAGGGAGACGATCCGCGCCGAGCCCCATCCGTAGTGGTTGGCGTCGATGAGTGCGTAGGTGAGCGCGAACACGCCCGCAGCCGAGAGCGCGAGGCCGAGCAGGTCGAGCCGCTGTTCGGGCGCCGTGTCGCGCGACTCGTCGATCAGCCGCGTGGCGGCCAGCACGCCGATCGCGCCGATCGGCACGTTGATGAAGAAGATCCAGTTCCAGCCGAGATTCTCGGTCACGGCGCCGCCGACCAGCGGGCCGATCGCCAGCGCGGTGGCAGACACGCCGGCCCAGATGCCGATCGCGGTACCGCGCTCCTCTACCGGGAATGCAGCGGAGATGATCGACAGCGTGGCCGGGGCGAGCAGCGCGGCGCCGCATCCCTGGATCACGCGGTCGGCGATCAGGACGCCGCCCGAGGAGGCCAGTCCGCACACGAGCGATGCGGTGCTGAACAGGATCAGGCCCACCACGTAGAACCGTCGCCGGCCGAAGTAGTCGGCGAGCTTGCCGCCGGTGAGCATCAGCATCGCAAAGCTCAGCGTGTAGCCGTTGACCACCCACTCCAGCGAGGACATGTCCATATCGAGCTTGCGCCCGATCGTCGGCAGCGCGACGTTGACCACGGTGTTGTCCAACATCACCATGAACAACCCCACCGAGACGGCGCCGAGCGTCCACCACTTGCGATTGACCCTCGTCATTGAGCAGCAGCCTGCCGGGCACGCGCTGCGCGCGCATCGGGGGCCCTCCGCGCGGGCGGCGGGTAGTTCCCCGCGAGGCCGCCCATGCCGGCGGCGTAGGATCTCGCAATCGTGACCGACTCCCTCGCGCTCGCCTCGCGAGGCGGGCGGTGAAGCACGCCGCTTCCGGGCTCGAGCTCTAGGGGGTGACGATCGCGAAGCTCGGGTCGGGCGGGTCCAGCAGGGCGAGCAGCCGTCCGAGCACGTGCTGATCGCCGTCGATAGTGAGACGGCCGGAGGCCACGAGCTGTTCCGGAGCGGCCGCGCCCAGCAGCAGCTCGTTCAGCGCGGCGCGCTCGACGGTGACGCTCGCACCGACCTCTCCCGCGGGGCTGCCGGGTCGGTGCGTGAGCACGCCGTTGGCCAGCGTCAGCCGGTAGCTCTCGCCGGTATCCGGGAAGCGCCAGTGCATCGTGAGCTGCAGGTCGCCCGCGCGCGGCCCGTCGATCTGGATCGCGATCGCGTCGAAGAGCTGGCTGGTGGAGAGGCCCACGATCAGGTCCGGCGGGACCGACGTGGCGGTGCCGGCGATGCCCTCGCGAAGCTCTTTCGCTCCCATCAGGTAGAAGTTGCGCCACGTGCCGTTCTCGGCGCCGAATGCGAGCTGCTCGAGCGCTCGTGCCTGGAGCTCCTTCGCCTCGGCGTTGTCGGGATCGGCGAACACGAGGTGGTTGACGATCTCCGCCACCCAGCGGTAGTCGCCGTCGTCGAACGCGCGACGGGCGTTCGACAGCAGCGCCTCGGCGCCTCCGGCCAGGTCCACGTAGCGCTCCGCGGCCGCCTGCGGCGGGTGCGGCCAGAGGTGCGCGGGGTTGCCGTCGAACCATCCGAGGTAGCGCTGGTAGACGGCCTTGACGTTGTGGTTGAGCGAGCCGTAGTAGCCCCGGCAATGCCACTCGCGCTCAAGGCTCGGCGGAAGCTCCAGCATCTCAGCGATCTCGCTGGCGAGCAGCCCCTTGTTCAGCAGTCGCAGCGTCTGATCGTGGATGTAGCCGTAGAGATCGCGCTGCTTGGAGAGGAAGTCGAGCATCCGCTCCCTGCCCCAGCACGGCCAGTGGTGCTGCGCGAACAGCACGTCGGCGCGCTCGCCGAAGAGCTCGATCGCCTCGTCGAGATAGGCGGCCCACACGTGCGGGTCGCGAACGACGGCGCCACGCAGCGTCAGCACGTTGTGGAGGTTGTGGGTTGCGTTCTCGGCCATGCACAGCGCGCGGCGCTCGGGGAACAGGAAGTTCATCTCCGCGGGCGCCTCGGTCCCGGGCGTCAGCTGGAAGACCATGCGGATGCCGTCAACGGTCTCCTCCTGGCCGGTGCGCACGATGTCCACCGTCGGGGGGATCAGGCTGACGGTGCCGAGCGAGGTCGTCTGGCCGAGGCCCGCGCCGACCTGTCCCGTCGGCGACTTCGGCAGGAGGGCGCCGTACATGTAGGTGGCGCGGCGCGTCATCGCCGTGCCCGCGTAGACGTTCTCGCTGATCGCGTGCTCGAGGAATCCCGTCGGTGCGAGCACCGGCATGCCCCCCGCGGCAACATCCTCCGGGCTCACAACGCCGCGCGCGCCGCCGAAGTGGTCGACGTGGCTGTGGGTGTAGAGCAGGCCGGTCACGCGCCGCTCGCCGCGATGCTCTCGGTAGAGCGCCAGCGCGGCCGCGGCAGTCTCACACGAGATCAGCGGGTCGATCACCAGCACGCCGGTCTTGCCCTCCACGATCGTCATGTTCGAGAGGTCCAGGCCGCGCACCTGGTAGATGCCCTCGGCGACCTCGAACAGGCCGTGGATCGCATTGAGCTGCCCCTGCCGCCAGAGGCTCGGGTTGACCGTCTCCGGGCACTCGCGGTCGAGGAACCCATACGCATCCGCGTCCCATACCACGCGACCGCTGGTCGCGCGGATCACGCCGTCGGAAAGCGATCCCAGACGGCCGCGCCGGGCGTCGTCGAAATCGTCGGCGTCGGCGAACGGCAGACGCAGGCGCACGGCCTCGTTCGCCTTAGCGATCTCTGATGCTGCGCGTGGGGCAGGGCGATCGGCCATCGGACCTTCGGGTTGCGCGGCTGGCCGAACGCTACCGCCCTGTCGGCCTCGACGCCGGCGAGGCTCCACAACTAAACAGGAGTGCAGTTGACAAAATGCGGGCCACGCGCTAAGTTCACAACTCCACAACTGTTTAGGAGGCATAGTTATGTCGGTCTTGCCAACCCGCGTCGTGGTGGTGGCTCAGCCGCTCGTGAACCGGACCACCCCGAGCGCCTGCCGCTGGCCGCTCGAGCGCGTGCTGTTCGCGCTGGCGGGCAGCATGACGCTCCTCAGCGCGCTGCTCGCGGCCGTTGTCTCGCCCTGGTTCCTGCTGCTGAGCGCGTTCGTCGGCGTCAACCAGTGGCTCTACGTCGCGGTGGGGGCCTGTCCGGCATCGCTCGTGCTGCGCGGCTTGTTCTCGCTGCGCTCGGTCGTCTACCCCGCTCCGGAGGCGGGCTCATGAGCGCGACCGTCACCCCCCGCCACTCGGCAGCTCCGCCGGCGGCCGCACACAGGAGCGAGGTCGGTCCGATCGGCCGCCTGGGCCGCTGGATGGCCAGGCACTTCGGCGCCGTGCTCGGCGCGTGGCTGGTGGTGGCCGTGGTCTTGGGGTTCTTTGCGCCCAAAGTCGAGAGTGCGCTGTCGGGCGCCGGCTGGGAAGCGAGCGGGTCGCAGTCGGTGCAGGCACGCAAGCTCGTCGAACGCGACTTCGCCGGCCTCGGCAGCTACGGCCTGATGACCGTGGTCTACTCGCCCACCGAAACGGTTGCGGACCCGGGCTTTGGGGCTGTGGTGGGCAGGGTCGAACAGACGCTTCGCGCGGACCGCGCCGTAAGGACGGTGCTGCGACCGGCAGCCGGGCTGTCGATCTCCCGCGATGGCCACACGGCGATCGTGCAGGCGGGCGCCGCCAGGGACCCGAACGAAATGGTGGCGGCGGCGGACAAGCTCAAGGGAACGCTGCACGGCCTCTCCACGACCGCCGCGATCGTCAACCTCACGGGCGCGGCAGGCATGTGGTCCGACTTCAACGCAGCCAACCGGTCGGCGATGCTGAAAAGCGAGGTCATCTCCTGGCCCGTGACGCTCGGCATCATGCTGCTCGCGTTCGGCTCGCTCGTTGCCGCGGGGCTGCCATTGATGCTGACGATGGTTGGCCTGCTGTCAGCAGCGGGCATGCTCTACCTGGGCACCCTGATCACCCCGATCTCGATCTGGGCGATGAACTTCGCGCTGATGTTCGCGCTGGCGCTCGGGATCGACTACGCGCTGTTCATCGTGTACCGCTTCCGGGGCGCCCTGTTCGGCTCGCAGCTGAACCCCGTGGAGGCCGCGGCCGTGACGATGGACACGGCCGGCAAGGCCGTGCTGTTCAGCGGCGTGACCGTCCTGATCTCCCTGACCGCCGTGATGCTCGTGCCGAGCCCTGCGTTCCGCAGCATGAGCCTCGGCATCATGCTGGCCGTCATCTTCGTGCTCGCGGCGACGCTCACGCTCCTGCCGGCGGTGCTCGGCAGGATCGGCTCGAAGGTCGACAAGCTGGCGCTTCCGTGGGCGCATTCCGGTGAGCACCGCTCACCCCGTTTCGCAGCTTGGGGCGAGCGCCTGTGGCGCAGACCGGCCCTGTACGGAGTGCCTGCACTTGCGATCCTGCTCGCGCTGGCGTTCCCGGTCACGCAGCTGAAGACATCGATGCCCTCGATCAAGGTCGTCCCGGCAAGCGACTCCTCGCGCGTCGGCTACTACCAGGTGCAGTCGGCGATCGGCCCGGGGTCCACCGGTCCACTGCAGATAGTCGTCCCCGCCGGGCAGGCCGCGACGGTCGCGCGCATCGCCGCGGCCGATCGGGGCATCGCCCAGGTGATGCCCGCCCAGCCTGGTGGCGGCCACCGGTCCGTGGTCACGGCGATCCCGCGCCAGGATCCCTCCGATCCAGCGGTCGCACAGACGATCGAGCGCCTGCGCGCCGAGCTGCCCGCCGGCTCGCTCGTGGGCGGTGCGGTCGCAGAAAACCACGATCTGCAGAAGCTGCTGGCCGCGAAGACCTGGCTGGTGATCGGCGTCGTCATCGCGCTCGGCTTCCTGCTCTTGCTGTTCGCGCTCCAGGCCCCGCTGATCGCCGCCGCCGGGGTTCTCACCAACCTGCTCGCCACGGCCGCCGCGTTCGGCGTGGCGAAGTGGATCTTCCAGGATGGGAAGCTGCACTCGCTGCTCGGCTTCCAGCCGCAGGGCTTCCTCGATGCCTGGGGCCCCGTGTTCTTCTTTGCGATGATCTTCGCGATCTCGATGGACTACACGGTGTTCCTGCTGTCCAGCGCGAAGGAGCACTGGGACCACACCCACGACCCCCGCGAGGCGATGGTCGGCGCGGTTGCACACTCCGGACGCGTGATCTTCGCCGCGGCGGCTGTGATGGTCGCGGTGTTCTTCACCTTCGCTCTGTCCGGCCCGCTGCCGCCGAAGGAGATGGGGATCATCCTCGGCGTGGCGGTGCTGCTGGACGCCTTCCTGATCCGCTTGCTGCTGCTGCCCGTGCTGCTCCGGGTGATGGGCCGCACGGCCTGGTACCTGCCCAGGTGGGCGCGACGGATGCTGCCGGATGTCCGCTTCGGGCACTCATAGCGATGCCGGTCGGCTCTGAGGCCATCGCCGTCGGCTCGCCCGAGCGCGCGGAGCGGGTGATCGACCCGCGCCCAGTGCCCCGGAACAGCTAGGCCGCTCTGCTCCTGGCTGGCCGCCTGCGGCGCCGTGGTGGCCTTCCCGCAAGGTGGCTGACGCGCGATCCGGCGTGATCTTGGGGCGCGCCGAACTGCTGGCGCAGCCCGAGCCGGTGAGCGAGCTGGCTCATCTCGTGACGCTCACCGGGGGAGACCAGGGTGATCCCGATTCCGCCTCGCCCGGCTCGTCCGGTACGGCCGACCCGATGGATGTAGGCGTCGTGGTCGCCGGGCGGATCGAAGTTGATCACGTGTGTGATGCCATCGACGTCGATTCCGCGCGCGGCCACGTCGGTTGCCACGAGCGTGTTCACCCGTCCTGATTGAAAGCGGGCGAGGGCCTGGTCGCGCTGGCGTTGCGACTTGTTGCCGTGAATCGCCAGCGACTCCACGCCGCGGGCGCCGAGGCGCTTGACGAGGCGGTCCGCGCCGCGCTTGGTTCGCACGAACACCAGGGCACGGTCACGGTCGCTGTCCAGCTCGGTCACGAGCGCCTCCAGCCGGGTGTCGTCGCGGACGGGCACGAAGCGGTGCTCCACCTCCTGGGCGGCGTCTGACTCGGGCTTTCCGTTCTCGTGCCTGACCGCCTGGCTGGTGTACCTGGCGGCGAGCTCCCCGGCGACGCCGTCGAGCGTGGCCGAGAAGAACAGTGTCTGCCTGCGGGTGGGACAAGCCTTGATGATTCGGTCGATCGCCGGGCGAAAGCCCATGTCGAGCATGCGGTCCGCCTCGTCGAGCACCAGGATTCGCACCGCCTGCAGCGTGAACGTTCCCCGCTGCAGGTGGTCCTCCAGGCGGCCGGGAGTCGCGACGAGGATGTGCGAACGGGCGGCCCTGGCGGCCTGGTCGCGCATGCCGACGCCGCCGTACACGGCCGTGACGCGAAGTCCTCGCGCCTTCGCTATGTCGCCGAGCTCACGCGCGATCTGCCCCGCCAGCTCGCGCGTCGGAGCCAGGACCAGGCCGGCCGGGCCTCGGTCGCCCGGTTGGATCCGCTCGACCAGGGGGATAGCGAAGGCGAGGGTCTTGCCCGAGCCGGTGGGGGACTTCACGAGAACGTCGCGTCCCGAGAGGACGTCGCCTAGAACGAGACGTTGGACAGGAAACGGCTCATCTATCCCGCGTTGGGAGAGAGCGGCCGCGACGGCGCGCGAAACGCCGAGTTGGGCGAAGGACTGCATTTGCGTTGGACTCCTTTGGGCTGCGCTTGGTACCGCGCACGATTGGGAGGCTTTGACCGACCCGAACCGCTAACTGAAAACGGGACTCAAGCGAGCTGCCTCGCGACCGACGATCGATCGCTGGGGATCAAGCTAGCAGACGCAGGGAGACCGGCCTGGAGCTGGCAGCGTTCTCCCAGGCAGTTTCGGTCGGGAGCGCCCGCCGGTGGTGGGGCGCGAGACGCTAATATGTGTGTGCAGATCGATACAAATTGGGGTGGACCGCCGGACTGCCCGTCTTGACTCGTCCCGAAGGAGCTACGTGCCAAGTCCTCAACAGCTCCGCCAGCAGGAGCAGCACGAAAAGAAGCTCAGGGACATACGGGACCAGGTGGCCCAGGGGAAGCTCGTGATCCGACAGATGACCGCCGACGAGCGCAGGCGCTATCCGCCGCGCGAGGCGGACGCTCCGGGCACGAGATCAAAGCGGCGCTGATGGCGCGCTTCTTCCTGCCCTACTCAAACGACGACGCCGTCGCGGAGAGCGAGTACGTTGCGCTGCGAGATCGTGCGGAGGAGAGCACGGGTCTGCCCTCGCGCAACCGCCGCATACACGAGATCGAGTGTCGTCGCCAGGGTCGCGACTGCCGACTCAGGGTGGGTGAGCGCGACGCGACGAACGGAAAGACGATCGCCGCCATCCTGCAGCTCGGCCGAGACGCCTACACCGTGCACCACGTGCCGAGGCAGCCGGGCCAGTCCCTGCCGCTGACCTTGATACGGCGAACCGAGGTCTACTCCGTCACCGAGTTCGACTGATCGGGAGCAGCGTTCTCAGGCCGCCTCGGCGCTCACGGTCGCGAGATCGCGGAGCGCGAGCCAGGCGTCGGGATCGTCTGGAGATCCGCCAGCGTGCTACACGACGCTTGCGAGCAGCAGGAGAGCAGCGGCGCCCGTGAGCACGAAGGGGCAGATGCGGAACCAGATGATCGGCGTACGGGCTCCGGTCGCCGCCGTGAGCGCCGCAAGGATGACCAGGATCCCCGCGGCGAGCCGGTAGACGAGATGGCTGGCGGGATCGCTGGGCCCTTCGGTCGCGGTGAGGAGGATCACCAGGATGCCGATCGAGATGTGGGTGACTCCCTCGGCGATCCACTCCATTACGAGGATGCGTCGGTTGTCCGTCGAGATGTCCCCAAATCCGTCCGCGACCATCTTGGTGGGAGCGAGGTGGGCGCTTCCCCAAGCAATGAGAGCGACGGCGGCGACATAGGCGAGCAGACTCGACGTGGACACGCCGTCATGGTGGCCCCGTCTCGGCCGCTGGCCATCGGGGAAACTCCGCAGATGTGTACCGGGCACGGCTTTCAGCGCACGGGCATCGTCCCCCCGACGGGAAGGTGACGGTAGGCTCCGCCGGTGTCTGCAGGTGCGCGGTCGTTGCACGATCCTTCCGATCCGCCAGCGCCCAGACGGCTCGCGTCGGGCAGCTCGCGGGGCGAGCTCGGAGCGCTCCTCGCGCTGATCGCGGTCGCGCTGGCGCTGCGCGCGACGAGCCTCTCGCGCAGCCTCTTCAACGACGAGACCTACTCGCTCGCGCTGGCACAGCGGAGCCTCGGCCACATGGTCGCGCTGTTCGGCTACGAAGCCAACGGCACGCCCTACTCGATCGTGCTGTGGCCGCTGATCAGGCTGTTCGGGGACGGCGAGCAGCTGCTGCGCCTGCCGGCGGTGCTGGCCGGCACGGCGAGCGTCCCGGCGATGTGGTGGGCCGCCCGCCAGCTCGGCGGGCGCCGGGCCGCGTGGGTCGCCGCAGGCCTGCTGGCGATCAACCCGATGGCGGTCTGGTACAGCCAGGAGGCGCGGGCGTACGCGTTCGTGGTACTCGCCGCCTGCCTGTCATTCGGTGCGCTCGCACGCGCGGTCTCGACGTCCGCGCCGACCGTGCCTGAAGCCGGCGCAGGCAAGGCAGGGCGTCGGGCCTGGGTCGTCTACGTCGCCGCGATGGCCGCGCTCGCCTACTGCGACCTGCTCGCCGCGCCCCTCGCGTTGCCGGCGCAGGCGCTGATCGCGCGCAGGGCCGGGCCGGCGGCGTGGCGCGCCTGGCTGCGCTCGCTGCTCGCGCTGCTGGTGTGCTGCCTGCCGCTGCTCGTGTTCGCATCGATCTCGCGCTCGCGGCGCAACGCGCTGTTCTGGCTGCCGAAGACCGACCGCGCGCTGGTGGAACTGGCGCTACAGGAATTCACCGCGGGATTCGCCAAGGTCGGCGCGGTCGGCTGGCTTACCCTGCTGGCGGGCGCTGCGCTGATCGCGGTGGCCCTGCAGCGCACGCGCGGCGCGGCGTTTGCGCGCGAGCGCTCGACGATGGCGATCGCTGCGACCTGGGGCCTGCTGCCGGTTGTGGTGCTGCTCGCCGTGTCGTTCGTCGTGCCGGTGTTCTGGCCGCGCTACGCGATCCTGTCGCTGCCCGGTCTGTGCCTGCTGGCCGGGCTCGCGGCCGAACGCACCTGGGGCAGTTCCCGAGCGATGGGTGCTGCGGCGGCGTGCCTGGTGGCGATCGCGGCGCTGGCCTTGTTCGCCGACGCCCGCCAGCGTGGTGAGCTCCAGCAGAACTGGCGGCCCGCCGCTGCGTGGCTGCGAGCAGCGCGCGCTCCCGGTCAGCCGACGATCGTCGACAACGCGCAGGTGCTGCCCTCGCTCGGCTACTACGTGCCCGCCTTGAGGGCCGCAGGCGGCGAGCTGATCGTGCAGGAGTGGCGCGACCTGCCGCTCCCCGCGGGGTTTGTCGGCTTCAAGGACCGCACCGGTTACGGGAGCGTGCCCAACGGGCCTCCCAGCGCAGCCACGTTCGCGGCGCTCGCGCGTCGCGGCGACGGCACCGTGTGGCTGATCGTCTCCGAAGTCGATGACCAGCTCCAGAGCGATCCCAGGCAGGGAGCGGCCGTGGCCTGGGCGCGCGACCACTGCCAGGTGCAGGTGCGTGAAAACATCGGCGTCTGGGTCATGCGCGCGAGCGGCTGCGCATAAGGCACCGCGGCCCGGCGAGGGCGCGGGGCCAGGCCAAGTCAGCCGCGCACGCCGCCCGCGCACGCCGCCCGCGCACGCGTGCCACCTCTACGGTCTCGTGCGGGCCGCTCCTAGGCGTAGGCAGCGACCGGCGCGGGCGTGCTCGCCAGCCAGCCGTGCAGGCGCTCGTAGACCTCGGGGTGGTTGAGCAGCGCGAGGTGGTGCGCGCCGCCGATGTGATGACCATGCTCGTCGCGGAAGGGGATCCGCCGAGTCCGGCCCCTTCCCGTGGCGCTTGGCTTCAGCACGAGGATGTCGCCGAGCAGGCGCCCGAGCGGGTGGCTCGGGTTGCGGGTGACGGTGGCCGAGACGAAGTAGTGGGTCGCCCACGGCAGCAGCGGCACCTCCTGGCAGGCGACCGCGCGCAGCGCCTCGGGATCGCGCCCGCGCCAGTCCTCGTCTACCAGCGATCCATGGCGCAGGTCTCTAATGCCGGCGCTCCGCCGCCGCAAGAAGCCGCTCAGCATGCGCGTCTCGGGCAGCTTGTTAAGCGCCACAGCAGCCATGTGCGCACCCTGCTCCAACGGCGCGCCCAGGTGCGGGGTCCCCAACGAGATGATCTGCCGGACGTTGCGGACCCACTGCTGGTCGTCTTGATCTGCATGGTGGGCGGCGCTGCGCGCCACCAGGCCGCCCATCGAGTGGCCCACCAGTGCGATCTGGTCCACCTCGACCGGCCATGCCTGCGCGAGCTCCTCGAGCAGCCCCGCCACCGAGCGGCCGTTCTCTGAGATGTGCAGGCCGCTGTTGTAGCGGAGGTAGACCGGCGTGCAGTCGAGATCCGAGGCCAGCCGCGAGCCGTATGCGTCTTCGGCGCCCCACGTCCAGCAGAACTCATCCCCGGTAAGCCCGTGCATGAAGACCACCAGACGAGGAGTGGCCTGCGGGAACGCGTCGAGCAGCGAGCTCCGATCGAGCACGATTCGCTCGCCGTGCATACGCGCCGAGGTGGGCTGGGCAAGCACGCTCCCGTCGCGCTGCAGCTGGTCCCCGATCAGGCCGTTGAGAACCGCGAGCCCGAAGCTGCCCGACTGGCTCGTGGACAGCGAAACCTGCTCACCGACGTCGTGCCGCTTCATCGCCGAGTCGACCGCGCTTCCCAGCCCCGTGGCGGCCGTTCCGATCGCGCCGTAGGCGCGACTGCTGAGAGCGTCGTGGATCAGCTTCACCGGCAGGGCCGCCGGCCCGACGCCGCGGAACGCCCGATCGGCGATGCCCAGGTGCATGTCGCGGATCGCGCCGGGGAAGCGGCGCAGGTCGTCGAACGCCAGGGCGCTCAGCGCCCGTACCTCGTTCGGCGCAGAGCGCCGGCTGCGCCCATCATCGCCGGTCGAATCCACGCTGCTCGCTGCTGTCTGCATGCTGGGCATTGCCGCCTCCAAGCGTTTCTCGTCGCCGATCGCCTACCCCTCCGAGTACTCCTCGACGACTCCTTAGTTACTTTCGCCACAAGAGCATACGCCTCCAGCGGACGCCTCTGTCGATCGCGGCGCCGGCGCCACGGGGCAGCGGCAGGGCAGGTGAAGGAGGACTCGCGGCGGACCGCGCCAGGGTCCCTTGCCGATTACAGCGGGTGCGGGTGAGCCGCCCCGAGTTTTCTACGGATGGCACCGCCGCGGGGCGGGCGTAGTGTCGCGACCAAGACGGCGGCCGCGAAGCGGAACCCGCGGACCGGGAGTCCTGATCGACCGGCTGTCCGTGAATGCAGTGCAAGCGGAGCGCACGTTCCCGCAAAGGAGGTAGATCCCGATGCCCGAGACGAAGGCCCGGAGCCGCACGCCGGTACGCAAAGCGCCGGCCACTCGCAAGCGCCAGGCCGCAGAGAGCAAGAAGCGCCAGCCGGCGCGCACGGTCGACCTGACAGCTGATCTTTCCGACGACGTTCTCAAGTCGCTCGAGTCCGGCCAGCGGGCAGCGCTCGAGGCCGTGCGCAAGTTCGTCGACACGGTCGACGAGAAGCTGCCGGCACTCGGCGCCGAGCACCCGTCCAGACGGCAAGACGTCATCGACGCCGCCCTGGAGATGGCCGACCGCCTGGTGCACACGCAGTACGACTTCCTGCGCAAGGTCGTGGACAGTGCAGGCAAGGCACTCAGCAAGGCGGACGGGGGCAAGTAGGTCGGTTTCTCGCGCGGCCGGGGCTGGGCCGGCCGCGCGAGACTCGCGCGCTCGGCGGGCGCCCGGCCCCCCATGCGGCTCAGTTAGTATCTGGCGATGCCAGCCGCTGCCCTGCACCGAGCCGGCACCGGGTCTCCGATGCTTCTGATCCATGGCTTCTCGGCTGCGGGGGGGATCTGGAAGCCGGTGTTGCCCGCTCTCGAGCAACATCACGATGTGCTCGCCGCAACGCTGCTCGGTCACTCCGGCGGCCCCGAGTACGTCATCGGGTCGCCCGCGACGCCCGATCTGATGGCTGACGCGCTCGAGCGCGAGCTGGACTCGGCCGGCTTCGAGCAGGCTCACATCGTCGGCAACTCGCTCGGCGGCTGGCTGGCCCTCGAGCTTGCCGCGCGTGGCCGCGCGCTCTCGACCACCGCGCTGGCGCCCGCCGGCGGGTGGAACCATGGCGGGCGGGAGACCAAACGACTCAGCCGCCTGTTCCGGCGTAACTACCGACTGATCAAGCTCATGGGTCCCAATGGAGCGCAGCTCATGCGGCGCCGGCGCTTCCGCATGCTCGCGCTGCGAGACGTGGCGATGCGCCCGGCCGAGGTGCCCGCGGAACTCGCCGTGGAGATGGCCGAGGCCACCGCTGCGTGCACGATCTACCTGCCGTTGGTGGAGCAGCTGAGCTCAACGGGTTTCGGAGACCTAGCGAGGATCGACTCGCCTGTGCAGATCGTGTGGGGCACGAAGGATCGGATTCTGCCGTGGCCCGGCTACGGCGAGCGCTTCCGTCAGATGACCCCTCAGGCGCAGTGGGTCGAGCTCGAGGGCCTCGGACACTGCCCGATGCTCGACGACGCACCGCTCACGACGAGGACGATCCTCGCGCTCACGCAACGTGTGGACGCCGACCGACGCACGCCGCAGGCCGCAGCGGTAGCGGCACCGTCGGGCTGAGCTCGCCCGAGCACGGCGTCAGGTAGGGCGCTCGCGCTCGGGCCCTCACAGCTTCGCGCGGGGAGGCGACGCGGTGCTTTATCGCTCGACCGTGACGCGATAATCACCTTCCAAGGGCGAGTCCGCGCGCACCCGGAGCCAAGAGATGACCGACTCGACATGGCTGTTCATTGAGTGCTGCTGGATAGCCTGGCTGGTCTACTGGGTGATCATGGCGTTTGCGACCAAGCGCACGGTCGAGCGAAGCGGACTCATCGGCTATCGCCTGGTCGCGTTCATCATCATCGCTGGATGGGTCGCCAAGGGCGACTCTTGGATGTGTCCTCACAGTCACAGCTGTGGCAGGCGACGCTCGCGTTGGGAGTCGTGACCGACTGCATCGTTGTCGCGGGAGCTGCCTTCACGGTGTGGGCGCGGATCACGCTCGGTCGCAACTGGAGCGCAGAGGTGACGTTCAAGCAAGATCACGAGCTGATCGAGTCTGGCCCGTACGCGCTCGCGCGGCATCCGATCTACACGGGCATGATCGTCATGGCGCTCGGCACCGCGATCAACTACGGGCGGGCCTTCGGCTTCGCCCTGCTCATTGCGCTATGCGGCGGTCTCTGGTGGAAGGCCCGGCAAGAGGAGCGGATCATGAGCAGCCACTTTCCCGACGCGTACGCCGAGTACAGGACCCGCGTCCGCGCGATCATCCCATTCGTTCTGTAGGCACAGGTAGCTCGTGCGCGTCGCGATCGTCTCGGAGATCCATGGGAAGGATTCGGTCGACGGCTGCCTGTCGACCGGAGTGGGAGTGTGACGAGGGTCAAGGCGAGCGTGTCGGCACTCCGTGGTCCGTGATCACACGACGCGGATCGCCTCGAGCCCGCGGCGGGCCTGCGGCACCCACCAGGCGAGCTCCTCGCGGGCCCAGTCGCGCTCGCTGGGGTTGGGGTGGTAGGCGGCGGAGTGGCCGAATACCCAGCCGTACAGGAGCAATCCGAGGAGTCCGATCAGCTCGTTAGCTCGCGGGTCGTCGTGCTCGCCACGCACGCGTCGGAAGTCCTCGACCAGCTCGTCATGTGTAGCGTCCGTTCGCCAGCCGTTGTGGCAGATCGACCAGGCGAAGTCCACAACCGGGTGTCCCTGGGTCGCAAGTCCCCAGTCGAGGAGGATGAGGCGGTGGGCGGTGAGCCCAATCTGCTCGTCGCGAATGTCGCCGTGGATGAGCGTTGTTCCCAGCGCCTCGAGTGCAGTGACGAGCGGCTCGGGGTCCTGGTGGAGGCTGAGTAGGCCCTCAGCGACGTCCGGATCGACGGCCTCGGCAAAGGCCTCCCAGAAGGCCTCGTACTGCTTGGGCAGCAGGTCGACGCCGGCGCGCTCGGACTCGGCGATCGCGGGTGAGAAGAGACACAAGCGATCCCGCAGTGGACACAGGTGCGCGACCTCTTCGCCCCAGAACTCGTCCCACATCCGGTTGGCGGCGGCAAGGATCCGCAAGCTCTCCACCCGGCTCAGCCGCTTCTCGTCGGACAGCAGGCTGTCGGACACGTCCCTCATCACCACCCACCAAGCCTCGCCGTCGCGCTCGGCGGCAACGATCGTGTGGTCGATCGCGCCCTGGACCCGGTGCAGCGCGCCACTTCTGAACAGCAATGCCTCGCGGCCCTCGTCCGCGGTGTGGCGGTCGATCCAGTTGGAGCCGGGCACGATCCGCTTGGCCACCAACCTACTGCCGTCGGCGAGCACGAGCCGCTCCAGGATGTTGCCCGACCAGCCACGCGAGCTCAACGGCTCGTGCTCCACCACCTCGCCGAGGCCGGCGAGGAGTCGCGGATCGAGGTGGACACCGCCGGCGCTGTCTTGGGCGCGAGATTGGGCACCTGGCGGCGCCGCGTAGATCCAGTGGCGCGTGATGCGCCCGTTCTCCACGCGCGCGTATTGTCGCGTCCGCGAGACGCCAGCGGAGCCGATCCGCTCTTCCCACAGCTCGAAGCCGGCCGGGTGGACACCGGCGGTCCACTCTGCCAGCACGCTGGGCCCTCCCCAGCTCGTGGCGAGCCAGGTGGCGATGGCAGCGGAGCCGCGTACGCGACACCGGCCGCCAGGGAAGTTCGCGTCGAGCACGGCTCGCTCGGCGTAGAGGTCGGCGAGCTCCTCTTCAGAGCCGGCGGCGGCCGCATGACGTAGCGCTTCGGCTGCCGCCCGCGGAGTCACGGCTTGGCTCCGGAGGCGAGCTTTGCCGCTACTGGCAGCTCCAACGCCCCTCGGCTCCCGCGGTAGGGCTCGACCGTGCGCTCGAGCGCCGTCAGAGTGCGGCGCCGCGCCACCGCGTCCTGCGCTCGCAAAGCCGCCGCCGTCCTCACACTCGAGCCGAGAAGGCCCTGCAGGAGGTCCTCTGTCCCCGCGACGCGGTGCGTGAGCTCTACCGTGTTCACCGCCACCCCGACCAAGCCGACACCCTCGAGCAACGCCCCGAACTCACCCTCGTCCGCGAAACGGTACGGGTCCGGCCCGCCGGGCGGGACGGCGCGGCCACGGGCGGCGCCCGCCATCTCGATTGCGTCCGACACGACCCCGATCACGCGCATCCGCTCCGGATGATCCCAAACGGAGAAAGCGAGCTGACCGCCCGACACCAGCACCCGCGCCGCCTCGGCGAGAGCGCGCTGCGGATCGGGAAGATGGTTGATGACGAAGCCGCCGGTGACCGCGTCGAAGGAGGTGTCATCGAACGGGAGCTCCTCGGCATCCGCGCGCAACAGCTCGACGCCATCGAGTCTTTGGCGCGCCAGCTCGAGCATCCCTTCGGCCAGGTCGATGCCCACGACGCTCGCCCCCCGCGCTGCCGCGCGCTCGGCGACATAGCCCGGCCCCGTCGCCACGTCGAGCAGCCGCCAATCCGACCGGACGCCGGCGGCATCGAGCAGCGACTCCGCGAGCCGACTCGTGATCGCCCCGAGCAACCCCCCGTAGGTCCCAGCCTGGGCAGTCCAACCCTCCGCCTCGAAGGCCTTAAACGCCTCGGCTCCCTCCGTGCTCATCTGCCCACGTCAGACTACTCGCTTGACGCCGGCGATCCTCAGCCATGGCCGACTTCGCGTGCCTCGGAGGTCGGCTTCCTATCGCCCCCGGGAACGGCTGTGACCAGGTGATCCGGTGAGGCGACGGTACGATGCCCGGTCGTTATGCTGTGGTTCGGATCCCGACATCGGCGATGACCTGGGATCGACGATCGCGCGAGGCGGCGGTGGCTTGGCTTGAGCCTTGGCAGGAGCGTGTGCGGGGTGGGTGCCCCGAGCCAGACAGATCCCCTCAAAGCGGGATCGAGCAGCTGCGTGCGGGCATCGCGACGATCTTCGACGAGACCGCCGGTGTGCCGCGGGACCGGTACCTCAGGCCAGCAGCGGAGGCAAGATGTCGCGGATGACGATCGAGGCTGAGACGGCAAGCATCTCGGACGGTGGGGCCGTCTCCGCCGTTCTAGGTTTCGATCTGACGGTCCCGCGTATGCGAGCCCTGACTCTAGGGGCGGTGCTCGCTTGTCTGGTCGCGCTCGCGCTCGCCGAGCTTGATGGGATGAGTGGGGGGAGCCGCGACACCGTGGCCGTCCGGCAGGGCTTGGGGGGCCAGTTGGTGAGGAGCATGCCGCTGAGCCTCGTTCCGGCGCTCTCTGCGAGTGTCGGTCCCTTCCAGCGCAGATTCTGGTCGGTTCGTCGTGGTGCCTCGCTGCTCACAGCGGGTGGGGGCCTTCGCAGCACGTTCAACGTCTCGGGGGTCGCGATGCGAGTGGGTCACGGCACACTTGGCCTGTCCCTCGCCGGTGTTGGGCGCGGCCGGCGCTTCGATCCGATCGCGGCCGTTGCGCCGAGCGGATCCGCAAATCAGATCACCTACCGGCACGGGTGGACCAGCGAGTTCTATCGCAACGGTCCGCTCGGGCTTGAGCAGGGCTTTGTCGTGCGCCACCGCCCACTCGCACGCCGGGGCTCGCTTGCGCTGCTCTTGCGGGTTCGCGGATCGCTGATGCCAGAACGGGTCGGCACACAGGTGCTCTTCAGAGCGCCGGGGGGCGCCGTGGCTATCAGCTACAGCCATCTCGCCGCGGTGGACGCGACGGGCCGGCAGCTGCCTGTGAGCATGTGGGTCGGAAACGGCACGCTTCAGTTGCGGGTCGGGGACGGCGGTGCGCGCTACCCCCTTCGGATCGACCCGTTCATTCAGCAGGGCGCCAAGCTCACGGGTGGCGGCGAGGTAGGGAGCGGTGAATTCGGTTCGAGTGTGGCCTTGTCCGCAGACGGCAACACGGCGCTGGTCGGGGCGCCGGGCGACAGCGGCGGTGTTGGGGCGGCCTGGGTGTTCACGCGCTCGGGCTCGATCTGGACCCAGCAGGGCGAAAAGCTCACGGGGGCGAGCGAGACCGGCGCCGCTCGCTTCGGTGGGAGCGTGGCGCTCTCCGCCGACGGCAACACGGCGCTGGTCGGGGCTCCGGGCGACAGTGGCGGCGTTGGGGCGGCCTGGGTGTTCACGCGCGCGGGCTCGATCTGGACCCAGCAAGGCGAAAAGCTGACCGGCGCCGGGGAGTCGGGGCTGGGAGCGTTCGGTCAGAGTGTCGCGCTCTCCTCCGACGGCAGCACCGCGCTGATCGGCGGCCCCATGGACGACCCGATCGCGGAATCGGCCATCGGCGCCGCGTGGGTGTTCACGCGCTCGAGTGCGACTTGGTCCCAGCAGGGTGACAAGCTCACGGGCGCGGGCGAGATCGGCCCCGCCCGCTTTGGTAGCAGCGTGGCGCTTTCCTCCGACGGCAACACGGCCATGATCGGCGGTCCCTACGACGTGTACTGCATAGGGGCTGTCTGGATCCTCCTGAGGTCCGGCGAAGTCTGGGACCAGCAGGCGCTGCTGCGCGGGACTACTGAAACGTCGGCTTGCGACGACGGGCCCGACGACGGCCTTCGTGACGAGCTCGAATTCGGATATGGCGTCGCGCTCTCCGCGAACGGAGACGTCGGGCTGATCAGCGAGCCGTTTCGGGAATCGGCGTCCCGAGAAGGGGGAGCGTGGAGTTACGCGCGCGCGGGTTCGAGTTGGACCGAACAGACGCTGCTTCGCGAACGCACAGGCGCGAAAGCGGCGGGTTCCAGCGTTGCGGTGTCCGCTGACGGTCAAGAGGTGCTGCTGGGCAAAGGAGAAGCGGGCGGCAGTGACTCCGTGCTCGCGTTCGTGCGTGCGGGCGCAGAATGGGCCCAGGAAGGCTCGGCGCTGTTGGCCGGCGACGCAGCCGGTTCCACCTCCTTCGGGGACAGTGTCGCGCTCTCCTCGAACGCGAGCACTGCACTCGTCGGCGGCTCCTCCGACAACGCCAACACCGGAGCGGCGTGGGTATTCACCAAGCCAGTGCTGCCACCTCCGACGGCCCTGACCGGTGTCGCGTCGAGTCTGATGGACGTGTCGGCCGCCCTGAACGGGACGGTAGACCCAAACGGCCAGGAAGTCTTCAACTGTCACTTCGAATACGGCGCCACGACATCCTACGGGTCCAATACGCTTTGTTCAGTGTCGCCAGGTGCTGGCGAAAGCCCGGTGGAAGTGTCCGCGTCGGCGAAAGGCCTGACGGCGAACACGACCTATCACTTCCGAATCGTTGCCGCGAGTGGGGGTGGCGTGGTTTACGGTGGCGATGAGACGTTCACGACGCTACCCGACCCCCCGGCGGTTGTGACAGGCCCAGCGTCGTCGATCACGCAGAGCGCCGCCGGCTTGAATGCCACCGTGAACCCGCTCGGCGAGACAGTAAGCGATTGCCACTTCGAATACGGTGGCTCCGCCTCCTATGGCAGCAGCGTGCCGTGCAGCACGATGCCCGGCTCCGGCAGCGGCGCTGTCGAAGTCTCAGCACCTGTGGTGAGCCTGAGCGAAAACAGCACCTACCACTTCCGGATCGTCGCAACCAACCCAACCGGCACGAGCTATGGCTCCGACCGCAGCTTCAATACTCTCTCCAACGCACCGGAATACGGGAGATGCACAGAAGTCACGCCGGGAGCGGGTCGATACGCCAACAACGGCTGCACGAAATCGGGTGCGGGCATGCGCTATGAATGGCATCCTGGAGCCCCAGGAGTCCACTTCACACTCGCCGCGGGCGCGGCGGCTTTTGAAACCGTGAAACGCTCGCTGATCACGTGCAAGACCGCGATCGGTTCGGGCGAATACACCGGCCAGAAGACGCTCGGTGGCGCGAGCCTCACATTTACGGGATGCGAACAGCTCGGGGTGAAGTGCACAAGCATGCTCGCGGCGGAAGGAGATATCGTCACGAACCTTCTCGAAGGCGTACTGGGTGTGGAACACCTCGGCAAAACAAGTGTCAGCAACAAAATCGGCCTTGAGCTCTTCCCGGTCGGGAAAGCAGGAGCTTTCATGGAATTGGCCTGCGGCATCACGACAGTCATGCTCAGGGGTGCCGTGATCGTGCCAATCGTGGCGAACAAGATGCTGACCGCGACAACGCTGAAATACTCAGCGTCTAGAGGTAAACAGCACCCGGAACGCTTCGTGGGGGAACCGACCGCGCGCCTCGAAGCCGCCTTTGGCAACAGGGCCTTCGAACAGACTGGTATGACCCTCGAAGCGACACAAACCAGCGGCGAACCGGTGGAGACAAATTCGGTCGCCTAGCTGTAGGTACCGAGCAGGTTGGTTCGCTCGTTGACGCGAGCGATCGGGGGCTTGTGGCCGAGGGCTGAGT